>Ga0335077_10001890_pt1 | contig 24970 bp, 23 predicted proteins | sample Lox_Sample_31_FD_207151 | JGI IMG/M metagenome (GOLD analysis project Ga0335077, IMG submission 207151) | Soil microbial communities from Loxahatchee National Wildlife Refuge, Florida, United States - Lox_Sample_3.1 | ecosystem: Environmental > Terrestrial > Soil > Wetlands | place: USA... | reverse complement strand
TGGATCCCACGTTCGGAGGAGCTTTGATCACAGGGCAGCGCAATGTTCTGGCGACAACTGAGGAGTTAACAGGCATTGCCTTTCTGACTGAACCTCGGCACCTTTCACCTGTCGTTTCGCGCCTGCGAGTTGCAACTGGCACCCACACTGATACTGAATGGGACCTCGACTACGATTTCCAATTGCGGCGCATAAATGCGAGCACGCTGCTGCTCAACTACAACGCCGGGCAGTTCACGTTTGGTGCCGGGGATGCGTTTCTGCAGATTCCGCAGACCACGCCTCCAAGCGTGACCGAGGGCCAATGCGGCTCTATGGAGGGTACAAAGCAGATCACTTGCAACTTCCAGCAGTTTCGCATCGCGCTCGGGTACGGAGGATTGGCGCGACACGGCCTTAGTGCGGCGACCAGTTTCGGGGTTGATGCTGAGACCGGGCACCTGCAATTCGCCACGGCCCAGACCACGTACAACTGGGACTGCTGTGGCGTCACATTGGAATACCGCCGATATGCGATTGCCAACGTGCGCAACGAGAATCTGTTCCGGTTCACTTTCAGTCTGGCGAATATCGCATCGTTTGGCAACCTCCGACGGCAGGAGCGTCTTTACTAGACTCGGCAGCGTGTTCGGCTGGTACGATAGTGACATGGAGTCCCTGGACAGCCCGAACGCCAAAGCTCGCCGGCTAGAGGTCGATCTTCGGGGGTTGGGACGCGTCCTGGTCGCTTACTCGGGGGGAATCGACTCTGCCTACCTTGCCTGGGCCGCCCATCGCGTCCTTGAGCAAGACATGCTGGCCGTCATCGCGGACTCTGCCAGCCTTGCGCGCACTCATCTTGCCGACGCCATCAATTTCGCCGAGGAACAGGGGATTCCAGTGGAGGTGATTTCCACCGCCGAACTCGACCGTCCCGAGTATTCACGCAACGACGGGCAACGCTGTTTTCAGTGTAAGGACGAGTTGTTTACCGTGATGGAGAAGCTGCGGGCTGATAAGGGCTTTGACACCATTGCGTACGGAGTAAATCTCGACGACCAGGGAGACTTTCGACCGGGCCAACAGGCTGCCAAACAGCACCATGTTGCGGCGCCCTTGCTGAATGCAGGCCTGACCAAGCAGGACATTCGGGAGTTAGCACGCTCAGCAGGACTCCGGATCTGGGATAAGCCGGCTTCGGCATGCCTTTCCTCCCGAATCGAGTACGGCCGTCCCGTAACGCGCGAAGCACTGGACGTGGTGGAGCGGGGAGAAGATGCTATCCGCCGCCTGGGTTTTCGCCAGTTTCGGGTACGGCATCATGGAGATATTGTCCGGATCGAGATTTCTCGGGAAGAGCTGGAGCGAGCCTTGAACCCTGACATGGCAGCTCAGTTCACTGCGATCTTCAAGCAACTGGGATTCAAGTTTGTCACCCTCGATCTCGAGGGCTTCCGCTCGGGATCGATGAATGCTCTGCTGCCCGCCGAGCATCTGCTCAATCCAAAGTCGCGCTGACGCTTGTCTTTGCGCACCTTTGGTTATTGCTTCAAGCTGCCCCGATCGAGCGGTTGCGTTGTTCCCATGTGAGATAATCAGTTGATAACGAATGCATTTCAGGCGGCTCCTGTTGATTATCTTCCGTCGTTCCCTGTTTCTCTTGATCTTGATTTGCCTGGGCTGTGTCGCACAGTCTGCGCCTCCTGACTTGTCGCGAAAGATCGAGCACCAGGTGCGCACGTTTTATAGCCTGCCGCCCGAGGTCAAAGTAACGGTGGGAGCGATCACTCCCGCCAGCGAAGTTGCGGGCTACGACAGTGTCTCGGTAAAGCTTGACCAGGAAGGCAAGCAGAAGGACTATACCTTCCTTCTCTCAAAGGACCGCAATACGATGCTTCGGGTCACGAAGTTCGACCTGAGCAAAGACGCCTACGCGGACCTCATGAGCAAGATCGATTTGAATGGACGCCCTTCGCGTGGCGCAAAAGGGGCGAAAGTCGTTGTCGTCAATTTTGACGACTTTGAGTGCCCATTCTGCTCGCGGATGCATCAGACGCTGTTCCCTGAGATTCTGAAGGATTACGGGGACCGGGTCACGTTTTTTTACAAAGACTACCCGCTGGCCGAGATTCATCCCTGGGCGATTCACGCCGCAGTAAATGCAGGTTGTCTGGCTGCGCAGAACGCAGATGCGTATTGGGATTTCGCCGATTACATTCATGCCAACAAACAGGTCGTCGATAACGAGAGAAATCCCGCCGGCAGGCTGGACGCTGTCGACAAAATGGCCTTGTTGCAGGGACAGAGGCATAACGTCGACTTGGCGAAGTTGCAGTCCTGCCTGAAGGCACAGAATGAGGACGCCGTGAGAGCTTCCATGAAGGAAGCCGATTCCCTTGGAGTCAACGCGACCCCCACTCTGTTTATTAACGGCCAGAAGGTCGATGGGGCAGTGCCCATTGATGAGGTTCGAGCGGCGTTGGACGCGGCCCTGCGCGATGCGGGTCAACCGGTCCCCCTGCATACCCCCTCGTCCCCGACGCCCGCATCCAAGTAGAATAGCCGGTTCAATGAGGGGGCGTCCTCGATCCGGGTCTAGGTATGCGTGTGTTTCCGAACGGAGAGATCGTGCTGAAAAAGAAATCATTCATGGCCCACGGAACGGGTGGGTTGTTCGTCGTTGTGCTTCTTGCATTCGCTAGCGCCTGCAGTTCAAAGGTTGGCGGCGACGTCATGGCCACCGTGGATGGCCGCAAAATCTTTCGCAGCGACGTCGATAAGTACTACGACAATCAGGTGGCTTCGGCGCAACAATCACCCACCGGAGAACAAGCCACTGCCCTGCGACTGAATATTCTGCGGCAGATGATCGACGACGAAATCCTGATGCGGCGCGCCGAAAAACTGGGCCTGCTCGCTACCGACGATGAAGTCGATAAGAAGTTCAACGACATCAAGGCGCCGTTCACCCAGGAAGAATTCGAAAAGCGCATGCAGGAACGTAAGATAACCGTCGCCGATTTTAAACGCGACATACGGCGCTCGATCACGGTCGACAAAGTAATTAACAAGGAAGTCTCTTCCAAGATCAACATCACCGATCAGGACATTACCAACTATTACAACGCGCACAAAGCTGAATTCAACTTGATCGAGCCCCAATTTCATCTCGCCCAGATCATGGTGACCCCGGCGCCGAATCCCCAGGTCCAAAACCAGAACGACAAGGCACAGAATGAAGGGGACGCCCGCAAGAAGATTCAAATGATTGAAAACCGCCTGGACAGTGGAGATGACTTCGCGACCCTGGCAATGAAGTACTCAGAAGACCCGGAAACAGCGGGTAATGGCGGCGATCTCGGCACCGTGCCTGAGTCTGGCCTGAAAGGAACAGATCCGTCTACCCGGGACGCGGTCATGAAGCTCAAACCCGGCCAGTACAGCCCGATCATCACCGTACCCACCAGACAGGGCGTGGGATTCCGTATCGTGAAGCTCGTAGCAAGAGAACCTGCAGGCCAGCGGGATCTTTCCGATCCACGAGTGCAGCAGGCGATCCGCTCTCAATTGCACGACCGGCGGGATCAGCTGCTAAAAGCTGCATACTATGAAGTTTTGCGGAATTCGGCGAAGGTCGAGAACTATTACGCAAAGAAGGTTCTGGACAACAACGGGATGGAAAAGTAGCAAGTAGCCGGTTCGCTCACTGAGTGCGATTGCCAAGTACCAAGAGACAGTCGCCGATCATTCGACAATCGCGAGAACATCGCCGGCACTAACCGCCGCTCCCTCGCTGACCAGGACCTTCTGAATTGTTCCCTTCTTTGGCGACTTCACTTCGTTCTGCATCTTCATCGCTTCGACAACGAGCACGCCGGCACCGGCTTCAACCGCGCTTCCCTGACTAAGAAGAACGCGGACCACCTTCCCCGGCATGGGTGCGGTCAGCTTCCTGGGACCGTGATCGTCGGCAGCCCGAGTACGAGCCCGCAGCGATCGCGGATCACGAACCTCCGCAGCAAAGCGCTGGCTGCCCACCCAAATGTGCACATCGGCACCCACTCTCTCGCATTTCACTTCATATGCTCTGTCGCCCAGGCGAAGAGAAAGCACATTCGGGCGGGCGAGCACTGCATCCACCTCGACCTCGCGCCTATCCACCTGGCAAGACCAGCAGCCGTCGACCTGGTTGAGCTCGAGTCGATAGCTCTTGCCGTCGATAAGAACTTCGTAAGTCATGGACAGTGTCCCGTCGCCAGGTCTCAGTTCTCAGTTTCCTGGGGTCACCGCAACGACTCGCGCTGAGCAGCCGCCTTCCACTTCGAAACTTGAGCCGCGTTACTCGTCGCCCCATTGACAACCCGTTCGCCCGCGCTCGCAGCCGCCGATCCGAGCAGGGCGAACATGCCAGCGGCGATCACAGCCACTTCTATGGTCTGCGAATCTGGGCATGTATCTCCCGAGCGATCCTTTTCCTTCAACAGACGGTCTAGAAAGCCGGTATCGATCTTCGCCGCGCGAAACTCCGGATTGCTGAAGATACGGCGGAACAACGAGATGTTCGTCTTGATGCCGCCGACGAAGTACTCGTTCAAAGCGCGTGTCAGCCGCCCGATTGCCTGATCGCGGTCCGTTCCGTAGCCGATCAGCTTAGCCAATAGAGGATCGTAGTCCATCGGAACGGTCCAACCCTCGTACATTCCGCTGTCGCGGCGAATTCCCGGGCCGGATGGAAGCAGCAGCAGCGTGATCTTGCCGGGGCTGGGGAAGTAGTTGTTATCGGGATCCTCAGCATAGATGCGGCATTCAATCGCGTGTCCCCGGATCTGGATGTCTTCCTGCCGAAAGGGCAATGGCTCTCCATTGGCGATTCGGATCTGCAGATGCACCAGGTCGAGTCCAGTGACCAACTCGGTGACTGGATGTTCCACCTGCAGGCGCGTATTCATTTCGAGGAAGTAGAAGTTTTTTTGCTGGTCAACGAGGAATTCCACTGTTCCGGCATTGGTATATCTCGCGGCTTGTGCCACCCGCACCGCGACTTCACCCATACGGCGTCGCATCTCAGGATCAACGAGGGGAGACGGCGCTTCTTCAACTACCTTTTGATGGCGACGCTGCAACGAGCACTCGCGCTCGCCCATGTACACCGTGTTCCCACGCTCGTCGGCCAGGATCTGCATTTCGATATGGCGAGGATTGACGATCGCTTTTTCGATGTAGACTTCGCCATCGCCAAAGGCCCGTTCCGCCTCGCTGCGGGCTGATTGCAGCGCAGAACTGAGCTGTGTCGGAGCATGCACGAGGCGCATGCCCTTCCCGCCTCCGCCAGCCGCGGCTTTTAGCATGACCGGATAGCCTATGCGTGCAGCGACCTGCTCGGCCTCCTCGAACGTATCGAGTCCCCGCGATGTTCCGGGAACAACTGGAAGGCCGGCGCTTTCCATCGCCTGCCGGGCTCGCGTCTTGGAACCCATCGCTTCCATCGCAGTCGCAGTGGGACCGATGAACTTCACGCCCGCGTCGGCGCAAGCCTGCGCAAACTTCGCGTTTTCGGAAAGAAATCCGTAGCCGGGATGAATCGCGTCAGCGCCGGATCGCTCGGCAACCTTCATGATTTTCTCGATGTCCAGATACGATTCGGCCGCTGCTGCCGGGCCGATGGGGTACGCTTCGTCCGCTTTGCGGACGTGGAGCGAGGCGCGATCAACATCCGAGTAAACCGCAATTGCAGCGATCCCCATTTCGTGACAGGCGCGGATGACGCGGACCGCAATTTCGCCACGATTCGCGATGAGAATCTTCTTGAACATCAATTCCTTTTGACAGCGGGTGTCCGCTTCATGCGATCAAACGGAACATTGTACTGGACCGGCACTCAAGACGATGTGATGCATCACACTAACCACCAGGGTTCTTCTCCCACCTGGCTTTATCTCTCCGGATAGTATGATTCGGAAGCAAACATCAGACATGCAGCGCACTGCTGTTAACGAAACCACGAGTACTCGTTTGTTGCAATCCCGCACCATGGATTGGCTCCAATGGCTCACTCTGTCACTCACTCTCGGTACCGGCGCTGTCGTGCGTTTTCACTGTGCTGCCTGCAAACCGTTCTGGTTTGATGAGTGCTTCAGCGTCGAAGTAGCACGCATCAGTTGGCGGAACTTCCTGCACTTGATGTGGTGGCGTGAAGCCAATATGTCAATGTATTACATCCTGCTGCGAGGCTGGCTGCAGCTCGGCCCGAGCCCGTTCTTCGTTCGGAGCCTGTCCATAGTCATTTCGGTCGCCACGCTCCCAGCGATCTATTGGCTTGCCAAACTACTATACGACCGCCGAGTCGCCCTGATCGCCACGGCCCTACTAGCTGTGAATGCCTATAGCGTTCGTTACGCGCAGGAGGCGCGCAGCTACGCCCTTTTCCTGCTGTTAGCCACACTCTCCTCCGGGTGTCTCATCAGCTGGCTGCAGGCGACGTGCGAAGAGTCGAGGTCGCAATTTGCGACCTCAAATTCCCAAGTTCGGCGTAGATGGGTCTATGTCGGAACCGCCGTGCTCGCGGTCTATTCTCACCTTTATGCGCTGCTCCTCATTGCCTCGCACTGGATTGTGCTGTCACGGACATCTCCGGGGAAAGCGCCGCAATCTGTCATGCGCCACACATGGAGCATCATTGGTGTGGCCGTCTTGCCCTTGCTGATTTTCGTGGCCAAGACCGGAGCCGGGCCCATCCGATGGATTCAGCGGCCCGGGTTCCGTGATCTGGCCGAGTTCCTTCAACACCTCTCTGGAGGCAAAACCTGGGTTCTTCCCGTAATCTTCGGGGCCGCGTGTATCGCCGCCATTGTGCCGGTGCGAAGGTCGTTATGGTCGCGCGGTGAGACCTGGGAAGTCTGGCGCTGTCAGTTCCTGCTCGTCTGGCTGCTCTTTCCGGTAATGCTCACTGTCTTGCTTTCGCTCGCTCGCCCAGTTTTTCTGTCACGTTATATGATCTTTTGCCTGCCAGCGCTCCTGATACTCGCGGCGGCAGGCTTGGCGAGGCTCAACCACTGGTTACTTTCTCCAACGCTTGTCCTGGTCCTGCTCCTCGGTTTGCAAGGGACCGCGTTCGTGTACGGCCACGACTTCGACAATGAGCGGGATGCATCGGGGGCGGCCACTGAATTCATTCTCGATTACAGCGAACCGGGGGACGCCATCGTCTTCCACATCGCCGAGACGCGAGTGCCCTACGAGTTCTTTCGCTCTCAGCGCGCGGGGAGAAACACCGCGAGCCCGGATTTCACAACGCCGCTCGGCCCCGAGATATTGTTCCCGCGTCACGAATCAGGACTTGACTACCGTGACTTCACCGGTAAGCCCGCACTGGAATTCATCCGAGACGCCGCACCGCATTACTCGCGCGTGTGGCTCATGCTAATGAACAATGGCCCCGTAAAAAGACCCGATCCAACTACCCAAATGATGTCGCAGGCCCTTCCGGAAGTGCTGCCGAAAGTACAACGGTGGCAGTTTACGAAAGTGGAAGTCCGACTCTACAGCAAGTGATGCTGCAATAAAGGAAAAAGCCCCCCGACCGGTAGGCGCAGGAGGCTGAGTTCTGAGACGAGGCAGAATTATTTAGGCTGATCTAGAGTGATCTGACCACCTTGGGCAGCAGCGGCTTTGGCAGCTCGGGCCTGCTTCGCCTGCATGGCTTTGTCGACCCATTGGTCGGCCGTCTTCAGATCCGCGGCGCGAGCAGCTTCGTCATCACACTCGAGATCGCCGCGCTCGCGGTACATCAGGTTCATGTAAGCCATGGCGTCGTCATAGTCCTCACGAAGCTTGACCGCCTTATCCAGGCTGTCAATGCCCTCCTGAATGACGGCGCTGTTCTTTTCCTTCAGCTGTTCGCAAAGCCTCTTCTGGTCCTTGTTCTTCGCGCTGAGGTGCTCATCCGGCTTCATGCCCAGCTTGGCGCGTTCTTCCATGCGCGGCTGATAACTTTGGGACCAATCGATGACTCCGATCGAATAGTAGGGTTCGGCGTCATTCGGGTCCAGATCCGACGCCATCCGGTAGTACTTCTTTGCCTGGTCCCACTTTTTCTCATTGAGATACAAGTAGGCGATACCCTTGGCGCTGTTAACCTTCTGCTCGCGCGATGGATTTGCATCGATCACCTTCTGGTACTCGTCGATCGCACTTTGCGCCGTCTGCAGATTGTCTGGAGAATCTATGCCTGGAACATATTGGGAGACATACGCAGTCGCCAAGTACATTCGCGCGTTGATAAGAGAAGGATCCAGATTGACAGCGTTCTGGAAATGAGTGATCGCCTGCTCGTAGTGGTTGTCTTTGTATGCCTTCACTCCCTTGTTCAGTTGGTCGCGAGCTTTCAGCTTGTCGCATCCCATGGAAGTGAAGAGCGCCAGCGCTACTGCCGCCAGCGTCAGCAATCGTAGATATTTATTCATTGCGGTATTAGTCTCCCTCGCCACAGCATCCTAGGCCCAGAGACAGCGGTTTGACAAGCGGCCCCTGCTCAGCACGGAGCCAGTTTGCCTCCGTGCCGAGGGCCGAGTAGGAATCGTACAACTCCAGGCCGTAACGGCGGGCTGTTTAGCCGCCCGCTTCGATCTTAGCGGTGATCAGGCCAACCTTGTCTACGCCCGCCGCGTGAGCGAGATCGATCACGTTTGCGACATTGGCAAAGGGAATCGCATCGTCTCCCTTCACGAACATCACCTTCTCCGCGCGCTGTTTGTAGATATCGGTGAGCCTTCCCTGCAGGTTATCCCAAGTCGCATCTTCGTTGTTGATCTTTACTCCGGGGTCCTGTCCGGGTCCCCGGTCGATCAACTGCACGACGATCGTGCGGTCAGGCGTGTTGTTCTTGGGCGCGTTCGGCGGCGGTGGCTGCGGAACCAGCGCATCCAGACCTTTTGGGGTCACCGGTGAGATCACCATGAAGATGATCAGCAGCACTAGAAGCACGTCGATGAGCGGCGTCACGTTGATGTTCGCGTTCTGCCCACCCTTCGTGCCAACATTCATACCCATAGAAGCTCTCCTCTATTGCCCAGCCTGCGCCGGAGCGGGCGGGGGTGTACCGGTTTTCTTCTGATCGGTCAGCAGTCCCAGATCATCCACGCCAGCTGCGCGGACTGAATCCACGACCTGCACCACGCTTCCGAAGCGGGCGCGCATGTCAGCTTTTACGTACACACGCTTGTCCGCTTTATTCGCAAGGCGGTCTTTTACTTTGGTTGTCAGATTGTCGATCGTCGTTTGTTCGCTGCCGAAATAGACTTTGCCGTCGCGTGTAACAGAGACCAGGAGTGCGTCCTCTTTGTCCGCGTCCGGCATCTGCTCGGGGTTGTTTACCTTGGCCATGTCCACGCTGATGCCCTTCTGCAACATGGGCGTGACCACCATAAAGATGATCAGCAGAACCAGCATCACGTCCACCATGGGCGTGACGTTGATCTCTGAACTGACCTTCGATCCTTCGTCCCTTTTTGCTAACGCCATAGTTTGAAATCTCCCGTCCTCCCGCCACGGCTTTCAGGATTAGCCGGCTAAGTTGGGAAGGTCCGGCGCTGGATCGTTCCAGCGCCGGACAAGCAACTCATTGCGGAAGTCAATCCCGAGCGTTATCGACGAACTTCGCCGCGCTTCTTGAGGAAGTAGTCGATCAATTCGCTCGATGAGTTATCCATCTCGACGTCGAAAGCTTCGACGCGGCCGGTCAGATAGTTGAACATCATGACGGCCGGGATGGCAACGAGCAGCCCGATGGCCGTCGTGACCAGCGCTTCCGCGATACCGCCAGCGACCGCTGCCAGACCGGTAGCCTTCTGGTTGTTGATGCCGACGAACGCGTTCAGAATGCCCATCACCGTGCCGAACAGTCCTACGAACGGAGCCGTTGAACCGATGGTGGCAAGGCCGCCCAATCCGCGCTTGAGTTCGGCATGGACGATGGCTTCGGTGCGTTCCAGAGCGCGCTTCGATGCCTCGATGGTTTCGCCGGGAATTGCACCGGGGCTGTCCTGGTGGGCCTTGAACTCCATCAGGCCAGCAGTAACAACCTTCGCCAGATGGCTCTTCTTGTTGCGCTCAGCAACTTTGATGGCCTCATCAATGCGGCCATCACGAAGGGCTCCGGCCACTGCCGGGGCAAAGGCGCGCGACTGCTTACGGGCGGCACTATAGGCCATCCATCGATCGATCATCACGCCGATGGACCAACCGGACATGATGAACAGGATAATAACGACCGTGCGGGCAACCCAGCCCATGGACTTCCACAGGCCAAGTGGGTCGGTGGCCAACGTGCCGCCGCCTTCCTGGACAATCCAGGCGGCTGCGGTGTGGACGTGACTGAGAACTGCTGCTCCTACGTGAAGTTCTAACATGAGTTGCTTTCCCTCCTCGGAAAACTTCCTACTCTATTGGACCCTTTGATGCGCTTAACTGTTCCAACCGCTGGCTTGGATTCTTGACCGGCGGAAGCGCGGCTCGCGCTGCTTGCCCGGCAACCGCAGCAATAGAAGGACAGGCTGGGGCTCCGGGCTCTCGGAAAAGCCCTTCCCAGCCACCTCAATTCGGTGGGAGGGGAGGGCTCAAGCACACAAATTCCTGCAAATCCAGAAACCTACCCGACTGGCGGTTTAGCTGCCAGCGAGCGAGAAATTCACCTGCACAGTCGTTTCAACCTCTACCGGCTCGCCGTTCAGCAGATACGGCTTGTACTTCCACTGCTTCACAGCCTCAATGGCAGCAGGCGCGAGCATTGGGTGTCCGCTGACCAGCTGAAGGTTCTCAATGTCACCGGTCTTGCTGATCTGCGCCTGCAGGACGACTGTGCCCTGAATGCGCGCCTGACGCGCGAGCGGTGGATACGTCGGCTGTACCTTGCGAACCAGCAGTCCGGATTGTACGCCAGACGACACGCGCACGCGTTGCGGGGTGGCGATCTTCGGCATAGCTGTGACCGCGCCCGCGCTGGCAATGCTACCCAGCACGCCACCCATCGATCCGCCCGGAACGCCACCCGGAACGCCACCAACTACGCCCGTGGTCGCCATCACCGGCGGTGGCGCTTCGTCTTCCTTAATCATCTGGACCTTTTGTGGAATCTTGGTCGGAGTGCGCAGCTGCCCATTAACGATATCGGTCTGGATCTGCTTTACGATTTTGACCGGTGCTGCAGCTGGTGGCGGTGGCGGTGGCGGTGGCGGCGGAGCCACCAGGAATGTCATTAACTGTGTCTTCGGCAGCGCTTCAGTGAAGATCAGCGGAATCAACACCATGACACCGACGATCACTACCTGCAGCGCGAATGAGATGAGCGAGGTCCATCCCCGCTTTGTCTTCAGCTTGCCGCCTGACTCGATAAGACTGTCTTCAAACATAGAAACTCTCCCCAAACTTGGTCAGACCCCTACGGATACTTAGACACCGACTGCTTCTCCTTTGCTCCCAGAATCTAGAAATCCGCATCCAGTATGTCTGGCTTCGACCGAGGACGCGTCGAGCAAACCTTGTAAACGCTTACCTAACAAGGCGTAAACCAATGATTCCAAAGATGCCATCCGGTAACTTACCTAGCCTTAGCGACCGGCATGCCGACTGGGCGCTTACCTTTTTCCATCCGCCAGTCCTGGTAGGCCACCAGGATCGGAGCGGCAATCGCGATCGATGAATACGTCCCGATCAAAATGCCAATGACTAGGGCGAGGCTGAATCCACGGAGCACCTCGCCGCCAAACAAGAAGAGAGCAAGTACAGTAAGAAAGGTTAAGCCCGCTGTCAAGATGGTTCTGCTAAGGGTCTGATTAATGCTCCGGTTGACGATCTCCGAAAGCTTCTCCCGACGCATCAGTTTAATGTTTTCCCGGATGCGGTCGAATACCACGATTGTGTCGTTATTGGAGTAACCAATCAGGGTAAGGAGAGCGGCAATTACGGTCAGCGAAATGTCTGTATTCGTGAGGGAAAACACTCCTACGGTGATCAGGGTATCGTGAAACACGGTGACCACAGCGGCGATTCCATAGATCCACTCGAACCGGAATCCGAGGTAAACCAGCATGCCCAAAAGCGAGTAAAGCGTGGCTAGACCAGCTTGCGTGCGCAGTTGGCCCCCGACCTGCGGCCCCACAATCTCCACATTTTGGACATGAAAATCTGAAAGAAAGAATCCTTCTGGAATCGAAGCCGCGGCGGCCGGATCCACTCCGGGCGCTCCTTTGAGTTGATCAAAGGAGCTGACGAGGCCACTGTGTACCTTGTCACGAAAATCCGCAATCGCCTGCGCCTGCGCCGTGTATTTCACATCGGCGTCCGTACCCAGGTGCATCGGGTCCTTGTCCATCAGGAAATTCTTAATGCTCAACAGAGCGGCGTTGTTGAGATCCTGTTTGCCCGGGGCGGGGTTGGTCTCAAGCGTCTGCACGATTTTGTTCTTGCCCTGATCGATGGCTCCTTGCCCGCTGGTCTCGCGGAGCCCTAGATCGATGAGGACTTCGTTGAGAGATGGCACGTCGTATGGCTGAATCTTGGGATCGCGCAACCCCGCGCGGTCCATGGCTGAGCGAATCGCGCCCAGATCTGGCGTATGGGAGAACTTAACGTAAACCAGCGTGCCGCCGCGAAAATCAACACCCCATGGCAGCGGCGTTCCGGCTCTCGCCCATCGAACTCCCATGGAGATCACACCGGCCACACTGAAGATCAACGAGAAAGCAAGGAAGTACCATTTCTTGCCTAAGAAATCGATATTAACGTCGCGAAAGAACTCCACTTGTTGCTAGCCCCTTATCTTTGCGAATCGTACTGAGGGCATTTAGCCCTCCCCCTCGAATGGCCTAAATGCTCAGCGCCTCTCCACGCTGCTTGCGGCTGAGCACCCAGTCAAAAATCACGCGTGACACGAACACGGCCGTGAACAGGTTGGCCAGCAGACCAAACGTCAGTGTGGTCGCAAACCCCTTCACTGGCCCCGTGCCGAAGATGAACAAAATTGCCGCCGAAACAATCGTGGTCACGTGAGTATCAACAATCGTGATCCAGGCGTGGCTGAAGCCCTGATCTACGGCTGAGGGAGGCGTCTTGCCATTCCGCAATTCCTCGCGGATGCGCTCAAAAATCAGCACATTTGAATCCACACCCATACCGACTGTGAGGATCACTCCTGCAATTCCGGGCAGGGTCAGTGCCACGTTCACCCCGGCGATCGTCGACCACCCCAAGAACCCGAGCAGAATGATCAGGTTCAGCAGCAGCGCGACGTCAGCGTTGATCCCGGCGCCCCGGTAGTAGATCAGCATGAAGATCAGTACCGCGACCATGCCAATCACGGCTGCGGTGACGCCAGATCGAATCGAATCGGCGCCGAGGGAAGGCCCCACAGTGCGCTCTTCCAGGTAACGAATACTGGCCGGCAGCGCACCGGAATTCAGGATCATGGCCAGATCCTTGGCCGCCTGCGCATCCATGTGTCCGCGGATCTGGACCTGGTCACGGATCGGTTCGTCAATGGTCGCGACTTCTCTCACCTTGCCATCGAGTACAACTCCAAGGCTGTCCTTTACGTGTGCCGATGTGAAGTTGAAGAAGCGCTGACCGCCCTCACGAGTCAACTGGAAGTTCACATCCGGCTGGCCATTCTGATCGGAACTCGGATCGGCATGCCTTAAGTCTTTGCCGCTAATGGCAGATACCCGCGAAACCAGGAACCACTGCTCACCCTCAGCCCGGCCCCCTAACGTGTTGCCCGGGAGCAGCAGTTGATCTGCGGGGATGATGCCATTGTTCGCCTGCAGCGCCGCCGCCTGGCTGGGGTATGGTCCGCCTACGACCTGCTTGATCTCTAGCATGGCCGTGTTCTGCATGATTTCTTTCACCCGTTCCGGGTCGTCCACGCCGGGCAATTGCACCAGAATCTGGTACTGCCCCAGCCCGTGCTCCTGGATCGTCGGCTCGCTGACGCCGAGCGCATCAATACGATTACGGATCGTCTCGATCGCCTGCGTCACTGCCCGACTCTTCAGGTCTGACAGGTTCGTGGGCTTCATCGCCAGATTCCAGCTGTCGCTGGCGCCGCTGGTAACGTCGTACTCCGGCAGGCGTTCCTGCACGATGTTCCGAAGATCGCTGCGCGCTCCGGGCGGTACGCCTTTGATGACGAGGTGATCTGGATTGTTCTGGGGATCGGGCTGTGAGATATCGGTGTAGTCGATCTTGTGGTTGCGCAACTGCTCCTTCAGCACTTCGATTGCATTCTGAGCATCGACGTTGACCGCATCATTAACCTGCACCTGCAGAATGAGGTGCGTTCCACCCCTCAGATCGAGGCCCAGGTGAATGTGGTCGCTCAGCGCGCTGAGCAGGGCATCCTTGCCCAATCCTTTCGGAATTCCGAACATTCCGAAAAGGAAAAACAGCATCGTGCCGACGATAAATACCAGTCTCCAGAGAAGATTCTTGTTCATAAAAATCAGTGGTCAGTGGCTGGTGGCCATTATTTCGTTTTCACTTCTTCCTCGGTTGTGCTCACTTGTACTACCGAGGCCTTCGTGACTTCCAGGACAAGGTTGTTCGGCGGCACGCGGAGATGGACCGCGTCATCCTTCAGCGCCATCACCGTTCCGCGCAGCCCGCCGCTCGTGGTTACCTTATCCCCGGTCTTGAGCTGCTCCAGCATGCCCTGCCATTTTTTCTGGCGGCGTTGCTGGGAATAGAACATGTAGACAATGAGAAGCAGCAGCGGCAGGAACAGCACCATGCCACCGAATGCTCCTCCCCCGCCTGCTTGCAGGATCAAAGATAACGGCATCATCGTGTTGAAGTGCATGTCCAAGACACACTGCGTACGCCCACTAGCGTCGCGGATCTTTGTTTCACCAATGGGGTTTGGATCAACTTCGGCCGGGGCTCCTCGGCCTCAGGCTTGGATCCGGGGAGGTCTTTCCTTAGAGTTCAAGGTTTCCGGTCGAGACCAGCACTAGAAAGAAAGCGGTACTCTTCCCCAAGTGAAATAGAATGCCGTACGCGCTGCATGGTGTCAAGGTAGAAGCTCAAGTTGTGAATCGTGTTCAGGACTTGCGCCAACACCTCATTGGATGCGTAGAGATGGCGCAGGTACGCCCGGGAATAACGCTGGCAAACCTTGCACTGGCAATTGGGGTCGAGCGGAGCGGGGTCCTGGGCGTAGCGCGCCTGCTTGATGGAGATCTTCCCCTCGGAAGTGAACAGGAGCCCGTGCCGTGCCGCCCGCGTGGGCAGCACACAATCCATCATGTCGACACCAAGATTGGCGTACTCGACAATCTCTTCAGGCGTTCCCACACCCATAAGGTACCGCGGCTTGTCCTTGGGAAGATCCTCCAAAGTCGATTCCACGATTTCGCGGGTCAGATCGCGAGGCTCGCCTACGCTCAACCCACCTATCGCGTAACCGGGAAAGCCGATTTCGATTGTCCGTTCTGCCGACTCCTTGCGGAGGGCCCGATCCATGCCGCCCTGCACGATCCCAAACAGGGATTGAGTCTGCGCAGCGTGTGTAGGGAAGGAGGCGTTCGTCCGTCCCGAGGGGCGAAGCCCCGGGTCTTCGACGGCATGGAGCGATTCCGAGGTCATCTCTTCTTCCGACAGATTGGACGCCGAGCCTCGCTCCGCGGGGCGGACCCTTCGAATGCGCTCAGCGCAGGTTGCGTGCGCCCCTGCACGGGTCCACGGCACCTCGTGCTTATGATCCTCAAAATACCTCTTACTCCGCGCTGCCCACCGCGCTGTCATCTCCATGGACGCGCGCATGCGCGCCTGATCCGCGGGATACTCGGTACATTCGTCGAACGCCATGATGATGTCGGCGCCGAGCCCGACCTGTGCTTCCATCGCGCTCTCGGGGCTGAAGAAATGCGTCGAGCCGTCGAGATGTGAGCGGAACGTGACTCCTTCCTCCGTCACTTTGCGCAACTCATTCAAACTGAAGACCTGGAACCCGCCGGAGTCAGTCAGAATCGCCCGCCGCCACGACATGAACCCGTGCAACCCGCCCATCTTCCGCACAGTCTCAACACCGGGCCGCAAGTACAGGTGGTAGGTATTGCCGAGGACGATCTGTGCCCCGAGTTCTTCCAGCAGTTCCTGCGAAACTCCCTTAACGGACGCAACCGTGCCCACCGGCATGAAGACAGGCGTTGCAATCTCGGCGTGTGGCGTAAGAACGCGCCCGGTGCGAGCCTTCCCGTTCGTTCTGGTGATCGAGAATTGGAGTGACATGAGTGAACAATTCTAATCTTGCAGCAAATGAGGGACCCGATCGAGGGCTAGATCATCTAACGATTCTGAATCAGAGTGGAAACCTGAAATCGTCAATCGGAAATCAGGATGATCTCTCCGCGAATATTGGGCCCATCCACAACCAATCTCCCTACGCAGACAGGTAGTTTGAATCGTCTGGGTCCTGCGCTGCCCGGATTGAAATACAGTACGCCGCCGCGCGTCTCTTGTTTGGGTACGTGGCTGTGCCCGTAAATCACCACGCGCAACCCGGCAAATTCGGGCTTCACATCAAGCTCCGCGAGATCGTGCAAGACGTAGATCGAAATCTCCCCAACTTCCAACACCTCCGACTCGGGTAGTCTGCACGCCCATGGACCTTTGTCGATGTTGCCGCGTACGGCCATCACCGGTGCAATCGCGCGGAGCTCATCCAGAATTTCCGGGCTCCCCACGTCGCCGGCATGAATGATGTGTTTGGATCCTTGCAACGCCGCCAGCGCCTCGGGACGAAGCAGCCCGTGGGTGTCGGAGATGATGCCGATGTGGAAGGAAGTTCTCAGTTCTCAGTTCTCAGATCTCAGTTTCCGCTCCCCGCCAGCAGTCATGAGTTCATTCATTTCTGCATGGGATGGCGCGCTTGCCATCTGATCGTACGTGCCAACGGCCCTTACCTCCTCGACCACTCGGCGCAGCAGTCCAATCGCTGCCCGCATGGGGCCAGAGCCGAGGCTAATACGCTTCACTCCCATCTGTACCAATTCTGGGACGGAAGGCGAACCGGGTACGGCAAGAATATTCACCGGACACTTCAGATCAGCAACGATCCGCCTGATGCTTTCCGTGTCTCGAATTCCGGGAACGAACACGCAGTCTGCCCCGGCGTCCCGAAAAGCAGCCAGCCGCCGTACCGCCTCATCGTAACGCTTCGCAGATTCACCCACCGGCAGAAGGTAGACATCTGTGCGCGCATTCAGCACCAGGGCTATCGCGAAATTCGCCGCCGTCTCGCGGATGGCCCGAATCCTCTCCAATTGCAAAACCAAATCTGTCAATGGATGGCTGGCATTGCCGGTGGCATCCTCGAAATTCATTCCGACTGCGCCAGATTCAATCACACTGGCAGCCGTCTGGCCTGCGTCCTCTGGCCTGTGGCCATAACCCGCTTCGACGTCGGCGGTCACAGGGACTTTCACCGCATCCGCGATGCGCGCAATTGCAGCGATCATCTCGGCGGCAGGGATCTTCTGACCGTCGGGGTATCCTTGCGCAAATGCAATCCCGGCGCTGGTCGTCGCGATCGCTGGCAGGCCGGCGTCTTCCACGATCCGGGCACTGGCAACGTCCCAAACATTGACGAGGAGCACCGGACCCTCTCCCGCATGCATCGCCAGAAACGCTTCCGCTTTCTTCTTTTGTTGGGAATTCGGCATACGTCGCATTGGATGCGCTCAGCGCCCCGTGCTCTTCATCCTTTGCAGGAACTTCCCGACGCTCACAACCGCCCGGCCCACCGTCCCGCGGCCAACCTCCCGCACGTCGTCGAGGGCTGTGACGCGGAGGGTATAGAAACGTCCATCGAACGCCTCCAGCACAGCTTCCGCTTTGATCTGAGCCCCGACGCGGCTTGCGGCCCGATGCTCGACGTTGATCGATGTCCCCACCGTGATCTCGTCTCCTTCGCAGTACGGCTGAAGGGCATGAAAAGCCGCGGTCTCCATCAGACGAATCATGTCGGGCGTGGAATATACGGGAGGTAACTCGGGATGGTGCGAGGTAAGGGTGTGCTTGAATTCAACCGTCTCGCCAGCCTCTCCTCGCGTTCCCAAAGGAATTTGTTTCGCCAATCGTCGCTCTCCGAAAACTAAAGAGCCAATGACTCAACGGAATCATTGGCTCGAATTTAAATGCATCAAGGCCTATGCAATCGCCATCGCGGTCCGGCGTGCATCAATCCCGTCGAGCGCCTGCCAGAGCATGCGGGCAGCGTTTTCGGCCGCGTCCAGCGCCGCATCCGCAGCTTCGGGGTGCTTGGTAATTCGCTTTTCGAGCAGGTTCCGCCAGACGCGGGCGTGGTGCACATCAGCCTCAGCATGCAGAGAAAAATATCCGCAGGTTTTGTCGTCGGCGCCATACATCTCCCGTAGCCCGCGTTCTTTTTCGACCGCAACCCGCGGGACCTGCGACTCATAGGCATAAAAGGCCGCCAGGGCTTCCTCGGGAAGTCCCTGGCTTGCGAGCCGATGGAAGTAGCGGATCAACTGCCGGATCTCCGGCACGGGGCTATGCCACTCCAGGTTGCGGGACGATCCCATGCCTTCGGCGAAATCCAGCCAGAGGTCGGAATGCGGGATGCCATTGCCGCCTTTGCTGCCCTCAACACCTTTCTCGTCGCACATGTTCGCGAGCACGGCGTGCCGGAGTTCCCCTTCCTCCAGCCGCAATCCCAGAGCAGCCAAGTAAGAGGGAAACGCCTCGACGTGATGATAGTAGTCCTGCGCGTAAGCGCGCAGATCTTCACGCGTTAGTCGTCCCGCAGACCAAGCCTTGTAGAACGGATGGCAGAGCAGGTCATATCTGGAGACACGGGTATCTAGTTCCTGGGAGAATTCGGTGGTATTCATAAAGCTCCTAAGGTGGGACAGCCCAATATAGAGGCGAAAAAGCGATCCGGCAAGTGATCGGGATCACCGTGTTTTCCAAATTGCTAGAATGAGAGAAGAAAGGCGCGAAAGCGCGAACTGGGGTCACAAGCTCAGCGCTCTCGGCGGTTAGAGTCTTGAACCGCAGAATTCGAAGAGAAATTGCGCCCTAGGCCGCAGAGACAATCCGACAACCAGAGTCGTGGAGTTTCAACGTTGTGCAAAGTTAATTTGACCGACTCGTTTTCCCGTTGAAGCTTTGAAGCTTCGTTTCCGAATGCCCTTTACCGAACATTTCGACGTAGTCGTGGTCGGCGCCGGCCACGCAGGGTGCGAGGCCGCGATGGCCGCAGCACGCATGGGCCTGAAGACAGCTCTCTACACTTTGAATCTTGACTTGATCGCCCAGATGTCGTGCAACCCGGCCGTGGGCGGAATCGCGAAGGGTCATCTTGTCCGCGAAGTGGACGCCCTCGGTGGCATCATGGGCGAGGTTACCGACGCGGTCGGCATCCAGTTCCGACTCCTGAATACTTCGCGCGGCCCGGCGGTCTGGTCTCCGCGCGCGCAATGTGACAAGCAGGCTTACCGCGTGAAAATGCGCGAGGTGCTCGAGTCGCAGCTGAATCTCAAGATCAAGCAGGCAGAAGTCGCGGATCTGATCGTCGAACCCTCGTTGGTCGATAGTCATTCGTCGTTAGTCGAAAACCGAGAACCCGATCTTTTTTCCAACGACCAACGACCAGCGACCAACGACGCTCTTGAGGTTAATCCCCGCCGTGTCCTCGGCATTCGACTTCGTGACGGACGCACGGTCGCCGCGAAGACCGTCATCATCACGACTGGGACATTCCTCAACGGCCTGATTCACTGTGGCGAGCAGCAATACCCTGCAGGGCGCTCAGGCGAGCCACCTGCCGTGCTGCTGGGTGAAGCGCTGAAGAAGCTTGGGCTACGTGGGTGCCGCCTCAAGACCGGCACTCCACCGCGCCTCGACGGACGCACGATCGATTGGTCGAAGTTTCCCGTGCAACCCGGCGACGAGGATCCCACGCCCTTCAGCTTCCGCACCAGGCAGGTAGCCCACCACGATTCGCAGGTTCCCTGCTTCATAGCCTGGACCACGCCTGAGACGCATCGCATCATCCGCGAGAATGTGCACCGCTCGCCCATGTACAGTGGCCAGATTCAATCGATCGGCCCGCGATACTGCCCCTCGATCGAGGACAAGATCGTCAAGTTCCCCGACAAGGAAATGCACCAGCTCTTCCTGGAGCCGGAGGGCCGGAATACCTACGAGATTTATGTCAACGGGATGAGCACGTCGCTGCCGGTGGAAGTGCAGCTTGCGATCCTCAAATCGATCCCTGGGCTCGAGGACGCTGAGATGCTCCGCCCCGGCTACGCCATTGAATATGACTCGATCGATCCGACGGAACTGGAGCGCACGCTCGAAAGTCGCAAGGTTGCTGGATTGTTTCTCGCCGGCCAGATCAACGGTACGTCAGGCTACGAAGAGGCAGCGTGCCAGGGACTGATGGCCGGCATCAACGCCGCACTGCAGGTCAAGCAGGAGCCGCCACTCATACTGGACCGCACCGAAGCTTACACGGCAATCCTGATCGACGACCTGATCTCCAAGGGCACGAACGAGCCTTACCGCATGTTCACATCGCGCGCCGAGTTCCGCCTGCACCTGCGCATCGACAACGCCGACCGCCGCCTGACACCTCACGGGCGGCGCGTAGGACTGGTCTCGGACGATGCTTGGGCCAACTTCCAAGCGAAGCAGGAACGACTCAGCCAGGTGAAGAGGCTAATGGAGTCATCGAGACTAACGCCCGAAATGTTGAAGATGCTCCAACCGAATGTCGACGATGCTAATGTGGGAACAGCCGCCCCCGGCTGTCCGGCCGAGCCAAGCTCGGCGGGCTTTTCGTCGGCACTGGGCCAAACGCTGGCGCAGTTGTTAAAGCGACCTGAGATGGCGGTCGAGCAACTGGCCCCAATCCTGAACAAGGTAGCCCCAGAGTTCTTTGCGAGGAATTCCTCTGTGTCCCCTGTGCCTTCCGTGGTGCGCCTTTCTTCAGAGGTCCGCAACGAACTGAAGTCCGTCGAAACCGAGGTCAAGTACGAAGGCTACCTGCAGCAGCAGCAGCGCGCCATGGAGCGCCTGAAGAAAGCCGAGCAGCACGCGATCCCCGAGTGGTTCGACTACAAATCCGTGAGCGGCTTGTCGCGCGAAATGCAGGAGAAGTTGTCGAAGGTCCGCCCACGGACTATCGGTCAGGCGTCTCGGATTCCCGGGGTAACTCCGGCAGCGGTCTCGCTGGTGAATGTCTACATTGAAATCCAAGCGCGCCGCCGCGAGCAGGCCGCCGCGCTTTAGTTCTTGCTCTGGGTCCGCAACTCTTCCGCGATCTTGAGTTCGTTCTCCGCCTCGTCTTTTCGTCCCATGTCGCGGTAAGCCTGCCCCAACAGGTGATGCGTGGTCGCATTATTTGGATCCATCGCTGCCGCCCTTTGCAATGCGCGCACGGCCAGATCGAACTCGCCCTTCTTTTCGAGCACTTTCCCCATCAGAATGTACGGCCCGGTGGTCGTAGCATCGAGCCAGATGGAGCGTTGCAGAAGCCGCTCCGCCTCGTCATATTTCTGCACGCGGGAATACGCATCAGCCAGCTTGTAATAGGCAGCCGCATTGGCCGGATTGATGGCCAGCTCTTTCTGAAACTCCGCAATGGCCTCCGACACTCGCGACTTGTAGGTATAAAGTTCTCCCAGAAGAAAGTGGGCCAGGGGTAGCTTTGGGTCGAGCGCGGCTGCCTTTTGCGCATACTCCTCCGCGATCGGATCGTACTCCTGCCGCAACAACATTCGCGCGGTGAAGAGATACGCCGCCGCAGAATCAGGCGGAACATCGAACATCTTGCCGAACGACTTGCGCGCCTGGTCGTAGTTCTTCATCTGGATGTAGCAGATACCCAGAATGTAGGCCGCGTCGACGTTCGCCCGCGGATACCATCCCTGCACCTTCTCTAGGAGCGGAATGGCGTCCGCTGGGTGTCCCATCAAGTAATGCGACAGACCCAAGAGTTGCGTAGCCTCGTTGTTTGACGGATCCGCAGCTGTCGCTTTCTTAAGGTACTCAACTGCTTTCGGGTAGTCGGCTTTTTTGTAGTACGCCGTACCAAGCTCGAATGCGAGACCGTTGGTGCTCGGATCGCGGACCTCTATGCTTTGCAGCTCGACGATCGCCTCATCGATTTTGCCCAGTTGCATCAGCTTCCGCGCGCTCGCGAAATCGGAATTGGTAGACCCTTCTTTTTGCGCTGGCGGAGTCGATTGGGCTGCGAAACCTGCTGACAAGCAAATGAGCATTAGCCCCAGGCAGCTTGCGAAACGACGTACAGCAGATCGCACCCTCATAGCGAGAATTAGAGCATAAATCGCGCCGGGTCTGCGGGTTCCCATGCTCTCTACGCCGCACGTTTCTCCTTTATTCGAGAGAGTTCGTTTCCACCGTCAGTTGGGATGCCCGGACATCTCCTGCTTCAACAATTCCAGATTCTCCCTGGCAAGCGGCTGTTCCGGATCAATTTCCAAGGCCCGCTCGAGATGTTTTCTTGCCTCTGGATATCGTCCCATTTGTGCTAAGGCCGCACCAAGATTGGCTTCTGCACCCGCGTCGTCCGGCCTCAGGTGCAAGGCGATCTGAAATTGCCTGGACGCCCCAGCGAAGTCGTTCTGCCCGCTTAGGGCGAGTGCCAAATTGTAGTTCGCATCAAAGTAATCCGATCGCTCCGCGATCGCTTTTTGGAGGAACTCGGCACCTTGGGCGGGATTCCCCTGTGCCACGAGAGCCGCGCCTAAAGCGTTGTTCCCAGTCGCGTCGTCAGGGCGCAAATTCACCGCCTCGCGGTATTCGCGAATCGCTCCGTCCAGATCGTCCTTGGCTTGCAGCATCGAAGCCAGGTTGTAATGCGCTTCGAAATCACCCGGATTCTTTTCCACATTGTGGCGCGCCAATGCCTCCTGCAAGGCCAGCCGGGGATCGCCTTTTGCCGAATCGAAATTTACCGGCAGAACCTGGAGCCAGAGATGACACATCTCGTCGCTCGAACGATTCCCCCCGTGAACGCGTACAGGGGGATGATTGGGATTCATCGGATTCTGGTCGGAATTGTCATAGCTATAGCGCAGGCTTATGTTCGTTCCCGCGGGCAGCCGCACAGGTTGGGCGTAGCGATACACCGCTTGCCAATTCAAATTCCATTGTGGAATGTGGATGAGCGTCTCTTTCCTTCCATCGGGAAGCGTTGCATAGGCCTGGAGGTCTCTACCCAGGTAGTGGGCGTGCGGGTAGATCGCCATCAGGTCTACATCAACCGGAAGGGTGAAGTCATCGCTGACCTGAAAACTCTTTTCGCCCGCCGGGATGTCCAGCTTTACATCCTTTTCAAGTTGCAGCAGCATCGGAAACTTCGTCGCCGGACGTGATCCGAAATAGAGCCCGATGCTCGGTTGAATCGCCTCCTGCTTGCCTGAAGGCTGCAAGTGCGTATTGAGAATCAGGTCTGTTCCCTTGTCCAGGCGCATTTCCATCCCATCGGGCTCAACATATGGAACCGATCCGGGTTTCCAGAACAGAAGATGGCTGTCCGGATCAAACACTTGCGATTCGATGCGGATCTCCATCCCTCCAAAGCCGGCGCCGGGCTCGCTTTCGCGTGATCGCGAAGCCCCGGTGCGATCGACAAGAATGTTGGCATGATGCACGTAACGCTTGTCGCCGGGGCGAATTTCGACGGCTTTCACCCATTTCGTCCCTTGAATTGGCACCGGAAAAACAAAATTCCAATAGGTGTCTGTGCCGCTCGCTGGAAGCATGAACGGCTTGCTGGCGGTCAGGATCAGGTCTGGATTTCCGAGGCGCCAGCCTTCAGCGAACTCTGGCTGTGGGGGAAGATCGGACGGATTCCCTTCCACCGCACCTTGCTCGACCCACTGAGAAATCAGACCGATTTCGGACTCGTTCAGCCGCAATTCGTCGGCAAACCGGATTTCTTGCGGTTCCGGGAGCCATGGAGGCATCACTCTGGATCGCGTAGCGTAAACAATTTGGCGAGCATGCTTTTTGACGTCTGCATAAGTCAAAAGCGAAAACGGCGCAGCCTCACCGGGATGATGGCACGTAGAGCAGGAATGAAAAATGATCGGCGCGATGTCACGATTGAAAGTCAGGGGTTGGCCGGAGTTCCGCTTCTGCGGCACGCCAGGAGAAGCAGACCTGACGGCCAACACGCCAAGCGCACAAACCGTTCCCGACACCGAAAGCAGCCGCGCCCATGTGCTCCTCACCGAGGTCACTCCAAGTCCGAAATGTAGCAGCCCACGCCGCGAACTTCCGTGTGCGCAAGAGATTGGCCAGCCAGGGCGGCTCGAATTGCGTCGTCGAGCTCGTGCGTTGTTGGTGCGGGGCGGGCGCGCCCCAAGTCGATATACCAGTCGTCAATGCGGCCGTCGTACACCAGATGGCGATCGCGGTCGAAGACCGCGACTTCCGGAGTGATTTGCACCCGGCTCAGCTTTACGAGCGCGTGTTCTGGATCGCGCAGCACCGGCAAATGATATCCGTATTCTTCTACTGACCTACGAATATCTTGTGCGCTGTCGTTCTTATCGGGATACACCAGAAAGAACTTCGCTTCCCGGGCATAACGCTTGCTGATCTGCTGGATCAATGGGGCGTAGCGACCGGAGACAGGACAGTCCCGTCGCAGGAACACCAGCACCACTACTTTTCTGGAATCTTGCGCCAGAGGAGAGGCGGGCCGCCCCTCAAGATCGAATGCTTGTTGCGCGTGGGCGAGCCCAGACCCCGCGAGAACAATAGAAATCCACATCCGTCGAGCTCGAACTCCCCAGACCATCACGCTGCCACCTGGCGGCCGCTGACGATTCTATGTCTGGCCAGGAGCAGTGTCTATCCCGGGCCTGCGCCAAACTCACGGCAACAAGAATCCCGTAGTCCGCCTATAGGTGGCGTACTCTTCTCCGAACTCATGGGT
>Ga0335077_10001889_pt1 | contig 24974 bp, 24 predicted proteins | sample Lox_Sample_31_FD_207151 | JGI IMG/M metagenome (GOLD analysis project Ga0335077, IMG submission 207151) | Soil microbial communities from Loxahatchee National Wildlife Refuge, Florida, United States - Lox_Sample_3.1 | ecosystem: Environmental > Terrestrial > Soil > Wetlands | place: USA... | reverse complement strand
ACTTCTGCGGGATAATACCGCCGTCTTCGAACGCGCTGCTCTCCATGAGCAGCGGCGGAAGTCTGAACCCTCCCCTGGGCCCGCCGGTCTGTGCGATCGCTACGCTGGTACTGAGCAGCACCAGTGCGAGGAACACAGACGTTGTGCTGAAATGCTTGTTACCCATAGGAACGAATGCCTCGGTCTGTTGTGGAATGAGTAGCTGAGCTCGGTGTGTCCGAGGATTCGAGTGGCACGAGCCTCTAAGACAATCGGGGTCTTGGTTCCTCTACCAGCTCTTCATAGCCCACTCCACCGAATATTGAGCGGGCGATGTCCACAAGCGCGTCCGCAGCTGCCGCGAACGAGACCTTGAAACCCCCGTCAGTACCCACGGTTAGGATGTACTGCCGCTCTCCTCCGGGCCCCCGTTCACCCTGCTCCATGCGCCAGTGATCAAGCGGATAAACCACGCGTTTTAATTCATCGTCACTGCGCATTTGCAGCGCCTCCTCCAGCATCTTCGGCAGGGTCATAAGGAGCTGCATCAGACTTGCAGTGGGCATTACCAGGGATACAAGCTCACGCCTGGCATCACGCCCGTTGATCTCGACTTGAACCCCGTTGGGATCCACCTTGTAAGTGGTAAGGGATTTGACCTGTACGGTCTTGCGATCTTCGGACACAGCAGGCCTCGTTTACTCAATCGAGCACATTTTTGCGCTATATTCTATGGAATAGATCGCACTGTACAGGCTTTCCCGCCGAATCTGCCGTGATTACCGGACTTGACGCTCCTACCCATCACGCGAGTACGGACCGGGCCAGTGCTGAGCCGAGACGCGGCCCTTATGTCGAGGTCCCTCGGCTGGCTATAGGCCGACTGATCGTGTAATTGCCGCCCGCGTTCGCCGGTCTAGACTGAAGCGGCCCAGGTAATCAGCGCCGTATCGAGGAGTGCCGTGATTCTGCTGCTCTTGGCCTATGTCGGTGGCGTGCTGACGATCCTAAGTCCGTGCGTCCTGCCTGTGCTGCCATTCGTCTTTGCGCGCGCGGGCCGTCCCTTTGTAGTCAGCATCTTACCGATGCTTCTGGGCATGGCGCTGACCTTCGCACTGGTTGCAACGCTCGCCGCAGTCGGCGGCGGTTGGGTCGTGCGTGCCAATGAATATGGGCGCGATGCCGCACTGCTGCTCCTGGCTTTCTTTGGCATCATGCTGCTCTCGCCGGCGCTGGCCGAGCGAGTCACACAGCCGCTGGTTGGCCTGGGCAGCCGCTTATCGCGGTCGGCTGTCACGGGACCCCACGGCAGCCCTGCTGGCTCATTCGTCCTGGGTGTCGCGGTGGGCCTCCTCTGGGCACCGTGTGCGGGTCCGATACTCGGGCTCATCCTCACTGGCGCTGCTATCCAGGGCGCAAACGCAAAGACCTCGCTGCTGCTCTTTGCCTATGCGGCAGGCGCCGCCACCTCGCTCGCGCTCGCGCTGCTCGTCGGTGGGCGCGTTCTCGCCTTCTTCAAGGAATCGCTTGGCGCGGGCGAGTGGATTAGGCGGGCATTGGGTGCAGCGGTCCTGGCAGCCGTCGTTGCGATCGCCCTCGGACTCGACACCGGCTTTCTGACCCGCCTCTCGGCGGGCAATACGACACGCATCGAGCAAGCCCTGATGGAGCGCGTGCGCCCGACGAGCGCCATGAGGGCCGCTGGCGGCGCGGGGGGCACGATGATGATGTCGGGTGCAATGACGGGCGCGCACGGCACCGCGACAGCCAAAGACAGCGAAGGCCCGTTTCCGTCCCTCTCAGGTGCCGTTGCATGGCTGAACTCAGAGCCACTCACACCCGAAGCTCTGCGCGGCAAGGTGGTCCTCGTCGATTTCTGGACATACTCGTGTATCAATTGCCTGCGAACGCTGCCCTACATACGCGCTTGGGCGCGGAAGTACCGCGATCACGGGCTCGTCGTGATCGGTGTGCATACGCCGGAGTTCGCATTCGAGAAGAATATTGACAACGTGCGACGAGCGGTGCACGAGCTCTCGATAACTTATCCCGTCGCGATTGACAACGCATACGCGATTTGGTCTGCGTTCGCGAACAACTACTGGCCTGCCGATTACTTCATCGATGAACGCGGGCAGATTCGTGCCCACGCGTTCGGCGAGGGCGACTACGAAGGTTCCGAGCGTCGCATACAGGACATGCTTAAGGCGGCCGGGTTCGCTGACGTCCCCACAGACATTGTGATCGCGAACGGCACCGGCGTGGAGGCAGCGCCCGCAGATGCCGCTGATGTCGGAAGCCCCGAAACCTACATCGGTTACGAGCGCGCACAGAATGTCGTCGCAACGCCTGCCATCGTGCCCGACGCGACTCAGGAGTATTCGACACCCAAAGCGCTGGATCTCAATCAATGGGGCCTCGCAGGGGCTTGGACGGTGCAAGGCGAGAAGGCTTTGCTGAATCGTCCCGGCGGCAGCATTGTGTTTCGTTTCCATGCGCGCGACCTGCACTTGGTGCTCGGTCCTGGCCCGGACGGTAAACCGGTTCGCTTTCGTGTGCTTCTGGATGGGGCCGCACCGAGCGAAAGCCACGGCGTGGATGCCGATGCAGCTGGTCGTGGGGTCGTCCGCGAGCAACGCCTCTACCAGCTCATCCGGCAGTCGGGTAGCGTCAAGGATCGCACCTTCACGATCGAATTCGAGGATTCCGGCGTGCAGGCATTTTCATTCACGTTCGGGTAGATCGAGGAGTGTTCGAATGAATCATCGCACACAGCGCGAGGATCCCACTGCAGTTGTGCTCTCCAGCCGTCGCGAACTGCTCTTGCGTAGCACGAGCTACTTGTTGTTCGCATTCGTGGATCGCATTAGCCACGCAAGTCAGGCTGCAGTCTCCCCCGCCGGGGTCTTAATCGAGGCCTTCTCAGCCGCGGGCGTCAGCCAGGGCGTGTCGCAGGTCTCGAAGGTCGTTAAGACCGAGGCACAGTGGCAGCAACAGCTCTCATCCGCGTCCTTCTCTATCACGCGCCGGGCCGGAACAGAACCCGCGTTTACCGGAGCGCTCTGGAATCAGCACCTGGATGGACTGTACCGCTGCATCTGCTGCGATACCGCGCTCTATGACTCGCGCACGAAGTTTGAGTCCGGTACGGGTTGGCCAAGCTTTTACCAGCCAATTTCCAAGTACAACGTGGCAGAGACTGCGGACCGCAGCTACGGCATGCTGCGTACCGCAGTGTCCTGCCGGCGGTGCGACGCGCATCTTGGACACGTCTTTGACGATGGACCTCGACCGACGGGGCTTCGCTACTGCATGAACTCAGCCGCTATGCGCTTCGTCGGGCGGCGATAGCTGTCGAGCGCCGTCGGCAGTTCCGCGGACTGCCGGCTAAACCTGAGAGGGATCCCGCGTCCGAGAAAGCCTAGTTAGCCAGCAAGGCTCATCAGCACGTGCCGCGTCGTGCCAGGACACGATTTGCGGTCCTCGTGCATCAACGTAGACAGCTATGTCGGGATCTCCAAGGCGAGCTCGGCCATCTGTCGGCCGAGTCGTCATGCTTCGTTCGCATCGCGTGCATGTAGACCTGGACCGGGAACACGGGGAACCGAGCGGTGGGCGTGCGAGCGCGAGCTTCCATTGCTTGAGCTCGGAAATTGGACACGCGGGAAGGCACGCTGTGCAACGCGTTCTGGGTCTTCGTGGCATCATCGGCGCCGAGGGGTCGCCTCGCAGGCGTCTGATCGAGATCAGTCACGCGGATGCAATCGTCAGCCGACTCAAGCTTCCCACTTAGAAGACAAACAGGAGAGGATCATGAGATACCTGATAGTTCCAGCACTGGTGATGCTACTGGGGGGTGCACACGCGAACGCGCAAGCGCCCGCACCGGGCGGTCCACCGGGGACGCCCACGCCGCCTCCCTTGCCGAAGGAGTTACCCCTTGCAGTAGCTGTAGCATGGGCCGAGGCGGCGATCGCGGATTGCAAGTCGAAGGGCTATAACATTACTGCGACATACATGAACATTAATGGCGACGTCAAACTGGTCATGCGCTCCGACAACACTCTTGCACGCACAGTGGATATCGGTCGTCGCAAGGCTTACACCGTGACCAAGACCGGAATGAGTTCGGGCGACTATGGGTCTTCCATCGGATTTGGCCCCGGCAAACCGCTACCACCCGCGACGCCTGGTCGGCCAATTGCGGCTCCTCCGGGGGCCGATGCGGATGTGAATCTGATCGTTTTCGCCGGCGGCTTGCCGATCAAGATGGGCGGCACTCTGGTCGGGGCGATTAGCGTCTCGGGTGCGCCGGGCGGAGAGAAGGACGTCGCCTGCGCCGAGGCCGGTCTCGCCAAGGTCGCCGATCAACTGAAATGATTCGAACTGGCACTACCAGCGTTACCCCAGATCGCTTCCTCAACCAGAGGCCAGGGCCGAGGCGAGCCTCACGCCCTGGCGTCGGTTCGGCCGTACGCGTGCCCGGGCGGCGACTGCGTGGCCTACGGCGAGGACTTCCCACTTGTGTCGGAATTGCCCGATGCGCGCAGCGGCGACGAGATCTGCTCGTCGTCCCAATGCCCCCGTACGTAATGCCAGCGGTTCCCAACGGGATCCCAATGATCTGCGACCCAGTGACGACCACGGCGTTCGTAGATCCAGGTACCTGATTCCCAGCGATAGAAAGCCCCCGTCCAACGCCAGTAGCCGGGCGCCCAGACATAGCCGTCCCGGTGCGACGGCGCGTTTTCCACGCGTGGTGGCGGCGGCGGCATATCGGTGAACGTGTCCTTGCCGCTCAGGGCGATCCCAGGCAAGAGAAGCGCACTGGCGAGGCTCAGCGTCACCAGCAGAGTGTTCCGGCGTATGTTCATGGTCGACTTACCTCGTTGTGATAAGGGAGCGAACGATCGTGCTTTTTTATAAGCAAGAAACGAGTACTTGCGGGGGCGTGCTCATGGAGAATTTTCTGCTGACTAACGCTGACGCTGCGAACGTCGGCTGCGCTCGAGCAGCGACTCAAAGGCGTCGTTGGCGCGCTGTTCAGCGCCGCGATCCCGCAGCAGGCCATGCGCTTGCTGAAACATCATCGTAATTCCGTCAAACTCATAGGCGAACTGCTCCGCGTCCAGCTCGGCGCGGAAATGGCCTGCCTCGATCGCTGCCGTGGCAGAGCGCACCAGGACCTCGCGCCAATCCTGCAGCGCCTGCACCAGGCGTGCGCGCACTGCGTGACCCGGGCGGTTGTGGTACTCGAGCGATGCCTTCTGCAGCAGGCAGCCGCGTGATTCCTGTTCGCCGCTGATCCATTGCAGCTTCTTATCGAAGAGGACACGCAGCCGTGCCTCACCGCGCGGCGCCGCCAGCGCTGGCTGCACGACGCGCTGAATATAGCGATTGATCACTTCCTGCATCACGCCCAGCTGCAGCGCCTCTTTGGATTTGAAATGCGCGAACAGTCCACTCTTCGAGAGCTTGGTCTTCTCGGCAAGGCTACCGATGGAAAGGCCCTCGTAGCCGACCTGGCCGACGATGTTCACGGCATGGGAGATGATTGCCTGGCGCGTCTGCTCTCCCTTCGACAGTCGCGCGCTCCCGGGGCTTACGCCGAGGGCACCCGCCGCTTGTCGCCTGGCTCCAACGCGCACCTTCCGGTCATCAGTTGAGAGTTTGGGCGTCATCGCTCGGCCAATAATAGCACGATCGGTCGTATCGCGCACTGGATATCGGTCCGACCCGGAACTTCCATGACGGATCGGCGCACCGCGTGAGTCGGGCAACGAGCGGGTAACCGGGACCCAGGGCCGCCCTTACTTCGCATCCGCATTGGCCATGATCTTGCGCCGAAAGCGTGCCATGCCGGCAATCCAGCGGTCGTAATCGCTGACCTTGCGGCGCATGTATTCCGAGACTTGTGCGTGCGGAAGGATGAGAAACCGCTCCTCCTGAATGCCGGCGACCGCAGCATCGGCAACCTGTCCCGGATCAAGCACCCCATCTGCGGCAGCCGCCTTGGCTTCCGGTCCGCCGGTCCCGTACATGTCGGTACGGACCGCTTGCGGGCACAGCACCGACACCCGGATACCCCGATCATAGTGTGTGATGGCCAGGCTCTCTGCGAATCCCATGGCGGCGTGCTTGGTCGTCGAGTACGTCGCCGAGCCAATCTGGTTGAGCAATCCTGCAGCGGAAACCGTATTGAGGAAGTAGCCCGAGCCCCTTGCCATCATTTCGGGCAACAGCGCCCGCGCCGCATAAACATGCGCCATCACGTGAATGCGCCAGCAGCGCTCAAAGTCCTCATCGGGCGCCGACGCCGCATTCTCGCGATCAGGGTCCACGCGAATGATGCCCGCATTGGAGCAGAACAGGTCGATTCCGCCCCACGCCGACCGGACCTGCTCGATGACACGCCGTATGTCCTCCTCATGACTCACGTCGCAGTGCATGCCGAGTGCTCCGAGCTCTTGAGCAACGGCCGTCGTGCGCGAGCGATCGATATCCGCGATCGCAAGTCCGCGCAAATCCTCCTGCCGAAGGCGCGTGGCGAGCGCCTTGCCAATCCCGCTGGCTCCTCCCGTCACAATGACCCTCTTGCCGCGCAGTTGCATCGCTTCCCTCCCTCCGTCTGCTCTATGCAGCGCGATTCGAACTACGTGTACGTGGTGGCAATGGCAATCCTGCGAGCTGCGCGGGGGAAGCCAGATGCGCTCGTCTCTGTCGTAGAGCCGCAAATGCTTCCTCGCTGATGCACAACGCCTCCGTGATCACCGCCTCGGTATGCGCTGTGGAGAGGAACATGTTGTGATACGGATGGAAATAGACACCGCGTTGCAGGCACTCGCTAGCCCAGGCATAGCCCAGCCTAAAATCCGGATCGTCTGCAAAGAGAATCTGCGGCATCTGCACTGGCCCAGTTTGGCTCAGCTCGAATCCGTAGCGTGTGGCCTGCTTGTCGAGCCCTTCACGCAACAGCGTGCCTGCGCTCACTAGGTTCTCCAGATAGTTCGTGTCACGGATCAGCTGCAGTGTCCGAATAGCAGCTGCCATCGGCACGGCCTGAAACCAGAATGAGCCCGTCGTGAACACACAACCGGCGGCATCGCGCGTCAGGTCGTTGCCGAGAACTGCGGAAAGCGGGTAGCCGTTCGCCAAACACTTTCCCCAACAGCTGAGATCCGGCTGCACGCCGAGTGTTGCCCAACTGCAATCACGCGCGATGCGAAAACCCGCCCGAACGTCATCCACGATCAACAGTGCACCCGAGACGTCGCAAATCTCGCGTGCAGTGACTGCATAGCGCGCGTCCGCCAAGAATTGCTCTCGAAATACCTCGTGGCGAAACGGCGTCACGAGGATCGCAGCCAAATCGTGGCTAGCGACCCTTGCGGCAGCGACGAGACTCTCGACGTTGTTGTAGTCATGACCAATCAGGTTAGCTTTGTCTTCAGCAGTGACCCCATTCGGTGAAGGCGTACACCAGGGCGCGGCACCGTGATAGCTGCCGGTGGCGACCAGGATCTTGCGGCGTTTGGTATGGGCTCGAGCGATGGTGGCTGCCAGTGTGGTTGCGTCGGTGCCGTTCTTGCCAAAGATGCACCACTGCGCGTGGGTAACTAAATCGACCAATGTCTCTGCGAGATCAACCATGATCTCAGACGGTCCCGTCATCGAATCCCCCCGCTCTCGTTGCGCCGCGGCAGCTCGCTCGATTTCCTTGTGTCGATAGCCAAAGAGGTTAGGTCCAAATGCGCACATGAAATCGATGTACTTGTTGTTATCCGTATCCCACAGGTATGCACCTTCACTGCGTCTGAAAAATTGCGGGTACACCTCTGGGAGCCGGGCCGTCGATTCGTGCCCATACATCCCATTCGGAATCACTCTGCGGGCCCGTTCCTTGAGCAACCGATCGTTCGCGTTCGACCAGGCCATAGGTGTTCCTCCTTCGAAGGTGCGCTTCCTGCGCCGCGATCGCGGCCAGGCCCCGCAGTCGGGCCGAGCTTTGCACGTGCGATTTTTGCGGTCAACGATGTCGGTTCGCATCGTTGTGCAACTTGAATCCAAAGCGTCGTGGCCACGGACAAATCGCCTGACAACGTCTCGGCGGTCTTGGTACCCTCCGCTGCCGCCGGCGGTCACACAGAAACCGCGAGCCATGGGTACAATGCCGCGCATGCGCTCGCGCAGCAAAAGAATCGAATGCGCTCATTGTTAGTCTAAAAAGATATGCTCGCGCTGCAACTCCCTGCCCGGTCTCGACCGCGGCCCTTGAAATGACCGCCAATAGTTCCCCGGCGCTGGAACAGTTCGGTTATCCGCAGGAGCTAAAACGCTCGCTCGGACTTCCTGCACTTGTCGTTTACGGGCTGGTATTCATCAGTCCGACCTCGCCGATCTCCATCTTCGGCGTTGTGTTCAATCTAAGTCATGGGATGGTGCCGCTCGTTTATCTCGTCGGCTTCATTGCCATGGGCTTCACGGCCCTCAGCTACATGATGATGTCGCGCGCCTTCCCGATCGCGGGCTCCGTTTACACCTATGCAGCACGGGCCATCGGTCCCGGCGTGGGATTCCTCGCCGGCTGGGGCATGCTGCTCGATTATGTGCTCACGCCAGCACTTGTCTACGTGTTGTGTGCCATTGCGATTCAGGCAATCTTTCCCGGCGTTCCACGTGCGCTAACCATTGTCGCTATTCTGGGCTTTAATACCACCATCAACCTCCTCGGGATCGAGGCGACGGCACGGTTGAATGCCTTCTGGCTAGCAGTGTCGCTGAGCTTCATCTTGCTGTTCGTGGTGCTGGCGTTGACCGCGCTCGCCAATGGGGTCGCGGGCGCGCATCTCTCCTGGGCACCCCTCTTACAACCCGCGGCTATCTCCTCGGGCGCGATATTCGCCGCATTGTCAGTGGCGACGCTCAACTTTCTCGGCTTCGACGGCATATCGACGTTGGTGGAGGAAGCGCGCGGTGGAGCCGCAGCCGTTGGCCGGGCCACGCTCCTCGCACTGTGCCTGGCCACGGTCATCTTTGTCGTGGTGACCTATCTCGCTTCGCTCTTTGTGCTCGACCGCACAAGCTTCGGACCGGGCGAGCCGACGGATGCGGCGATCTATGGCATAGCCGAGCAGATCGGCGGACCATGGTTCAAGTTCATTGCGTCGTCAAAGGTACTGTTTGCCGGAATGGCCGCAGCCGCCGCGTCCCAAGTTGCAACGGCCCGCCTGCTCTTCAGCATGGCGCGCGACGGGAGAATCCCGCGGCTGCTCGCGCGCGTCCACCCGCGACGGAAGATTCCCGACCGGGCTATCCTCTTGGTCGGTGCCGTCAACCTCGCCGTCGGTCTTCTGTTAGCCAATAAGCTCGAGCTACTCGCCTCGCTGGTCAATTTCGGTGCCCTGTTTGGATTCCTGGTGCTGCACATTGCAGTGATAGTTCACTACGCGCTGCGGCACAGGAGCCGCGAACGGATACGATATCTGCTGATGCCACTCATCGGCTTCACGATCATCTCGTACGTGCTCATCAATATAGCCAGGCCAGCGAAGATCGCCGGCATCACTTGGCTCATCGTCGGCGGGGGCATGCTGCTCGTCTCAAATCGCACACGAGCCGCCACCGCCTGGCGATGAGGAAGCTAGTACGCGCTGCCTGCGTGAAGGTGTGCGCCATTGGCTGCCCGAGCCGCGCTCCGCGGCCCCCTCTCCCGTCGGCGTCGCCCTATCGCTGAAGTAACTTGCCGTGCAGCTACGACACACGTGTCGGTCAACTGGAGCACTGCCCGCGCGTACACTATGTATGTGTATTTAAAGGAAATATTGACTCTGTCTGATGCTTATAGTAGATTTAATATATGAAAGCCATCGCAAACAACGCCGCTGACGCCACCATCCAGGCGCTACGCGGTGACCTCGCTCTGCAACTCGCCCGGTACGCAGCTCGTCTTGGCATTCGTCAGATAGCAGCCGCAAAGCAACTCGGGCTGCCGCAGCCGACTCTGAGCAAGATCGCCAACGGTCGTGTGTCGGACGTCTCGCTCGAGCTACTGATCCGCGTGGCCGTGCGCGCGGGTCTGCCTATAGCACTGCAGACAGGTCATGCACCGCAAGAAGCCGGTGCATTTGTCTCCGTCATTCAGTCGCCACCACTTCGGAGCACCCGATCAAAGCTTGCGGACGAGGCGCGCGCGTTGTTGATCCAGTCCGCGGCTAGTCTCACGCCCTCTCAGCGACTCGAGGCCTTCCTCGAGCACAATCAGCTAATGGGAGCTTTGCAGCAAGCAGGTCGCGAAGCTGAAGCGCGGAGAGTGCATAGACCGACACCGTGAGAACCAATCATGCAGGTCAATCTGCGCTTCTGCTCCTCGATGCAGTCGAGATCCTGCAGCGTGAGAACATCAACTACGCCGTAATTGGCGCCTTTGCTCTCTCAGTCCACGGCGTCGTGCGAGCTTCGAGCGATGCCGACGTGCTCCTCTTCACGACCGCCGAATATTTGACCACCCTGCGCACGCTGTTTGATCGAGCGGGGTTTCGGACCGAATTGCGCCGTGGAGGCCTGGACGACCCGATTCCGTCAATGCTCATCTTAAGCGACGGCTATAGCAATCATGTTGACCTCTTAGGGGGGTTGCGTGGCATGGACCCCGGCGCTCTGGATCGAACGGTAGAGGTTCCGTTCATCGGTGTGAACGTCTGCTTTGTGGGCCGCGAAGACTTCATTGCAATGAAATGCTTCGCCGGCGGTCCGCAGGACATTCTTGACGCGCAGTCCGCGTACCGTAGCGCACAGGGTCCCGTGAACCTAGACCTGCTGCGGATGCTGACCCGTAGATTCGGCCGCGATGCGGCCGACAATTTGGAGAAAGTCCTCGCAAGTTAGCCAGGCAGTCAAGCTCGCTGCTCACTGAGATCCCGATTCGTCTCTTAGCTCGGACCGTAGTCGCTCGCCTCGATTCTTTGATTCGTGCGGTCCTAGTTGTTTAGATATTTGGGAGGCTTCCGCGCCGAGCACCTGTGAAGTCACATCCAGGGCACATGTGCATTACTATCTTCCTGGTGAGGGCGAACCCGCCCGCCGCACTCCAGATGAGGTCGCCCATGCCGACGATTCCCGAAGACATCTTTACCGAGCCCGATGATTACTCGCCGGATACGCTGGCCAATCTGGGCCCGCTGCGTCGCTTGGCCGGCGTGTGGCAGTCCGATCAGGGAGTGGACATCAACCCGAAAGCGGAAGGTCCCGAACGGCGCGCATTCCGTGAACACATTCGCATGGATCCGATAGATCCGCAGCCGAACGGTCCCCAGCTGCTCTATGGGCTTCGCTACCACATCCATATCAACACACCGGAGGAAGCGATCACCTTCCACGATCAGGTCGGCTACTGGCTGTGGGAGCCGGCCACCGGGCTCATAATGCAGAGCATCGCGATCCCGCGCGGCCAAGTGGTGCTCGCAGGCGGAACGGCCAAGCCCGACGACCCGCACATTTGCGTGGAAGCACGTCGCGGCGACACGCGCTTCGGGATCTGCTCGACGACCTTCCTGGAGGAAGCGTTTCGCACCGACTACTACCGGATCGATATCACGTTCAACGACGACGACAGCTGGACGTATGTTACGCGTACCGATTTGGCCGTGCGGGGCAAGACGCCCGCCTTCGATCACCGCGACACCAATACTTTGCGGCGGAGCGAGGCGCCTGAGCCCAATCCGCTGGTGGAGATTCTTAAGCGCGGCGCAGCGGGCTAGGTCGCCCACTGTAGGGCAGCGCTCGATGTTAGGAAGTGCCGATGAACTTGCAACAGAATAACGATCGTATCCGTACGACGCACGTTGGGAGCCTACCCCGGCCGCATGTGCTGCTCGATGCACTGCGCGCGCGTATCCTCGGGAAGCACGACGATGAAACCGCTTACGCGGGGCTGCTCGCGCGCTCTGTCGCCGAGGTCGTACGGCGGCAGGCTGAGTGCGGCGTCGATTTCGTAACCGACGGGGAGTACTCGAAGCCTGGCTTCTTCACGTACGTGCACGAGCGGCTCGATGGCTTTGAGCCGCGACCTGGTGCGCGGCGCCGCTCATTCGAGCTCGAGGTGCGGGCTTTCCCCGAGTACTACGAGGAATACTTCGGTCACGCGATGTTCGGCGGGACTATCGTGCCGCTGACGCCTATCGTCTGCGTGGGCCCCGTCCGATACCGCGGCGCACTGGCGCTCGAGCGAGATCTCAAGAACATCAAGGTTGCGGCACATGCCGCTGGGCTACCGTTGGAGCGTGTGTTTTTGCCGGCCACCGCACCGTCGGGCGTCGGAGCGAACGAGTATTACGCGAGCGAGGAGGCGTATCTCGAGGCGCTCGCCGCGGCACTCGGGCACGAGTACCGCGCGATCATCAATGCCGGGCTACTCCTGCAGATCGATGATCCAGGCCTGTCGGAGGTCTTCTCCGATCCTTCACTCGATGCGGCGAGCCAGCGCCGGCGGGCGCAGCTCTACGTTGAGGCAACCAACACCGCTCTTGCGGGCATTCCACCCGAGCGCGTGCGCTTCCATACTTGCTATGGCATCAACGAGGGGCCGCGCATTCACGAGGCCGACCTCGCGCAGGTGATCGGCTTCGCGCTCGAGGTGAATGCCACGCTCGTGAGCTTCGAGGCTGCCAATCCGCGCCATGAGCACGAGTATCATCTGTTCGAGCGACTTCGCCTTCCTGAGAACAAGGTTCTCTGCCCTGGTGTGATTACGCACGCAAGCAACATCGTTGAGCACCCTGAGCTGATCGCCGAGCGACTGCTGCGCTACGCGCGTCTGGTCGGGAGGGAGAACGTGGTCGCGGGGGCCGACTGCGGCTTCTCCTCACAGGCGACCTATCACACTGAAGTGCATCCGAGTGTCGTATGGGCGAAGCTCGATGCACTCGCCGAAGGGGCTCGCCGTGCGAGCGCGCGGCTGTGGCCATAAATCCGCGCGGCCTTCACCCGAACCAGCGTGTGCAGCCGGAGCTAAGAGCTGCGCGCCCTTTGGAGGTCGAATCCGGGGTAGTTGTCCCCCGGTCAAGCCGCACCCTCGTTGCGCCGACGCCGCCGGCTCGCAATACTCCCCGTCGCCTACCGTCTACTTGCGAGTGGTCACTGATTGCTGATTAAGGCAATCCACCGCAGCGCGCGGCCAGTCGTCAAGCCCACCGTTCCCCTGCGCGAGGTAGGCGTTCAGCTTCTGACGCATCCGAGGCGTCCAGTACCTCATGATGTGGTTTGCAATCCCTGTAATTGCCTCGTCCCGACCCTGCGGACGAAAATAGTTGCCAATGTCATTCGCCATGGCGACCAGGCGCTCACCGCTTTCGTGAGTGTGGGACGCTTCACTCATTTACCGAGGCCTACTTTACGAAGACATCCGCCTGTTTGACGAGCGCTTCCTGCTTCTGGGTGAATTCCTTGAATCGTTTCTGCCATTCGGAGGGCTGAGACACTCGGGTAACCTCGACCGCCGTCACCTTGTACTCCGGGCAGTTCGTGGCCCAGTCGGAGTTCTCCGTGGTGATGACGTTGGCTCCCGATTCCGGGAAATGGAACGTCGTGTAGACGACGCCGGGCTGCACGCGATCGGTCACGCGGGCTCGCAGGACGCTCTCACCGGCACGGCTGGCGATCCCACACCAATCTCCTTCGCAGATACCGCGGTCCTCGGCATCAGTGGGATGAATTTCCAGCCGGTCCTCTTCATGCCAGCGCACATTTTCCGTGCGCCGTGTCTGCGCGCCGACGTTGTACTGGCTGAGAATTCGACCGGTGGTGAGGATCAGTGGGTACTTTGCGTTTACCTTTTCGCTGGTGGGGACGTACTCGGTCAACAGGAACTTCCCCTTGCCGCGCACAAAGGTGCCGACATGCATGGTCGGTGTGCCTTCCGGATGCTCGGCGTTGCAGGGCCACTGCACACTTCCCAGGAGATCGAGCAGATCAAAATTGATGCCGCTGAAGGTTGGAGTGAGGCTTGCGATCTCGTCCATGATCTCCGCCGGGTGGGTGTAATCCATGGGAAATCCCATGGCGTTCGAGAGCAACTGGGTGATTTCCCAATCTGCGTACCCGGACTTCGGCTTCATGACCCGCCGTACGCGCGAGCAGCGACGTTCGGCGTTGATGAAGGTTCCGTCCTTCTCCAGGAACGTAGACCCTGGCAGAAACACATGCGCGAATTTCGCGGTCTCGTTGAGGAACAGATCCTGAACGATGATGCACTCCATGGAAGTAAGCGCGGCTGTGACATGCTGCGTGTTGGGGTCTGACTGCCCGATGTCCTCGCCCTCGATGTATAGGGCTTTGAATTCGCCATCGAGCGCCGCTTCGAACATGTTCGGAATGCGCAGCCCGGGGTCTGCACGCAGTGTTACGCCCCAGGCTTTCTCGAACGCGGCTGCGGCCGTATGAGAACGTCGGCTCGGGTCGGCCCGTCGCAACGATCGGGTGGCGACGCCGCTCCGCCAACGTCGCAATGTCTCGTTTCACTTCGCGATAGCTCTTAATCAAGGCATCGCCAATTCCGGTGACCAGAATCCGACCTGATAAGGGCTCCTATTGCAGCGCTCTACACCCGCGTCGTGCTCGCGTGAGACTTTGCACCTTGTGATGGCGCCGTGCTATATATCGCCGTATATAACGACTTCTAACAACACGGTTCCTCAAGGGGAAGCAAAATGCGGTCTTCGCGATGGTGTGCCCTTGGGGTGCTCGCTTCGATCTTCGCTCTGAATCCTACGGCGCGCGCCCAAGTTCCAACACCTCCACAGGCCCCGGCGGCTCCGCCGACCAGCGAGGGCTGCGCGAGTACCAAGGAGTTCATTGCCACCGATTGCCCGCTGACCTGGCACGGCATCACCATCTTCGGCACGTTTGACGTGGGCCTGGGCTGGGTCAGCCACGGTCTGCCGGAAAACGGCTACAACTATGAAGGCGAGTCGCTGATCAACCGCAACGGCAACCACTCCCAATGGCTCATTGCGCCGAACAACCTGTCGCAGACAGGTTTGGGCATCAGGGGCAGGGAGGAGTTCAAGGAGGGCTGGTATGCGGTCTTCAACGCCTCCACTGGCATCAATCCGCAGTCCGGCCAGCTCGCCAATGCCCCAGCCACCAATACGATCAACAACGGCCTTCCCAGGGGTAGCTATTCGATCGCCATCGACGGTGCGCGCGCCGGCCAACCGATGAATGACGAATTCTACGGGGGTGTCTCGTCCGCGCGCCTCGGCACGCTGACCTTTGGTCGTCACCGCGCTCTCGGTACCGATGCGATGCTCCTTTACGATCCGGCCGGCGGCTCCTACGCCTTTTCTTATATCGGCTATAACGGCACGATGGCAGGCGGCGGTGACACCGACAACAGCCGTTGGGACGATGCCATCAAGTACCGCCTGACCTATGGTCCTGTGCATTTCGGCGCGATGTATAAATTCGTGAGCGGCTCGGGCGGCTGCTACTCCGAATCAAAAACGTGGACTGCCGCCGACTGTACGCCGGAAGAGGCGCATAACGACGCCTATGGATTCGACCTCGGTGGAGTGTACAAGAACTTCTCCGCCGACATTGTCTACCAGCATTACAACCAGGCGATCAGCGTACTCAATCCGCTGCTGGGGCCGCAGAGTCCGACGCAGCCATATCAGTCAACGCTCAACAGCATCAATCAAAATCCCATCACCGGGGCCAATCTGATCGGAACGACCGACACCCTATATGGCATCGTCACTGACAACAATGCCGTGATGGTCGCGGCCAAATACACCTGGGACCCGCTCAAGTTCTATGCTGGCTACGAACACATCCGTCAGACCAACCCCTCGCACCCGTTGGGTGTCGGTGCTTCAGATGAGGGCGATTATGTCTTGAGCGGTGTCGAAGACAACAATCTGGATTCTCCCAAGACCGTGCAGATCTGGTGGACGGGCGTGAAGTATGCTTTCGACATCAAAACCGATATCACCGTGGCCTGGTACCACCAGGCCCAGGACACCTTTCGGGTTCCGCCGACCTGCGTGCCCGGCAACATGCGCAGCTCCTGCGCGGGCGACCTCAATGAGTTTTCATTCTACGTGGATCACCACTTCACGAAACGTTTCGACGTCTTTGCGGGCGTGGCCTACTCCGATGTGAGCGGCGGCCTTGCCATCGCCATTCCGCACGCTCCCGGTGTCCCGTTTTTCCACAACAACAACACTGCGCCGGTAGTCGGTCTTCGTTTCACGTTCTGAGGGTAGCCCACTGCCGGCTCAGCGATTCCTACTCGACCCCAACCATGACGCTGGAGGCCTTGATGATTGCATAGGCGCGACGACCGGGCTTGAGCCCGAGATTCTCGACCGCTTCCTTGGTGATAACTGAGACGACCTCTAGCCCTGGGGCAACTTCGAGCGTGACTTCTGCGTTCACCGCGCCCATCTCGATTGCTCGAACGGTTGCCGGAATGCTGTTGCGGGCGCTGACTTTCATCTCGCTCTCCTGCGTTCGAACTGCGAAGCGCATTGTCGCACCCGCGCCTGGCCGATTGCGGCGTATTCCCTGTTGCCAGGCTTCTCATCAGTCTGAAATCTCTGTCGGTCCTCTTCACTACGGTGACGTGGGTCGTGCGCAACCCGAATCTTGATTCAGGGCTCTCACTGGTAAGCTGAAGCACTCGGTGCACGACCGTGCCCGCCATTCGCCTCGAGCGGGAGCGATTTCGATCCGATGCTCTCCCCTCGGTCATCATCGAGACCGAAACGGGGCTGAAGCTGCCACGAGCCAGCAAGCGCCAAGATCGAGCCTTCTAACCTCAGCTCAGACCCGGCCGCTCGGTATTCTCCGTATAATCAGTATCTTACGCAAACAAACTCACCTTTCCCACCATCCTTATTCTTTATCCGCGAGCTGCCGTCCAGTCCTGGTCCGCTCGGAACGCCCAATCAGCGACACGCGGGAGCGGTCGCCACATTACCCTGTCTGTTCGTTTGTCTTGATAATCCGCTACATTTCTTTATGCATCCTGCAGACGATCGCGGTTATTCGGATTCTCTGTTCAAGCGTGTAATGGTCCGCAAATCCTGCGTAGGGTCGGCACGACAACTTCCTGGCCTGGGGGTCCGTCTTGGTTGTAGCAGAATGCGCTGCCAAGTCTCCGCACATGCGATCCTTTAATCGCTCCCCGAGATTCTCTAGAGCTACTGGTGTGGCAGCGCTCTTCTTTGATCATCGCAGTGCTCAAACGACCACGGGAATCAGCTCGCCGCTGCGCTGGGACGCCGAGCTCCTCATGCGGGCACGCAGAAATTGCCTCCCGACCATCGTAGGGATCTCGATCTTCAACGCACTCTTCTTTATGGGCTACTTTCATGCGCAGCAGCACCCCATGCACGCGCCGGTCACCATGCCGGCAACCGCGCTCGATCTGATGATCCCCTATCAGCCACAACTTTTGGCCGCGTATATTTCGCTATGGATCTACGTCGGTGCCGGACCGGGACTACAGCGGTCGTTCTCTCAAGTCGCCGTGTACACCCTCTGGATGGCCGCACTTTGCGTCACGGCACTCGGGATCTTTCATTTCTGGCCGACTCAGGTGCCGCCGCTGCCACCCGGTGCCGCTGCGCGTTCCCTCCCGGCCCTGCTCCATCGGCTAGATGGCGCTGGTAATGCGTGCCCGTCGATGCACGTAGCCGCAGCGACCTTCACTCTGCTGCGTCTGGATGAGGTATTTCGGACCCCTCGGTCGCCCCTTTTGTTGCGATTGATCAATTTGGCGTGGTTCTCTGTCATCGTCTATTCGACGCTCGCCATCAAACAACACATGGCGCTCGACGTGGCTGTAGGTGCTCTGCTCGGCCTGACGTTCGTGCTGGCGTCTCTGCGTTGGCGACCGAAACCTGCAGCGTTCCGAGCGACGTGAGCCTTCGAGCACAAGCTCATCGGTTTTCGCACACCGTATGATCGTAGAGCTCCGACGAAACGTCGCGAGCGCGCTCCGACGGACTGGCGAATGTGCCCTCAGGCCGATGGGAACAGCGATTGGATCGTCTGGATTGCATGCTCGGCTTCGGCCCGATTGGGCACGGTGGCGTCATCGCCGTAACCGTAGTAGTCGTCCGTGCCGATCGCCTGGAAAACGAAGCCGTCTCGCCGCGGGGCGAAGTAGCTATCGCGGTACTCGAGGGCGTAGTGGATCCCTTCTTGCGGCGGTACCCGCGCGAGCTGTCCGCGCACCGGAATGATCGACTCGTCGCCAAGAAGTGCGCGGGCCCCGTAGCCGGTTGCATGAACCAACGTCTTCTGCCGAAGGCGCGAGAAGTCTCCGGGCGACGTGAACTCCGTGACCTCGATCCCACCGCCGGCTGCCCGAAAGTCTGCCATCAAGAGGCGCGTGTAGGCACTTAGGTTAAACATGAGCGTTGTGGAGCGCCTAAGCTCGTGCGCTCCCAAACTATGTGTCCCGATGGGGAACATTCGGCTCTTGGGTTCGAGGTCCGCGAGTAGTTCGCCCTCGAGTTGGGCAAACGCCGGCCGCCCCTCGTTCGGCACGTTGACGCCCGATGTGCCTTCCTCGCTGTCTACCACGTAGGAGTCCAGATACTCGACTGGCTGATCAGCCAGCCCGAGGAGGCTTTGGTACGTCCGATAGGAATAGCGGGCCTGCTCATTCCAGGTTCTCTTGAACTGCGGAGTCACGTACTCGGCCAGCGCGATGCGTGAGGCGGGGGAGAATATGCCGGTGGCCCAGGAGGAGCGCGTGAAGGGCGGCAAATCCTTGGCGTAGATCGTGACACGCGCGCCCGTGCGCGCCAGCAGCACGGCGGTGGTGAGGCCGACCGCACCGCAGCCTATTACAGCGAAGTCGCGGTCGCCCGTAGCCAGCGCCAGCTGCATTGCTGCGTAGCCCGATCCCCAAGAGAGCGACCAGCCGCTGCCGCCGTGTCCGTAGTGATGGATCACGGTCTTGTCGCCTCGGCGTTCGGCCTCGAGCCGCGGACCGTGTGCGCGGAAAGGTCGCGTGCAGACGGTGATCGCCGAGATCTGATCCGGCGCAATGCGCAGTGGTGGAAGTACGAGTTGCGACGAACTCGAGGGGCGCTGCGTGCCGGGCGCGCAACCACCTGCGACAGCGACGATGGCCGCGGCCCCGGCTCGAGTCAGAAAATCTCGGCGCGGAATCGATAGAGCCATCCCGGGGCACTCCCAATGTGGCCTTCAGCGTGAGAAGAAGGATTGTAGCGCCCTGCGACCGTCGCCCGACGAGTACTCTCTTGCTCCCGTCGGCCAATTCATGAAATCGCCGAAGGACATTCGCAATATCGCAGCTTGTCCCGTCGCAGTTAGCGAGGCTGCCCAGGCAACTGACTGGCCGACATCACATGAAAAGATTCTGTCATCGTCCGCCAACTCGCTCACGACCCGGTCCATGTACTGCCGGTCAATGGTCTTGCCTCCGGCCCGCTTTCCGTCGAGCGACGCTCCGCGCCAGCTTGTCTGATTCGTCACTTTGTGGCGAGAGCATGACCCGCCTCGACGTGATCGGCGTCACGCCCTCGCGTGTCGCTGCTGCATGAGAACCGGTATCGTCTTACCTTTCCGCTTACGCCGTAGGGGAGGCTTGAACACCGAATGGGCAACGGCCAGAAAGTCTGCATCGAGATCGATCTCACTCCACAACAGGCCGAGCAACTCAAGCTGCTGTGCGAAGCGACCGCATTGTCGCTGCAGACGCACATCAACCAAGCGATCGAGGATCTTCTCGCAAGGAACGCACCGCTCTTACGGCGGGCCGCGAAGCTGGGCGGAGGCGCGGCGGACTAGACCCGTCGGCGGCCGTGAGGAAGTGGGACCGGTGTCAAGCGCGCCGCCGTTGGGTTGAGGGGTGAATCCTCGGGTACGCTCGGTTGGGAGGTTCGTAGTCGGGGCGGTCGACTCCAGCTATGATGAATCGATGTGTAATTTTTCCGACCTCCCGCGCCAACGTTCCTCGGCAGGGCTCGGGTCCGATGCGACTAGACGGTTCGGGAGTCGCGGTTACGCCGAGCTGATCTTCGAGGCGCCGAAGCGGCTGCTCGGTCGCACTCGAGCGGATTACGCGCGCTGAACCCTCCGCCGAATCTTGAGACTGCACGCGGCGCGGTGCTGACGGCGACCGAGGCGCGCGCAGCCGGGCTATCTCCACCGTTCCTCGTGGTCGCGCTGCTCGCCATCGTCCTCGGCATCAACTACGTCGACCGCGGCGCAATGCCGACAGCCGCGCTGCAGATCCGGCACGACCTCGCTCTCTCCGCTCAGGAGTACGGCCTCCTCTTCTCGGCTTTCTGGTACATGTACGCCTGGGTGCAGATTCCTGTCGGCTGGCTCGCCGAACGCTACGGCGCACATCGCGTGCTCGCGGGCGGACTCGTGATCTGGGCTGGCGCGACGATCCTCATGGGCGTGGCGGCCGGCTTCTGGTCACTGCTCTTCGTGCGTCTGATGCTGGGCCTCGGCGAGAGCGTGGGGTTTCCCTGCGCGTCAAAGCTCCTCGCCTGCGTGGTTCCACTCGAAAGCCTTGGCAAGGCGAACGGCATCGTCAGCCTCGGTTACCTCATGGCACCCGGTATCGGCATAGCGCTCGCGGGTCTCCTCATCGACATAGTCGGTTGGCGCGGGATGTTCGTGGCCTTGGGCGTCGGCTCTCTCCTATGGCTCGTGCCATGGTCGCGCGTGAAGCTGCCCAAGCTCGCCACGGCGCGCGCGGATCCGTCGACGCCGACCTGGGGAATGGTGCTCTCGCAGCCGGGGTTGTGGGGTACGAGCCTCGGGCTCTTCTCGAGCAACTACCTCTGGTACTTCATGCTCGGCTGGCTGCCGAGCTACCTCGAGGAGGAGCACGGCTTCTCGATGCACGAGATGGAGCGAGTCGGCACTGCAGGATATCTCGTAAATGGCGTCACGGCGCTTCTCACCGGCTGGCTGGTCGACCACCACGTGGGGCGCGGTGGGTCGGCGAACTTCGCTTGGAAGCTCATCATGGCGCTCGCCCACGGCGGCTCAGTGGTCTTCATGCTGATGATGGCCTGGGGCTCGCAATCGACAGCGATCGCCGCGATGTTCGGCTTCCAGGTGATGATGGGCGCATCCTCCGCTGGGTGCTATGTGATGGGACAGATCCTCGGCGGACCCAAGGCCTCCGGTCGCTGGGTCGGAATCCAGAATTCGATCGGCAACGTGCCTGGCATGATCTCGCCGGCACTCACCGGCTTCATCGTGCAGCACACCGGTCACTACGAGCTCGCGTTCGTCGTGGCCGCGATCATGAGCGCGCTCGGAATCGTCGGCTGGGTCGGCATGGTACCCAGACTTAAGCCGCTCGCATGGCGCTTTCCCGCGGCTTAGGTCGGTGCCACTCCTCCTTACAAAACTCCCTGACGGGAGCGCGTGAGCGAGCTACGGCTCGTACAGTGTTCTGCACGGTTCCTGCTGGAGGCTCGAGGCGCTCGGCGGCAGCGAACCTGCAGGGATGCGGGCCCTCATCAAGAGCGGATGCGGCGCATCACTCGTGTTGGCTCTCGAGAGGGTTCGGCACTCGCGCGGGGGGCTTCGATGCGCGACGGAGGCGATCGATCTGACTGCAGCGGAAGGTTTGTCGCGGTGAGACGATCGCGCCCTGCGCTTTTGCTGCGATAGAGCGCTTGGTCGGCGATCTTCAGCATGCGTTCTGCAAGGCGCCGCTCACCGGCCACGACTCGATCTGTGCCGCAGAGGCCAAAACTCGCCGTCACACGCAGCGTCTTGGAATCGACCTTGAATGGCGTCTGTGCAATGCCAGCGCGCAACTTGCGGGCGACCTCGAGCGCGCTGCCGTAGTTCGTCTCCGGCATCACGACCGCGAATTCTTCGCCCCCGATTCGAGCCACCCAGTCGACACCGCGCCGGAGCAACTGCTGCAGCTTGCGACCAAACTGCCGCAGCACCTGGTCGCCGCCGGGGTGACCGTGGGTATCGTTGATCTGCTTGAAGTGATCGATATCGCACAGGATAAGTGACAGACCGCGGCCGTAGCGAGCCGCGCGCTCCACTTCACGTGGGAAATGCTTGCCGAAGAATCTCCGACTGGCCGTCCGGGTCAGTTCATCCGTCGCGGATAACTTTCGATTCTCCTCCAGAGTGACTCGCAGAGCGGACTCCAGCTCCGCCACGCGACGTGCAACTAAGAGGCGCGCGCGGATCTCGCGATCGCTTGCCCGACGACCGAGGCATTCGTCGGCGCCCGCCAGCAATCCGGCCTCCCTCTCGCTCGAGTCGTCCAGCTCCGACACATAGAGAACGAAAGGTGGACGCGCGCCGGCCGCGCTGCGAACGCGTCGGATCAGATCCAAGCTATCCGTCACGACAACCGGCCAGAAGGTGTCCTGCAGCCGTCGCACGACCTCGTGCTCACCGGCAAGCTCCTCGACCTCCAGCATGTCGGGCGTGACATTGCGCCTGACCTGCTCACCAACGGAGGGCTCTGAGAATGAAAGGAGTGCCTTCGGCGGCGGAATGACCCGCACCATGACCGCTATGGTTGCGGTGGTCCCTTCTGCAGCGCTCGTTGACTCGTGACCGCGCCGCTCCAGCAGGCGTTGAATGACAGTTGTATGTCCGGCGGGAGGCATGTCGGATCAGGTTCCGCTTGAAACAGGCGCTAGGGACTAGCCTAGCCTTGACGATGCTGTTCCGGGAAGCAATTCCCGGGCTCTGTGGCTACGCCGCACATTGCCCAAGCTGCAATTGTGAACTGGGGCTCAGTTCTTGATCCGGATTGACACGATTGGCGCCAGCGCCTCTGGAGTCGTATCAGGGTCTTTTTCCCGCCAGTACCCTGGGTGTAAAGGTAATCGTCCCGCCTGGCGAATTCACTAACTTCACGTCGGTCGAGACTGAACTACCCGTCGCGAGGGTGCCGCCTGTTGGACGCAGCGTGACGAACGGAGTCAGCGCTTCGGTGCACCGGGAGAAGTTCCTACCGTTCGCCGGAAACACCCCGGACGGGAGGTTGTCGAACAGGAGATGCAGCGGGCCCGCGATCGCTGTCTTACCTTTGTTCTTCAGCGTTACTGTCTCGTGATATTCCCCGGTCTTACGGTCGAGCGTGACCGCGCCCTGCGCGACGTGGATGTCATTTGACACATCCGCCGCGCACAGCTGCGCGACGAATCCGTGGAGGACGCCCTTGCCGTCGGCGTAGGAGCCTGTCACGGTGCCAAAGTCGTTGATCCCTCGCGGCAGAGTATTCGGGTTGCCGGCGAGATGATATTCCTTGAAAAGACCCAGAGGCCCGAAGAAGCCGTGCGTCTTGCCGCTCGCGTCCGTGAAGTATCCACTGATCGTACCGGCGTTGTTGATACCCTCGGCGTGAGTACTGACTGCCCCGGGAAAATCGAAGGTGGTTAGCAGGCCCGTGTTGCCCCACTGGAAACCGTGGTAGTTACCGCTGCCATCGAGGTAGACGCCGACGACGGTATCGGAGTCATTCACAGCCTGTGGATAGGTGTTTAGGCCAACCACGCCAAAGGTAATCGGCGACCCGCCCTTCGGCAGCAGAAATCCTTGTGAGACCTGGCTCGAGGTGCCAAAGTCCCCAACGATGTCTCCGTTGTTGTTGATGCCCTGGAAGCCCGTCGAGACCCCCGCGCCAAAGTCGTAAGTGGTAAAGGTTCCATCGGCCGAGCGGGTAAAGGCATGGAATGTAGCGACGCTGCGCGGGATGCCGATCGCCGTCGTGTTTTCATAAGTGCCGACGATGGTTCCCGCATTGTTGATGCTCGTTGCCTCGGTGAAATGGAGCGAGTCTCCGGGGGCGACGATTGGCGCCTGAATGACGCCGTCGGCACCGACTTGAAAGCCCGCAGTCGCACCGCTCGAATCCGTGTACCAGCCCACCAGCAGCTGCGCGTCGAACTCATCGGGCGGTGGGAGGGAGGTCGTGCCGCGCAGCGTGGTTCCCGTGCTGCCGGGAGGATCGATCGTACTGCCGGACTCCGTATTGAATGGCACGTCGACTGGCACGGCTTGCAGCTGGTCGACCGAGCCGGCCGCGTCGCCCTGATTGGTCTGGGTTGCCGAGATGGTGATGAGCACGGAAAACTTGCCCGACGGACCCACCATGAGGGGCGTGGTACTTGAGGTCGCAGAGAGCGCCGTGAGATCGAAGGAGTCCTGCTTCCGATCGACCTCGCTGACTGTGAGCACCTGCAGCGACACGCGGCCGCTCGAGCCCGTTGTCTGCGCGAAATTCGCAGTCGAGCGGAGCACGAGGCTCACTCCGTCTGCCAAGCTCGCCGAGCCGGTGCATTGGCAATCGATGTCCTCGGCGTAGTAAGAGGTCGAAGACGACAGCGAACCAAAATTCCCATCACCGTTGACCGCATTGATCGTTGCGGAGGCGTCCAGAGGAATTCTCGGGCCCGTGAGCTCTTCGATCGGAGTCGGCCCGAATGAGTGAAAATCGTCGTCCGCCCTCGGGTCTGCGCCCGCAATCCCTTCCGCCTCACCGCTCATATAAATGAACAGCGGCTTGGGGTTGGCGACTTGGATGGGCCCGCTGTTATTCAACAGGCCACCCGCATCGCACTGCGCCGGTGAGCCGTCTACATTCATCGGTTTTGGATGCAGAATCGGAAAGTTGAGCGGACCCTTCTGCACGCAGACGATCTGTGGAGCGGTTTGCAGGAGACCTTCCAGGGGTCCTCCTACGGCGAAGAATTGTGACCAGATCATGCCGCCCGTCTGAGCATGCGTAAGGCGGGCCGCTAGCAGGAATATGGCGGAGATCGCCACAGCGTGCGCGTGTCTTGGCTTGATCACGGAACCTCCCGTTGACTGAAGGGAAGCGCGTTTCGTTCGAGTCGTTTGGCGAAGATGTTGTCGCGAACTTGCTGATGCGTCAGCAGGATGAGAGAGAGCGTGCCTCGTCTCCACCGCACACCTACCCCGACGATTCGCGCAACGTCATCCTCAAG
>Ga0335077_10001888_pt1 | contig 24974 bp, 18 predicted proteins | sample Lox_Sample_31_FD_207151 | JGI IMG/M metagenome (GOLD analysis project Ga0335077, IMG submission 207151) | Soil microbial communities from Loxahatchee National Wildlife Refuge, Florida, United States - Lox_Sample_3.1 | ecosystem: Environmental > Terrestrial > Soil > Wetlands | place: USA... | reverse complement strand
TCGGGCTAGGCTGCCGTTGCTGCTTTCAAGACTTCCCGTAAACGCTTCGCAACTACGACCTCTTCTCCCGGTTGTAACATCCAGACTCCGACTACGATCGTGTTCGGTCCGCCGGGCAAGCCGGCACCGGCTGGAGCGCCTCCGGTGGATGGATTCAGCTCAATGCGAGGCTTGCCTTCTCGCATCTTTTGCATAACTTCTGCACCAGTGATCTTCACCCGAGTCTGATCGTAAGAGATCAGCAAGTGGGGGACGTGATTGGCGACTTCGGGAACAAAGATCTGCGTCTGCAGTCTCGGGATGGAGCTTAGCTCCTTCGCGATCAGATCCGCTCTACGCCGGTATTCTGCCTCCATGGCGGCATCATCCTGCTTCAAAAACCAGTCCACCGCGGCAACGAGACCTACTATTTCTTCCTTCGCCACTTTCATGCCGCGCCCGATGGTATTGGAGTTGGGCGAATTGTTCTTCTTCGCCGACTCGATCAGGTCCTTTCTGCCGAGAAGCAAGCCGGTGCACTGTGGTCCGCGAAGGCCCTTGCCCCCGGAGAACGTCACCAGATCAAATCCCATCTGCGTGTACTTCCATAGATTCGAAATCGGTGGGACATCCGCGGCGGCATCGTTGAAACAAGGCACTCCATGCTGATGGGCCACGCGCACCCAATCTTCCCTGCTGATTTTCCCACCACCCGCGTTGAAAAAGTGGGCCATCACCGTATGCTCGTTGAATGCCTGTTCGTACTGCTCAATCGTCTCGACCTCCACAAAGCGGATTCCACAGTTGCGGAGGGCGTGATCGTAGCCGTAGCGATGCGATTTCTGAACGATAACTTCGTTCTTAAGCCCGGCTGTGTCAGTGGGAATGCCGAGAATCGCTTGATCATTTCCCATAGTGACGCAAGCCGCCGTGCCCACGACGAGCGCCGCGGCAGCACCGGAGGTGACAAGGGCAGCCTCGCAGCGCAATTGCTTCGCCAGATATGCACCCGACGCTTCGAGTAGCTCGTTAAGATTTACCGGCTTCTTCGCTGCCATGGCCACAGCGGCTTGCACCTCATCCGCCATAGTCGAGGCCGAAAGAACCGTGTACGTGCCTGCTGCGTTGATGAAGGGAGTTACGCCGAGTTTCTGATAATAATCCACACCTGCAGCCGACTGTTTGCCGAGTGCTCGAGGCCCCAGCGCGGGGAATGCAGCGAGCGCGGCGCTTCCCGCGGCAATCGCTTGTGCTCCCTTGCGTATGAGTTTGCGCCGAGTAATCCGTGTCAAGATTCACCTCCAGAATGCTGTCGCACTTTTATCAATTCAGTCTCGCGTCAATTCAGTCGCGCGGATAATCGTCAGCCCGGGAGGGCAGTGAATTGCCTAGTCCCGGACTATTGAAGTATTGCGGACGGGCTTTTTCCCACTGCACCATGCTGAGACCGGAAGGGTCGTACGAGATGCGGCCCGCCCGGATTGTCATCCGTGCGACCAACCGAACCTCGCCGTCCATTCTCGCCACGCCGCAATCGATGTAACTGAAATGACCCTTCATGAGTTCGAGCACGGCGATATCCGCGTCTTTACCTGCTGACAACGTTCCTAGGTCGGGTCTGCGGATCTCAGCGGCCGGGTTGACCGTCGACCGTCGAATCACTTCTTCCAGGGAAACCCCCATCGCCAGGAATTTCGACATGACATTGTTCATGCTGACCACGTTGTAGTTGCCGGTATGCAAATCGGTGGATATCGAGTCGGGGATGAATCCCTGCTTTGCGGCGGGGACAGCGTTGCGAAACCAGAAGCTTCCGGCCCCGTGCCCCACGTCGAAAATCACACCGCGCGCGCGGGCTTCCGCCAAGGCCGGGTTTATTTTGCCGTCAGCAAGGATGATCGGGAATTGCTGAGCAAAGACGTGAGTGTGAATGTCACCCCGCCGCATCTTCTTCAGCAGGTCTTCATAAGTTCTCTCCGGACGAGGCCAGAAATCAAACATCACCGGTACATTCGCGAGCGTTCCGCATTCGATGGCACGGTCCACGGCAGCCCACGGCACGTGCTCACCATCCCAAGGCAGGCTCGTCCAGTAATGCGCCGTTTTTACTCCGACGATAATGTCTCGATATCGCGTAACCGTGGCGGCGCAAAGTTTCGGATCCATTTCATCTAGACTCTGTTCGAGACCACCTTCCATGCCGTTCGCCACTATATTTAAAAACGCCAGCACCCGTACTCTGGCGCGGTCGATGACTTCTTCCTTCTCCTGCAGAAAGGTCTCAGCTCCGGCGGTGCCTGCGTCTACAATCGTCGTCACTCCTGACTGTAGAGCCATGTCGGCAGGAATGCCGAGTGGAAGTGTGTGTGCGCGCGCCTCAGGAGTGAACCAGTTCAGCGGTGCTCCTCCATGGCCAATGTGGTAGTGAATGTCGACTAAACCGGGAGTGACATAGAGGCTTGAGACATCCACGACTTTACCGGCCTGATCCGAAGGTATGTTCTTCTCGACCGCCGCGATTTTGCCCTGAAACACGGCGACGTCCCTTACGTCATCGATGTGATTGGCGGGATCGATCACGTGGCCGCCCTTTAAGAGCAAGTCGTAACGTGGCGCGGTTTGCGCTACTGCGACCAGGGGAAATGCGACGGCGATGGCTAACATCGCAATGATTGAGATTAATATCTTCGTCCGTTTCTGCATGGCACCTTTTCCACTTTCGTTGAAGCGAAAGTGTATCCACACGAAACGGGATTGTCACCATCTGTGACAAGGTCCCTCCCCGACGGGTTGTAAACGACGGACACGGTGGCGTAATCTGATCGGCTCGTGCGAGGCTCAGTCCTGCAAATTCGCAGAGCGCACTGCGGATGGAATCATGGATCGTCGTACCTTTGTAAAAGCCGGCTGCATCGGAAGCGCTTCGCTGCTGATCCAGGGACTGGATCCAATGATGCGGGCAGACACGGTCCCTCCTGCCGCGCCAGCCGTTGAATTGCGCGGACTGCCGGACTACAAGTCCTCAGCCCTTGGAATGCCGGGATTATTTCCCGGTCGCGTAGTCGAGATCCGCGATCAGAACGCGATCGAACGAAACCGGGTTTCGCAACCGGCAGTGCGTCGGCTGCTCGAGCAGGCCATGAAGGACTTGACGGGGGAGAGTTCGCCGCGCGATGCATGGGCGAAATTCATCGAACCGAAGGATGTTGTCGGCATCAAGATCAATCCGTCCGGTGCTCCTGCATGTTGCTCTTCTCCCGAGATCATACGAGAGATTATTACGGCAATCCGGTCGGTCGGGGTGCCTTCCCGAAATATCGTTGTCTATGACCGATACTCCTATGAGATTGACATTGGCGGCTATCAGGTGCTCTTGCCGACCGAAGTGCGCATTGTAGGCATCCAAGATGCCTTTACAAGCGGCGTTGTCGGCTATGAGCCGAATGTCTTTTGCGATGCCAATTTCTTCGGTGAGTGGGAAACGCGCTCCTACATGGCAAGTATCGTTGCCCACGAAGTGACGAAGATCATCAACGTGCCCACGATGAAGGACCACTCGGCTTCCGGCGTCACCGGAGCCCTTAAGAACCTCGCCTACGGTACGTTCAATAACGTGGCACGCACACATCGTGCGCCGCATTCCTTTACTAATCCACTGATCGGAATGATGTGCACGGTCGAGCCGTTACGTTCAAAGTCTGTGCTGCATATCATGGACGGGATGCGACAAGTGTGGCACGGCGGGCCGCTCACTCAAGTGCAGGATTTTATCGAGCAACCCGGCATTCTCATGGCGGCGACCGATCCTGTGGCAATGGACACGATTGAACTGGAGGCGATCGAAAAGAAACGCCGCGACCACGGTGCTCCGTCATTGTGGCAACACGACGCCAGCAGCATTACGCCGGACACGAACGTTTTCTTTCACGACGCTACGAAGAATTTGTTTTTCCGGCAACCGGGACACGTCGCCGAGGCGGGAAAACTCGGCCTCGGTGTCGCCGACTTAAAGCAGATCGACCACCGCCGTCTCTGAGCCTGACAATGATTAGGGAAGCATCCACTGGCAGATCTCTCCGCGACTGGCCCACGCTGCTTGGAGACAATGCCCGTTCGGGAGGACAGGGAAAGCGTCAAACACATTCTCCGGAACGGGTGCTCTGGCGATTTCGCGCAAGCGCGGTGCGTTCGGCGCCCGTACTTGATGACGGCCTGCTGTACGTTGCTTCGATCAATGGAGTGGTGCACGCAATTGATGTAGCCTCTGGAACGTCAAGGTGGAAGTTTGAAGTTACGGGCCAGGTACATTCCACCCCCGCACTTTCCGGGGACGCGATTTTGTTCGGTTGCGACGACGGAAAGGTCTACGCGCTGGATCGCCAATCGGGAAAGAAGTTGTGGGAAGCGCCCAGTCGAGCCGAAGTCTGGTCATCGCCGGTCATTCGCGATGGAGTTGTTTTTTTCGGCAGTGCCGACGGCGGTGTTTACGCCGTCGATGCTGAAACCGGGCACCCAAGATGGTCCCGCGATCTTGGCGGCAGGATTTATTCCACGCCCTTTGCTGCGGAACATCAACTGTACGTGGGCTGCGGCGACGGCAAGCTCTACTCTCTCGCCTCCGATTCCGGAAAGATTCTCTGGGGCACGCCGACCGGCAATGGAATTGACTCATCCCCTGCGCTCGCCGATGATCTCGTCCTCATCGGCTCCGAAGACTTCCTTGTATATTGTTTGCACGCAAGCACAGGAGAGGTGCGCTGGAAATATGAAACTGGGCTGGGCATCGCATCGTCGCCAGCCGTTTCCGGCGACTTTGCCGCGATTGGCAGCAAGGATGGATTTCTCTACGCTTTCGAACTCCAAACAGGCAAGTTGCGTTGGAAAACTGCAGTGGGGGACGTGGTGACGGCGCCGCCCCTAATCGCCGACGGCGCGGTCTGCATTCAAGCTGGGGGTTTGTTCGCTTTGGATCCGGCCAGCGGAAAAGTCTTGTGGAGGGCCGGCCTCGGGGGAGCCATCCAGTCGGTTCCCGTACTTACTGGCGACGGCATCTATCTGGCGAGTTTGAACGGTGAGATTTATGCGCTTCGATAAGAGATGGCCGGCAGTTCTGCTGTTCGTATCCGTTTCGTTCGGCTTAAGCGGGAAGAGTTCCGAGAATGGCCGGCTTGTTTACAGGAAAAAGTATGTCATGGGGACGGTGTTCGAGATCGCTGCCTATGGCGAATCACGCGAACACGTGTCGGCCGCGATCGACAGAGCATTTCAAGAGATCGTCCGCCTGGACGATCTGATGAGCAACTACAAGGCTGAGAGCGCCCTGAGTCATCTGAATCGGTCGGCTCACTTCCACGCCGAAAGTGTTTCGCCGGATTTGTATCGAGTCATCGAACGAGGGTTGCAGTTATCCAAACTGTCAGACGGAAAGTTCGACATTACCATCGCGCCTCTGGTGAATTTATGGAAAGCTTCACCAGTTGGTGATTCAGTACCCTCGCCCGCTGAGCAACGGCAAGCTCAATCATGTGTCGGCTACGACAAGATTGAGTTGATTCCGCCGGACCAAATCATGTTTCGATCCTCCTGCCTGCAGTTGGATTTGGGAGCGATTGGGAAGGGGTACGCTATTGACCGTGCTGCCGAAGTGCTACATTCGCTGCGAATTGAGAATGCGTTCCTCAATGCCGGGGGAAGCACCATTGTAGCTATGGGTTCTCCTCCGGGGCAGGTGGCATGGCTTGTGCGCCTGCGAGATCCTTCTCACAGGTTCGATCCCTACGTAATGCTCAAAAATGGAAGTGTGTCCACATCCGAGCAAACGCCTCAGTCTTTACTCGGGCATGATTCTCCGGGGCACATTATTGATCCGTCCACGGGAAAGCCCCTCGAGACCCAGTTCGCGGTCAGTGTCATTGCTCCCACCGGAACGATGTCTGACGGCCTTTCCACGACGCTGCTGCTTCTGGGGCCGCGACTGGGCAGGGCATTGGTCAATAAAACGTCCGACGTTTCCGCCATCTGGCTCTCAGCAAAGGCACAGGTCGAAACAGCGACGAATGGACCGCAGATTCTCTTCGGCGGAAAGTTGTGACGAGACTACGTTCACGGACAATCCGTATGACGTTCGGCAAGCCGATCCTCCTTTTCCTCGTCATATCTCCATTTGCCTGGGGCAGCGTATTCGTTCGCTGGAGCACCGCGGAGTTGCCTTCGGCGAGTTCACTCGGTGTGGCGGACATTGTCTTCACGTGGAAGGACGGTATCTCTTCCAGGGTGGCGGCAGCACGCAAGCAGGGATACCGAGTGTATGTTGAAATGCCGATTGAGCAAGCGACAGCGGCCGCAGAAGCGGGTGCGAAGGCTGGCTGGACAGGAATCATTCTCGAGATTCCTGAGTCGGAAAACAAAGAATCCGAGAACCATCTTGCCGAGTTACGATCCGGTTACCCGAAACTCAAATTCCTCGTGCTCAACCGCGGCGGCAAGCAACCGGATATGCGAGGCACGCTTATCATCAAGCGCGGCTCGGTTCTCGAAGTGTCGAGCCCCACTGCGCAACCGTGGATTGACACCAATCTCGCCTTGATCAGACTTGAGCAGCGGTCTCGCCGTACGCAGACTCCGCTTTACACCTTCGCGTGGGACGATCAGGGACAGCAAAAAGTTCTGTCTGCCGATGATTATTCGTTGGCGGTGGCTGAGGCGGGCGCGTTTCACGCTGATTTAGTTCTTCAACTCGACGAGCCGTTGCAGAAAGCTCTCAACAGTCGTGATGCAGACGCTTGGACACTCTGGAATCAGGTACGATCCGGTTTGAAATTTTCCGTCGCTGGTACCGAACGATCATTGCAACCCGCTGTCAACGTCGGGGTGGTCGTCGATCAGCTCGATGCAAGCGAGGAAGTTTTGAATCTGTTGAGCCGCCACAATATCCCGTTTCAGGTGTTTCTCGCCGTGGACTTGAAAACCGAGGAGCTTAAGGGCTTCGACGTCCTGGTTGTATTTGCCAAACCAGATTGGGAAACCCAGAAAAGAATCAAGGGTCTCGCAACCGGTGGCACGACCGTCGTGATGGTGGATGCGCACGATCGTTACGCGTGGCAGAGCAATCCACCAGCCCAAGTCAACGAACACACAACTTCGTATTCCGTGGCAAACGGAAAGGTGCTTGAACTTTCCGAGCCAGTTGCAGATCCTGAAATCTTCGCCCAGGACATTCGTCGACTGTTGGGCAAGCGCAATTCAATGGTTAGCTTATGGAATGGACTCACTACCATAGCGGTGCCTTACAGAGATCGCCGTGAAACCGTGAGCTTGGTCGAACTTGTGAACTATGCCGCAGAACCGGTTCGTGTGCAGGTGCAAGTTAAGGGATCGTTTCGAGCCGTTCGCTACGAGTCGCCTGAACACCGATGTTGCGAGTCTCTTGCGCATGTGAACCACGACGGGTTCACGGAGTTTGTGATTCCGGATCTACGCATAGCCGGACGCGTACACCTGGAATCGCATTAACGCAGCGGTCTTTCGCCACCCTTCGAAAGAACGCGGCTACCGAAATCTGCGAATAAACAGAGTATGGCGTTCGGAACGATAGAGACCCAAGACGTATAACGTTGGCTTCGCCTTTGTCGAATAAATCTGCTGGCGAATTCTGAGGACGGCAGCACCGACCGGAATGCCGAGGAGCCGTGCGGTATGTGCATCGGCAGTAGTTGCGTCGACTTCTTCGTCGGCGTGGGCGATCTGGAGCCCATGGTCGTGCTCCAGAACAGAAAATAGCGAAGCCCGGTCCAACTTGGCTCGAGTCAGATCAGTGAATTCATCGGCAGATAAATAGCAGGTCTCGAGTGCGAAGGGTTCATCCCCACCAAGCCTCAGCCGTTCGACCTTGATGAGGCGACTCGTGGCTGGCAGCGACAGACGAGCGGCAATTTCCTGTTCCGTCTCGATGACTCCAATCGAAAGCAGTTTGGACGAAACCGCCAGGCCACGGCCGGACATCTGTTCTGTGTAACTCATCAGCTTGTTGAAGTGGATCTTGGGTGGCGCAACAAATGTACCCGCCCCTCGACGGCGCACTACCAAGCCTTCACGTTCCAGAGCGGTGAGGGCGTGGCGCGCCGTCATAAGACTGACGCCATGAATCCGGGCCAGCTCCCGCTCCGAATCCACAAGATCACCGGGTTTCAGCCGACCCAACTCCAGCTGTTTGATGATCGTTCCCTGGATCCGCTGGTAGGCGGGCAGCCCGTCATTCCGGACGTGTGACATCCAAACGTTCTCCTACGAAGCTGCACCATACTACAAAGTGCTCTAGGGCTCCAACATTAAATCGTACTCGGTTCGGGTTCGGCAGGGTATTCATGGGCTGCGAAGCGCAACCTTAGCCGCGAATGGTGGCCGCCGCGCGTTCAAGACGCATGCCAAAGTATCTTTCAAGCATAAGGCTTTTACCTTAAGCTAGTTATGGGGATCAGAAAACACCACCGCCACTCGACCGGTGCCCCCTTTTCATTACAGAAGATCCCCTGGAGCCAAGTGTGACATTGGATCCGTAATAGATTCACATTAGAATTCCCGCTCTCACCTCTATTTTTTGCTTGACGACGAAGGCCCATCCGCTATATAGCATGACCTCATCCTGTGAGGAGGCTTGTGATGAGACGGTCAATTACGTTTATCTGCTCTCTCCTGGTTTTGGTGATGGCAAGCGGAGTCTTCCGGTTTGCCTGGGGCCAAGAAGTAACCGCCGCAATTGTGGGTGCGGTAACGGATCCTAGCGGCGCTGCGGTATCCGGCGTAACCGTGGTCGCGAAAGATACGGAGCGCGGCGTGGAATATACAACTAAAACCAATGAGTCCGGCGGTTATACCCTGACTCGCATTCCGGTTGGAACCTATCAACTCACTGCTTCGGCTCAGGGCTTTCAGACCGCGAAGTATCCGCCCTTCACTTTGGTCCTCAACCAGACTGCAAGAATTGATATCAAGCTGACGCTGGGGCAGGTGTCCGAGACGGTCGAAGTATCAACCAGCGCACCCGTCCTGCAGACGGAAAACACCCAAGTGAGCACGATTCTTGATTCCCGCTCCGTAGAGGATTTGGCGCTTGTCAGCCGCAACTATGTGGAACTGACATTGCTTACGCCGGGCTCTGTCTCTCCCAACCCGACGAATTTTCACAATGGCGACAATACCGCGAACGGAGCGCGGCCTTACATCAACGGCAATCGCGAGCAGGCAAACAATTTCGTTCTCGACGGACTGGACAACAATCAGGTCTCAGACAACTTGCTCGGCTTTACCCCTGCCCCTGACGCCATCCAGGAATTCAATGTGATCACGAACAACGCCTCTGCTGAGTTCGGAAATTTCATGGGCGGCATCGTCAATACGACGATTAAGTCCGGCACGAATTCTTTCCACGGCGACCTGTGGGAATACTTGCGAAACGATGTTCTTAACGCGAACAGCTGGGAGAACAACTTCAATCAACAACCCAGGAAGAAGCAGCGCTGGAACATGTTCGGTGGTGCGGTGGGTGGACCGATCGTCAAGAACAAGTTGTTCTTCTTCTTCGATTACCAGATGCAGCGGTATGACTACCCCGCCGCGTCACAAGGAGAAACTGTTTTCACGACGGCTGAGCGCGCTGGCGATTTCGGGGCTCTGTGCCCCGGGGGCTTTGACGCGAGCGGCGTCTGTCTGAATGGAATTCAGCTCTACAATCCGTGTTCGGTTACCACGGCTCCCTGTACAGCATCTACCTTCGTAACTGGAGCTAGAACTCCATTTCCCAAGAACGTCATTCCATTGACGATGATTAACCCAGTGGCGAGCGCATTGTTTGCTTCGTCGGAGTACCCCACGCCGGTAAATGCGAATACAACGGGGAGCAACGCCTTCAATACAGTTACCCAGGCGTTCAATAATTCGCAGTTTGACATCAAGGGGGACTTCAATGCGACCGCAAATGATCATATTTTCGGCCGCTACTCCCACGCTCATCAAGACAATCCGCTGACCAACTCATTCCCCATTTTTGGCAATAGCTTTGCAGTTGCGCCCATCAACAACTACGTGCTCGACTGGAGCCACGCCGTCAACAGCGCGATGGTGAACGACGTTCGCGTCGGCGTGAATTACGTCAAGCTGAATAACGGATCTGACTTCCCGTCATCCATCGGAAATCTAGGTACAGATTTGGGGATAGCAAACGCCAACCCGCTTGGACCAGGTCTATTCCAACTAGGCTTCAACGGCGGGACTCCAAGTCAGCCCGGAAGCGGCAATCTCACGAATGTGGGGTCCATCGGGATCGAGCAGAATTTTCGCAACGCTGTGATCCAGTTTTCGGATGGACTGGTCTTAACCCGTGGCCATCATGAGATTCACACTGGCTTCGAGTTCTGGCGTGACCGAATCAACATCTTCTACACGGGCAACAGCGGCCGATTCGGAGGCATGTTCTTTGGTGGCAATTTCACCTCCGATAACCCTGGCAATCCAACCAGCAAGACGGGCTTCGGCGGTGCCGATTTCTTTCTTGGGCTGCCGAATTCCTATGGTACGGGCATTTCGACCGGAGGCTGGGGACAGCGGTCCAGCGTTTTTGCCGGCTACGTGCAGGACAATTGGCGCGTCACTTCGGCCCTTACACTTAATCTCGGGTTACGCTATGAAGCGCACACCCCATGGGTCGAACGTGATAATCGTCAGGTGAATGTTGGGCTCTTCAGCGGACAAATCATCGCGCCGAACTGCTCCCTTGTCGGGAACATACCGTTCTCGTGCCAGAACAGCACTGGCGCACTCTACAACGGGTCGTACGGACTCCCCGCCATTCAGCCTCGGCTCGGCTTCGCCTGGTCTCCCGGCGACCGCAAAACCGTGCTACGGGGAGCGTTTACAGTTTCTTCGTACCTCGAAGGAACCGGCACAAACCTGCGACTGCCAATCAATCCGCCATTCAGCCCCGCGGAAACTCTAACCCAATTTAAGGGAACTACCTATCCCACGCCCACGGAAGCCGGCATTATCCCTCCAGCAGCATCGGGTTCGGATCCGTTTGCCGGCGCCCTGATTCGCGTGTGGGACCCCCACGTTCAACCCGCGGTCAGCGACCAGTGGAACGTGACGGTCCAGCGGGAATTGAACAGCAGTACGACAGCTCAGGTTGGATACGTCGGTCAGCATGGTACGCATCTGATGGTGCCAATGCCCTATGCTCAAAAGCAATTGCTACCGAACAGTGCCTGCGCGACTCCTCCGTGCACCGCGCCGAGTATCTTCCTCGCGGGGAATCCGGCATTGCAAAACGATATCTCGCAGATCTCCGGAACGGCTTCCGTAGGCTCGATGAACTACAATGCGTTGCAAGCAGTTCTGCAAAAGCGATACGGAAATGGGCTTCAGTATCAGGTGGCATACACCTATTCGAAGTGCAGAACCGACAATAGTGGATACTACGGCACGTGGGGCTCTACGCAGGCCGGCCCAGCGAATCCGTACTATCAGAACCTATATGACCCTCGTGCGGACTGGGCCCCCTGCTATATGGACGTCTCCAATACACTCACCGCCTACGCGGTGTACGACATTCCGTTCGGAAGAGGGAAAAAGTACGGAAGCAACGTCAACGGCGCGCTGAACGCGATAGCCGGCGGGTGGACCGTATCGCCGCTGGTTTCAGTTCGCGGCGGTTTCCCGCTCGCGCTGTATGACTTCGGTACCGATGTCACGGGGACCGGTTCGCGCGGCCTTCGCCCGGATTGCAATGGTGCGAATCACGTTTTCGGTAGAAAGCCGGCGACGTCAGGCGGGCAGTTCATCGGATATCAATGGTACGATCCAACGCCGTATTCGGCGCCTGCCGTCGGACAGTTTGGTACCTGCCCGGCACAGGGGCCGATCCGCGGACCCGGTTATGCGGATGTCGATTTGAGCCTCCAAAAGAACTTCTACTTCACCGAAACCCTGAGGCTGCAATTCCGCGCAGATTTTGTCAACACCTTTAACCATGTCAACCTCAATTTGCCTGCCGATGCTCTCGGCACCAACATGGGGTTGATCAATACCTCGCAAGATCCACGCAATATTCAGTTCGCCCTGAAATTCTATTTCTAGGGCACGCTGCTATCATGGGGCAGGCAGAGTTGATTCTCTGTGTGCCCCATTTTGTTTATGGCTTCGACGATCCGGGTATACGTCTTCTTATCGATCATTCTTCTTGCTTGCAGTTCGTTCAAAGCACAAACGGTAAATAAGAAGCATCCAGCCGGTCCGCCCGACTCAGACCGAGGACTGAAGTTGGCAGAAGCTGGGAAATGTGCGGAGGCTCTCCCGGTTCTGAGGAAGACTGCTGCCGGTTCACCCAACAAAGACACTAAGCGAGCCGTCGGGCTTGCGACCATACGCTGCGCCATGACGTTCGACAGGCGCGACCTGGTTCTGGACGCCCTGAAATCTCTGAACAACGATTTCCCAGCCGACCCGGAAGTTCTCTATATTTCCACCCATGCTTACACCGACCTAGCCATGCGGGAATCTCTGGATCTCGCACGCAAAGCGCCAGATTCCTCTCAGGCACATGAAATGCAGGCCGAGGCTCTGGAAACTCAAGGGAAGTGGGATGCAGCTGCCAAGGAGTACAGATTAATCCTCGAGCGCTATCCTGATCTGCCGGGAATTCATTATCGGCTGGGGCGTGTATTGCTTTCTCAGCCGAATCCTCCCACGGACATGGCTCAACAGGCGCAGGAGCAATTCGAAGAAGAGTTGAAGATCAATCCGAACAATCCCGGCGCTGAATTCATTCTGGGAAAGATCGCGGAGCAATCCCAGCACTGGGATTCCGCTGAAGGGCATTATTCCCGCGCATCGAGACTCGATCCAGGATTCGGTGACGCGTTTCTAGGGCTTGGCGTCTCTCTGATTTCACTCAAGCAATATTCTGAAGCAGTGAGCCCTCTGGAGACCGCTGTGAAGCTTCAGCCGGGAAATCCCGCCGCGCATTACAGTCTGGCAACCGCACTGGCACGTGCAGGACGCAAAGAAGAAGCCGAAAAAGAGTTCGCGATCCATCGTCAAATGACGCAGAAAGGCGAAGCGGAACAGGGAGATCAGGCTGGAACGCAACAGAATCCTAATTAGGGAGCCCACTTTTCTCCATTTACCCGAGCAGCAGTGAACAAGCCCTCAAAGCACAACTTTTTCCAGGCCCGATCTTCGCGCCGCCAGTTCCTGAGGAATGCGATAGGTGTGGCCAGCGTCTGCGGATTCCCGCATCTCCTGCGCGGCCTGTCAGAGCCCGTCTATCCGTTTGAAGAGATTCCGCCTGAAAAGAGCGGCATCCGGTGGGTTCACACTGCGGGAAAGTCTGCCGCCAGATTCCTTCCCGAAGCCACCGGCCCGGGTTGCGCATTCCTTGATTACGATAATGATGGCTGGATGGACATCTATCTCGTCAATAGCGGCAAGTGCGATTTCTACGATCCCAATCCACCTTTGCGGAACGCCCTCTATCGCAATAACCGCGACGGCACGTTTACCGATGTCACCGAAAAGGCACGCGTGCAGGGAGGCGGATACGGCCAGGGAGTGGCTGTTGGCGACTACGACGGCGATGGCTTCCCCGACCTCTATGTCACGCAGTATGGAAGGAGCATTCTCTACCACAACAACGGTGATGGAACGTTCACCGACGTGACAGAAAAAGCCGGGGTGGCCGTACCGGGGTGGTCGGCCAGTGCTGTCTGGTTCGACTATGACAATGACGGCAAGCTCGATCTTTTTGTCTGCCAGTTCGTGGAATTTTCCAGAACGATCAACAAATCATGTGGTTCTGGCGAAGAAGGCAAACACGGCTACTGCATTCCTCGCTTGTACAAGCCGATGCCGAGTTGGCTCTTTCACAACAACGGTGACGGCACGTTCACCGATGTCAGCAAAAGCTCCGGCATCGCCAATTCTCTCGGAAAAGCGTGGGGCGCGGTTGCGACTGACCTCAACAATGACGGCCTGATGGATCTGTTTGTCAGCAACGACACTGTGCCAAACTTTGTTTTTATGAATCGTGGCAAGGGAAAGTTCGAAGAAATCGGAACTTTCGCCGGTGTGGCTTACAGCGGCGATGGCCGGGCCCGCTCGGGTATGGGACTTGACTCTGCCGACTTCAATCAGGACGGATGGATGGATCTATTCGTCGCGAACATCGATCTGGAGCGCTATGCCATTTACCAGAACAATCACGATGAGACGTTCGATGACCAGGCAGCCCCAACGGGAATCGGCATGGCGACACGGCTCATGAGTGGCTGGGGCCTCAAGTTTTTCGACTATGACAACGACGGATATTTGGACCTCTTCCTTGCCAACGGCAACCCTGACGATCTAATCGAGTCGATCCATAGCCTTGTCACCTATCAGGAACCGCTGATGCTCTTCCACGGAAACGGCAAGAGCTTCGTGAATGTCAGTGCCCAGAGCGGACCCGCATTCGCCAAGCCGTTTTCGGCACGCGGCATGGCCATTGGCGATTTCGATAACGATGGTGCGACCGATGTTCTCGTGGCCAACAATGATGGCGCCCCGATTCTCCTGCACAATAACATTGGGAGTCAGAACCACTGGCTGGGCCTCAAACTTGTCGGAACGAAATCGAATCCGGATGCGATCGGCGCGCGGATCACGTATCAGGCCGAGGATCTTAAGCAGCAGAGAATGAAGGTCGGCGGTGGCAGTTTCTTGTCTTCCCATGATCCGCGCATGGTCGTGGGAATTGGAAAGCGGACAAAGATCGATTGGTTGGAGATCAAATGGCCGCTGCCCAGCGGCAAGGTCGAACGCTTTACCGGACTCCCAATCGACCGCTACATCACCATCGTGGAAGGCGCAGGGAGTTGGAAGTAGCCGGCCCCCATCAGCGTTGTTGGGCGAATGGACTCCCGATGCTCTTCGAAGTGATCCCTTCTTGCCTTGGCGAGCGGGACCGAGGCAACTTTGCAGATTCGGCGAGTGCCTTTCTTGATTGTTCGTCGCTCATGATTCTTGGTGGGGAAGCAAAGTGGTCCTCGATTCGCGCGAATGGTTGCGACGCAGACGGCAACAATTTGCGATCGGATCGCATCGTCGCACGGGACGGCCAGACCCAGCGCGCATCGATTCTGCAAAAGGAACCCGGTTGGGTCTGAGTCTCTCCTCCGACGGCAAGTCGATCATGTACGTCCAGGCCGAATTTGAACAGTCCAGTCTGATACTGGTCCGAAACTTTCGTTAGCAGCTACCGCCCTCAGGAAAAATGAGCGAATGGCCCTGTCAGAACCTACTGCTAACATTCTGTGGGTGGCGACCAATGACACTTCGACGATTTCTGCAATTTCTGCTAATAGCAATTCACGTTGCAGGTTCACCATCATTTGGTCAGCAGGCGCGCTTCAGGGTTCTAGCGTTTTATTCCGACAAAACCGAACCAGATCATGTTCAATTCGCAAATGACGCTGTGAAGTTCCTAAGTGAGCGTGCGGCGAGGGAGCATTTCACATTGGAAGCAACCACCAGGTGGGAAGACCTGAATAACGATCGGTTAAAGGATTACCAGCTGGTCATTTGGCTTAACGAGTCGCCCACGAATCCTGCGCAGAGAAGCGCTTTCGAGCGTTACATGCAAAGCGGCGGAGCCTGGCTGGGTTTTCATGCGGCCGCCTATAACGACAGAGACACGAACTGGCCGTGGTTTGTCGACTTCCTCGGAGGCGCTGTGTTTCACATCAACAGTTGGCCTCCGCTGCCGGCGCGGCTTGTGATCGATGATCCGACTCATCCCGTCGCGGCCCAAATTCCAGTCGATCTCGAATCACCTGCGAACGAGTGGTACATCTGGAAGCCTAGCCCACGGCTAAACAAAGATGTGCGGGTCCTTGCGACGTTCGATCCCGCGAACTATCCGATCGGATTCAAAGATGTTCTGACCGCTGGCGATTTGCCAGTCGTCTGGACCAACACCAAGTACAGCATGCTGTACATCAATATGGGACACGGCGAGAAAATCTTCACCAGTCCCCTGCAAAACCAGTTCATCGACAATGCTGTGAACTGGCTGGGTACCGGCGCAAAACAACCTGCAAGGCCACAAAACAGGAAACAGCGCGCAACGCTGCAAGCAAGTGGATTCCGGATCAATCCGAACGGAATTGTACTCAATCCACAGACCGGCAAATTCTATGCCGTGAATACCGGGGAAGATGTTGTCACGGTGCTCGATCCAGATGGACAATTCCTTGCGCGCGTACCAGTCGGGAAAGAACCCGAGTCGATTGCGGTCAATCCCGAGACGAATCGCGTTTATGTCGCGAATGGAGGCAGCGGGAATGTGAGTGTGATTGACGGAGCAACGCAAAAGCTGATCACCAATGTGCCCGTCGGCGATCTTCCTTATACGCTAGCGGTCAACCGCGAGACGAACAAAGTCTATCTATCGCGGACGTTTAGCAATGTGACGGTGGTCGTCGATGGAAAAACAAATATCGCCCGCACCCTGAAAGCGGGCGCAGGCGATGCTGTTGCCGCGGAGTCCATGAATACCGACACCTACCTGATCAACTATGAGGCGCCTCAGGTAACGGCCTTTGACGGCACGAATGACCATGTCTCCAAAATAGAGGCCTCGAGCCACCTCTGGGCGCTGTCAGCAAATCCGGCAACCAAGAAGATCTACGCGGTTAGTGCCGGCAGCGCCAGTGTAACGGTGATCGACGGAAAATCCCGCTCTACCAGGCTTTTGAAGGCCGGCGAAATTCCTTGCGCAGTCACCGTCGATTCCTCTTCGGCCAGGGTATTCGTAGCAAACTATGCGAGCAGCAGCGTTACAGTAATTGACGGGGTCAGCAACTCGGTCCTGACGACCTTGAAGGTCAGCCCGCGTCCTCAGGCGATTGCCGTGGATTCGAGCAATCACAGGGTATACGTAGCAAGTATGCACGGGGGCCGTACAACCATTCTGGATGGGGCAAACAATTCAGTACTGAGTACGTTGGAAACGGGCAAGGCGCCCTTTGCTATCGCAGTCAACAGTAAGACCCACAAAGCGGTCGTACTTGGACTTGAAGGCGATCTGACTGTTATTGATGGAACGAGCTTCGTAACGTCGTCGCCTTCGATTCCTGGACGATGAGGCGCCGCAAGACTACCGCCCGGTTGCGGTCGAGTCTTCGAGAAATCAGAGACGGCAAGGTGGTCAGTTCGCCTTCGCCTTGCGGACGGCAATCAACGAGACTTGCTCTAATCCGGGGAAATGATCTTCCTTGTCCGGCTTGCGTTCCGTAGGTGCGATTTGCTGAACGGTTGTCCGCGTAGGCGCCACCGTGCCGAAATACTGCGCATACACCTCGTTGAATGTGGACAAATCCGAGAGATCATCCAGGTAGACGTTGGTGCTCACTACCTGGTCAAACGTCATACCAGCCTCTTCGAGATTGTCGAGTTGATTGCGCATACTCTGGCGCAGTTGATGTGGTGTGCTCGTCGCATAAATGCCGCCGTGTGGGCCGGGGATGAAACCGTCCTTGGCAGAGCAGTACAGCGTATCGCCGGCAAACACGCACGGACTCGCCGTCGGACTGGGCGGCATGTTTTTTGGGCGCACCGCCTTTCGCTGCGTGAGATCGCGCACTGCGACGCCCGTGTACTCGATGTGTGCGCCGCCGGGAAGGCCTGAAACCTGGATCGTAGCGCGGGCCGGAGTATTCCCAAATTCAAACCGGCGCGCGTAACGTTCATTCATCACGCGCGTGGGAATCTGTGCCGTCAGGTAAGGATTTACGAAAACCATGTTTCTAAGATCGAGGCCGGCTGCTCTTACTACGGCTTCCATCCCGTCGAGGGCGAGATCGACTTGCGAGGCAGGATCATCCGGGACCTTCCCGGTCGCCGCATCAACGCCGGCCATGCTGGAGACAAACAGACGGTCCCGGGTAAGCATTCCTGGAGGAGCGGAATCGTCTGATTTGTAATTCGAGAGATATACAGGCTTCTTGTCTTCAAGACTGTGGACGGCAACTGCGTTGATCGCAATCGCTGACTCGGCAGTGCGTGCAACGCCCAGCACGGCACGGGCAGGCTGGGACGTTCCGAAGTATTCGGCGAATGCTTTGTTCATCTCTTTGTACTTGCCCACATCCTCCAGGTAGACCTGGACGTAGACCACGTGTTCCATACTCAATCCCGCGGTCTTTACGATCGCCTGAATGTTCTCTAGCGCTTGTTTGACCTGCTCTCCGAAAGATGGGGGGAGCGTGCCATCTGGTTTTCTTGGGCCTTGTGCAGAGACGTAGAGGTAGTCGCCCGCATCGACACCTGGTGAGAAATAACCATTAGAGTGAGCTGGCGACGAGGACGGAACGACCGCGCGGATCTGTTCTTGTGCGCCGACCACAGAACAAAATGCGAGCGCGGCTATCCACAATTGCATCGGGAGGCTCGGACGGATCATTTTCAAGAAGACCTCGCGTCAGGCCGCATTCTTTTGCGCGGCGCTCAGGATCCCTCGCAGTCTTTGCCCAACTATCATTTCCTCTCCCGGCTTGATCGTCATAGACACGAGCTCAATGTGATCGGGTTCTTTGAGTTCCTTGCGATTTGGGTTGCCCTCGCGAACTGCCTTGACCAAGCTGGGATTGTCGGCACCAAGCACTTCGATGACGGGATCACCCGAGCGCAGTTCCTGCACGCAATCCGAAATGTTATAGCGCCAGCCTTGCTGATCCCAGTACACCCTGAGCGTCGGATAACGATTGCCGTCGTCAGGAATGAACGTATCGGTTCTCACACCCGGTACGGTCTCCACCAGCTTGCGGATACGATCGAGACGATCGTTCCATTCCGTGTAGAGCTTTTTATCGTCCAGCTTCAGCCATGTCTCGAGTGCAGTGAGGCAGCCGATGATCTCCTCTTTGCCGACCTTCATCGGCCGGCAGACGGCTCCTTCACGCGGGCTGCAATTCAGCAATGCGGCTTCGACCAGGTCTTTGCGTCCGAGAAGCAGGCCGCTGCACTGCGGTCCACACAGCCCTTTTCCGCCTGAAAAACAATAGAGATCGATTCCCATGCGGGCGTACAGCTTGGCATTTTCGACGGGAGGTATGCCCGCGGCGTCGTCAAGCAGCATCGGCACCTTGTGGTCCTTCGCGATGGAAAGGTTCTTTTCCAGCTTCTGTCCCAGATCGGTCGTGTAAATCATCGCTGTCTGTTCGTTGATGGCATTCGCCAGTTCCTCCGGGGAATACACCAGCACGAGCTTCGCCCCTGTCAGACGGATGGCGCTGTCGAACGCGCTTCGGCCGCCGACCATGATGACTTCGTGTTTCAGACCAGTTGTGTCGGGAAGTTGCCAGATGTACTTGTCGTCGCTGCCCGCCATGCATCCCGCCGTAGCGGCGGCCATGGCCCCGGCTGCTCCGGAGGTCACGATGCCGGATTCTGCTCCCGTCAACTCCGACAAGCGTCTGCCGACGGCACGCTGCAAGTCCAGCATGTTGACAAAGTGCTGCGCTGCTTCCACCTGGGCTTCGCGAACTTCGGGAAATTCCAGCGACCCGCTTAGATATGTCCACGTGCCTCGGCAGTTGATCACCGTTTTGACACCGAGCCGCGAATAGACATTCTGGCGCGGATCACGACCGACCGCCGACGCCGCTTGCGCGTAGAGGTCGCGTGCAGCAATCCGGGTAAGTAAGGGCGCAGCCGCGAGCAATTTTACAAACGATCTGCGGCTGGAATTTTGCATTGGCATGGAAAGGTCCCCGCGTGAACGCTGGTATACCACAGAATCTTCTTGACGCAAATCGAAATCTTTCGTTTTATTAGGATTCATTTCGTTTCAAAGGGTGAGCTTGGGACGCGATTTCGCGTGTTAGTCTCAATCGCCGCCTCGTGAGTAACGCAGAGATGATCATGACAGTCCGCTCGGTTCCGCCCTCGCGACGGCAATCTGTCTGGCGACAGATGCTCGCTCTGGCGTTCATCACGATGCTGATGATTGCTCCCGCCCACAGCCAGGCGAAGGGCGACGACTGCCGTGTGGAAGCCGTGGATTACAAAGGATGGCAGGCGGAGCAAATTTCCAACCGATGGGTACAGCTCATCGTTGTGCCACAGAATGGCGGGCGATTGATGCAAGTCACCTTTGCGGGACATCCTTATCTGTTCGTCAATCCCAAACTCGCCGGCAAGTACTTTCCTCCTAGTTCCAGCCAGTGGTTTAACTATGGGGGCGATAAGCTCTGGCTCTTGCCCGAGGGCAATAACGACGAGCAACACTGGGCAGGAAACTCCGACATGCTCGATGACGGCCCATTCAGCTTTCGAAAAATTTCGGAAGGCAAGGTTTGCGTGACCGAGCTGACCGGTCCATCCGATCCACAGACTGGAATTCAATTCACCCGCAGGATAAGTCTAGACGCGGATTCTCCCCGGATAAACTTCCATGCCTCTATGAAGAACGTGACTGGGCACACTCTGGAATGGTCGATGCAGTCGGTCTCTCAGTACGACACATCGGTTCCCGGAGGATCTAGTTCCGATATCAGACAGCGGAATCCTGAATTCTGGACCTTCACGCCGGTGAACCCATCCAGCAGCTATTTGAACCGATATCACGTTCGCTTCGGGCCGGCAGAGAATCGCGCTGTGCGCGTGCGAGATGACGGACTGTTTGCCGTGCACTATGTCCATATGGCGGCCGAATTGTGGCTCGATTCCACACAAGGATGGCTCGCAGTGATCGACGGCACCAGCCATTACGCCATGATTGAGCGCTTTCAGTATGACGAGCACAGGCCCTATCCGGGGAAGGCGTCTGTTATCTTCTGGACCAACGGTCCGGAAATGCGATTGAACAGTGATGGCAACCCATCGATGAGTGCCGATCCGGATGCCAGCCCGTACTATCTGGAGGCGGAGCTCAATAGCCCGATGTGCAGGTTGCGTCCGGGTGAATCCTGCACCATGGACACGGAGTGGTATCCCACACGCGCCGCAAGCGAGTTCCGAGGGGTTACCGATGCGGGCGTTGTCATTCGCACCCTCAAAGCCACGGCTCGGCATAATGGCAAACTCAGCCTCTCAGGATCGTTTGGCGTTTTCTACGCGGGGAAGCTTGTCGCGCGCCTGTATGACGAGCACGGGCACGCTGCGGCATCGGCTCAGGTGGCGGAGGTAACTCCAGATACACTCGCGTCTCTAGACCGCGAGATCGCGGCTCCCGAAAAATGCTCGCGGCTCTCTCTTCACCTCATCGACCAGGAAGGAATCGATCGCGGTGCACTCCAGGAAGTACAACTTGGTGGCCAGGATAACGAGTAGATGAAACGCCAATTTAGGGGAGCTGTTCTTGTTTTGCTCACTGCGTGCACCGGGCCAAGACTCTTGGGGCAGCAAAAGGAAGCCGGGCCCAATTCAGTGCTACACGTCACCGCCGAAGATCTCCTCACGCGGCCGGTCGGCGAGAACTGGCCCTCGTACAACGGGGACTATAGCGGGCGCCGCTTCAGTGCATTGCGTGAGATCAATCGCAACAACGTAGGCCAGTTGCGCGCTGCATGGGTTTTTCATCCAGGAAATTCGCAGAGGCTGGAAGCGACTCCGGTCGTCGTTCGCGGGGTCATGTACGTCACCTCTGCGAATGACGTCTTCGCTCTCGACGCCAGCACCGGTCGCACTCTGTGGCACTTTGCCCGCCCGATAAGCTCCGGCCTTCTCGATGACGCTGCGGCCCACAAGAGTCGCGGCGTAGCTGTTTGGGAGCAGTACGTTTACTCAGAAACCGATGACGCGCACCTTCTCTGTCTGGATGCTCGCTCGGGGAACCTGTTGTGGGAAGTGCAGTACGCCGACAAATTCAAGCAATACGGAGCTACCAGCGCCCCTTTGGTCGTCAAAGATGAAGTAATCGTTGGCACCTCAGGGGGCGATTCGGGAGTGCGCGGTTTCCTGGCGGCTTACGATGCGAGGAAGGGAACTCTGCGGTGGAAATTGTGGACCATACCCGGGCCCGGAGAATTCGGTTCCGAAAGCTGGCCGGGCGACCTGTATCTACACGGCGGCGGCACAACCTGGATGCCCGGCACATACGATCCCGAACTCGACTTGCTGTATTGGACCACCAGCAACGCCGCACCCGACTTCGATGGAAGCGGGCGCCCGGGCGATGACTTGTACACCGCGTGCGTACTCGCGATTGATCCGAATACTGGCAAGCTGAAGTGGTATTTCCAGTTCACTCCGCATGACTTGTATGACTATGACGCGAATGAGACACCGGTGTTGATGGATCAAGATGAAAACGGCACGACGCGCCATCTGCTTCTTCAGGCGAATCGTAACGGCTTCTTCTATGTTCTCGATCGGGCCAACGGAAAATTCATTCGGGCAACGCCGTTTGCGGAAAAGCTGAATTGGGCGACGGCCATTGACGGTTCTGGCCGTCCCGTGCTGTCGGGCCGGGTCCCGACGAAAGATGGTACCTACATCTGCCCGGGCGTTGTCGGCGCCACAAACTGGTTTTCACCTTCGTACAACCCCGACACTGGACTGTTTTACGTAATGGCGCTCGAAGCCTGCAATCTCTATTTCTCTAAGCCGAAACCGTTTACGCAGGGCGAGACTTTCTATGGAACTGGCACAAAGCATCCTGTCGGGGAAGATTCCCGAAAAGTGTTGCTGGCGATCTCTCCCTCGGACGGAAAAAAGATGTGGCAGTATCCGCAAGTCGGCCGCGGAGGTTCCTGGGGAGGCACTCTCACTACAGCGGGCGGACTCGTTTTCTTTGCTGACGATGCCGAGTCCTTCGAAGCGGTCGATGCCGAGACCGGCCGCGCACTCTGGCACTTCAATACTGGTCAGTCATTCAGCGCATCGCCAATGACCTATGCGGTAGATGGAGTTCAGTACGTAGTCATCGCCGCCGGAAGTGATGTATTCAGTTTCACGCTGCCACGCTGACCGCTTAGTGCTTTGATCCAGCCACGTATGGAATAAATCCCGTCGTCTTGGTTTTAAGCATGTAGACGGACGTCGTTGCCGTAATGTATAGGGTGTCGTATTGCGGGTCGCCCCACGCCAGGTTGGCAGGTTGTTCCGGCATGACGATCGTCCCCAAATGATTGCCGTTGGCATCCCAGATCCAGATGCCTTTCGGTCCGGTCACGAATAGATTGCCCTTTTCGTCGACTTTGATTCCGTCCGGGACGCCGTCATGCTTTCCTCCAGTTTCCTCTCCAAAAATTCGTCCGTTTGTTAAGGTGCTATCGGAGGCCACATCGTAGACGCGGATATTTCGCCGCTCGCTGTCATCCACGTAAAACTTCTTGCCATCGGGAGAGAACGCCAGTCCGTTCGGCTGGGTCAGATCACGGGTCAGTAAGCGTACGTTGCCCGCCTCATCCAGCCGATAGACGCCCTGGAAGGGAATCTCCTGCTTTTCTCCCTGAACCAGATCGAGCGTCGGATCTGTGAAGTAGAGCGCGCCATCCGGACCCACGATAACGTCATTCGGACTGTTGAACCTCTTTCCTTCATAGCGATCGGCCAGCACTTTGTACTTGCCGTCCGCAGGCACCTCGATGATGGCTCGCAACACGCTCGCGCAATCGATTAATCGATGCCGCCGGTCAAAGGTGTTGCCATCGGGGTCGCCGAGCGCGATGACTTCCTCCTTCTTCCCGTTGGGATACACACGAAAAATCTTGTTGATGGTTTCATCGCTGACATACAGAAAACCCGCAGAATCCCACATCGGACCTTCGGTGAATCCGAAACCGGTCGCCAATGTTTCCAGCTTGGCATCGCCGGCGATAAGTTCTGAAAACTTCGGAGACAGCGGTTCAAGCTTGAAAGTCCGGGCATTTTGAGCCGGAACATTCGCGGAAAATAGGATGACAGTCAACAGGAGGGGCAGACTCTTCATTCCCAGTCGTCCTTGTGTTTCGTGGGCGTGGTGTTCGGGTTGGGTATAGTCATCAGATAGTTCACCAGATCATCGAGTTCGGCATCGCTGAGCTTCTCTCGGTAGTCGGCTGGCATCAAAGAGCCGTCTCGGCGTTCGCAACTCTGCACATCGCTCTTTTTTAGCAAATGAAAACTTCCATTCGTAGTCTGCAACTGGATAGAGAAGTTGTCTTCGTTACGAATCAATCCTTCCATGTGCTCGCCCTGCGTCGTTGTTACGGACGCCGCCCGATATCCGTGTGCGGGTACTCTGGGCGAGCGGACAATTTCATTGCGTATCCCATCGGCAGATGCGGTTGCCGCGTAGCCAGTGAGATCTGGACCTAGAAAGCCACCTTTACCGCCGACGGCATGGCAACTGGAACACCCGCCCTTCCCAAAGAAGATTTCCCCGCCGCGTCTTGCATCGCCGGAGAGCCTAGCCGCCTCGCCCTTTCCTTGCAGCGAACGCAAATAGCCAACGAGTCCGCGAACCTGGGCTGCGCTGAGAGTCCGAAACGCCGGCATGCCGGTTCCAGGTACGCCGTTGGAAACAACGCCGGCCAGTTGAGCATCAGAGAGACCTCGCACTCTGGCACTCGTCGTAATGTCGACGGCCTTGTCGCTTCCGCGACCATCGAGTCCATGACAGGCCGCGCACACGGAGTTAAAAGTGCTTCGGCCTGGTACGGCAGTCTTCGGGTCAGCGGAGGAAGGATTTTGCTTCACCTGAGACAAGCACAGCGGAGACACGAATAGAATCGCAGGAATGACAAAGGAATGTAGAAAGCGGCGGCCTGGAAGCATAGAGAAGCGGCCAACATTCTATCGCACATGACGACAAGGCTCGGTCCCTGGTCGCGTATTTTCACACAGTAAAAACCAATCCTCAGGAAAGTACCGGATGGTTACGTGAGACCCGCGTAGGTCTTCGAAATTTGCAGGATTTGCCTCGATGGTTCTTTAAAATATAACGGTGGTGATGTTACAGTGCGCGACGTATTCATCTGACAGGT
>Ga0335077_10001887_pt1 | contig 24978 bp, 19 predicted proteins | sample Lox_Sample_31_FD_207151 | JGI IMG/M metagenome (GOLD analysis project Ga0335077, IMG submission 207151) | Soil microbial communities from Loxahatchee National Wildlife Refuge, Florida, United States - Lox_Sample_3.1 | ecosystem: Environmental > Terrestrial > Soil > Wetlands | place: USA... | reverse complement strand
CGGGAACTGGGGATTGGGAGCTGGGGATTGTGTACCACTTCCCACTTCCCAGTCCCAGTCCCCGCTCCCCGCCCGCCTGATCTATAATGCGATTGATGCGTCTCCGGGGCTTGTTCGCGGGAGTGATCGCGTGCGCGGTGATGATCTGCCAGGGTTTTGCGCAGCAGCCCCCTGCTCAGACCGCACAACCCCCAGTTCCCAATCCCCAGTCCCCAGTCCCCAGTTCGCAATCCCAACAAACCTCGCCCGAGACCAATCCGGGCCAGCAACCGATCAAAGTCTCCGTCAATGAGGTCGTCGTGCCGGTGACCGTCACCGACGACAAGGGACGTTTCGTCTCCAACCTCGACCAAAAGGATTTTCAGATTTTCGACGAAGGCAAAGAGCAGAAAATCGACTTCTTCACGCGGGAGCGCAATCAGCCGGTGGTGGTCGGATTCCTGCTCGACCTGAGCAACAACAGCCGCACGCAGTGGAAGAACTGGGAATCCGCGGCCGAAGGCATGGTCGAGGAGATGCTGCCCGACGATAAGCCCGAAGTCCGCAGCCGCTTCTCCGGCTACCTGATCGGCTTCAGCAATCAGGCCGAGCTGCTGGTGGATACCACCTCGGACTCGAATCCGATCATCGAAAAGTTGCGCAAGGTGAAGCCCGGCGGCGGGTCGGCGCTGTACGACGCGGTGTATAAAGCCTGCACCGAGCGCAAGCTGGTGGACGGCGAGCCGGTGGACCCGCGGCGCGTCATCATCATCATCGGCGACGGTAACGACAACTCCAGTACCAAGACGCTCAGCGAGGCGATCGAGGTGGCGCAGCGCAACCTGGTGACCATTTACGGAATCTCGACGCTGTATTCCGGATTCACCAGCGCGGGCTCCGACAACCTGGTGCGGCTGGCCGAAGAAACCGGCGGGCGCGTGGAGTATCCGCTCAATAATCCGTACAAGGACATCAACGGCTATCTCTCCACCCCGCGCGATGAAGGCAACTACGCCATCCAGCCGGGCACCGGCGGATACTCTTCCGCGGTTTCCTCCGCGATCTTCAATTCCGTCGCCAATATCGTGGGCGAGGTCACCACGCAATACATCCTGCGTTATGTTCCCGATTTCGCCGCGCAGGATTCAACCAAAGCCTACCGCGCCATCAACGTGAAGGTTGCGCTGCCCACTGTGAAGGTGCGCGCGCGCAAGGGATATTATCCCAACAACCCCTAATCTGGCCGATGAGATGAGCGTGACTGCCCACTCCGCGCTGTTCTCGGTTCTTGCCCTGGAGCTTCCGGGCGGCGAGCCCGCCAACGCCGGCGTATTCCTGGAAGATCCCGGCACCGACCGCCTGTACCTGCGCTTGCGCCGCGACTGGGAATCGATCGCGCCGGAGGAAGCCGAGGTTCTTTCCGAGATCGAGTCGGACCTGTCGGCCAAGGCGCGCGAGGTGGGCGCGGCGCGGCTGCTCGAAAATATCGAGGATTCGCTCTCCAATATCCTGCGCGTTTCCCCGCGCGAGCCCCTCCAGGTGGATGATTTCGAGCGCTCGCTCGCGCGCTTGTACCGCGAGCACGTGCGCCCCCGCGTGATCGAGTTCGTCACCCACCTGCCGCGCTACTCGCTGGCCGTGGCGGCGGGAAAATTTCTGGAGAACGCCGAGGTCGCGGCGGAAGGCTGGGAGGAAGCGCCGCCGGACCTGAACATCACGCCGGAGATGTTCGTGGCGCGCATCGCGGGCCGCTCCATGGAGCCTAAGATTCCGGACGGGAGCCTGTGCATCTTCCGTCACGGCGTCGCCGGCTCGCGGCAGGGGCGCTTGGTGCTGGTGGAGCGCCTGGGCGGAGGCGCCAACGACCGCTATACCGTCAAGCGCTATCGCAGCGAAAAGCAGCAGGGCGAATCCGGCGAATGGTCCCACGCGCGCATCACGCTTGAAGCGCTCAACCCGGAATTTGAAAGCTGGGACCTCGATCCGGAAGAGGACCGTTTCCGTATCATCGCCGAGTTCGTTCGGGTGCTGGACTGAGGCGTAACACGATTCTTTCATTCGTGATATCCTGCGATTGTGAACCCTCCGCCGCGGCGCCGGGCGCTTCGGGGGCACATCGGCGCACTCCTTTTGATCCTTGTGTTTGCCTCGGTGCCCGCATGGAGCTTCGCCGGCGGAAGCATCTCCGGGACCGTCAAGGACCCCACCGGCGGCCTCATTCCTGGCGCGTCCCTCACGCTGGTCAACCGCGCCCTCAAAGCGCAATTCAAAACCACCACCGACACGCGCGGGTTCTACTCCTTCCCCGCCCTCGCCGTCGCCCATTACGACCTCACCATCGCGGCGGACGGATTCCAGACTCAGAAGAAATCCGACATCGCCGTCGACGCGGATTCGGCTGTCAGCGTCAATGTCACCCTCGACGTGGCCACGCAGACCCAGACCGTCACGGTCACGGAAAGCGAAGCCAGCGTCCAGACCCAGGTCGATACTGTCGCCACACACCTCGGCGACGTGGTACTGGACACGCAGATTCAGGCCATCCCGCTCAACGGCCGGAGCTACACTGATCTGCTCGCCATCCAGCCCGGCGTCACCCCCGTCACCACCCTCACGCCCACTTCCGTGATCATGGCCGGCGTCACCGGAACCATCAATCCGTCGGGCGACCTCAATCCCGGCGACGTTTCCATCGACGGCCAGCGTGAATCCGCCAACGGCTTCATGGTAAACGGCGTGGACGTTCAGGAGCACATGAACGGGGGCACCAGCGTGATCCCCAATCTCGATTCCATCCAGGAATTCCGCGTGCTCACCAACAATTTCGATCCCGAATACGGCAACTATAACGGCGGAATGGTCAACGTCGTCACCAAATCCGGCAGCAACGCGTTTCACGGCGACGCGTTCGAGTTTCTGCGCAACACCAATCTCGACGCGCGCAATTTTTTCGACGCCACGCGCGGCGCTTTCGAGCAAAACCAGTTCGGCGGAACCCTCGGCGGCCCCATTCGCAAGAACGCGCTGTTTTTCTTCCTCGATTATCAGGGCACCCGCACCACCGAAGGCATCTCGTCTCCTGAAACCACTGTCCTCTCCGATGCCGAGCGTACCGGCAACTTCAGCGACGCCGCCTCGACGCTCACCGGCGCCGTCAGCGGCGCCAATATCGCACAGCTTCTGACCCAGAAGCTGGGCTACGGCGTCTCGGTCGGCGAGCCGTTCTACACCCCCAACTGCACCAGCTCGATCACCTGCGTCTTTCCCAATGCGATCATTCCGCAAAGCGTGTGGTCCGCGCCGGCCCAGCATCTTTTGCAATACATCCCCGCGCCCAACATCGGATCGAATCTTTTCGAGACCTCGGCCTATCCCGAAACCGTGCGCGACGATAAAGCCGGCAGCCGCGTCGACGCCAACACCCGCTGGGGCCAGATCGCGGGCTACTATTTCGTCGACAACTATCGCCTAGACAATCCCTACCCCGCGCAGCAGGGCGGCGCGACCATCCCCGGCTTTGACGCGCTCACCATCGGACAGGCGCAGGAGATCACCATCGGCCACACCAAGGTTCTCGGCGCAACCACGGTGAACGAATTCCGCATCGGATTCCTGCGCAACGTGAACAACATCGGGCAGCCGAGCGGCGGATTGGGAGTCACGCTGGCTTCTCAGGGCTTCGTCACCGGAGTGGGCACGCCGGGAATCGTGGTGCAGGCGCCCAAGTTTGAAGGCGTGGCCAACATCGTTTTCCCCTCATTCGTTATGGGCGTCCCCATCACCAACGTCGATCAATGGAACAACACGCTGTACCTGAGCGATTCGGTCTCGAAGGTGATCGGGACGCACACGCTCAAATTCGGCGCGCAGTTCCACAACGATCAGGTGAACGAGAATCCCAACGCGACCTTCAACGGCACCTTCAATATCGACGGCACCGAAACCGGCAATCCTTTCGCCGATTTCCTGCTGGGCTTCCCCAGCAACTTCACTCAGACCAGCGGCCAGCGTTTCTACCTGCGCGACCACTACGTGGGCGCGTTCGCGCAGGATAGCTGGCACGCGCGCAGCGACCTCACCATCAACCTCGGCCTGCGCTGGGACCTGATCCGGCCGTGGTCGGAAAAATACAACAATATCCAGACCATCGTTCCGGGTGAGCAGTCGGTGCTGTATCCCAACGCTCCGCTCGATCTGGTCGTGCCCGGCGATCCCGGCATTCCTTCGACGCTCGCGCCGACCAAGAATCTCAATTTCGCGCCGCGCGTCGGCATTGCCTGGTCGCCCGATTTCAAGGAAGGAATTCTGCACAAAATTTTCGGCGATTCCGGCAAGAGCAGCATCCGCTCGAGCTACGGCTTGTTCTACACCGCGTTTCCCGGACTGAGCGCCGGAATTCTGTACGGAGTACCGCCGTTCGGCTACAACTACCTGAGTCCTTCGCCGCCCCTTTTCGCGACGCCCTTCATCAACGCGGGCAACGGCGCCCAGAACACCGACCCTTTTCCGCTCACCTTCCCGCCGCACGACGTCTCAGCGGCGAATCCTTTCACCGGATTCAATTTCGCCGCGGCGACGCCCATCTCGGCCGCTCCCTTTTTCGACACCCGTGACAGCGTTCCGTACACCGAAAATTACATGCTCTCGATCCAGCGCCAGATCGGGGACAACTCGCTGCTGACGGTCAGCTACGTCGGAAACCAGGGCCATCATCTGCTGGTGCTCGATCCGGCGAACCCCGGCAATCCCGCGCTGTGCCTGGCCCTGAGCCAACCCAACGACGTTGCGCCGGGCAGCCAGACCTGCGGACCCTTCGGCGAGGATTCGCCCTACACTTCCGCCTCCGGCACGTTTTTTCAAGGAACACGCGCAGGCCTGGGACCCAACTACGGTAGCGTCGCGCTCCAGAAGACCATCGGCAATTCCAATTACAACGCGCTCGAAGTGAACTACCGCTGGACGCCCGGCAAGCGCTCCACCGTGGTCGCGGGCTACACGTATTCGAAATCCATCGACGACGCGTCGAATCTGGGCGAGCAGGTGAATCCGTTCAACATGGCGCTCTCGCGCGCGGTCTCCTCCTGGGACATGACGCACAATTTCGTGGTCACCTACAGCTACACGCTGCCCTTCGACCGCCTGTTCCATCCCAATCGCCTGACTGAAGGCTGGACGCTTTCCGGAACCACCCGATTCAGCACCGGATTCCCCGTGACCCTGATGGACGATTCGGACCGCTCGCTGCTGGGCACGCTCGGCAATGGCGTCAATAACGAGCTGCTGGACACGCCCCAAGTGCTCCCCGGCCCGCTCCAGATCAATACCAATCCGCGCAACGGGCTGCCGGCGTTCAACACCGCGATTTTCGCTCCCGAAACGCTGGGCCAGTTGGGCGATGCGGGCCGCCGCATGTTTCACGGCCCGGGAATCGAGAATTTCGACATGGACCTCAGCAAATCCGTGCGGCTCACCGAGTCGAAATCGCTGGAGCTGCGCATCGAAGCGTTCAACGTCTTCAATCACGCGCAGTTCTACGGCGCCGCTGCGGTGGATGGCGAAATCAACGATCCCAACTTCGGCCGAGTGGTCGCCGCCGCCGCCCCGCGCCTGATCCAGGTGGCGGCGAAACTGCGGTTTTGATACTTAAGCCGCGCATTCACACCCATGAGCGTTATCCGCGTGCATGCGTGGCCATTAACTCAAATGGAACTCTTCGCCGATCCCCCGTACGCACACCCGATCCGGCGATGATCCGGCCGCGTCGAGCAGGCGCTCGATCGGTTCATTGAGCGGCTCCCGGCTGAGCTCGAAGGTGCGATGGTGCACCGGCAGGACACGCTCCGCGCCCGCATGATTCGCCATCGTCCAGGCCTGCTCCGGCGTGCAGTGCGCGCGAATCCACGGATCGTAAGCGCCGATGGGCATGATCGCCAGATCGACAGCTTTTGACGAGCGCACCTGCCGGAAAGAATCGGTGTACGCCGTGTCGCCGCCGAACAGCACCCGGTGGCGCCCCGCCTCGATCACGTAGCCGTTATAAGAACGATACGTGTCGCTGCGCATGCGCGCGCCCCAGTGATTCACCTGGATGGCACGAATCGATGCCGGCCCCACGCGCGCCGACTCATTCCAGCGCAGCTCGCGCACCGAGCCGTAGCGCCCCACGCGCAACAGATCGCTGGTATTCGCCGCGGTGATCACCGCCGTGCCGCGGCTTTCCAGCTTGCGCAGGCTGGGCAGATCGAAATGATCCATGTGCGCGTGCGAAAGCAGGATCAAATCTGGCTTGGGCGCTTCGAAAATTTCCGCCGCCGGCGCCACCAGCCGCTTCAAGCCGACCGTCATCGGCCCCACGCGCACGCCGATCCGCGTGCTGAAAACCGGATCGGTCAAGATAGTGAAGCCGTCGATAGCGATCATTACCGTGCTGTGTCCGATCCAGGCCGCATGCAGCCCGTTCGCGCGCCACGCCTTAAAATCGGGCGTGCGCGGCGCGGGACGAACCTCGCGTTTCCTTTCTTCGTTGATGCGCCGGAAGAATGTCGGCGCCATCTGGTAAGCGAAAACCGCCAATCCTCCGAGACCAACTCCACCGCCAACTACGGTTCTTCTGTTCAACATCTAATCGTTAGATGCGCGCGATGCGCGCCTGGACCCCTGACATGTAACCTTCAGCTTAGCGTATCTGATATAACGAACGTGTGATTCGCCTTCGCGAGCGCAACAAAATCAGCTACCGGCTCGCGCATTGGCCCATCTGGATCTTCGTTTTCTTCATTGCTCCCGGACCGCTCACCTTCGACGTGATTCAGACCGGCTTCGATCGCCGGGCCTTGGCCTGGCTCGCCCTGGTGCTGATCGCGACCGGAGTCGCGGGGCTGCGCGGCCGCCTTCCCGGGGTCGAGCCGAAACCGTACATTCTGCGCTTCACCGAGGACAAGCCCAATCCACTCTACCGGCGCGTATGTTACACGTTCGCCTGGTCGGACCTGATCACCTTCGCTGTCCTGAATCTTTCCGGCCTGGTCTACGCCGTCGCGACCGGCTCCTGGCGTCTGCGCCAGATCTACGATCACGCCTATTTCCCGCTCGCGATCGCGCTGTGGATTCTGGGCGCGCTCGGATACCTGCCGCGCGTTCGCCCCTCCACCAAGGGGGAAGGAACCGAGCGCCGCTATTTTTACGGCGCCGTGTGGGCGGTATGCTTCGCCGAACCGATTCTTGGCCTGTTCTGGAAAACCCTGCCGCGATCGCACTCGACCGACGTGATCCAACTGGCCGCCTTCGCCGGCATTCTGGCGATCGTCGGGGCAGTTTCGGGCCAGGGCAAACTTCCACGCACGCGCGTCATCACTCCCGGCGAATGGGCGGTCTCGGATTGATCGCTGCGGCACTGCTGGCGGCCGCGATTTTGGGAGCCCTGATCTGGCAGCGCGCCTCGGCGCGGCGCGACGCGCGAAATTTCCCGCCCCCCGGGCGCGTCATCGAAGCCGGCGATTCCCGTCTGCACGCCTGCGTCGCTGGCGAAGGATCGCCCGCGGTGGTTTTCGAAGCCGGCATTGCTGCAACGGCGCTGAGTTGGCGCCTGGTGCAGTCCGACGTGGCGAAATTCGCGCAGACCGTCAGCTACGATCGCGCCGGCCTGGGATGGTCTGGCCCGCTGCGCGGTGCGCTCGATCTCGAGCGCATTCTCGAAAATCTGCGCGCCATGCTGCGCGCGTCGGGCGTTGGCGCTCCGCGCATCCTGGTGGGACATTCCTTCGGCGGCCTGATTGTGCTGGCCTACGCGGCGCGATTTCCCCAGGAGGTCGCCGGATTGGTGCTCGTCGATCCCGCCGGCGCGAGCGAATGGGCCGATCCCACGCCCGCCAACCGCGCCATGCTCGCGCGCGGAATTTTTCTTTCCCGCGTGGGCGAAGTGCTGGCCCACCTCGGCGTGGTGCGCTTCGCGCTGAATCTCGCCGTAAAAGGATCGGCCACCATCCCGCGCCTGGTGGCGCGCGCATCGAGCGGCCGCGGCGGCGCGGCGTTCACCGAACGCATGATCGGAGAGGTGCGAAAACTTCCCCGCGACGCCTGGAAGGGAGTGCAGTTGCACTGGAGCGATCCCAAATGTTTCAGCGCCAGCGCCCGTCATCTGCGAACGCTGCCCGAGATCGCTCGCGCCGTGCTGCACGACGCCTCTTCGATCGACGCGCCGATGATCGTCCTGTCGGCAGGCAACTCCAGCCCGGCCCAGCGCGCCGAGCACCAGCGCCTGGTCCGCGAGGCCCGCCGCGCGCGCCTCGAAATCGTCGAAGATTCCGGCCACTGGATTCTGCTGGATCGGCCGGACCTGGTGGTCAAGGCGATTCGAGAGATCGCGACATGAATTTTCGAGCAATATCTCCCCTTCCTCGCTTCGGCGCTGCTGCTCATCGCCGTCGATCTTCAGGCCAGCTGTCTGCACGGGCGTCGAAAACTGACCGACGAACTGCTCACCACGGACCGCGGACCGCTGGATGCTAGCCTGAAGCTGTGAACGCACTGGCCGAACGCTGGCGGCAATTCTCCGCCTACTCGACCCGCAATCTCCGCCAGCACATCACGCGCGCAGGCGTGGCCTACATCGCCACCATGCTCATCGTCGGCTTCGCCGCGTTCCTTTCCGCGAACAATCTCCTCTTCCTGATCCTGGCCGCGATGTTTTCCACCTTCCTGGTGTCCGGATTCATCAGCCGCCTGGGACTCGCCGGCCTGGAACTCGACCTGATCCTGCCCGAGCATCTTTCCGCGCGCCGCCGCGTCCGTGCCGGAATCCGGCTGAAAAATCTCAAGCGCTGGATTCCCTCGTTCAGCATTCACCTGGCCGGCGCGCCCCACAGCGGATTCGATGCGACCCTGTATTTCCCCGTCATCCCCGGCGGAGCGGTCCTCGAGGAATCCGTCGAAGTGTACTTCGCGCGCCGCGGCGCCCATCGCGAACGCAGCTTCCAATTCTCCACGCGCTTCCCCTTCGGTTTTTCCGAGCGCCGCGAATCCGTCACCGCGCGCCAGAACGTGATCGTCTATCCCAGCCTGGACCCGCAGCCCGGTTTTGAAGCCCTGCTCGCTTCGGTCAGCGGCGAACTGGAGGCGCTGCAACGCGGCCGCGGCCACGATTTTTACCGCCTCCGCCCGTATGAAGCGCTCGAGAGCGCGCGCCACGTCGACTGGAAAGCCACCGCCCACACCGGCGATCTCCAGGTGCGCGAATTCTCGCGTGAACAGGACCACCAGGTTTTGATTTATCTCGATCTCGACGTCCCGCCCGACGCCGCGGCCTGGTTCGAATCGGCGGTGGATTGCTGCGCCTTTCTCGCCTTCCGCCTGGCCGAGCTCGGCGCTCACATCCGCTTCGAATCCCAGGAGTTCGACGCGCGCCTGCCCGAGGAAGGCGATATTTACACGATTCTCAAATATCTCGCGCTGGTCGAGCCGCGCCGCGGCAAAGCTCCCGCTGCGCCGCACGATCCCGCAAGCTTCCACCTCGCTTTCACGCCCAACCCCGCGCGCATGGCCGCGCTCGGCTGGGGCATGGGCGAAAGCCGCGGCGCGCGCCTGCTGGGCCGCGATGCGTTCGACGAAGCGCCGCAGCCCTCGCCGAGCCGCTAACGCCCGCGCGGCTTACCCCGAAAACACCGGTTTCACCAGCATCCCGTCGTGCAGCGCTTTCTCGGAAAACAGCGCCACCGCATCGCCCTCCGACACTCCCGCCATCACCTGCGTCCGCGTCGTGTTGGACACGCCGAGCCGCACGCGTCTCCATTCGATCCGGTCGCCCTGGAGCAGGTACACTCCTGTCTCGCCGTGCTCGGTGCGGACGGCTTCCTTGGGAATCGCGACCGCGTTCTCCACCGTCTGCGCGCGGATCTCGACATCCACGTTGGTTCCCGGCAGCAGCTCGTGCCCGGGATTGCGGATTACGCACACCACTTCGCCCACCTGGCGCGTCCCGAGCTGCACGATCTGCGTGGGCATGCGATCCACTTCGCCGTCCCACTGCCGCCCCGGCATCGCCACCCACGTAATCACAACCGGCATCCCCTTGGCCACGCGTCCCAGGTCCGGCTCGTCCACGTTCACGTTCACGCGCACGCGATCCAGACGCCCGATGGAGGCGACCGTATCGCCCGCGTTCAGGTACGCGCCGGGCTTCATGTCGAACTGGTACACCGTGCCTTCGATCGGCGCGCGCACCACGCTCTGATCGATCTGCACCTGCGCCAGCCGGGCGGCAGCCTGCGCATCGTCTAGACGGGCCTGCGCCGCCGCGCGATCGGGCGCGCTCACCAGCGCGGCTTTCTTTTTTTCGAACGAATCGATCTGCAATTTCGCCTGGTCGATACGCTGCTTTGCCGCGTCTACCTCGGCCCGCGTCGCCGCCTGCTTCTGTTCCAGGCGCAGCAGGCGATCGTAATCATTCTGCGCGTTGGCCAGATCGAGTTTGGCGCGATCGATTCCCGCGGAAATATCCGCGAGATCCGTGGAGCGCCCGCCGCGCGCCAGCAGATCGAGCTGCGCGCGCGCCTCCCCGATTTTCGCCTGCGCCGACGCAAGATTCGCCCGCGCCTCGCTCGAGTCGAGCTCCACCAGCGTCTGTCCGGCCTTCACCTGCTCGCCGCGCTGAATCAGAATCTTGTCCACCGGCCCGGACCGTTCGGCCCTGGCCACCGCCCACTCGATGGGCTCCACTTTTCCGTTGGTCGGCACCGAGCTGTGAACGGTCGCGATCACGGCGCGCGCGAACTGCACCTCCACTGGCTGCGACTTGAATCGCGCCAGCGCCCACGCCAGCACGCCCGCCGCCGCCAGCACCAGCAGAATCAGAATCGTGCGGGCTCTCACGCGCGGCCTCTCCAGATCGCTGAACAAGCGGAACCGGCGGCGCGCCGTCGCAGTGGACAGAGCGGTCTGTCCCCTTTTTCAACAATCTCTCTCACCGCGATCCTCTTGGGACGGCGCAGTAGTCGAACAGAATCTGCCACTCCGCGAGCTGGATTTCGAGCGCCGCCCGCTCCTGCCCGGTCCCCGGCTGCATGCGCGCGCGCTCGCAAAATGCGATGAAGGCGAACGGGTCCCACTTTCCGATGCGGAATTCGGCATCGGGATGGCGCTCCAGAATGCGCACCGCGGCCTGCGCTATCTTCGAAAAGACGGGATGCGGGCCAGCCTTGCGAAACCAGTACGCCGAGTTGCCCGGATCGGGCTCCTGGCGATGCAGTATGGCGTGCCACAACTCGCACTCCGCGCTCGCGCCCGACGACGCCAGCTCGTGCGCTTCCTCGAAGCAGGAAAAATACAGCCACAATCCCGCCATCGCCGCCTTCGAGTCCACCGCGCCACGGAACAACGCGGCCGCGCTGCTTTTCTTCAGCTCCTGTTTCGCGGCGGCGAAGCAGCGTCGATCGCAAGTGAGAGGAAGCAAACGTCGGCCCTCGCCGTCGAGCGCGAGCACACGAGCTACTTCAGCTCCGTAAGCGGACGGATCGAAATCTTCCATGAAGCGGTTACGTCTTCATTGTATGCCGTATGAAAACAGCACTGGTGCTTTCGGGTGGCGGAATGTTCGGGGCGTGGCAGGCCGGCGCGTGGCGCGCGCTCGCTGAGCGATTTCATCCGGACCTGGTGGTGGGCGCCTCCATCGGCGCGCTGAACGGCTATGCCATCGCCGGCGGCGCTTCGCCCCAGGATCTCGCGCAATTCTGGCTGCGGCCCGACACAGCCAGGCTGCGCGATCTGCCCAAAAATATCCGCGACCTGATGTCGCATTTCTCTCCGCGCCTCGAATTCGCGGTGGTGGTCACGGATGTGATGCGGATGAAGCCGAAAATTTTCCCGGGGTGCGAGATCACCTGGAGACATCTCGCCGCATCCTGCGCGCTCCCCGGTGTGCTTCCCCAGCGCCGCATTGCCGGCCGCTGGTATTCCGACGGCGGCCTGCTGAATCCGCTTCCAGCGTGGGCCGCGGTCGATCTGGGCGCCACGAAAATCGTCGCGTTGCACGCGCTGCCGAAAATTCCCGCCGCCTGGCTCGCTCACCTGGCTCGCGGATTTCAGCGCGTCTGGGGCCATCATCCTCCGCTGGGCGCTGAAGTCGAGCTGGTGCTGATCCAGACTGGCGCGCCGCTCGGATCGCTCCAGGATTCGATACGCTGGAAGCGCGGCAACATCGAGCGCTGGATGGAAATGGGGTTCGACGCCGCCAAAAACATTTCGATCCCCGATTGTTTTCATCGCGCCGTTTGAGCGATAATTCCCCATATCGCCATGAGCTCTTTCAGGATTCATCGCCTCAAAGACCATCTGCGCCCGGCTTTCCGCTCCGCTCCTCACGTTAGCGGAGCGGCCGCAGTGAAGCCGCGCGACTACGAGCCCGGAGCGACGGTTCAGGCGCCGTCGCCTTACGCCGCGTTTTTCGCCTTGCGCGACTCCCCGCAGCCGCTCGAGGTCGGCGACCTGGTCGAAGCCGAGGACGGCACCCTGCGCATCTGCAAGTTCGTCGGTTTTGAGGAGGCGCATTGGGTCCAGCCGGCCGCTGCCGCGGAAAGTCCTGTCGCGCTAGAATAAATGCAGCATGAGTGGTTGTAACGGCGAAGGAGCCGGGATTAACTCCTTCGCGCTGGTCTCGTATCTGCCGGACCCGCTCGCCGCGTTCCTCGACGGGCTGCGCAAGGAACTCGAATCGGAGTGCCGTTCGAGAGCGCACGTTACGGTTCTCCCTCCGCGGCCACTCGAATGTGACAGCGGCCAGGCGCGGGGTGAATTGATCGCCGGCCTCCAGGATTTCCAACCGTTTCTGATCGAGCTGGGCGGGATCCAGATCTTTCCGGTCACCAATGTGATTTATGTCTCGGTGGTCCGCGGCGGCGCGGAGCTCAAAACCCTGCATGCCAGGCTCAATGGCGGGTGCCTATCCTTCGAAGAGCCGTTTCCCTACCATCCCCACGTGACGCTCGCGCAGGAACTGGAGCCCCACGCGGCAGGCGCGGTCGCCGAAATCGCCGCCGCGCGATGGCGCGATTTTCCGGGTGAGCGCGCATTCGTGCTGGACCGCCTCACTTTCGTGCAGAACACTCTGGGAAATCGTTGGAACGACTTGCGCGCCTTTCGCCTCGCCGCCCGCGTCCCCATCTGAGGGGAAACGCCCCGGCTCGTCAGTACGGCGTCCGCTCGAACTGCTCGTTCGACGCGCGCGAGCGCATGCGCCGCGATCCCGGCCACTCCAGGCGCATGTCCCTGCACACTTCATCGAGCATGTCGGACGTGCACGCCTTGCTTTCGAGCGCAAACGCCGTCAGCAGCAGGTTGTCGCAGATGGCATTGATCACGCGTGGAATTCCCTGCGCCCGCAGATGAATCTCCGCCAACAGCTCCTCGGAAAAAATGGTCTGATGTGGAGCGCCCGCGCGCTCCAGCCGCGATTCGATGTACTCCACCGCGTCGCGCAGCGTGAACGGCTGCAAATTGCAGCGCAGCACGATGCGCTGCTTCAACTGCCGCAGATTCGGCGCATCCAGCTTGCGGTCGAGCTCCGGCTGCCCGGCGAGAATAATCTGCAACAGCTTCCCGTTGCGATTTTCCAGGTTCCCCAGCAAGCGGATCTCTTCGAGCACTTCCCATTCGAGATTGTGCGCCTCATCCACGATCAGCACCACCGTGCGCCCGTCCTGCGCCTGCTCCACCAGCAACTGATTCAGCGCGAACAGGACCTCCGTTTTCGAGGTCCGCTGGCACGGAAGGTCCAGATCGTAGGCGATCATCTCGAAAAACTGTTCGGTGTTGATCCGCGAATTGAACAGAAAGGCGAACTCGATGTACTGCGATTCGAGATAATCCCGCAGGCATTCGAGCATGGTGGTTTTCCCCGTCCCCACCTCGCCCGAGAGCACGATGAATCCCTTGCGCGCTTGCACGCCATAGACCAGGTTGGCCAGCGCTTCTTCATGTTGTTCACTGCGATAGAAAAACGCGGGGTCGGGACTTAGGCTGAACGGGCTCTCCGAAAACCCAAAAAAAGCGTTGTACATGTTGGCCGACTACCGTCCTCCGACCGAGGGGGCGTCCTAAACCCTCGTTTACTCTGTACTTATCGATAGTATCATGCAAACGGTATAGGGCGATCCCTTTTTTAAGTAATAGCCGTTCTGATTCCAGTCTCCCGATTCCTGGCGCTCACCGCTTCGCGTCGTGTGAAAACAACGACCTGTAGCCGAGTTTTGCTGACGATCGCGCGTTCTTTTGTTCTATGAACGCCTGGAATGGGTAGCGAGGAGCTTGCACTCCTATCGATTATTGTCGAAAGGAGACCGTTGCAAAGCCCGCCGGTCTGATCCATCGCCGGAACGGAAATTCATGTTCATTCACGTTGATTAACGGCTAAAATTCACTTCGCCCCGGCAATCGAGGTGACCGCGGTCCACCACAGTTGCAGGTGCTTGTACGCCGAATCGACCAGCAGCCGTTCCTGGTCGCTGTGTACGCCAAACCCCTTGGGGCCGTCCTCTTCGTCCGTACTTGCGCCCACGCCGTAGCACTGCACGCCGCGCGCCCGCAGTTGCGCCATATCCGTCGCCCCGGTCTGCATCATCGGCAGAACCGGCACGTGATACACCTTCTCGAATGCCGCTTCGAGCTGATGATAGGTCTCCGAAGTGATGCTCGACGGCGGCGGAATGGGCCGTTCGGCACCGCCGCCCCGCCCGCTGGGCACCACCTGCACCGCCGGATCGTCGATCACCTTGCGCATCAAGTCGTAAAATGCCGGGATGTTTTCGTCCGGCAGCGCGCGGATATCCAGCGTGGCCGTCGCCTCCGACGGAATCACGTTAGTCTGAAATCCGCCCTGAATGATGTTCGGCGAAATGGAGGTGTGCAGCATGGAGTACAGCGTCGGCTCGTGCACCGCCAGATACTCGCGCGCCGCGGCCGATTTCTGCGGATCGAACAGATCGCGGAACCTCTGCGCATCCGCTGGCGGGCTGAGCTGCGCGAGTTTCTCAAAATATGTGCGCGTGGTGTCGTTGAAGCGCATGGGCGGATCCCACAGCGCCACTTTCGTCACCGCTTCGGAAAGATGCAGGATCGAGTTGGTGCGCATGGGCCGCGACCCGTGGCCGGAAATCCCCGTCGCCACCAGCTTCGCCCCGCGCCCCACTTTTTCCGTGGTCTCGATCTCGGCAAACACCGGCTTGCCGTTGCGCCGCACCACCCCTCCGGCTTCGGCGAGTGCCACTTCGGCTTCGATCTCCGGCCAATGCTCGCTGATGAGGTACCCGATTCCAAAGTTCGATGCGCCTTCCTCGCCCGCCTCGGTCACGAAGATCACGTCGCGGTCGAGCTTGATTCCCGTGCGCTTCAACAGAATGGTCGTCATCATGGCCGCGAACAGATCGCTCTTATCGTCGACCACGCCGCGGCCGTAAACGTAGCCGTCCAGGATCGCGCCGCTGAACGGTCCCGCGATCTTCCACTTCTCCGCATCCACCTTGACCGTGTCGCTGTGGCCCAAAATCAGCAGCGGCCGCTTGGACCCGTTCCCTTTGATGCGCGCGATCAGGTTGCCGCGCTCCGGATCCCGGTACACGATCTTCGAAGGAATGCCTTCGGCATCCAGCACTTTTTGCACGTACTGATCCACGCGGATCTCGTGTCCGGTGCTCGAATCGATCTGCACCAGAGCCTGAAGATGATGCAGCGCCTCGGCGTTGACCTTGTCCCAATCGATAGATTGCGCGGCCACCGGAAGCGCGGCGGCAGCCAAAAAAAAAGCCGCAAATTTTCGCATGCAGCCAGTCTATCCCAAAGCGAGAAGGCCGGTGTGGCACGCCCCGAAAAACTACCACGGCACTTTTTCGCCGAGGTGTTCGAGCGCCAGGCCGATCACTTCCTGAACCGTCGTTTCGACGGCTGCCGCGCCGAACGGGATCATCGGCTTCGAAGGCTCCTGGGGCAGGCGCCAGAAACCGAAAACGCTCTTGGGATCGGTCTTGAATTCGCGAGTCACCAGCGTGACGGTCCCGTCGACCGGGATCACCTGATGAATCTCGGGGGCCGTGATCGAATAACCCTCGCCCGCGCCATAGCGCTCTTCCCGTCCGGGCCGCAGGTAGCAGGTGCCGGTGCCCAGCCGTTCGTTGGCGACGGTCAATTGCTGGAAGCCATGTTCCTGAAAGCCCTCGCCGCCACGATCGCTTCGTTCGTAACGGATCTGGACCATCTCCCCGGCAATGATCTCGGATCGGAAATCGAGAAAGTGGCTGTGGACCTTGGTCCATGGCTGTTCGAAGCGTTCGTCGAACACATTCAAAACGACGTTGTCTTTTTCGAGGATAAAGGTGAGATGGCCGGTCGCGACCGTCCAGGGAAAGGCGGTGGCGTGCAGCAGAATCTGCCGCACCAGCGCGTGTTTTTCGTTGGGTTCCCGCATGTTCTCCTCCGCACTCACCGTAGCTCGCCGATTTTACGAAACGAACCGAAGGGAACGATAAGCCTAACGAAAAACGGAGGAAAAACGGAGGGAAAACGCGCGAGAGGATTCAATCCCGCCGTGACGAGGCTGTCTGGAAAATTGGGTGTCCGGCAGTCAACGCGCGACCTGAAGGTCGCGCCTCAAAACGTCGACGGAAGATCCATCAGACGCCCGGCAATCCGCCGTTTGAGGCGCGTCCCTTCAGGGCGCGCGTTACCGGCGGGGTTTGCGATCAGCCGAGTGAACAACCCCGCCAGTAGTGGCGGGGCAGCGGGTTGTCAGGAAATCATGACCTTGCGCGGGAACTGCGAATTGTCCTGCAAGAAGGTTTTCTTGCGCTTCAACTCTTCCGCGGTCGGCTGCACGTTCCCGTCGGCGTCGGTCACGCGCGAAACCAGCGTGTGCTCGCCGGGTGAAGCGTCCTTCCACTGGTAGGTGAACAGCTTCCAGGAGTACTGCGTGTTCGTCGATGCGAGCGAGGCTTGCTTCCAGTCGCCGTTATCGACCTTCACCTCGACCGATTTGACCGGGGTTCCGTCGGTCAGCGCGAATCCAAGCACCTCGTACGCATCGCCTTTTCTGCGCACGCGCGCGATCGCCGATTTTAAATGCTGGCGCGTGATCTCCGTCTCCACCCACTGCGTCTGAGGATCGTTGTCAGCGCCCGTGCCGCCGACCCCGACCACCGAACGGTACCAGCGCGCCTGATAATTGCCCAGATACCGGTCTTCCTGAAGGTGAATTTCGGAAAGCCACTTCACGTTGCACACACCGTACCAGCCCGGCATGATCAGACGCAGCGGAAAACCTTGGCCCTTCGTTAAGGGCTGGCCGTTGAGCTCGTAAGTCAGAAGCGGGTCGGGCTTCAGCGCATTTTCGAGCGTGATACTGCGCCCGAACTGCTGCTCCACCTTGAAGGTCTGCTGGCGGAAGACAACATCCTGAGGCCCGCGATCGGTGCCGAAGAACACCACTTCGCGCGCCTTGGAACCGACCCCGGCGTGCTTCAGCACATCCCGCAAGCGCACGCCCTTGAAATGTCCGCACGAGCACAATCCTTCCATCGACCGCGGGCTGTTGCCGGAGCATTCATAACCGGCGGCAACTTCGACCGATTTCATCTTCTTGACATCGTCGAGAGTGAGTTCCACGGGCTTCTCGAACATGCCGGTCAGCTTCAGCCGGTAAGCCGCCGGGTCGATCTCCGGCTGGTTCATGTGCTGAAGGACGAAGAACTCGTTGTTGGGCGTGAAGGCGCCGTCGATTTTGCGAATATCGAAAACCCTGGTGGTCGCGTTGGGGTTCGCGCTCGGGTTGAAGTTCTTGGGAAGATCCGTGAAGGGGACGTCCACTTCGTCCGCCGCGGGCAGCGGAACAGCCCATTCGGGCACAAAGGCCAGCATACTCGCTGCCCCCATCATCAAAGTGTCTCTTCGTGTGATTCCTTGCGGCATGAACGCCTCCTTGGGTGATGATAAACGTCTAATATTCTACACGACCCGAATGCGCGTGTCTTCAGCGCCCTTTTGAGGCCGGGGTCCTCACGAGACGCCTGAGAGCTTGTTGAAAAAACTCCTGTTCAAGACTCACAGGCTGAAGCCGGTGGCACAAACCGCAATCGGCTTAACATCCATGGTGGCACAGGCTTCAGCCTGTGGCGGAGTTTTTCAGCCCGTCAACGAGGGTTACGGTGCTGCTCAGCTCAGCGCCGCGCCTTGGACGAACCCTCCCAGTCGGGACGAGGATCGCCGACAAAGCCGTTGCGGTTCGGCATTTTCACTTTGGGCAGGGTCGTCGCGTTCAGATTTTCATGCTCCGGAATGATGTCGTTCAAATAAAGTAGATACGCCGTGACCGCGTAGACTTCGTCTGGCTTCAGGCTGCCGGGCTTATTGTAGGGCATCGCGCGATTGATGTAATCCCAAACCGTGGTCGCATACGGCCAATAGCTTCCGATCGTCTTCACCGGTTTGGCCGTGTTGAGCGTGCCCTGACCGCCGACCAGTTTATCATTGGGACCTTCTTTCCCCGTCTTTCCATGGCACATCGCGCACTGCGCGGCGTAGATTTCCTTGCCTTCGACGGCGTTGCCGCTGCCGGGCGGCAATTCCTTTCCATCCGGACTGATGGCGAAATCCCATTTCTTGATTTCATCAGGAGTCGCGGGCTGGCCCAGGCCGTATCCGCCGGACTGCGCCCAAACCGCGGGCGCGAGCACCAGCGCCAACAGCCAGCGAGGATCACAGCGCATTCTGGATGCTCCCGTCCGGCAGGATTCTCCAGGGTTGAATCGCGTTGAAGTGATAACCCCAGTTTTCCCCGCGCACGTCGACGAGCTGGGCGAGCGTGGGCTGCACGTCTCCATGTTCATCCGTGCATCGCGACTGGACTACAGCTTCCTTGCCATCCCATTTCCAGCCCAAACGGAAGCGCGTGAAGGCAATCGGCAGGACGGGCTCCTGCAACTTCGCATCCTGCCATGTGGCGCCGCCGTCAGTCGAAACTTCAACCCTCCGGATAGCTCCGCGGCCGGACCACGCGAGGCCCGAAATTTCATAGAAGCCGGGCGCGGGCAGTACCTGGCCGCCGGAGGGGAACGTGATCAACGATTTCGGGTCCATTTCAAACGTGAACTGGCGCGCCGTGCCGTCCGGCATCAAATCCGTGTACTTGGACGTTTCCTCGCGCGTCTCATAGGGCTGATCCACCAGCTTGATGCGGCGCAGCCATTTGATGCTGGTGTTGCCCTCCCATCCGGGATTGAACAAACGCAGGGGATAACCCTGCTCCGGACGCAGCGCCTCGCCGTTCTGTCCGTAGGCCAACAGGACGTCGTTCATGGCTTTCGTGAGAGGAATGCTGCGCGTCATCTTCGCGGCATCCGAGCCTTCCGCGACCAGCCATTTGGCGCCCGGCTGCACGCCCGCTTCGCGCAGGAGAACCGAAAGCAGCACGCCGGTCCATTCGGCGCAACTGACCAGGCCGTGCCCCTGCTGCACCGTTTTGGCTCTCCCGCGGCTGCGGAATCCATTGCCGGAGCATTCCATCACGTGAATCTTGGACACCGATGGAAATCGCTTGATGTCGTCCATGGTGAAAACCATGGGCCGGTCCACCATCCCGTGAATCATCAGCCGGTGTCGGCTGGGATCGATATCGGGAACACCGGCGTGGTGACGCTCGAAATGAAGAGCGGAAGGCGTGATAATGCCGGTCAAATCCTGAAGCGGAGCGAGTGAAGAAGTTGCGCTCGGCGTCCGGACAATTTTTTCAAATCGCGACCTTTCGCCGTAGGGCCGCGGAGGACGGCCGGGTTGCGCGGTGGGATCGGCTGGGGCGGGCGCGTCTGATTTATCCTGCGCTTTCTCCTGCGCCGCGCCTGACCCTGCGCCCGCGATCAGGCCCAGTCCGACGCCGGCACTGCTCTTCAAAAACGATCGTCGATCAGCAGAATTGCGTTTCATGATGGTTTTCTCGAACTCGAACTCACTTTGACGCACTGTCAGAGAGAAGTCAAGCGAGGCGTTGCCGGCAACGTGCTGCTGAAAAAGTCAATAAAGCGCTGGTTCACGCGCGCGGCTCGGAATCGGCGCGTTGCGTGTCACGGCCTGTTACAGAGCCACGACCGTGAGGGAGTGCGGATCCTTTGGCTTTTCGGCAGTTGAGTTTCCTCGGCTGATGCGATATAAACTCGGAACTATGAAACTCGGATGCGCGCTCCTTAGCACCCTCGCTCTGGCGACTCTTACGGTTACGGGCCAGAATGTCAAACCGCAGGTGACCGTGACCGTCAGCGAGGGCACCTCGATGTCCGTGGCCGTGTCCCCCGACGGCAAGACTCTTGCGATCGATATGCAGGGCAGCATCTGGACGCTGCCCTCCACCGGCGGCACGGCCAAGCGCATTACCGATCTGTTCAACGATGCCCGCCAGCCGGTATGGTCGCCGGACGGGAAATCCATTGCGTTTTTCGGATATCGCGACGGCACCTACGACCTGTGGGGAATGGCGCCCGACGGCACGCATTTTCACAAAGGAACCTGGGGCCCGTTTGACGATCGCGAGCCGGTCTTCTCGCACGATGGAAACAAGGTCGCCTTTTCCTCCGACCGCGGCAATCCTCTGGGCAGCAATTACAACATCTGGGTGGTGAACCTTAGAACCGAGGAGTTCAAGCAGTTGACCACGAATCCGGCCGAGGATTACATGCCCACGTGGTCGCCCGATGATTCCGAGATCGCGTTTGCCTCGACTCGCGATGGCGGCACCGGATTGTGGGCGGTGCGCGTCGCCGATGGCCACGAGCGCAAGATTCTCACGGCAACTGGCCGTGTGGACGCGCCGTCCTGGAGTCCCGGCGGAAAAATCGTGTATCACTCGGACGCGGATGGCCAGAGCCGGCTCGAAGTGGACGGCAAACCTCTCACCGGCTCTGAAAACGCGTTCGCGTTCCGGGTTTCCTGGGCGTCGCCGACCGAATTTTATTACGTCTCTGACGGAAAAATTCGCAAACGGTCGCTCGATGGCGGCGAAGCTGAAACCATCCCGTTCAAAGCCAGCATGGTGGTGACGCCGACGCTTTTCACGCATCATCGCGATTGGGATTCAACCACTCCGCGGAAAGCGCTGGGGATCATTCGGCCGGTGATTTCGCCGGACGGAACCAAAGTCGCTTTCGCCGCCGTGGGCGATATTTACGTGATGCCGGTCGGAAGCAAGCCGCAGAACATCACGCACGATAAATATCTCGATACGGACCCGGCGTGGTCGCCGGATGGATCGCAACTGGTGTTTTCTTCGGATCGCGGCGGCGGATTCCTGCAACTGTGGATTCACGATATGAAGACCGGCCGCGATCGCCAGCTTACGCATATGGTGACGCAGCCGCAAGGCGCGACCTGGTCGCCGGACGGCAAGAAGATCGCATTCTTCGACGTCGATGCGACCTGGCGCGCCGCGAACGTTTCGGTGGTGGATGTCGCCACGGGCGAGGTGACAAAGATTCACGATTCGCTGTTCGGTCCGGGAACGCCGACGTGGTCCAGGGATAGCAAGACGGTCGCCATCGCGATGGTGGCGCCTCTTTCCAGGCGGTTTCGCGAAGGGACCAATCAAGTTCTGACGATGTCGGCCGAAGGCGGAAATTACAAATGGTATGCGCCGATCCCGATGCTTTCGATCGACTCGCGAGGCGAGTGCGGGCCGGTATGGTCGCCGGATGGGACCAAGATGGCGGCGATTTACGAAGGCATGCTGGCGGTGTGGCCGGTTTCCGAAACAGGAGAGCCGCTGGGCCCGCCGCGCCATGTGACCACGGAGAGCGCGCATGCGCCGAGCTGGTTCAGCGATTCCAAACGCATTCTGTATCAGGGGCCGCATAACACGCTCAAGTCGGTGAATATCGAGACCGGGGAAGTGAAGACCATTCCGCTCGATCTCGAATACACGCCTTCGATTCCCAAGGGTCGCATCATCATCCGCGCCGCGCACCTGGTGGATGGAAATAGCCAGGCTGCGCGGAACGATGTGGATATCGTGATCGAGAAGAACCGGATCAAGAGCGTCGAGCCGCATTCGGCGGCGCTCGACACGGCCGGTGCGACGGTGGTCGATGCGACCGGATCGAATCTTTATGTGATGCCGGGCCTGATCGAATACCATTCGCATTTGCAAAAAGATTACGGGGAAGCGGAGGGCCGCGCGTTTCTTTCTTTCGGAGTGACCACGGTCCGGAGCCCGGGCAATACGCCCTACGAAGCCGTCGAGGACAAGGAAGCCAACGAAGCGGGCATTCGGCCGGGGCCGCGCGTTTACGCGTCGGGCTGGCTGTTCGAGTGGCTGCGGACGTATTACAAAATGGGCATTGCGCTATCGAGCCCCGCGCATCTTGAAATGGAGATGCAGCGCGTGAAGGATCTGGATCTCGACATGATCAAGAGCTACGTCCGGCTTCCCGATTTGCAGCAGAAGCGGGTGGTTGAGTTCGCGCACGGCATCGGAATCCCGGTGGCCACGCACGAAATTTATCCGGCCGCGTTTGTGGGCGTGGACAGCACGGAGCACACCGGCGCGACCAGCCGCCGCGGTTATTCGCCCAAGATCGCGACGCTCCAGCGCAGCTATGAAGACGTGATCGAGCTGTTTGGAAAATCGCAAAGGATTCTGTGCCCGACGCTGGCGCTCGGCGGTACTGGTACGGATAAGCTGTTTGAGATGGAGCCGCAGATGCGGGAGGATCCGCGCTTCAAGCTCTATCCGCAATGGATGCAGGATCAGGTGGAGCATCCGCGTCAAAGGCGCGCGCCGGCCGGCGATGGCGCCGGCAAAATGGTCATGGACGTGATGAAAGCCGGCGGCCTGATCGTGGCGGGGACGGATACTCCCAATGCGTTCAATCTTCACGGCGAAATGGAGGCGTACGTCGGCGCCGGCATGACGCCTTACCAAGCCTTGCGAACCGCGACCGTGAACTCTGCAAAGGCGCTCGGCCTGGATGCGGGAAGCATTGAGGCGGGCAAACTCGCCGACCTCGTGATTGTGGAAGGGAACCCGCTTGAGAATATCGCCAACGCGCATCATGTGAAGCGGGTAATCGCCAACGGCCGGTTGTTCAACCTTGAGGATCTGCTCAAGGACACCTATGGTTCCCGAACCTCCACCCGAAGTTCGTCAACCGCGCGGTAGCCGGCCGTGGACGAGTCCGTGGTGAAACTGAGCTGCGCACCCCGCCATCACTGGCGGGGCTTGACCTCTCGGCTGACCAGCCGAGGTTTCCCGAGCCCCTCCGGACGCGGCGGGGTCCAGGAGCGCTGGCCGAGCTAACTCCCAGGTAATCTTTTATAAAAATCGAAGCGCGAAGGCGTTCCAATGGTGCCTGCGCCAAATCACCCCCATTGACTTTAGCCCGGACTTGGATTATTAATATTCGAACCACTACGTAATCGTAAGTTCATATGGAGCGGGGCTTGGGGTTGGTTGCAGGCTTGAAAATTTAGGGATCGTCCCGCTCATGGCTTCTTTGGTCACGGATGAAGGAGGGTAGTATGAAATCGCTGCGGTACATGACTTTTCTGTCTGCGCTGGTCTTTTCTTCCCTGCTCCCGGCACAGACATTCGTTGGCGCAATTCGCGGACTCGTTAAAGATCCCGGCGGTGCGGTCATCGCCGGCGCCAACATCACCTTACGAAACGAAGGCACCAATGTCGTTCAGACAACCGTGAGCAACACCTCCGGCGAGTATGTTTTCGCCCAGGTCCCGCCGGCGACGTACACGATCGAAGCGACGGCGCAGGGCTTCAAAAAACTCCAGCGCCCGGGCATCATCGTCAACACGGCGCAGCAGGTCGGGTTGGATTTGCAAATGGAGATCGGCGCCGTCACGGAAAGCGTGGAGGTCACATCGGAAGCGCCGCTGATGGAGACGGCCACGGCCTCCAACGGCACCATCACTTCGACACAACAGATTGAAGACTTGCCGAACCTGGGCCGCAACACGTTTCTGCTTTCCAAGCTGGACAACAATGTCATACCCTCCGGTCCACCGGCGTGGAATCGATTCCAGGATCAGACGGGATCTTCGAACCTTTCGATTGCGGGCGGGCCGATTCGCGGCAACAACTACCTGATCGATGGCGTACCCGTTACCGACGCAAACAATCGCGCGGTCATCATCCCGACAGAAGAAGGCGTGCAGGAGATGAAGCTTCAAACCGGCACCTATGACGCAACCATGGGCCGGACGGGTGGCGGCGTGTTCAACACCGTCATCAAGAGCGGGACGAACGATATCCATGGCGACCTGCTCGGGTATTACCGTCCTACCGGCGGTACCGCCAACTTCTTCTTCAACAACAAGGCCGGCTTGCCCGCCGTTCCCGAGAATTGGGAGAACTGGGCGGCTTCGCTCGGCGGACCGATCGTGTTGCCGAAAATTTACAACGGAAAGAACAAAACCTTCTTCTTCGTAGCGACCGAAGGATACCTGGATGCGCAGCCGCAGGCGCAGGGATTCGTGGTGCCCACCGCAGCCGAGATCAACGGCAATTTCTCGGCGGCGGGCAGGATTATTTATGATCCCACCAGCAATATCGCATGCGGACCGACGAGCGGCTGCCCTGCGGGCGCGACGGTGATTCGCAGCCCGTTCCCTGGCAACATTATTCCGGCATCTCAGATCAACAAGATCGGACAGGCGATGCTCCAAAACTTCCCGTCGCCGAACCAGAACCAGAATGGCGTGATCGATTCGATCAACTTCGCGGGGAAGGACTCGCTGGGGAACCATGCGGAACAGTTCGTGTACAAGCTGGACGAAGACCCGACCCAATGGCTTCGCCTGACCGGGTCGTTCCTGTACTACAAGAGCCACGAGCCGGGCGGCAACAGTCTGGACGCGCCTATGGGCAACGGCGGCACGTCTTACCTGCTGGACCGGCACGTCGACACGACGACGCTCAATGGGTTCATCACCATCAATCCGACCACCGTGCTCACGGTGCGGTACGGCTTC
>Ga0335077_10001886_pt1 | contig 24981 bp, 20 predicted proteins | sample Lox_Sample_31_FD_207151 | JGI IMG/M metagenome (GOLD analysis project Ga0335077, IMG submission 207151) | Soil microbial communities from Loxahatchee National Wildlife Refuge, Florida, United States - Lox_Sample_3.1 | ecosystem: Environmental > Terrestrial > Soil > Wetlands | place: USA... | reverse complement strand
CGCGGAACGAGTTGAACCGCTCGGGCCGGGCGATCGTGAGCCAGGCCAGACCGCGCTCGACCTCGTAGCGCACGTCCGTGAGATCGCGAAGCTCCATTGCCGCTCCTTCCGCGGCGATCTTACACGCGCGCGGGTCAGTGCGCGTCGAGGCGCTGGAGCTCCTTGCGCGCCGCATAGCCGTACGGCGAATCGGCCGGCTCGCTGTTGGCCACGGCTGCGAAGTCGGCCCGCGCTTCGGCCGCGCGGCCCTCCGCCGCGAGGATCGCCGCGCGGTTGAGCCGCGCGGCGGCGTGGAGCGGTGAGCGCGCGACGACCGGGTCGAGCAGCGCGAGCGCGCCCGTGAAGTCGCCCTTCCGCGCGAGCGCTGCGGCGTAGTTCACGGCGAAGTCGTCGTCGTCCGGCCGCGCGCGCAGCGCGCGGCGGTAGTGCTCCAGCGCCGCGTCGCTCTGGCCCGCTCCGAACAGCGCGTTCGCGAGGTTGTTGTTCGCGTCGGGGTGGTCGGGGTCGATTTCGAGCGCGCGGCGGTACTCGGCCAGCGCCTCGTCGCGGCGCTGCAGCGCCTCGAGCGCGATGCCGCGGCCCGAGTGCGCGTCGGCGTAGTTCGGATCGAGCGCGATCGCGCGGTCGTACTCCGCGAGCGCCTGCGCGGGGTCGCCCGCCTTGCGCAGCACGTCGCCGAGGCGCCCGTGCGCGGCGGCGAAGCGCGGCTCCGCCGTGATCGCGAGCTCGAGCTCGTCGCGTGCGTCCGCGAGCTTCCCGGCCTCGAGCAGCGCTGCGCCGGTGCTGAAGTGAGTCAGCGCGAGGCCGTTCGTCGCCTCGATCGGCCAGTGCACGAGCGCCGCGAGCGCGAGCGCCGCGGCGCCGAGCAACCCCGCGCGGCGGAACGCACCCGCTGCGACGGCTTCGCCGAGCGACACCACGCCGAACGCCGCGAGCGGCAGCAGCACCGGCACCAGCCCGTAGCGGTAGCGCGCGAACACGTAGAAGAGCGCGGTCGCGACTGCGAGCACACCGGCCAGCGCGGGGAACAGCCAGAGGCGGCGCCAGTCCCGCACGGCGAGCGCGCCCGCGGCGGCGAGCGGCACGAGCGCGCCGAAGTTCCAGACCGCGAGCAGCGCGCGCAGCAGCCACGACTCCGACGCGTACGCTTCGATTCCCTCGGTGTCGGGCAGCTCCACGGCGCTCCACACGAGTCCGAGCTTTCGGGCGAAGAGCGCCCCCCAGTCGAGCGGCTGCTCCCGCGCGAACGCGAAGGCGCGGTTGCGCCAGTAGTCCGACACCTCGCCCGGCGACAGCGCGTGGCCGACCGCGGCTTCCGCCAGTGCGCGCGCATCCTCGCGCTCGTAGCGCGCGCTGCCGCGGTTGGGCCGCAGCGGCTCGTAGCGCCCCGACGCGCCGGGGTGGTTGCCGATCCACAGGTTGGGCCCGAGCTGCGAGGTCGTGACGAGGAAGCGGTCGCCGAACGCGCGGTTGCGCAGGCCGACCGGCACCAGCACCAGCGCGACCCCGAGCGCCACGGCGCCCGCCGCGAGCACGCGGTCGCGGCCCGACCACGCGCCCGGCAGCGCCGCCAGCCACAGCGCGACCACGGGCACGAGCGCGAGCGCGTTCTCGCGCGACAGCGCGAGCAGGCCCAGCCAGGCGCCCGCGCCGACCGCGACCCCGACACTCTTCGGTGTCGACGCGCGAGACAAAGTCCACAAGAGCGCCGCGAAGAGCAGCCCGTCGAGCGCCGCCTTCTGGATCAGGCCGTCGAACCAGATCCCGGGCGCGTAGCACGCGAGCCCGAGGCCGGCGGCGACGCCGGCGCGCGGCGAGAAGAAACGCTCGCTGGCGCGCCCGAGCAGCACCGCCGCCCCCGCGCCACACACGGCCTGCACCAGCCGCGGGGCCCACAATTCCGAGCCTCCGAGCTTCAGCACCACCGCGAGGAAGTACGGGTAGAGCGGCGCCTGGTAGAAGACCTCGTGCCCGAGCCAGTCGCCGCCTGCGATCTGGCGCGCCCAATCGAGGTACGCGCGTGCGTCACCGATCGGTGTCGCGAAGAGCGCCGAGTCGTGCCACTGCCACAGCACCGCGAGCCGCAGCACGAGCGCCAGCGCGAACACACCGGGCCACACGACGCGCTCCAGCGGCGAGACGCGCGCGGGCGCCGCGCGCTTCCTCCCCCCGGTGTTCCGTCGCTCGCCCAACGCCGTGATGCTACGCTGCGCCGCGAGAGATGGCCGCCCTGCCCGACTCCGAGCCCGCGCTGCCGCTCGTCGTCGACCGGCGGGCCCGGCCGCTTCACGACCTGCGCATCTCGGTCACCGACCGCTGCAACTTCCGCTGCCCGTACTGCATGCCCGCCGAGATCTACGGCGAGCGCTACGAGTTCCTGCCGCGGCGCGAGGTCCTCGCTTTCGGCGAGATCGAGCGGCTCGCGCGCGTGTTCACGGGCCTGGGCGTGCGCAAGCTGCGCATCACCGGGGGCGAGCCGCTCCTGCGCGCCGAGCTCGCGGAGCTGGTGCGGCTCCTGGCGAAGCTGCCCGACGCGGACGACGTGGCGCTCACCACGAACGGCTGGCTGCTCGCCGAGCAGGCGGAGGCGCTCGCGGCGGCGGGTCTGCGGCGGGTCACGGTCAGCCTGGACTCGCTCGACGAAGCGGTCTTCGCGCAGATGAACGGCAAGGGCTTCGGCGTCGCCCGCGTGCTCGAAGGCATCGAGGCCGCGCGGCGCGTCGGTCTGGCGCCCGTCAAGCTCAACTGCGTGGTCCAGCGCGGCGTGAACGACGCCACGATCGCGGCGCTCGCCGAGCGCTTCCGCGGCACGGGCGTGATCGTGCGCTTCATCGAGTACATGGACGTGGGCACGCTCAACCACTGGAGCCGCGCCGACGTGTTCTCGGCGCGCGAGATCCGCGACCGCATCCACACCGTGTTCCCGCTCGAGCCGATCGCGCCGTCGTACCGCGGCGAGGTCGCGCGCCGCTACCGCTACGCCGACGGCGCCGGCGAGATCGGCATCATCGCGTCCGTGACTCAGCCGTTCTGCGGCGACTGCACGCGCGCGCGCCTGTCTCCCGACGGCCGGCTGTTCACGTGCTTGTTCGCGGGCGCGGGAGTCGACCTGCGCACCCCGCTGCGTTCCGGTGTAGGCGACGACGCGCTCGCCGCCTGGATCGCCGGGCTGTGGCGCGCGCGAGCGGACCGCTACTCCGAGGAGCGCGCGGAGTCGGGGCCGCCGCGCGAGAAGATCGAGATGTTCCGGATCGGGGGCTGAGCCCGCGCGGCGGGGCGAGCCATGGACCGGAAGGTCGTCGAGATCGCGAAGGCCGTCGGCGCGGCCGGCGGCCGCGCGCTGCTGGTCGGCGGCTACGTGCGCGATCGACTGCGCGGCGACGAATCGAAGGACCTCGACGTGGAGGTGTTCGGGCTCGAGCTGCCCGCGCTCGAGGCCGTGCTGCGCCGCTTCGGCGAGGTCATCGCCGTGGGCCGCGCGTTCGGCGTGCTGCAGCTCAAGGGCCTGCCGATCGACTTCTCGCTGCCGCGCCGCGACAGCAAGGTCGCGAGCGGCCACAAGGGCTTCGCGATCGAGTTCGCGCCGCACGTCGATTTCGCGACGGCCGCGCGCCGGCGCGACCTCACGATCAACAGCATCGGCCTCGACCCGCTGACGGGCGAGATCCTCGACCCGTTCGACGGGCGCGGCGACCTGGCGCGCAAGCTGCTGCGCGCGACCGATGCCACGCACTTCTCGGACGACCCGCTGCGCGCGCTGCGTGTGGCTCAGCTCGCGGCGCGCTTCGAGATGGCGGTCGACCCGGAGCTCGCGCGCCTGTGCCGCGCGCTCGACCTGGCGGAGCTCTCGGCCGAGCGCGTGCTCGAGGAGTGGCGCAAGCTTCTCCTCAAGGGCGTGCGGCCGTCGCTCGGGCTCGAGTTCCTGCGCGAGACGGACCTGCTGCGCTTCACGCCCGAGCTGGCGTCACTGATCGGTGTACCCCAGGACCCCGAGTGGCACCCCGAGGGCGACTGCTGGTTGCACAACCAGCGGGTAGTCGACGAGGCTGCGCGCCTGCGCGACGGCGGCCACGACGATGCCCCGCTCATGTTCGGCGCGCTGCTTCACGACGTGGGCAAGCCGCCGACGACGGTCGTCGAGAACGGGCGCGTGCGCTCGCCGGGGCACGACGTGCGCGGCGTGCCGCTCGCGATCGCCTTCCTCGAGCGCATGCGCGCGCCCAACGAGCTCGTCGCAGCCACCGCGGCGCTCGTCGAGCACCACCTCGCCCCCGCGCTGTTCATCAAGCAGCGCTCGACCGCGAAGGCCTACCGGCGCCTGGCCCGGAAGCTCGGCGCCGCGGGCGTCTCGGTCGAGCTGCTCCTCCGCGTCGCGCGCGCCGACCACCTGGGCCGCACCACCGAAGAAGCGCTCCAGCGCCGCTTCCCCGCCGGCGACGAGTTTCTCTCGAAAGCGCGCGAGCTCACGATCGAGCGCAAGCCGCCGACCGACGTCGTGCTCGGCCGCCACCTGATCGCGCGAGGCCTCGTTCCCGGCCCGCAGTTCGGAACCATCCTCGAGCGCTGCCGCGAGATCCAGGACGAAACCGGCTGGAGCGATCCCGAGCGGATTCTCGCTCGCGCTCTCGCCTGAGCGGCTTCGTCAGATCCGCCCGCGTTGTTCCAGGAGGCGGATGACCCGGTCGACGCACTCGTCGACGCCGAGCTCGTGGGTGGGGAGGACGAGGTCGGGCGCGGTCGGGACGTCGTAGGGCGCGGACACGCCGGGGAAGCGGGGAATCTCGCCGGCTTCGGCGCGCGCGTACATGCCGCCCGTGTCGCGGCTGCGGGCGATCTCGAGCGGCGCGGAGAGGTAGACCTCGAGGTAGCGGCCGGCGCCGATCGTCTCGCGCACGCGCGCGCGCACGTCGGCGCTCGGCGCGACGAACGCACAGATGGCGATCAGCCCGGCGTCGTTCGCGAGCCGGGCGATCTCGGCCGCGCGGCGCAGGTTCTCGGAGCGCTCGACCTCGCTGAAGCCGAGGTCGCGGCTGATGCCCAGCCGCAGGTTCTCGCCGTCGAGTGCGACCACCGGGTGCCCGGCGTCGAAGAGCCGCCGCTCGAGCGCGGCGGCGAGCGTCGACTTGCCCGCGCCCGTGAGCCCGGTCAGGAGCAGCGTGGTGGGCTGCTGGCCGGCGCGCTCCGCGCGCTCGTCCGCCGACACGCGGCTCGTCTTGCGGCGCAAGAGATCGCTCGCGGGCTCGGCCTCCCAGAACGAGCGGCCGCGCTCGGGGCCCGATTGGCGCTGCAGGATCATGCCCGCGCCGACGGTGCCGTTCGTCACGCGGTCGATCACGACGAACGCGCCGGTCGAGCGGTTGCGGGTATAGGCGTCGAACGGGATGGCGCGCGAGAGCGAGAGCTGCACGCGCCCGACCTCGTTCAGCGCGAGACCCGCGGCCGGCTTTTCCTCGAGCGTGTTCACGTCGACGGCGTAGCGCACCTGCGCGACCGAACCCGCCACCAGGTTGTGCGTGTGCTTCACGAAGTACTGCCGGCCGACGGCGAGCGGCTCCTCCGACATCCACACGAGCATCGCCTCGAAGTCGCGTTCGATGCGCGGCAGGCTGCCCGGAGTCACGAGCATGTCGCCGCGCGAAACGTCGATCTCGTCCGCGAGCGTCACGTTAACGGGCTGGCCGGCAGCGGCTTCGGCCAGGTCGCCGTCGTACGTCGAGATGCGCTTCACGCGGCTGGTCTTGCCCGCGGGCACGACTTCGACCTCGTCGCCGGGGCGCAGCCGGCCGGCCGCGATCGTGCCCGCGTAGCCGCGGAAGTCCAGGTTCGGCCGGCTCACCCACTGCACGGGCAGCCGCAGGTCCCCGAGCGAGCCGCGCTCGGCGCCCACGTGCACGTTCTCCAGGTGGTCGAGCAGCGGCGCGCCGTGGTACCAGGGCAGGTTCGCGCTGCGCTCCACCACGTTGTCGCCCGTCAGCGCCGACAGCGGCAGGAACTGGATGTCGGGCAGGTCGAGGCGAGTCACGAAGGCCTCGTAGTCGGCGCGGATCCTGTCGAAGACCTCCTGCGACCAGCCGACGAGATCCATCTTGTTCACGGCGACGACGACGTGCCGGAGGCCGAGAAGCGCCACGATGAAGCTGTGCCGGCGTGTCTGCGGCAGCACGCCCTTGCGCGCGTCGATCAGGATCACCGCCAGGTCGCACGTCGACGCGCCCGTCGCCATGTTGCGCGTGTACTGCTCGTGGCCCGGACAGTCGGCGATGATGAACTTGCGCTTGTCGGTCGAGAAGTAGCGGTACGCGACGTCGATGGTGATGCCCTGCTCGCGCTCGGCCTTGAGCCCGTCGAGCAGGAGCGCCAGGTCGATCTCGCCACCCGTCGTGCCTTCTTTGCGGCTGTCGCGCGCGACCGCCGCGAGCTGGTCCTCGTAGATCAGCTTCGAGTCGTGCAGCAGCCGGCCGATGAGCGTGCTCTTGCCGTCGTCGACCGAGCCGCACGTGAGAAAGCGCAGCAGCTCCTTGCGCTCGTGCCGCGTGAGATAGGCCTCGACTTCGCTGAGCTCGAGCTCTTCCAGCACGGCTAGAAGTACCCCTCGCGCTTCTTGCGCTCCATCGACGCCTCTTCGTCGTAGTCGATCACGCGGCCCTGCCGCTCCGAGACGCGCGCCAGCAGCATCTCGCGGATGACGCCCGGCAGGTCGGTTGCGTCGGACTCGATCGCGCCCGACAGCGGGTAGCAGCCCAGCGTGCGGAAGCGCACGCGCCGCAGCTGCGGCTTCTCGCCGGGCCGCAGGCGGAAGCGCTCGTCGTCGACCATGATCAGGTTGCCGTCGCGCTCCACGATCGGGCGCTCCGCCGCGAAGTAGAGCGGCACCACGGGAATGCCTTCGCGGTGGATGTAGAGCCACGTGTCGAGCTCGGTCCAGTTCGACAGCGGGAACACGCGGATCGACTCACCTTTGTGTACGCGCGCGTTGTACAGGTTCCAGAGCTCGGGCCGCTGGTTCTTCGGATCCCACTGGTGGTTGCGATCGCGGAACGAGTACACGCGCTCCTTGGCGCGCGACTTCTCCTCGTCGCGGCGCGCGCCGCCGAAGGCGGCGTCGAAGCCCCACTTCTCGAGCGCTTGCAGGAGCGCCTGGGTCTTCATGATGTTCGTGTACACGTTCGAGCCGTAGTCGAACGGGTTCACGTTCTTGGCCTTGCCGTCCGGGTTCGTCCACACGATGAGGTCGAAGCCGTACTCGCGCGCGAAGCGCTCGCGGAACTCGTACATGGCCCTGAACTTCCACGTGGTGTCCACGTGCAGCAGCGGGAACGGCGGCTTGCCCGGGTGGAAGGCCTTGCGCGCCAGGTGCGCGAGGACGGACGAGTCCTTCCCGATCGAGTAGAGCATCACCGGGTTGCGGAACTCGGCGACGACCTCCCGCAGGATGAAGATCGCCTCGGCTTCGAGCGCCTCGAGATTCGTCACGAGGCGCGGATTCTATCCAAGTCAGACCGCGTCGCGCAGGCGGCGCTCCGCGGCTTCCCAGTCGAGCAGGTCGTGGATGACGCCGGACACGTACTCGTCGCGACGGTTCCGCCGGTCCAGGTAGTACGCGTGCTCCCAGACGTCGATGCACAGGAGTGGCACGTCGGCCGTGAGCAGCGGATTGTCGGCGTCGGGCAAGCCGGCGACCTCGAGCCGCTCCGCGCCGGGCCGCCAGAAGAGCCAGGCGTAGCCCGAGCCGAACAGCTTGTCCGCGGCGTCCTCGAGCTGCCGGCACAGGCCGTCGACCGAGCCGAACGAAGCCACGATCCGCTCCGCGAGGGGCCCCCGCCTCGGCTTCTGCCCGCCCCGCTCCGCGCCGGGCCGCAGGCTGCGCCAGTAGAAGTCGTGGTTCCAGACCTGGGCCGCGTTGTCGAAGATCGGGCCCGACTGCTCGCGGATCAGCTGCTCGAGCGAGCGCTCGGCAGCCGGCTGGCCGGACAGGAGCTTCTCGAGCTTCTCCATGTAGCCGCGGTGGTGCTTCTCGTAGTGGGTCTCGACCGTCTCGGCGCCGATGTGCGGCTCGAGCGCGTCGTAGGCGTACGGAAGCGGCTTCAGCTTGAAGTCCATCATTTCTCCTTCGCGAAAAGGCGAGTGCCCGGGAGACCTGGGCCGATCTCCCGGGCACTCGAGTTTCGGAGCTTCGTCTGTCCCGGTGCCGTCTCGGCCCGGCTCAGTGACTCGACACCGTCAGGTCGTCGATCACCGAGCGCACGCCCGGCACGCCGCGCGTGGTGGTCATCGCGAGCATGCGATCGCTCTGGCTGGCCACGTTGCCTTTCAGGCGCGCGACGCCGTTCTCGACCTGGACGTCGATCTTGCCGTCCTTCAGCTCGCTGCGCTGGCCGAGCTTGTTGTCGATGTTCTTCGTGATGTTCGCGTCGCTGTCGGAAACGTCCTTGGCCATGCTCTTCGGCACGACTTGGAGGTCGTTCCGTACCGCGCGCACGCCATCGACCTTCTTCACTTCGGTCTCGGCGAGCTGCTTCGAGCGGTCGGTCGGGACCGTGCCGAAGAGCGTCACCACGGAGTGCTCGGTGTCTACGTTGATGTCGAGCGCGGGCACGTCGGAGGTCGCGAGCAAGCGCGACTTGGCCGCCGTGGTGATCCACGTGTCGTGGGCCGCGGAGGTCAGCGACTCGCTCTTGCTGGTGCCCTTGCCCATCGAGATCTCTTCGTCAGAGAGCCGGTCGGGGCTCTTGATCTCGCTCGAGACCTGCCGCACGCCCGGCACCGCGCGCGCGTCTTCGATCGCTCGCCGGTGGACGCTCAGCGTCTTCGCGCTGCCCGAGAGCAGCACGACGCCGTCGTGCACGGAGGCGATGTCGATGTCCGACGACTCGAGCGCCTTGTCGCGCTTCAGCACGGCCTTGACGTTCTTCTCCAGCTTGTCGTCCGAGATCTTCACCGCTTTCACGGCACTGCTCGGCACCACCTGCAACAGGTTGCGCACCTCTTTCACGCCGTCGATCGTGCGCGCCGTGTCTTCCGCCTTGACCTTTTCGGCGTCGCTGGGCACGAGGCCGTGCAACGTCACCCGCCCGTCGACCGTGTCGACGTTCACATCGTTCGCCGTCGAGATCCCGTCCGAGGTCAACAGCGACATCTTCACCTTCGTCGTGATCCACGCGTCCGGCGTGTCCATCGCGAGAGCCGACGTCGCCGCGAAGAGGCACACCGCCAGCACGCCCGCCCCGAGCAAGTTCATTCGGTGCTTCATCGTCTTTCTCCTGATCGCGTCGTTCGCGACGCGCTGACGGAGGGAGCAAGCGCCGTGCCGCTCTTCGGTGTCGCCCCGTTCGCCGCGCGGCGCGCGCTTGTAACGCTCACTTGTAAGAGTGGGAGCGCGTCTCGTCCCGCGGGGCTTCCTGGTGAGCGCCGTCACGCGCCGGCGAAAGCGGAGGTGCGCCTCGGTCGCGACACGGCTCGCCGATTCGCTCGAGTCCCCGCGCGGGCGGGTCGCTCGCGACCATCGACTCCTCCGACGCTTCGTCCACGGCGTCGTACGGAACGCTCGGCATCCTGTGCGCCCTCCTGTCGTCAACGCGCTGGCGCGTCGGCCTCGGCCAGCGCCGCCCGCGGCTCCGCCGGCGCAACCGCGGCGATCGGCGGCGCGAGCGCCGCGACCAGTGCCACCGTCGAGCGGACCGCCTGGAGCGAGCCGGGCTCGCCCACCTCCGCTGCAGCGAGCAACACGGCGTGGTGTCGGCCCACGCGCTGCGCGAGCCTGCGCCGCGTGGCCGCCCCGAGCACGCGCTCCGCGATCGGCGCGATCACGACGAGCAGGGCGCGCGCGTCGGCCGGCGCCCCGCGCTCGCGGACCGCGAAGCCGCGCTCCTGCAACACGTTCGCGAGCCAGTCGCGCGCGAAGCGGTCGATCGCGCCGGCCCGAAGCTGCGCGAGCTGCACGGGCTGCGCGCTCGCGGGCCGCGGCGCGCCCGGCGCGAGCACCATGGCCGCCTCGGCCAGCAGGTCGCGGAACTCGCGCAGCATGCGCACGACCTCGACGCCGGAGCGCGCGCCTTCGGCGCGCTCGGCCGCCATGCGCCGCAGCACGGGCAGCACGAGCGCGTCCGACAGCGCCAGCGAGTCGCTCTCGCGCGCGGTGTGCCGCAACAGGATCTCGGCTTCCGCACGGTCGTGAGCGAGCAGACACTCGTAGAAGCGGTCGCACGGCGAGGTGGGGGGATCGTGGCCCAGCAGCGCCGGCAGGAACGCCAGCTGCGGCACGTAGCGCCCGGCCACCACGAGACAAGCCGTGAGCGGAATGGCCACGAAGAGCCCGACGGGGCCCCACAGCCAGGCCCAGAAGCTCGCGGCCAACACGACACCGAGCGGTGACAGGCCGGCGCCGCGTCCGAGCACGCGCGGATCGAGCACGTTGTTCGTGAACAGCTCGAGGCACGCGAAGAACGCCAGCGTCTCCAGCCCCTTGGTCCAGCCGGGGAACGCGACGAGCGCGAACGCGATCGGCAGCGCGGCAGCGATGCTGGGGCCGAAGTACGGGATGAGCCGCAGCACCGCCGACAACAGCCCGAACACCAGGAAGCCCGGCAAGCCGACGAGCCCGAGACCCACCGCGACGGCGACGCCCTGGACTGCGCACACGACGCCCTGGCGCACGAGGTAGCGCGTCACCACCTGTGCGGCCTCGTCGAGTGCGCGCGGCGAGAGACGCGAGTCGCGGACCGCGAGGAACGCCGCCATCCGCTGCGGCAGGTCGCGCTGCAGGAGCAGGAACAGCGCGAGCACCCCCACGATGCCCGCGACCTCGAGCGCGCCGAAGAGCGGCGTCACGAACTGCGCAAAGGCCGTGAGCGGCGCCGGCGCCTGTACGACCTCGACCTGCGCCGCGCCCTGCGCGTGTGCGGGCGCGACCTCCTGCTGGAGCTGGTCGATCCAGCCGAGCGCATCGGCAGCCGAGCGGATCGGCCCGCGCAACGCGCGCAGCTTCTCCACGAGGTTCGCGCGCAGCTCGGGCAGGCGCGCGCCGAGCTCGGCGGCTTCGCGCGACACGAGCCACGCGAGCGCGAAGACGCCCGCCGCGAGCACGAGCGCGAGCGCGCACACCGCGGCCGCTCTCGGCACGCCGAGCCCCTCGAGCCGCCGCAACAACGGATGCAGGAGGAAGCAGAGCAGCGCCGCGAGCGAGAGCGGCAGCAGAAAGTCCTTCGCGAAGTAGAGGCCCGCACCCGCGAGCGCCAACGACGCCGCAGTCGCGAGTCCGGAGCGCGCATCCCACCCCGTCATGTCCTCTCGCGGTGCAGGGCGCGTGCCCGGCAGGCGCGCGGCCACCGCGCGCGGGGCCGCGCACGCGGTAGCTCTTACAACGAGCTTGCAGAAACGGGGAGTTCGAGCGCCGCGCGCGCACCGCCTCGCGCGGCGGGCGCGGCACGCATCCTGCTTTTACCGGGGCGGGGGGATCACCGTGAATACGTGGCCGGGTCAACCTCTGCCTCTCGGCGCGACCTTCGACGGGCTCGGCACGTGTTTCTCCGTGGCGAGCGACGTCGCGGAGAGCGTCGAGCTGTGTCTCTTCGACGAGCGCGGCCGCGAGACGCGCGTGCCGCTGCGCGAGCGCAGCGGCGCCTACTGGCACGCGTACGTGCCCGGCGTGGAGCCCGGCCAGCGCTACGGCTACCGCGTGCATGGCCCGTGGGATCCCGCGCGGGGCGTGCGCTGCAACGACGCGAAGCTCCTGCTCGATCCCTACGCCCGCGCGCTCGACGGCGAGCCGCGCTGGGGGCAGGCGCTCTTCCCGTACACGCTCGGCGATCCCGACGGGCCGCCGAACCGCGAAGACAGCGCCGCTGCGCTGCCGAAGTCGGTCGTGGTGAGCTCGCTGTTCGACTGGGGCGACGACCGTCCGCCGCGCACGCCCCTACACGAGACGGTGTTGTACGAGCTGCACGTGCGCGGCTTCACCAAGCGGCATCCCGGCGTGCCCGCGGAGCTGCGCGGCACCTACGCGGGCCTCGCGCACCCCGCGGCCGTCGAGCACCTGCAGTCTCTGGGCATCACGGCCGTCGAGCTCATGCCGATCCACGCGTTCGTGCACGACCCGCACCTGCTCGAGCGCGGGCTGCGCAACTACTGGGGCTACAACACCATCGGCTTCTTCGCGCCGCACGCCGCGTACGCCTCGGTCGCGCGCCCGCACCAGGTCGTGCACGAGTTCAAGCAGCTCGTGAAGTCTCTGCACGCGGCCGGCATCGAGGTGATCCTCGACGTCGTCTACAACCACACGGCCGAGGGCAACCACCTGGGCCCCATGCTCGCGTTCAAGGGCCTCGACAACGCGGGCTACTACCGCCTGGTCGACGAAGACCCGCGCTACTACATGGACTACACGGGCACGGGCAACACGCTCAACATGCGCAATCCGAACGTGCTGCAGCTCATCATGGACTCGCTGCGGTACTGGGTGCTCGACATGCACGTCGACGGCTTCCGCTTCGACCTCGCCGCGGCGCTCGCGCGCGAGCTGCACGACGTGGACCGGCTGTCGGCGTTCTTCGACGTGATCCAGCAGGATCCGTTCGTCTCGCGCGTGAAGCTCATCGCCGAGCCGTGGGACATCGGCCAGGGCGGCTACCAGATCGGGAACTTCCCGCCGCTCTGGTCTGAGTGGAATGGCAAGTTCCGCGACGCCGTGCGGGACTACTGGCGCGGACAGAGCGGCTCGCTGGGCGACGTCGCCTGCCGGATCGCGGGCAGCTCCGACCTGTACGGCACGAGCGGCCGCCGCCCGCACGCGAGCATCAACTTCGTCACCGCCCACGACGGCTTCACGCTGCGCGACCTGGTGTCGTACGACCAGAAACACAACGAGGCGAACAGCGAAGACAACCGCGACGGCGAGACGCACAACCGCTCGTGGAACTGCGGCGCCGAGGGCCCGACCGACGATCCCGAGATCCTGCGCTTGCGCGCGCGCCAGGCGCGCAACCTGCTCGTCACCGCGCTCTTGGCGCAGGGCACGCCCATGCTGCTGGCCGGCGACGAGCTCGGACGCACCCAAGCGGGCAACAACAACGCGTACTGCGTCGACGGGCCGGTCACCTGGCTCGACTGGCGACACGCGGACGCCGAGCTAGTCGAATTCGTGCGGGGGCTCGTGGAGCTGCGCCGCACGCATCCGGTGTTCCGCCGGCGGGGCTGGTTCGGCGACACGCGCGCCGAGTTCGGCCCGGTCGAGATCGCGTGGTTCCGGCCCGACGGGGCGGAGATGAGCGAGCCGGACTGGCACGCGGAAGCCGCAGGCGCCCTGGCGGTGTTCCTGAACGGCGACGCCATCCCCTACCCGAACGCGCGCGGCGAGCGCGTGACGGACGCGAGCTTCTACTGGCTCTTGAACGCCGAGCCGCGCCCCGTGGTGTTCACCCTGCCCGGCGCGCCGTTCGGGACCGCGTGGCTCGTGGAGCTCGACACCGAGGGCGCGCTGCTGGCCGATTCCTCGGCGCGCGGCCCGGGCGCGAAGCTCGAGCTCGCGCCGCGCTCGACCGTGCTCTTGCGCCGCGAGGCCTAGGCCGATGCAGCGCCGCGCCACGTATCGCCTGCAGCTCGGGCCCGACCTGGACCTCCAAGGCGCAGCCGAGCTCGCCGAGTATCTCGCCGCGCTCGGCGTGAGTCACTTGTACTGCTCGCCGCTCCTGCAAGCGGCGAGCGACAGCGAGCACGGCTACGACGTCGTCGACCCGCGTCGCGTCAGCGCGCAGCTCGGCGGCGAAGCCGGCTACCACGCTTTGCTCGAGGTCTTGCAGAAGCACGGGCTCGATCTCCTGCTCGACTGGGTGCCGAACCACATGGCGACGCGCGCGCCCGAGAATCGCTGGTGGTGGGACGTGCTCGAGAACGGGCCGGCGAGCCAGGCCGCGGCGTTCTTCGACGTCGACTGGCGCGCGGCCGAGCGCAAGCTCGCGCACCGCATCCTGCTGCCGATCCTGCCGCGCCACTACGGCCGCGCGCTCGAAGCCGGCGAGCTGCGGCTCGCGCTCGCCGAGGACTGCGGCGGGCTGGTGTTGCACGCGGCCTCGCGCACGCTGCCCATCGCGCCGCGCTCGATCGACGCGGTGCTGCGCGCCGCTGCGCAGGCCGCCGAGTCCTCCGAGCTCGAGCTGGTCGCGTTCTCGCACGGCACGCTGCCGCTCGCCAGCACTGCCGACGCGGACGCCGCGGGCCGTCGGCATCGACACAAGGAAGTGTTGCGCCGCCAGCTCGCCCGGCTGCTGCGCGAAGCGCCGCGCGTCGCGGCGGCGCTGCGGGGCGCGATCGAGCGCTGGAACGCCGATCCCGAGCTGCTGCACGCGCTGCTCGAGCGCCAGAACTACCGCCTGGCCCACTGGCGCACGGCCTCGCACGAGCTGGGCTACCGGCGCTTCTTCGACGTCTCGGAGCTGATCGGCCTGCGCGTCGAGGACCCGCGCGTCCGCGCCGCGACGCACGCGTTCGTGCTGCCGCACGTGCGCGCGGGCGAGATCGACGGCCTGCGGCTCGACCACATCGACGGCCTCCGCGATCCGCAGGGCTACCTCGACTGGCTCGCTGCCGAGGCGCCCGGGCGCTGGCTGCTCGTCGAGAAGATCCTCTGCGGAGACGAGGCGCTGCCCGAGTCGTGGCCGGTCGCCGGCACCACGGGTTACGAGTTCCTGTGGCGGTCGACGGGGGTGTTCGTCGATCCCGCGGGCGAGGCGCCGCTCGGCCAGCTCTACGTGGCGCTGACGCGCGACGAACGCACGTGGGCCGAAGCGGCCGCGGACGGTAAGCGGCGTGTGCTGCGCGATCTGTTGGCGAGCGACCTCGCCCGCTTGACCGCGCTGGGGGGCGAGATCTGCGAGCAGCGCCGCGCCTACCGCGACCTGACGTCGGTCGAGCTCTCCCGCGCGCTGCGTGAGCTCGCCGTCGCCTGGCCGGTGTACCGCAGCTACCAGCGCGGCGGCGAGGCGCCCGCGCCTGCCGACGCCAAGGTCGCCGCGCGCGCACTCGCGGAGGCGCGCGAGCGCGCGCCGGAGCTCGACCCCGAGGTCTTCGCGCTGCTGCGCGGCGTCCTCGAGGGTACACTGCGTGGTGTCAGCGAGACCGAGCTCGTGCTGCGGCTGCAGCAGCTCACGGGCGCGGTGACCGCGAAGGGCGTCGAAGACACGGCCGGCTACGCCTGGCCGCGCTTCGCTGCAGTGGCGGACGTGGGCTGCGACCCCGCGGCGTTCGCCGTCTCACCTGCCGAATTCCACGAAGCGAACGCGCGAGCCCAGGCGCGCTGGCCCGACGGCCTGCTCGCGACCTCGACCCACGACTCGAAGTGGTCCGCCGACGTCCGCGCGCGCCTCGTGCTCCTGGCCGAGATCCCGGCGCGCTGGGCCGAGCGCGCTTCGGCTTGGTTCGCGCGCAACGCACGCCACCGCGCGTCCGCGGGCCCCGATCCGAAGCTCGAGTACCTGCTCTACCAGGCGCTCGTGGGCGCCTGGCCGCTGCCGCTCGACCGCGCGCGCGCGTTCGCGCGGAAGGCCGCGCGCGAGGCGAAGGAGCATACGTCGTGGCTCGCGCCCGCGGAGCGCTTCGAGCGCGCGGTCGACGAGTTCCTCGAGCGGCTCTACGCGGACGCGGACTTCGTCGTCGAGCTCGACCGCTTCGCCGGCGAGCTCACCGCACCGGGCCGGCGGAATTCGCTCGCCATGCAGCTGCTGGCGCTGGCGAGCCCGGGCGTGCCCGACCTCTACCAGGGCGCCGAGCTGTGGCAGGCGTCGCTCGTCGATCCCGACAACCGGCGCCCCGTCGACTTCGCACTGCGCCAGCGGCTCGTCGCCGCGCTGCCGCGCACCGGCGCCGGCGATCCGGAGCGCCGCGAGGACCCCGGTCTCGCGAAGCTCTGGCTGGTGCAGCGCGCACTGCGCCTCCGGCGTCTCCTGCCCGAACGCTTCGACGCGCGCAGCCGCTACGCGCCGCTCCAGGCCCGCGGACCAGCCGCGGCTTCGGTGCTCGCGTTCGCGCGCCGGGGGATCGTATGCGCCGTGCCGAGGCTCTGCTTCGGGGCGCCGCGCGACTGGCGCGAGACGGTGCTCGAGCTGCCCGAAGGCCGCTGGCGCGACGTGCTCGGCCGCGGCGTCGTGGACGGCGGCGAGCGCTCCCTGGCCGAGCTGTGGCGACACTTTCCAGTGTCGCTTCTCGCCCTGGAAGGAGAGCTTCCATGACGCGCTTCGAAGTCTGGGCGCCGCGCGCGCGCAAGGTCGAGCTCGTGCTGCCCGATGGCCGCCTCGGCATGCGGCGCGGCGACGGCGGCTGGTGGCGCCGCGAGTCGGCCCCGCCGCCGGGCACCGATTACGCGTTCTCGCTCGACGGCGGCGAGCCGCTGCCCGATCCGCGCTCCCGCTGTCAGCCCCGCGGCGTGCTCGGCTTCTCGCGCACCGTCGATGCGGCCCGCTACGACTGGAGCGACCTCGCGTTCCGGCCCGAGGAGCTCTCGCGCGCGGTCTTCTACGAGCTGCACGTCGGCACGTTCAGCGCCGAGGGCACGTTCGGCGGCGCGATTCCGCACCTCGATCACCTGCGCGAGCTGGGCGTCACGCACGTCGAGCTCATGCCGGTCGCGGCGTTCTCGGGCGAACGCGGCTGGGGCTACGACGGCGTGGCGCTCTGGGCGCCGCACACGGCCTACGGCACGCCCGACGAGCTGCGCGACCTCGTCTCGGCCTGCCACGAGCGCGGGCTCGCGGTCGTGTTCGACGTCGTGCACAACCACCTGGGCCCGGAGGGCAACTTCCTGCCGCGCTTCGGCCCCTACTTCTCCGAGCGACACCAAACGGCGTGGGGCGCGGCGCCGAACCTGGACGGGCCCGACTCCGACGAGGTGCGCCGCTTCTTCATCGAGAGCGCGCTCGTGTGGCTGCGCGACTACCACGGCGACGGGCTGCGGCTCGACGCGGTGCACGCGCTCGCCGACACGTCGCCGCTGCCGTTCCTCGAGGAGCTGCGCGCCGCGGTCGACTCGCTCGCACTCGCCGTGGGCCGGCCGCTCTTCCTGATCGCCGAGAGCGACGCGAACGACCCGCGGCTGGTGCGACCGCGCCACGCCGGCGGCAGCGGCGTCGACGCCATGTGGTGCGACGACTTCCATCACGCCCTGCACGCACTGGTGACGGGCGAGCGCGCCGGCTACTACGCCGACTTCGGCGGCTGCGCCGAGCTCGTCGACGCGCTGGCGCGCGGAATGGTCTACGCGGGGCGCTACTCCGCCTACCGCCGCAGGCGCCACGGGCGCGCCGACCCCGAGCTCACGGGCGCGAAGCTCGTCGCGTTCGTGCAGAACCACGACCAGATCGGCAACCGCGCGCGCGGCGACCGGCTCGCCGCGTCGCTGCCCCCGGCGCGGCTGCGCGTGCTCGCCGGCCTGCTCTTCACCGCGCCGTTCGTGCCGCTGATCTTCCAAGGCGAGGAGTGGGGCAGCGCAGCGCCGTTCCCCTTCTTCTGCGACTACCGCGACGCGAAGCTCCGCGACACCGTGCGGTCGGGCCGGCGCCAGGCGCTGCGCGCGGGCTCGGACGACGCGGAGGACGCCGCCGATCCGTGCGCGCGCGAGACGTTCCTCGCGGCGAAGCTCGATTGGCGGGAGCTCCTCCAGGCCCGACACCGGGAAATGTTGGACTGGTACCGCGCGCTCATCGCGCTGCGGCGCCGCTGGCGCTGGCTCGGCGCCGGCCGCTTCCTCGGTCCAGAAGTACGCTGCAGCGAAAAGGCGAGCTGGGTCACGTTCGTGCGCGGGCCGCTCCAGGTCGTCGCGCACTTCGGTCCCGAGCCCGTGTCACTCGCGCTCGACCCGTCGGCACCGCGGACGCCCGTGCTGGCGTCGCGCAGTGACTTCCGCATCGAAGGCGATCGCATCGAGCTTCCCGCAGATACGTTCGCGGTGCTCGGCCCGGGCCTTCCCGCGCCTTCCGACCGATTGTAGATCCGGGGGCGAAACCGACTCGCGCCGCGCCCCCGGGGCGCAAAGCGCCGTTTGGCCCCGGTCTTGCTCCTTCGCCGGGCAGGACAAGGAGGCCGATATGGCGAAGTCCCGGAAGAAGACGCCGTCGAGGCTCACGGAGTCGATCGAGGTCGAGGTCCCGCTCTCGACGGCCTACAACCAGTGGACGCAGTTCGAGGAGTTCCCGCGCTTCATGGAAGGCGTGCAGTCCGTGCGCCAGCTCGACGAAGCGCGGCTGCTGTGGAAGGCGGAGATCGGCGGCAAGACCGTCGAGTGGCAGGCCAAGATCGTCGAGCAGGTCCCCGACCTGCGGATCTCGTGGCGCAGCGTGACTGGCGCGAAGAACTCCGGCGTCGTCCGCTTCGACCGGCTGGGCGACGCGCGCTGCCGCGTCAGCCTCGACCTCGAGTACGAGCCGGAAGGGGCGATCGAGAACGTGGGCGACTTCCTCGGCGTCGTGTCCCGGCGCGCGAAGGGGGACCTCCAGCGCTTCAAGAGCTTCATCGAGCACCGGCAGCACGAGACCGGTGCCTGGCGTGGAGAGATCTCCGCCGACCCCCGCACTCACTGAGTGGAAGGAGAGAGAGATGAGTTTCGGAAAGATACTCGCACTCGTCGCGGCCGCCGGATTGACGGCGGCATGCAACTCGGAGCGGCACGACGCGACCGTGAATCAGGCGGTCATGGCGCGCCTCTCGGAGGAGCCCGAGCTCGGCCGTCAAGCCGTACAGGTGGAGACGAAGAACGGCCACGTCACGCTCTCGGGCCAGGTCCTGAACGAGGACCAGCGCCAGATGGCGGAGCGCGAGGCGCAAGGCGTGAGCGGCGTGAAGACCGTCACGAACAACCTCGAGGTCTCGGTGAGCTCGCCGCCGCCGGAGGCGGCCCCGCCATCCCCGCTTCCACCGCCGTCGGAGACGCCGACCGCGCCTCCGCCCGATACGCCGTCCGCGGCGCCGTCGGGTGGCTCGGAAGACGACTCCGGGACGAAGGAGTGAGTGCCATGAACCTCTTGTTGCTCGTGCTCGTGATCCTGCTGCTGGTCGGGGTGTTCCCGTCGTGGCCGTACAGCCGCGGCTGGGGCTACTACCCCAGTGGAGCGCTCGGGCTGGTCTTGATCGTGCTGATCGTCGCTGCGCTCATGGGGCGCATCTAGCGCCCTGTCTCGCACACCGGTCCCTGGCGCTGCCTGCGCCAGGGACTCAGTGCGCGAGAGACTCGAGCGCGAGCGCCAGCACCGGGCGCCGCGTTCGCGCCGCGGGGGCACGGGCCGGGGCGCGTCCACGCTCCCGGCCCAGGCCGAGCGCCGACGCGACTCGATCCGGCGTGCCCAGGTCGCTCCAGCCGCAAGGCGGGACCGAGACGACGCACAGGCGATCGGTCGCGCGCTCCATCACGTCGCGCGAGAAATCGCGCGGCGTGAGCCCGTGGTAGAGATGACGCAGCGCGGGCGAATCCGCGCCGCCTGCGAGCAGACCTGGCAGCGCGTCGCAGAACGCGGACACGAGCTCGGGCTGGGCGTCGCTGAACGCCGAGAACAGCCCGAGCGCGCGCGACGCGAACACGAAGCTCGACCACAGACCGCCGCGCAGGAGCAGGCGCTCCGCCGTCTCGGCGGGCGGCTTCTCGACGAACAGCGCGATGCGGCGCGGCGCGTGCGCGGCTGCGCCGCGCGCGCGGCCCGCGGGCACGATCCAGCCGTACTGGGTATCGGCGTGCTCCGCCGCCATCCCGAGCAGCGCGATGTCGCGCGGCTGGACGCGCACGGCTTCGAGCGCCGACACGAATGCGCGGCGAAGCACGCCCTCGTCGCAGACGTGGTGGTCCGACGGCATGACCAGGATCTCACCCAGCGGGTCGCGCTCGAGCACGTGCATGAGCGGCAGCAGGATGCCCGCGGCCGTGCCGCGGGACTCCGGCTGCACGATCACGTTCTGCGCCGGCAGCTCGCGCAGCTCCTCGCGCCAGAAGTCGCGGTGCGAAGCGGTGACGATCACCAGGATCCGCTCGAGCTCCGAGATGTCGCGCGCGCGCCGCACCGTGTCCGCGAGCAGGCTCGGCCCGCCGGCGAGCGAGCAGAACTGTTTCGGCACGGTGACGCCCGACGTCGTCGTCGTGAGCTCGCGGAGGCGGCGTCCTTCACCACCGGCCAGGACGATCGACCAAGGTCCTTGCATCGCGCAGCCCTCCGAAAACCGGCGTGCATCGCGCGTGCCGCGCGCGGCGCGGCGTGCACGCTCTCGCGACGCGTGCGCGACCTCGCTCGTGCGCTGCGTCACTCCGCGTTCGTGCGGACGTCTCTACAAAGCGCGAGCGCCGGTGCGGGCGGGACGCGCGCCGCGCGGTCGCCGGATGGCACGTCGCTTGCTCAACCCTGGGCTTGCTCAGCTCGGCGGTCGCGGAGCGGCAACCGCGGTCGACGAGGGTTCCCGGCGCCCCCTACCCCATGCGGCCCTCCCCGCCGCCCTGCGCCGAGACCACCCCGACCTGCGACGAAAGTCGCGGGTCGGGGAATGAGCCTAGGGACGAGAAAGAGCTCAGACACGAGCCATGGCCCGTCTTCGCATGCGCATTCGCTCCTCTCCATGGCAGGCCTGGCTCGTCGTGGTCGCGGGTCTCGCGGTGGTCGCGCGTCTCGCTCTGCCCCACTTCATCCAGGGTTACTTGAACCGCCTGCTGGCGCGGCAGCCGACCTACCAAGGCGAGGTCGGCGACGTCGGCGTCTCACTCTACCGGGGCGCCTACGAGATCCACGACGTCGACATCCGACGGCGTGGCACGCAGTCGCCCGTGCCGTTCGTCGCAGCGCCGCTCATCGACGTCTCGTTGCAGTGGGGCGCGCTGCTCCACGGCTCGGTCGTCGGGAAGCTCGAGCTGGATCGGCCGGAGCTGAACTTCGTGGGCGGCGACCCCTCGGAGCGCCAGACCGGCACGCAAGGAGATTGGTGGCACCTCGTCGGGAAGCTCTTCCCCGTGGGCTTGAACCGGCTCGAGGTGCGCAACGGGACGCTGCGCTTTCGGAACTTTCACGCCAAGCCGCCGGTGAACATCCGGATGGAGCACCTCGACCTCGTCGCGGAGAACCTCCAGAACAGCCGGAGGTCGAAGGAGGCACATCCTCCGAGCATCGAGATGCGCGGCCTCTTCCCGCACGCGGGCGGGATGGTCATGCACGCGACCCTCGATCCAGAGGCGCACGCCCCGGACTTCGCTGCCGACCTGGTCTTGCACTCCGTCTCGCTGCCGGACCTGAACGACTTTCTGCGCGCGTACGCGAAGCTCGACGCAAACCAGGGCCGGATCGACTTGTACGCCGAGCTGCGCGCGGACCGGGGCAGCTTCGAGGGCTATGCCAAGCCCTTCCTGCGCGACGTGTCCGTGCTCGACTGGAGCCAGAACGTCACGAAGGAGAACGTGCTGTCGACGGCGTGGCGCGCATTCGCGCAGGGCGTGCTCGAGCTGTTCAAGAACCGCCAGGTCGGCGACGTCGCCACGCGCATTCCGCTTCGCGGCACGGCGAAGAATCCGCAGGGCGAGTTCTGGCCGTCGCTGGGGAACGCCTTCTGGAACGCGTTCATCCAGGCGCTCGCGCCGCGCCTCGAGCGCGGCGTGCGCGACGGCGCGGCGCGTTGAACGCCCAGACGCCCGCACCCGCTCCTGCGCCCGCGCCCGCGGCGCCCGCCTCGGGCTTCGATCTGCATCACCTGGCCGATCTGCGCCCGCTCCGCTTCGCCGAGCACGTGCTGTCGCACCTGGATTTCGGCCAGTGGCTCGGGCTCGGCGCAGCGCTCGGCGCCTCGGCCGCTGCGAGCGCGCTCCTCACGTGGGCGATCCTGCGCCTGCTCGGCGCCATGGCGAGGCGAACCGGGAGCGTGCTCGACGCGGCGCTGGTGCAGCGCGCCGGCGGGCCGCTGCGCGTCGCGCTCTTCGCGGCGGCATTCTCGATCTCGCGGCGCGCGCTCGACGTGGGCCCGCAGACGATGAAGCTCCTCGGCGCGCTCGAGAGCTCGCTGTTCGTCGCCGCCGGGTTCTGGTTCGTGTTGCGGCTCCTCGACATCGTGACCGACGACTACAAGAAGCGCTTCGTGCGGCGCGGCCAGGGCCAGGCGGGCGCCGCCGTCGCGACCACGCGCAAGCTCGTGAAGCTCGTCGCGCTCGGCATCGCCGTGCTCATGGTGCTCGACAACGCGGGCGTGCACGTGACCGCGCTGCTCGCCGGGCTCGGGCTCGGCGGCATCGCGGTCGCGCTCGCGGCGCAGAAATCGCTCGAGAACCTGTTCGGCAGCTTCACCCTGTACTTCGACCGACCCGTGCGCGTGGGCAGCTTCTGCCGCTTCGGCGACCGGCTCGGCCAGGTCGAGGAGATCGGCCTGCGCTCGACGCGCCTGCGCACGCCCGAGCGCACGCTCGTCACCGTGCCGAACGGCGAGTTCTCGAGCCTGCAGCTCGAGGACTTCAGCCGGCGCGACAAGATCTGGTTCCACCCGAGCCTGCCCGTGCGCTCCAACACCGATCCGGATCACCTCCGCGCGATCCTCGCGGGCCTGCGCGACTTGCTCGCGAAGCATCCGCACGTGGAGCCCGGCACGTCGCGCGTCGTGGTGACTGGTTTCTCGTCGTATGCGATCACGGTGGACGTGTCGGCGTACGTGCTGACCGGCGAGCTCGACTTCTACTTCAAGGTCGTCGAGGAGCTGAACTTCGCGGTGCTCGACCTCCTCGCGGCGCATGAATCGGGCATCGCGTTCAGCGCGCCCGCGGTATTCGAGTGACGCTTCTACAATCCGCGCGAAGCCGGCGGCGAACGGCCAGCGAAGCGCGCTCCGCCCCGGGCACGCGCCTTGCTCCACCGTCCGGACAGCGATGACCCTGGGATTGCCCGGCGCTTGTGCGCACGAAGGCTCGAGCGGCGGCACGGATGCCCTCGCGACCGTGCTGAAGCTCGCGGTGCGCGCGCTCGAGACGGCCGAGATCCCGTACGTGCTCATGGGCGGGCTCGCCTCGGCGATCCTCGGCCGGCCCCGCTGCTCGAGCGACGTCGACTTGTTCGTGTCGCCCGAGCACGCGCCGGGCGCGCTCGCCGCGCTCGAGAGCGCGGCATTCGCGACCGAGATCGCGAACCCGAGCTGGCTCTACAAGGCATTCGCCCGCGACGTCCTCGTCGACGTGCTCTTCAAGACCGTCGGCGACATCTACCTGGACCGCGAGATGCTGCGCCGCTCGCGGCTGTACATGTTCCTGGGCACGCGCGTGCGCGTGATCCCGCCGGAGGACTTGATCGTGATCAAGGCGCTCGTCCACGACGAGGAGACGCCGCGCCATTGGCACGACGCGCTCGCGCTGCTCGCGCGCGCCGACCTCGACTGGGGCTACTTGCTCGAACGGGCGCGCCACGGGCCGCGGCGCGTGTTGTCGCTCCTGCTCTACGCGGCCTCGAACGATCGGCTCGTGCCGGCGCAGCCGCTGCGCCAGCTGGCCGAGCAGGTGTTGGAGGCATGACTTGATCCGCGTCGCGGCAGCCGGCGATCTGCACGTCGACCGCGAGTCCGCCGCGCGCTGGCGCCGCGACCTGGCGTCGGTCTCGGACGCGGCCGATCTGTTGCTCCTGGCGGGCGACCTGACACAGACCGGTGTACCCGCCGAGGCGGACTGCGTGGTCGAAGCGCTGACGCACGTGTCGGTGCCGATCTGCGCCGTGCTCGGCAACCACGACCTGCACGCGAACGCGCAGGACGCCATCTCGAAGATCCTCGAACGCCGCGGTGTGATGGTGCTGGAAGGCCGCGGCGCCGTGTTCCCCTTCGCTTCGCAGAGCGTCGGAGTCGCCGGTACGGTCGGCTTCGGCGGCGGGTTCGAAGGCGCGTGCGCGACCGATTTCGGGGAGCTCGAGATGAAGGCGTTCGTCGGGCGCACGAGGCGCCTCGCGGAGCGGCTCGAGCGTGCACTGGCGAATCTGCACGCCGATCTGCGGATCGCGCTGCTCCACTACTCGCCGGTCGCCGACACGCTCGCGGGCGAGCGCCGCGAGATCTACCCGTTCCTGGGCAGCGGCATGCTCGGCGAAGCGATCGACCGAGCCGGCGCCGACTTGATCGTGCACGGCCACGCGCATTCGGGCAGCGAGATCGGCTCTACACATCGCGGTGTACCTGTCCGCAACGTCGCACAGCCGGTGATTCGCGCGCCCTACCGCTTGTTCGAGCTGGGCGAGCCCAAGCCGGACGCAGGAGACTAGCCCCGTGCGTATCGCCCAGATCTCGCCGCTCTACGAAGCCGTCCCGCCGAAGGGCTACGGCGGGACGGAGCGCGTGGTCTCGTGGCTCACGGAGGCGCTCGTCGCCGCCGGCCACGAGCTCACCTTGTTCGCATCCGGGGACTCCGACACGAGCGCGCGCCTCGTGCCGTGTGCGCCGCGCGCCCTGCGGCTCGATCCCCAGGCGGGCGATGCGATCGCGGCGCACGTGCTCATGCTCGAGCGCGCCTTTCTGCGAGCGGAGGAGTTCGACGTGATCCACGCGCACGTCGACTACCTGTCCTTCCCCTTCGCCCGGCGCGTCGAGACGCCGGTGGTCACGACCCTGCACGGCCGGCTCGACCTGCCGTGTCTCCAGCCGGTGTTCCGCGAGTATCGCGAGCAGGCACTCGTGTCGATCTCCGACGCGCAGCGCAAGCCGCTGCCCGAGTCGGACTGGCGCGCGACCATCCACCACGGCCTGCCGCGCGACCTGTACCGCTTCTCGCGGCACACCGACGGCTACCTGGCGTTCCTCGGCCGCATCTCGCCCGAGAAGCGCGTGGACCGCGCGATCGAGATCGCCGTGCGAGCGGGGCGCAAGCTGCTCGTCGCCGCGAAGATCGACGCAGCCGACCGCGCCTACTACGAACGCGAGATCCGGCCGCTGTTCGCGCACCCGCTCGTCGAGTACGTCGGCGAGCTCGACGACGCCGACAAGCAGGAGTTCCTCGGCCGCGCCGATGCCGTGCTCTTCCCG
>Ga0335077_10001885_pt1 | contig 24983 bp, 27 predicted proteins | sample Lox_Sample_31_FD_207151 | JGI IMG/M metagenome (GOLD analysis project Ga0335077, IMG submission 207151) | Soil microbial communities from Loxahatchee National Wildlife Refuge, Florida, United States - Lox_Sample_3.1 | ecosystem: Environmental > Terrestrial > Soil > Wetlands | place: USA... | reverse complement strand
ATGGTGCGCGCCGACATACACCGGGTCCATATTCAACGCGAGCGCCAGCAACATCATGGCGTCGACAGAGCCCGGTGCAAAAGCAATCATCACTTCAGCGGCGCGCAGTGACAGCATGCTGATCAAGATGGCCGCAAATAAAGCGGCGATCGTGACCGCGACGGCGAATGAACCAAATGCGGCGCCGACAAAATTCAATAGTAGTCGCGGCGGGGCATTAGCGAAGCGCGAACCAGTGACAGCGCCCATCGCAACCATCGCAGTGTTGGCGACCCACCACGGCATGACAGCATGAATTAAGCCGCTCCCGTGCAGAACAGCTGACGTGAGCATGGCGCCGAAGAGCAACCCGCCTGGGAAGCGGATGCGATAGGCGATGATTGCAACCACGCTTGATACCGCGACAAGAATCACCAACTCCCCGAGGACGGCAATGCTCAGCGCGCCGGTGGCTCTCGGCGAAACGTGGCCAACAAGGCCCAGAAAAGACAATCCCGCCGGTAAGCCAACGGCTATGACGACGACGCGTATGCTCTGCACAATCGCAATCGCGCGCAGGTCGGCGCCGAGCTCGGCGCCTAAAACCAGGACCTGAGACATTCCTCCAGGCGCGGCGGCGAGATACGCGTCGACTTTGTTCCATTGATGAATGAGCCGCAGATATCCGGCGCCCGCGACAGAGATCAAGATCATAGCCAGAATAAGCACCGCTATGCTGGCCGGATAAGTCGCCATGCCATGCAATGTCTCCGGTGTGACCACTGCGCCGAGCGATATGCCAATCAGCACAAAGATTGCGCGCATCATTAAAGTGGGAATCAGCATTGGACGGCCGGCAAGTGACGCAGCGGCCACTGCCAGAATTGAGCCCGATAGCCAGCCGGCGGGAACGCCGACAAGCCCTAACGCGGATCCGCCGGCCGCCGCGATAACCAGCGTTTCGATAAGGTGGCGCAAGGTTGCGAAGCGGTCGGTGGCGGGCGGCGAGGACAAGACTCAAGGCTCTCACAAGGAGCCAGCGCACCGAGCGCCAAGCTCATTGGCGGCGATCAATGACGCGCGAAAGCGCTCGCGTCAAATGCTGGCTAGGGCAGTCTTACGTCGCTATTCCGGCTGACGTTGGCGTCATCCTTTGCTGACCGCCACCAAGCACGATGCGCACCAAATCGGCCGCATTTCGTGCGCCAATCTTCTCCATGATGCGGGCACGGTGGACTTCGACAGTACGCGGGCTGATGCCCAGGTGACGACCAGCTTCCTTGTTGGAGGCGCCTCCTGCAATCTGTGTAAGCACCTCACGTTCACGCGGCGTCAGAAGAGCCTGGCCCGGAAAGGCAACCAGTGAGCCATTTCCTGTACTGGCTTGTCCGTTGCGGTTGCTGAAGGCAGCAATAGCGCCGCCCACACGCACGGTGATTGACCGTGCGTCAAGCGGCTTGACCAGATAGTCGAACGCCCCGCACTTCACCGCCTCAACCGCTGAGCTCACATCATCGTCGCCCGTGATGATGAAAATGGGAGCCGGATAGCTGAGTGCATTAAGTTCTTTGAGCACCATGACTCCCGATTTGTCGGGCAGGTACAAATCGAGCAACACGCAGGCGGGCGTACACTTTTGCGCAGCGCTGAGAAAGGTTTGTGCGTCGGCAAAGCCGGTGACGCGATAGCCGCCGAGCGTGAAAACGACCGAAAGCGCGTCGCGCAGCATGGCATCGTCGTCGACGATAAACAGTTCGCCACTCGGTAGAACTGCTGAAGGCATGGCTGCTGCTGCTCCGAAACGCGACCCGTCAAATTGCCAGTGTATCTTGCACTATAGGCGCGCCGAGTGAAGATAAAAGTGTAGGTAAAGCAATAGCTTACGGTATGATTGGATGGTGGAACGGTACTTCGGTGCCGGAGGGCATTCGCGAGTTGCACTGCCGCGCCCAATGGCGTTCTGTGCTGGCTTAGTTCCGCAAGATCGTAGCCGGACTATAATAGTGGTCTCGATCTGGAGAGTGTATGCTGCAGGGCGGAGTCGTTATCGCTGTAGCGCTTGCGTATATCGGGTTGCTGTTCCTGATCGCGAGCTACGGCGACCGCACGCGAGGCCTCGGCCGCGAAGGTCGGGCGCGGCTGTTGATCTATCCGCTTTCGCTGGCAATCTATTGCACCTCCTGGACTTTCTTCGGCTCGGTCGGCTTTGCTTCACGCACCGGGTTCGATTTTCTGACCATCTATATCGGGCCGGCCCTCATGATCGGCCTCTGTGGGCCGCTTCTGATGCGAGTCGTGCGACTCGCCAAGGCACAGAACATTACCTCGATTGCCGACTTCATGGCTGCGCGCTACGGCAAAGGTCAGGCGGTTGCAGCGACCGTTGCGTTGATTGCGATCGTTGGATCGATCCCCTACATCGCATTGCAGCTAAAAGCGGTCTCGTCATCGCTAGAAACAATCCTCGCCCATATCCCCGCAGGCACCGAGGTTACTCGCCCTCTGCTCGGAGACATTGCGCTATTCGTTGCTTTGTCGATGGCAACTTTCGCGGTGCTGTTCGGTACTCGTCATATCGACGCCACCGAGCATCAGGACGGACTGATGTTGGCCGTGGCTACCGAGTCGATCGTCAAGCTCGTTGCATTCCTTGCGGTCGGAATTTTCGTCACCTTTTGGATGTTCGACGGGCCAATAGCGCTGTTCTCCGAAGCCATGCAGCGACCGTCGACTGCGGCCATCTTCAGCAGAGAACCCCGCATCGACACCTTGGTCGCAATGACGCTTCTCTCTTTCTCGGCGTTTATCCTGTTGCCAAGACAATTTCACGTGGCCGTTGTCGAAAATAACAACCAAGGTGAAATCAAACGCGCTGTCTGGCTTTATCCGCTTTATCTGATCCTCATAAACCTGTTTGTCGTACCGATCGCGCTCGCCGGCTTGTTGACCTTTCCGGCCGGCAAGGTCGACAGCGACATGTTTGTGCTCGCCCTGCCACTCGAAAGCGGCTCAAACCTGTTCACCATCATTGCATTCGTGGGCGGCCTTTCGGCCGCGACCGCTATGGTGATCGTTGAATCAGTCGCACTCTCGATCATGGTATCGAACGATCTGATCATGCCGCTCGTATTGCAGCGGCGAGAGGCCTTGATTAGCGGACGTGACAATGTTGGCTCGTTGTTGCTCACGGTCCGACGGTTGGCAATTTTCGCAATTCTGCTTCTCGCCTACGTCTATTACCGGTCCGCAGGCGAAGCACAGTTGGCCTCAATCGGTCTTCTTTCATTTGCGGCTATTGCGCAACTTGCGCCGGCCTTCTTTGGCGGCTTGCTCTGGCGGCGCGCCACGGCCGCCGGCGCTATCGCCGGCATGTCGGCTGGATTTTTCGTGTGGGCCTATACGCTGCTTCTTCCGACGCTTTCCGATATCGGTGTCGTTGGCGAGCGCATACTTACCGAAGGACCATGGGGCTTGATCATGTTGCGCCCGCAACATCTGTTCGGGCTTGACTTGCCGCCGTTGGTCCATGGCGTCATCTGGAGCCTGCTACTCAATATCGTGTGTTATGTTGGCTTCTCCTTGCGCCGCGCACCTTCACCGATAGAGCGCCTGCAGGCTAATACCTTCGTGCCTTCGGAATTTACGCCCATCGCCCCGAGTTTCCGGCTTTGGCGCTCTTCCGTCACGGTGGAGGAGCTTACGACCACGGTTTCGCGCTATCTCGGCGAAGAACGTACGCGCTCGGCACTCGAGGCCTTCGCCGCGGCACAACGCATCAGCCTCGAACGGAAAGAAGAAGCCGACTTCCGGCTGGTGCGCCATGCCGAACACATTCTTGCCTCGGCGATCGGCGGCGCTTCTTCCCGGCTGGTCCTTTCCCTGCTGTTGCGCAAGCGCACGGTATCGACCAAAGCAGCATTGAAACTGCTCGACGACGCTAATTCTGCAATTCAGTACAATCGCGAGATACTCCAGACCGCCCTCGATCACGTGCGGCAGGGCATCGCGGTATTCGACAAAGAGCTGCAGCTGATTTGCTGGAACCGGCAGTTCGGTGAAATTCTAGATCTGCCACCGAACTTGATTCGAGTCGGTGCGGGACTGGCCGACATCCTGCGTTTTAACAGCAGCCGGCGTGGCGATCTCTCCGCCGACCGCGCCGAGGAATTCGTCAGCGCACAGATAGAACGTTATATCTCCGGCAGTGAGCCGTTCCTGGAACGCTTCGCGGAAGGCGTGGTTGTCGAGGTGCGCTCAAACCACATGCCTGACGGCGGCATCGCGACGACGTTCACCGACATCACAGCGAGTGTTGAGGCGGCAGAAGCGTTGGAGCGATCGAACGAGACGCTGGAACGGCGCGTGCGCGAGCGCACGGAGGAGTTAACTCGTCTCAATGCCGCGCTTGCCCATGCCAAAGGCGAGGCTGAGGCTGCCAATATTTCCAAGACCAAATTCCTTGCGGCAGCCAGTCATGACATCCTTCAACCTCTCAATGCGGCCCGACTCTATGTCACCAGCCTCATCGAGCGTGGAGCGCGCGACGACCGCCGTCTGGTCGACAATATCGACGCTTCGCTTGAAGCAGTGGAGGAAATCCTGGGTGCGCTGCTGGATATGTCGCGCCTCGATACCGGCGCGCTACGGCCGGAATTTGCCACCTTTCGCGTCGACGAGTTGTTGCGCCAGATCGACCTCGAATTCGCCCCGCTTGCCACCGCCAAGGGACTCAAGCTCACTTTCGTGCCTTGCACGTTGGCGGTGCGATCGGACCGGCGGTTGTTGCGCCGTTTGATCCAGAATCTGGTCTCCAATGCGATCAAATATACGCCGGAGGGAAGCGTTCTGGTCGGCTGCAGGCGGCAAGGCAATGATCTGCGTATTGATGTCTACGATACCGGCGTCGGTATCCCGCAGTCGAAGTGGCGCGACATTTTCGTTGAATTTCATCGACTCGATCAGGGCGCCAGAATTGCCCGTGGTCTTGGCCTGGGCCTTTCGATCGTTGAACGCGTCGCGCGCGTGCTCGATTGCAAAATCGAACTCGAGTCGGAATCCGGCCGTGGGTCGCACTTTGCGGTCACTGTGCCTCGATCAAATGAGACGCCAATTGAACTGCCGGCGCGCGAAAGTGCGCAGGTCGATTCCGGCCAACTCGCCGGGATCACGGCGCTGTGCGTTGACAACGAACCCTCCGTCCTCGACGGCATGGAAACCTTGCTGCGCGGCTGGGGATGCGCAGTGCTCAAGGCACCTGACCTTGCGTTTGCGGTGACCGCTATCTCCGAAAGCGCATTGATGCCAAATGGGCTTTTGGTCGACTATCATCTCGACAACGGTAACGGCATCGAGGTTATCACCGCGCTGCGCCGTCGCTATGGTGACCTTCCGGCGATCCTGATTACCGCTGACCGCTCACCTGCCGTGCGCGAGCAGGCTCGCGAAGAGGGCATCCAGGTATTGCACAAGCCGATTAAACCGGCGGCGTTGCGTGCGTTGTTGGCGCAATGGCGCGTTTTACGGGTCGCTGCGGAATAGCGAGAACCGGCTAATTTTCTGCGGCGACGCTCTGCGGCCACTGTCCGGCTTCGATCTTGGCAGCAGCGATCACCGCCTGCGTCCGGCTCTCAACCCCGAGCTTCTGTAGAATCGCCGAAACATGTGCCTTCACCGTTGCCTCTGACACGCCGAGTTGATAGGCAATCTGTTTGTTCAAAAGCCCTTCCGACAGCATCATCAACACGCGGACCTGTTGCGGTGTCAGTGTTGCCATACGTGCCATCAGCTCGGCCGCCTCGGCATCCGACCCGGTGGCGAGATCAATATCAGGGGGCGTCCAAACGCCGCCGTTGAGAATACGCGATATCGCGGCGCGCATCGCTTCGACACCGAGTGTCTTTGGAATGAAACCAGACGCGCCAAATTCCATGCACCGCCGAATGGCTGCCGGATCGTCATTGGCTGAAACAACAATGACGGGCACACCAGGATATTGCGCGCGCATGTACATCAGGCCGGAGAACCCGCGGGCGCCCGGCATTGTGAGATCGAGCAACACCAGATCGGTATCACCGCCACGTTCGAGCAATTCTACAAGCTCGTCGAACGTCCCGGCTTCCGCGATGTCAACTTGCTCCAACAAACCCGTTACCGCTTCGCGCAGCGCACCGCGAAACAAGGGATGATCATCAGCGATAACGAGTCGGTACTGCACGATTTCAGTCAAACAGAACAACCTTTCGAGTCGATCGCGACCGCGCCGCAATCGTCCGGATAGTTTATCGCAAGACCCACGAAGACCAGTGCCGCATCATGCGCCCCCGCCGCGATGCGCAGCAATAGGGCGCGGAAACTCTTTTCAAAAATCCTTTGTTTTCAGGTATATAAATGCCATGTGGGCACTGCACCGCGACGATGTCACATAGTCGCACGCTACTTCATGATTTGCGGTTGCCGATGAACTGGAAGCTCACCTCGCGGCTGTGGGGTCGGCGCCGATGTTCGACGAGATAGACGCCCTGCCAGACACCGAGCGCCAGTTTGCCGCCAACAACTGGCATGTGCAGCGAGACGCCGTTGAGCATCGCTTTGACATGGGCCGGCATGTCATCCGGCCCTTCCGCGGCATGTATCCACGGTGCGTTTTCTGGCGCCAGATGATCAAGTGCCGCAATCAGGTCCGATTGCACGTCGGGATCGGCATTTTCCTGAATTGTGAGTGACGCCGAGGTGTGGTGCAGGTAGACCAACAACACCCCGTCGCCGGCATTGATCTGACCGATGAAGCCCGCTGCATTGCCGGTAATGTCAGTGAGCCCGACGCCGGACGTGTCGACCCGCAACGTGACGCTGGCGATCAGTTGTGGAGCGACTTCGACGATGGCGGACATTCGGCCGGGCATGGATGGAGGCTACTTAGCCCTTGCGCATGATGTCTTTCTGCACACTAACAACCATCTCGACCAGACGGCGCCAAGCCTCTTCGAGGTATTCGCGCGCGCGCGCGATATCCTGCTGCGTTGGCAATTTGATTGACAGAGTCCCGCCTTTGTCGGGAGGTGGCGTGAGATCCGCTGACGGACGCGGTGGCGGCGGCTCCTTGAGAACTGCGATTTCCTTCTTCAGCGTTGCGACCTCGTCTTTCAGTGACGCGATTTCCTTCCGCAAACTTGCGATTTCCGTCTCCAATCCAGCGTGCTCAACCACCGGCGCCTGCGAATTCTCCGGAGTTTGCATCGGAGGTTGCTGGACAGGTTGAGGCTGCTGACCTTGATCCTGCGCCTGTGACGGGACTTCTTTAGGGCCCTCGACGTCGATCACGGCCTGCGCCAATGCGGGCGCTGCGATACAAATGAAGATTATGACAAGAGCAAATGCTGAGACACGCATGGCGATGTTCCGTTCATCTTGGCGCGGCGAATTTGTCAGCGTACCACTGACCGACATAGGCTGAACACGGACGCGCGCGGCTCCTCTTGACGCGTCGATCCGCGCTGCGCACGCGAGCCATTTTGGGCACCGAAATTCGATGTTTATTACTTGATATCAAACACTTATGCCGCAGGAGCGGTTCCTTGACTCGAAGAAACGCGATAAGTATGGTCCGCGCGGCTTTTAGGGCGGCGGGACACGCGAAACCTGAAAACCACGCGAGTCGCGAGTATGACTGACGGCACGCGCGGCAAAGGCGATCGTAACGAACCGCCGGACGACGAGGCTGCTCTCTCCGCGAGGCTCCAGCGTCTCGGCAAACGGATCGCGCAGGCGGACCGATCAACCGAAAACGACTCCGGTCCCCGCCAGACCGCCGATCCATCGGCGATCGCGCGCGGTTTCCGGCTGTCGACCGAACTGGTCGCTGGGGTTCTTGTGGGCGCGGTGATCGGTTGGCTGCTTGACCGCTGGCTGGGAATCTCACCGTGGGGGCTCATCGTATTTTTATTGCTCGGTTTCGCCGCCGGCGTACTCAATGTGATGCGAGGAGCCGGGATCGTGCGTGACAGATGACTGGACGATTGAAGACAATGGCCGTCGATCCCATCCACCAATTTCAGATCCAGAACCTGTTTCCGGTTGTGAAGATCGGCGGCACGGAAATCATGTTCACAAATTCAGCCGCCTTCATGTTCGCTGCGGTTCTCGGCATCACTGTGTTTCTGGTCGGTGCAACGGCCGGCCGCGGTCTCGTGCCGTCGCGGCTGCAATCGGCGGCCGAGATTGCCTACGAATTCGTCGCGACGACAGTACGCAGCACCGCTGGCACCGAAGGCATGAAGTTCTTTCCCTTCGTCTTCACGATCTTCATGTTTGTGCTTACACTGAACATGATTGGGCTTATCCCCTATTCATTCACCGTAACCAGCCACATCATCGTGACCGCTGCCCTGGCGTTGACGGTTTTCCTTACCGTTCTGATCTACGGTCTCATCCGTCACGGGTTGCACTTCTTCAACCTGTTCGTGCCCAAGGGAGTGCCGATCTACATTTTGCCGCTGATCGTGGCGATCGAGATCCTTTCGTTCGTGTCACGACCGATCTCACACAGCGTGCGGTTGTTTGCAAACATGCTCGCAGGGCACATCACGCTCCAAGTCTTCGCCAGTTTCATCATTCTGCTCGGCACCGGTCTTGGCGTCGTTGGCTGGATCGGCGGCGCGCTTCCCTTGCTGATGATTGTCATTCTCTTCGCATTGGAGACGCTGGTGGCGTTCCTCCAGGCCTATGTCTTCGCCATCCTCACCTGCATCTATCTCAACGATGCGATTCACCCCGGCCACTGACGGCCCGAACGGGAAAAAGAAGGAGTTGAATATGGATCCAGTAGCAGCAAAATACATCGGTGCGGGCATCGCCTGCATCGGCATGGGTGGCGCCGGCGTCGGCGTCGGTATCATCTTCGGAAATTATCTGGCCGCTGCTTTGCGCAATCCGTCGGCGGCACAAGGTCAGTTTGGCAATCTGATCTTCGGGTTCGCCATCACCGAGGCACTTGGCATCTTCTCGCTGCTGATCGCCCTCCTCCTACTATTTGCGCTGTAGGAACGGGCCGGCGTTTGTATCGGAGACAGTGATGGCCGAGCCCGCGCACGCGACGAGCACAGGGGACCCTAAGGAGGGTGGGCATGGCGCATTTCCTCCATTTCAATCTGAAACCTTCGCATCCCAACTCTTCTGGTTGGTGATTGCTTTTGTCCTGCTCTACGTGCTGATGACGAAGCTGGCGCTTCCCCGCGTTCAACTAGTCATCGACAACCGGCAGAAACACATTTCGGGAGATCTTTCCGAGGCCTCCCGGCTGAAAGGCGAATCAGATGCCGCTGTCGCGGCGTACGAAAAGGCGCTAGCCGATGCACGCGCCCGCGCGCAGGAGATCGCGAACGAGACACGCGAAAAACACGCTGCTGAGGCAGAAGCGACCCGCAAGCGGCTAGAGGATCAACTCAACGCCAAGCTAGCGGACGCGGAGAAGACTATCGCTAGTACCAAGCAAAGCGCGATGAAGAATGTTCATGGCATTGCTGCCGACGCCGCCAAGGCAATCGTCGAACGTCTGATTGGCACAGCGCCGACCGACAGTGCAGTCAATGCGGCTGTCGAGGACACGCTCAAGAGTTGACGAGGACGACCGTGGAATTGCTGCACGATCCGGAAATTTGGGTGACAATTGCCTTCGTCATCTTCGTCGGCGGCCTGGGTTATATAGGCGTCCACAGGATGATGGCGAAATCGCTCGACGAACGCTCAGCGCGCATCAAGGCCGAGCTCGATGAAGCACGAAAGCTCAAGGATGAAGCGGTTCAGCTTTTGGCCGAATACCAGCGCAAACGGCAGGCCGCCGAAGGCGAGGCGCAGGACATCATTGCCGGCGCCAAAGCCGAGGCTGAGCTGCTCGCGACCGAGGCGAAGGCAAGGATCGAGGATTTCGTTGCCCGCCGCACGGCGCTGGCGGAGACCAAGATTGCCCAAGCTGAAGTGCAGGCCGCCGCCGACGTCCGCAGCGCAGCAGCCGAAGCTGCTATCGCGGCCGCGGAAAAAATCCTCGGTGCGGAAACCAAGGGAAAGCTGGCGGGTGAGCTGATCGCCAAAGGCATTGAGGACGTCCGCAAGAAGTTCAACTAGCTGAGCGAATGCGCTTCGCGCGGCTGGAGATTCCAAGTCAGCTTTGACGCGGCTTTGCCACCGACTTCGGCTTCGGCTTGACCGCAGGCTTTTTCTTTTCCTGTTGCGCTCCCACCGGATCGAAGCCGACATAAACCACGTAGGAATCCAGGATCGCAATCGGCTGAGGCAACGGGAACGATAAGTCCGGGTCGATATGCGTAAATGCAACCCGATCGGCCGCGCTGGCCACAACCACGTCTAAGCGAGCAAATTTCGAGGTAATGGTTTTCGGCTGAATTCCTTCCTGCACCACCGCAATGCGAAGTGGTACATTGATCGTACCGGGACCTCCGGCAGGGCCCGTGATGACGCGGCCCTCAATGCCAACTTTCATGGTCATGATTCCGGCATTCACCTGACACTCGCGAGCGGTACGAAGGATCGTCGCCTGATACCGCAAATCCATAGCAGCCGGCTCGCCCTCTCCCGGTTTACTGCCGATCATCAGCGTGGCTGCGCCAGTCCGTACGGTAACGCTGGGGCACTCGATATCGGCCGCATTCGTACCAGTTTCGGAAGTGGTCGCTTTCGACGACGTATTGAAAAGGTCCAGTGCTGAACTGTTGAATAAATTGCTCGAGCCACACCCTGCGAGCATCAGTGATAAACTTAAAAGTATCGGGCTTACCCGCAAAGTCTGCGCAATTTGTTCTTCCGGCATTTCCATTTCGCGATTCTCACCGTCTTTTCTCATTGCTATCTTTTATAAGCCAAGCATGGCTGCCCCAAGGCGCCGTTCAATCGGTGTCGTCCCTCAGGCGCGCAAAGAGCAGATGGTCCTGCCAGGTTCCATTGATACACAGATAGCCGCGGGCATAGCCCTCCCGCTTGAAGCCAGTTCTCTCGAGTAAGCGAACCGATGCGGTGTTGTCAGGAATGCACGCCGCTTCGAGCCGGTGTAACCGTAGTGTTGCGAAACTGTAGGGAATAAGGGCGCGCATCGCCGCTGTCATGTAGCCTTTGCGGGCGAATGGTGCACCAATCCAATATCCAATACTGCCCGCCTGAGCCACGCCTCGCCGAATATTGGCAAGCGTTAGCCCGCCAACCATGGCGTTATCGTCGCTGCGGAAGATCAAAAACGCATATGCCAGATCGCCGCGTTGATCTTCGGCATATCGCTTGAGCCTGCGGCGAAAGGCGCCGCGCGTCAGATCGTCAGGCGGCCAGGTCGGCTCCCACGGAACAAGGAAGTTACGGCTCGTCTCTCGCAGGGCCGCCCATTCGGCAAAGTCACCGCTGTGGGGCGCGCGCAATGTGACGCCCGCGCCGGCAACGCTCGGCACATTCTCGTTGGAACTGACGGTCCTGAAAAACGCCATGGACAATGTCGGTCGAGAACCGCGCGGCTTAGGCCGCGCGGCGAATTAGACTTTCAGCGATTGCGGCGGTGCTTGCAAGGCCATTGCCAGGTCCAAGCGCAGCGATCGCAGGCTTGGCGCGGCCGATCAAGGTGCGACCGGCGGCGCGCGCACTTTCAACACTCACTGCATCAACCTTAGCAACAATCTCCTCTAACGGAATCGGGCGCCCGTACGCGAGCATCTGCCTGGCCAATTGGCCGACGCGCGCCTCGGAGCTTTCCAGCGCCATCAAAAGTCCTGCCTTCATTTGGGCTTTGGCACGGTTGACCTCGGTATCGTTCAACGTTTCGGTCGCGTTGCCAATCTGATCAATGACCACATGCATGAGTTCGGGCGCATCGGATTCATCCGTTCCGGCATAGAGGCCAAACAATCCGGTATCGGCAAAGGGCATGTGGAAGGCCTGAATGGCGTAGCACAGACCGCGATTTTCACGCACTTCCTGGAACAGACGCGAGGACATGCCTCCCCCCAAAACGCTCGTGAACACCTGCAAGCTATAGAGCTGATCGTCGCGCACGGGCAGCCCTTGCAAGGCCATTGCGATATGCACTTGTTCGAGCTCGCGTGTTTCCACCCTCGTGCCGCCGCGGAAATGTGCTGGTTCCGGGTCCGGAGCGGCCGGGCCTGTGAAGCTGGCGAGGCGTTTGTCGACTTCGGCAACAATCGCGCTGTGCTCGATCGCGCCGGCGGCAGCAACCACCATGTTAGGACCACGGTAGTTCCGTGTCAGATAAGCCCGCAGCCGAGACGGGTTGAACGAGCGCACGGTATCCGGCGTGCCAAGAATGGAACGGCCGATCGGCTGCAGTGGAAACGCCGTTTCCTGGAGGCGATCGAACACGAGATCATCGGGCGCATCTTCCGTCGCGCCAATTTCCTGCACGATCACGTTTTGCTCGCGGCGCAATTCTTCCGCGTCGAAAGTCGGTTCAGACAGGATGTCCGACAGCACATCGAGCGCGAGCAGCACGTCGGCCTTGAGCACACGCGCAAAATAACCCGTCGATTCGGCACTCGTCGCCGCATTGAGGTCCCCGCCAACGGCCTCAATCGCTTCCGCGATCTGACGAGCGGTTCGCCGCTTCGTACCCTTGAAAGCCATGTGTTCAAGCAGATGCGAGATCCCATGCTCGTCGGGCCTCTCGTTGCGGCTGCCAGATCCAACCCACACGCCGAGCGAAGCCGTTTCAAGATGTGGCATTCGATCGGTCACCACCGACAAGCCGGAGGGAAGACGAGTGACTTCAACAGTCATGCCGCTGCTCCTTCACGCGCCGCGCGCGAAACCGATGTTACATACCGCTCTACAGCCGCTTGATCCGCCGGCAGCACGGTGATCCGCTCTTTTCGTGTTGTCAGGTCGGCGAGCCTGTCCGGTAGCGCTGGAACGATACCGCAAGCTGCCTTGACCGCGTCGGGAAACTTTGCGGGATGCGCAGTCGACAGCACCACCATTGGCACCGAAGGATCCCGCGTCTCCTTTTCGGCGACTGCCAACGCAACCGCGGTGTGCGGATCAACACAATAATTGGCCTCGCGCATCCAGGCGCGAATTTCAGCGGCGCTTTCCAGCTCGTCCGCGCGGTCGGCGGTGAACAATGCCCGCAACTCCTTGAGCGCCTGCGCCGAGATCGCGAAGCGGCGCGACTGCGCCAACGAACCCATCAAGGCACGCACGGCGCTGGCGTCCCGACCATAGGCATCGAACAACACGCGTTCAAAGTTGGAGGAAACCTGGATGTCCATCGATGGCGAAGTCGTCGCCACCACGTCACGGATCTCGTACACGCCGGTGGCCAAGGTACGGACAAGGATGTCGTTGACATTGGTCGCTATCACCAGGCGATCGACTGGCAATCCCATTCGGAAGGCGACGTAGCCAGCATAGACGTCACCAAAATTTCCAGTAGGCACAGTGAATGCAATTTTTCGATTTGGTCCGCCGAGTGCCACAGCCGCGGTAAAATAATAGACGGCCTGGGCAACGATGCGCGCCCAATTGATGGAGTTGACGCCGGACAGCCGCACGCGATCGCGGAAAGTGTGATGGTTGAACATCGCTTTCACGAGCGCCTGACAGTCGTCGAACGTGCCTTCTATGGCCACCGCGTGAACGTTCGCATCCGGAACGGTGGTCATCATCCGGCGCTGCACCTCGGAAATGCGGCCTTGCGGGAAAAGAACCACCACATCCGCCTGCGCGCGGCCGCGGAAGGCTTCTACGGCCGCGCCACCTGTATCGCCGGATGTGGCGACCACAATGGTGGTGCGTTCGCCACGCTCATGCAGCACATGATCCATCAACCGCGCAACCAACTGCATCGCCAGGTCCTTGAAGGCGAGCGTCGGCCCGTGGAAAAGTTCGAGGACAAACAGGTTCGAATTGAGCTCGGTAAGCGGCGCCACCGCGGGGTGACGGAAATTTCCATAAGCCTCGCGTGTCATGCGCGCGAGATCCGACTCCGCAATTCCATCCCCCACAAAGGGGCGGATGACTTCGACAGCAACTTCGGCGTAAGGCTTGCCGGCAAAACTTTCTATGCGCGCGCCATCAAGCGTCGGCCAGCGCTCCGGCACATAAAGTCCGCCGTCGCGGGCAAGGCCCGCGAGCATCACCTCGACAAAATCGAGCGAGGGAGCCTCGCCCCGGGTTGATACATAACGCATTGATTTAGCTTAATTTTGAGGTTTCCTCGCGGCGGCGTCTATGACTGCACACTAGCCTTGAGCCCCCGCTTTCACAAGAAACGCTCTTTCCGCCCAATAAGCCGGCGTGCCAGCCAAACGATGTAGACGCCGGCAAGCGCAACGGCGAGGCCGAACCACGTAATGGCATATTGCAAATGATTGTCGGGCAAATTGACTTCGAGTTTGCCCGGCTTTGGCCAGCCGCCCGGCGGCGTGGGCCCTTCCTGGTCAATGTAGAAGGGTGCCGCGGTCGCCCACTTCTTGAACGTGGCGATCGAATTGGAATCGCGCAGGTACCAGATATTTTTCTTCGGGTCGTCTTCGGGCGTGAATGAATTGCGCGGCTCCGGCCAGCGCATGACACCGACAATATCAACGATGCCGCGTGGCGCCCCCTCGGCGCGCGTCGCCGGGTCCTTGCGATCGTCCGGCACAAAACCGCGATTGATGAGGATGATGCTGCCTCCGGCCAGTCGCGCCGGTGCAAATACCCAATACCCCGGCCCTTTCACGTCGGGGCGTAACGGAGAGCCGGTTGTGTAAACAAACGCCTCTTCGCCATCGAGGAATTCCGCCGGGAAAGCCACGCGATGAAATTCTTCGCTATCCCCGCGGAGCCGCGGCCAGCTCGCGCGCGGCGGCAAATCCTCCGGGGCACGGCCGAGCCGCGCATTGAGCTTCGCGACCAGGTCCTCTTTCCAGATCTTGCGGTCAAGCTGCCAGATGCCAAGCCCACACAGGATCAAGACACCGACGAGCGCGGCCGCTGTCGCGTCGAGTACGGTGCCGCCCTTTTTTTTTCGCCGCGCTTTCTTCACGCGTCGCCTCGGTATTCGAGACGACCTTCGGCGGCCTTGTGATGAAATTGCAGCGCGATCAACAAGCCCTTGATCAGCCGTAACGGCGCGAGCGTCACGAGCAAAATCAATGGCAGCCACAAAGCCGCGTGCACCCAATAGGGCGGCTGATAGACGATTTCGGTGATGAGCGCCGCGAACACGACGATGAAACCTCCGATGAGAATCACGAATACCGCCGGGCCATCGCCGGCATCGGCGAAGCTGTAGTCGAGACCGCAATATTCGCAGGCCGGCCGAAGCGCCAGGAAGCCTCTAAACAGCCGACCCTCGCCACAACGCGGGCAGCGGCCGCGCAGACCGCGGCCAATCGGCAGTTTGTCCTTCGATGCGTGATCAATCATGATGCCAATCAATCAGCAAAACAAAAGGGCGGCGTGATGACGCCGCCCTCTTTCAGTAAACCATCGATGTTGATCATTCGGGATGCGGCACGCCCGCGCCCCAGACATAGATGCAGGCGAACAGAAACAGCCATACGACGTCGACGAAATGCCAGTACCACGCGGCGAATTCGAATCCGAGATGCTGTTTCGGGGTGAAGTGCCCGGCCAATGCACGCATCAGGCAAACGATCAGGAAGATCGAGCCAATGATGACATGGGCGCCATGGAAGCCGGTCGCCATAAAGAAGGTGGCGCCGTAGATATTGCCGCTGAAATGAAAAGCCGCGTGCGAATATTCGTATGCCTGCACGCAAGTGAAGGTGAGCCCCAACAGAATGGTGAGGATCAAACCCCATTTTAAACCCTGCCGATCATTTTCCAGCAACGCATGGTGTGCCCAGGTGACGGTCGTGCCGGACGTGAGCAAGATCAGCGTGTTGAGCAGCGGCAGATGCCACGGGTCGAAGGTTTCGATCCCTTTCGGCGGCCACACGCCACCGGTCACCGCGATCCGCCCCACATCGTGCACGTCTCCGGGAAACAACGCGGTGTTGAAATAGGCCCAGAACCAGGCAACGAAGAACATCACCTCGGAGGCGATGAACAGGATCATGCCGTAGCGGTGTGAGATCTGCACCACGCGCGTGTGGAAACCCTCGAATTGGGCTTCGCGGATCACGTCGCGCCACCAGGCAACGAACGTGTAGAGCACGCCCAGCACGCCGATACCGAAAACCACCGGCGCGGCGGGGTACATGTGATGCATCCAGCTTATTGCGCCGACCGCCAGGATGAAGGCGGACACCGCGCCGACCGCCGGCCAGGGGCTCGGATCGACCAGGTGGTAGTCATGTTGCGGCTTGGCGTGAGCGTCGGCCATCGTCTTCGTCTCCATTTACGTTCCGCACATGATCTTATCCGAACTTTTCGGAATCATGTGCGTTAGAGCTTGCTTGACTTCTTATCCGGCGCCTCGGCGACCGGCTGCTCCGGATCGCGGAGCCGGTAAAATGTATAAGATAGCGTGATGACGTTGAGGTCGTTTTGATCACGGTCTTTGGCGATCGCAGGATCGACATAGAACACCACCGTCATATCGCGTGTTTCGCCCGGTTTCAGGCGCTGTTCGGTGAAGCAGAAACAGTTGATCTTGTCGAAATAGGCGCCGATGGTCGGTGGCGAAACATTGTAGGAAGCCTGGGCCGCTATTTCCCGCGCGGCTTCGTTGACGACCTTGTAGTGCACGGTCGCCACTTCCCCGACGCGCACCTGGATCGCATTTTGCTCGGGCTGGAATTTCCAGGGCAGGCCAGACGAAACATTGGAGTCGAAACGAATCGTCAGCGTGCGCCCGAGCACATGATCGGGGGCGCTTTCCGCGACCTGTGGGGTGCCGCCGAACCCGGTTGTCTTGCAAAACCAGTTGTAGAACGGCACCGACGCATAGGCTGCGCCCACCATGCCGGCAACAAGCGCGCCACAGCAGCTCGCGACCAGCACATCGCGGCTAAGAGGCTTTCTATGCATTTTGTCAAAACGTGCGGTCATCGGTGTCTGTCAGATTGGGCGGATCAGGACGGCCGGGCCCTTGACCAGCGTCATCACATAAAACAGCACGACCAGTGCGGCGAGTGCGAACGCGATAGCGACCGAGCGGGACCGCCGCGCGCGCTTCTGTGCTTCGGTGAGCACGATGCCATCATCGTCTTGTTGCTCGCCCATCAGATCATCCTTGGCGATTTCCGTGGTCACGCTGCCAATCGGGTGATCAGCCCGCCCCACCCGCGCTCGACCAGCAGTACCGCAAACAGCAGAAACAGGTACAGTATGGAGAAAGCGAAGAGCTTGCGGCTCGCGCGCTCGGCAGGGCGGTTTTCGCGCAGAACTTGCCAGCCCAGCGTAAGCATGATCGCGCCTGTCAAAACAGCGGTGATTCCGTACAAGGCGCCGGTATAGCCGAACACCCATGGCGCGATGCCGAGCGGCACAAGAACGAGCGTATATAGCAGGATCTGGCGCCGCGTGCTGGCATCGCCTGAAACAACGGGCAGCATCGGAATGCCCGCGCGTGCATAATCCTCGGTGCGATAAAGCGCCAGCGCCCAGAAATGCGGCGGCGTCCAGAAAAAGATGATTAGAAATAAAAGAACCGGCTCAAGCGACAGCGATCCGGTCACGGCCGCCCAACCGATCATCGGCGGGAATGCGCCCGCGGCGCCGCCAATCACGATGTTCTGCGGTGTCGAACGCTTGAGCCAGATCGTATAGATCACGACATAGAAGAAGATGGTAAAGGCGAGCAGCGTCGAGGCGACCCAGTTCACCAACAAGCCAAGCACGACAACAGAGAAAGAACCGAGCGTTAGCCCAAACGCCAAAGCCTCACCAGGACGTATGCGGCCCATGGGCACCGGCCGCTGTGCAGTTCGTATCATGACTGCATCGATGTCGGCGTCGTACCACATGTTCAGTGCACCAGACGCCCCCGCGCCAACCGCGATACAGAGCAGCGCGGTAAATGCAGTGACCGGGTGCAGCGAGCCAGGAGCGACCGCGAGACCCACCAACGCCGTAAACACCACGAGCGACATCACACGTGGTTTCATGAGAGCGATGTAATCGCCAACCGTCGCAAGACTCGGCTCTGCGGAGCCACTTACGACGAGCGGCCCGCGGAGATCTGCGCCTGCGCTGACGAGCGACATGGGCTTGCGTCAAAATCCTATTTGATCCGCGGCAGCGTTTCGAATTGATGGAATGGTGGTGGCGACGACAGCGTCCATTCCAGCGTGGTCGCGCCAACGCCCCACGGATTGTTGCCGGCCACGCGCTTTTTGACGAATGCCTCGATCATTCCAAAAAAGAAAATGATCACACCAAAGCCGGAAATGTACGAGCCATAGGAGGAAATCATGTTCCAGCCATGAAACGCATCCGGATAGTCCACATAACGGCGCGGCATGCCGGCGAGGCCCAGGAAATGCTGCGGAAAGAACACCAGGTTCACCCCGATGAAGGTGACCCAGAAATGCAACTTCCCGATGGTCTCGTTGTACATGTAGCCGGTCATCTTCGGGAACCAGTAGTACCAGCCGCCAAAGATGGCGAAGACAGCGCCGAGTGACAGCACGTAGTGGAAGTGCGCCACAACGTAATAAGTGTCCTGCAATACGCGATCGACGCCTGCATTGGCCAGCACCACGCCTGTGACGCCGCCCACCGTAAACAAGAAGATGAATCCAAGCGCCCACAGCATCGGGGTGCGGAACTCGATTGAGCCGCCCCACATCGTGGCAATCCAGGAGAAGATCTTTACGCCTGTCGGCACCGCAATCACCATGGTGGCGGCGATGAAATAGGCCTGCGCGCCGGTCGACATTCCGACCGTGTACATATGATGCGCCCACACCACGAAGCCGATGCCGCCGATGGCGACCATGGCATATGCCATGCCGAGATAGCCGAACACAGGCTTGCGGCTGAAGGTCGCGACGATCTGACTGATCATGCCGAAGCCCGGCAGGATCAGGATGTAGACTTCCGGATGTCCAAAGAACCAGAACAGGTGCTGGTACAGAATTGGATCTCCGCCGCCCTCGGCCGAGAAGAAGGTCGTGCCAAAATTTCGGTCGGTCAGCAGCATCGTGATTGCGCCTGCAAGCACCGGCAACGCCAGGAGCAGCAGGAAGACCGTCACCAGGATGGACCAGACGAACAGAGGCATTTTGTGCAGCGTCATCCCGGGCGCGCGCATGTTGAAGATCGTGGTGATGAAGTTGATGGCGCCGAGGATCGATGAGGCACCGGCCAGATGCAGCGACAAGATGCCGAAGTCGACTGCCGGACCAGGATGGCCGCTCGTCGATAGCGGAGCGTAGAGAGTCCACCCGGCGCCGACGCCGTTGGAGCCCGGCTCACCTTCGACAAAGGCCGAGGTAAGCAAAAGCGCAAACGAGGCCGGCAGCAGCCAGAACGAGATATTGTTCATGCGCGGGAACGCCATGTCCGGGGCGCCGATCATCAGCGGGACGAACCAATTGCCGAAGCCGCCGATCATCGCCGGCATCACCATGAAGAAGATCATGATCAGGCCGTGCGCGGTGACGAACACGTTGAATTCGTGCGGCGTCGGGAAAATCTGAATGCCCGGGTTCTGCAACTCGAGTCGAATGGCTATCGACATCAGACCGCCGATCACGCCGGCGACCAGCGCGAACACCAGGTACATCGTCCCGATGTCTTTGTGGTTGGTCGAGTACACAAAACGCCGCCATCCGGTTGGATGGTGCTCGTGGGCCTCATGTGCGCCGTGTGCAGCAGCCGTGTTGCTAGCCATCGTTATTGTCCTTCGAACTCGTCGTTATCGCTCGCGTATTCGTCAGTTCGCAGCCCCGGCCGCGGCCACCGCGGTCGGATGACTGTCGTCGGTTGTTGCGAATTTCTTTTTCGCCTGCTCAACCCAGGCGGTGTATTCTTTTTCATTCACTACGCGCACCATGATCGGCATGAAAGCGTGGTCTTTGCCGCAGAGTTCCGAGCACTGCCCGTAATAGATTCCCTCGCGCTCCGCCTTGAACCATGTCTCGTTGATGCGGCCCGGGATGGCGTCGATCTTGATGCCGAATGACGGCACAGCGAATGAGTGGATCACGTCGGCGCCGATGGTGAGCACATGAACCACCTTGTTCACCGGGACTACCATTTCATTGTCCACTGCGAGCAGACGCGGTTGCCCAGGCTTGAGATCCTTGTCCTGCACCATCAGGGAGTCGAATTCGAATTTGCTGTCAGGATAGCTGTAGCTCCAGAACCACTGCTTGCCTGTAGCCTTCACCGTCACGTCAGCCTTCGGCATGTTGAGCTGAAAAAACAGAAGGCGGAATGAGGGCACCGCGATCGTCACCAGGATGAGGACCGGAACCACCGTCCAGAGCACTTCGATGGTGGTGTTGTGGGTGGTGCGCGAGGGTACCGGATTGCTGCGCGCGTTGAACTTCACGACGACTATGACGAGCAGCGCCAGAACGAAAACAGCGATGGCCGAGATCACCCACAGCAGAAAATCGTGGAACCAGATGATGTCGTCCATCACCGGGGTGGCGCCCTTTTGCAAGCCGAGCTGCCACGGTTCCGGCTGGCCTGTCGCTGCAAGCGCCGCCCCTGTTGCGAATACGGGCACGCTCGTGGTGATGAATGCGATCAACCGCTTGAGCACCAGCATTGTTCAATGCGCTCCTTCGACGAGAAAATCGGCCTTGCTTAGGCCCCTTTTTGCCGCCCACCACTGGCATGATGTTCGGCGCGGCCCGCTGAGCACGGCATTTGCCACGGGCGTGGCAGCTTGGGCGGTGCGGCGGGACGGGGGGAAATCCCGGCCTCTCAAACCACAATTCCAGCCCTGCCGCAATGCACCTCATGACCTCCTACATGCGACAAACGGCGTAGCCAAAATCAGCTTTAGGGCTGCCATTACAGCATGATGGTCCGGCGCCAAAGATGCCTTGCTTGACAGGATTGGCCGGGCATGACCCAACGAGGGCGAATAAAATGCTGTCCGGACCCCGATTCGCCAGCGCTTTGGGGGATTAAGGCGGGTGCGACGACCGGACGCCAAGGGATCGAGCGATGAGAATCTTTGAATTTGGCAGGCAGGCCCTAGTGGCCGCGATGTGGTGCGCGGTGATGTCGCTGGTTGCACTCCCGGCGCTCGTACCTACCAGCAGCGCGCTCGCCCAGGGCGCCGTCAAGTCTGTGCACAAGGACTGGCAAATTCGCTGCGATACGCCGCCGGGCGCCAAGGCTGAACAATGCGCGCTGATCCAGAGCGTCACGGCGGAGGATCGCGCCAATGTCGGCTTGACCGTTATTGTGCTTAAGACCGCCGACCTGAAGAGCCGGTTGATGCGCGTGGTCGCACCGCTCGGCGTCTTGCTGCCATCGGGCCTCGGGCTCAAGATCGATCAGGCCGATATCGGGCGGGCCGGCTTCGTGCGTTGCCTGCCAAATGGTTGCATCGCCGAAGTCGTTATGGACGATGAATTGATCAAGAAATTGCGCAACGGAAAGTCCGCGACTTTCATCATCTTCCAGACCCCGGAGGAAGGTATCGGCTTCCCGATGAGCCTTGCTGGTTTTGGCGAGGGCTACGATAAGCTGCCGTGATCCCCTCGCGGCCCGACGTTCTCCGCATTATCTACCGAGAGCTGACCGTAACGCGGAGCTAGGCATGACATTCCCCACCTCCCTGATTGACCGCGCCGGCCTTGACCGCGGCAAGGTGCGTCAGTTGATCGGTCGCGGCCTCGACGCCGCCGATGATGGCGAATTGTTCCTTGAGTATCGCCAGGCTGAGGCCCTGACTTTCGACAATGGCCGGCTCAAGCAAGCGACCTACGATACGGTCCAGGGATTCGGGTTGCGGGCAGTGAAAGACGAAGCCATCGGCTATGCCCATGCCTCGGACGTATCGGAAGGAGCGATCGCGCGCGCGGCCGAGGCCGTGCGCGCCGTCAAGGGCGGACGCAGCGGAACTTACGCTGAAGCACCAGGCCGGACCAACCGCAAGCTCTACAGCGATGAGAATCCACTTGGTTCGCCGGCTTTCGAAGACAAGGTGAAGTTACTGGAATCGATCGATGCTTATGCGCGCAAGAAGGATCCACGTGTGCGGCAGGTCACCGCGAGTGTCGCGGCGAACTGGCAGGTCATGGAGATCTTGCGGGCCGATGCCGAAAACTACCGCGATATACGCCCGATGGTGCGGCTCAACGTGTCCGTGGTCGTCGGAGACGGCGACCGGCAGGAATCGGGCGGCTACGGATTCGGTGGGCGCGAAAGCTTTCAGCGGCTCATGGACCCTCAAGCCTGGCAGGACGCCGTCGATGAAGCGGTCCGGCAGGCCTTGGTAAATCTCCAGGCTGTTCCTGCCCCTGCCGGCGAAATGGATGTGGTACTCGGCTGCGGCTGGCCCGGCGTGATGTTGCATGAAGCTGTCGGTCATGGTCTCGAAGGTGACTTCAACCGCAAAAAGACGTCGGCCTTTGCCGGGCTTATGGGTCAACAGGTTGCGGCAAAGGGAGTTACCGTCGTTGACGACGGCACTATTCAGGCGCGCCGCGGCTCATTGTCCATCGACGACGAGGGCACACCAACCAACCGGACCGTATTGATCGAGGACGGCATTCTGGTCGGTTACATGCAGGACCGGCAAAACGCGCGATTGATGGGTATGAGACCCACCGGAAATGGAAGGCGCGAGTCGCACGCGCATGTGCCGATGCCGCGCATGACCAATACTTACATGCTAGCCGGCAAGCACGAGCCGCAAGAAATCATCGCTTCGGTGAAAAATGGCCTGTACGCCGTCAGTTTTGGCGGAGGTCAGGTCGACATTACGTCCGGCAAATATGTCTTCCAGTGTACCGAGGCCTACAAGATTGAAAATGGCAAAGTCGGCGCGCCAGTCAAAGGCGCCATGTTGATCGGTAACGGACCGACTGACCTTCGCCGTATCTCAATGATAGGCAACGATTTCGCGCTCGATCCCGGCATTGGCACTTGTGGCAAAAATGGCCAAGGCGTGCCGGTCGGCGTCGGCCAGCCGAGTTTGCGCATGGACAAGATCACGGTGGGCGGCACCGCCTGATTTGATGGGAGTAAGTGCAATGGCGAAAGTCTCGCGCGCCGGTAGCTGGATCAGGAGCATTGCCGATATCGCAGTCATTGTGCTCATCGTGCTGGCGGCAAAGACTGCGATCGCCGAACCATTCTATGTGCCATCAGGCTCGATGGAACCCACACTTTTGATCGGCGACGAATTGTTGGCGACAAAATTCCCGTACGGCTATAGCTCGGCCTCATTGCCCGCCTTTCTGGTTTTGCCGAACACGCCGCGCGTTCTTGCTGCGCTACCCAAACGAGGCGACGTCGTGGTGTTCCGCTGGCCAGGCGACCGATCGCAAGTCTGGGTAAAGCGCGTGATCGGTCTGCCGGGAGATCGCATTGGCTTGCGCAACGGCCGGGTCTCGATCAACGGCACCGCAGTTGGAGTTCGTCCTGCTGGCATCGGCCAGTCGCAAGCCGAAGACGGTGGCGCGGTGTCGGCCGCACGCTACATCGAGACATTGCCGGGCGGCTACGAACATCCAATCTTCAAGATGGTGGCCCGCGCCGAATATGATGACATGCCTGACCTGACGGTGCCGCCAGGCCACCTGTTTGTCATGGGAGATAATCGCGACAATTCCGCCGATAGCCGCGTGGCCGTACGCGCGGGCGGCGTCGGACTTTTGCCAGTTGAAGATCTTGTCGGTCGTGTGGATGCCGTCGTCGGTTCCTGGGATCTCGCCGTCAAAGATCGGCCCATCAGGGATTGGCCTTCCGGATTGCGGCTATCCCGCTTCTTCACGGCAGTCCGCTAACCGCTCTAGCGCACCACGCCCGAAATACAGCACGGCTTGTACCGCGGACGCGTGATCTTGTCCTTGAGATAGCAACGTGCCGTGGCTCCGATGTAGCCGGGCCGCACATAGGTCCAGGCGCGGCATTTGTTGTCGGCCTCGCATGCTGCCTTGCATGGCGCGCCGGCGGGATCGGTCGCTACGTCCAGACTGCGAAAATCGCCGCCGAACCGATCGATGGAATACTCGATCGGACCCTTCCGTTCGACGACGGCAGCGCCGCGGACGCCGGAAACGCAACAACTCTCCTCGACACGCGGCGGCACGCGGTTCTTCAACCAGCAGGCCGCGACCGCACTTTCGGTGCGCGGGTAAGAGAAGGCCCATGCATGGCAACGCGCATCGCGCTCGCAGCGCAAGGCGCAGACCGCGGGGTCACCGCTGCGAATTTCGAACCTGAGGTAGTCGCCGCCGCGACGATCAAACCCGCTCTGGGCATGCGCTTGGCCAGCCAAACCCACAACCGCCAACGCGAGCGCGGTCGACGCCCTGATCAGAATTTGCATGCGCGCCCGCTCGAATTCGAGAGTCGGTCAGCTTGGCCCCGCGTGCATGTTAACGCACCCGCCGGCGATTGTGCAGGTGCGCATCGGGAAGGAACGCCGCAGAATTCCTGTCGAAAATTAAGCGCCCGCCGGAGGGGCCAGCGGGCGCGGATCCGGCCGCGAGAGGGGATGATCGCGGGTGTCGGATCGAGCGGCCGATGAGAGGGATCGGCCGTTTGCTTTATTCGCTACGATGCCTTGCGCAGGTCCTCTGATGACCGGCGAACCGTCCTGTTGAATTCGGCACGCCGCACGGCGTGGTCGAGGCGGCGCTCAAGCGCGCGCTCGCGCAGGAGTGCCGTTGGGTCGTCCCAAAACGGCTCCGAAAAGGCATCGCGCACGTCAGCGCGGGTAAGGCCGATATCGGCGAGCATTCGGCGATCAAGACCGGCCAGGACGTTAGCCTCGCGGCGGTGCCGGCGCGCCTCCGCCAGTTCCTTCAGCCAGCGAGTCACAAGGGCCAGCAAGGAGGCGAATACCCGGACCAGCGTGCCGCCGGCGACGGGCAAAACAGGGTAATTGGCGCTCATTTCAGTCTCCT
>Ga0335077_10001884_pt1 | contig 24998 bp, 25 predicted proteins | sample Lox_Sample_31_FD_207151 | JGI IMG/M metagenome (GOLD analysis project Ga0335077, IMG submission 207151) | Soil microbial communities from Loxahatchee National Wildlife Refuge, Florida, United States - Lox_Sample_3.1 | ecosystem: Environmental > Terrestrial > Soil > Wetlands | place: USA... | reverse complement strand
ACAACGCAACGGCAAAAACCCATCAACGAGGACAGAAGGTCGCATCTCTCTCTGCCTCAAGCTGAGGTATTCAGCATGGTTGGTAAGCCGCTCCCTACCAGTTTCGATGCGGGGGTGCCGCTGCGTGACGTCCAAGAGGCCGCCTCGCACGCCGACCCGCGAACGACGATGCGGTACGACCGCGCCCGCGGCAGCCTGGACCGGCACGCGACCTATATTGTCGCCGCCTACGTCGCCGGCGCTGCCCGGTAACAGGCACACCAGCCGGGAGCAGCTCCGCCTGGCGGTGGCAGCCGTCGGGCGGAGCTGCTTGCAGCAGCGGGTGCCAATTACCTGGCTGTGACGCACCGCGACCTCGGCACGAACGCGAACCGTCGATCTGCGCCCCCGGCTGCCGCCAGCGGCGAGTCCGCGTGCCGCACCGATCTGGGCCTTCTGCGCTACTGAGCAGGCTTGCCAATCCCCGCTCATGCATGATGCCGATGACAGCGCGTCTCCGATTGCATGCTGGTGCATTTCTCCGTATAGCTGTTCCCTGAGCACCACGATCGGCGGAGTTCAGTTCCTGGGTCCGCTCTTCTTCCCCCCGGCCACGCCTGCCGGCGATGGACACCGATTGCCTACGTGGACCTTGCAATATTTCGTGCACAGATCGCGCTGCCCTGCGCGCCGCAGATGGCCGGCACGCCGACCAGGATCCGAGCTAGCTTCGGACGAATGCTGGTAGCCGGCTTCGCGGTATTCATCGTGTCGCCGCTGGTGCAGCCGCGGTGGCTGCGGGGAGGCTGTCGATGAAGCCGGTGATCAGCTCGGCGAGCGCCGCCGGCTGCTGCAGCGGCATCAGGTGATCGCAGCCGCGCAGGGTCACGGTGCGAGCATCGGGCAGCATGCCGGCCAGCCGCTGCACGGTCTCGGCCATGAGCGGGGTCAGTTGTGGGCTGTCGCCGCCGAGCACGACCAGGGCGGGTTGGGTGACCCGGGCCGCCTGGCCGGGGCCGAAGGCCCATTCGCGGACCGCGGAGAGCTCGTCGGCGAAGAAGAACGCCGACTCCGCCCGGGCGGTGTCCAGGCCGGCGGTGCCCAGCGGGCCGGTCATGACCGCCGGATAGCCGGGGCCGCCGATACCGCGCATGAAGGTGTCGAACGCCGCGTGCGGATCGCCGGCGCGGAACGCCTCGATGGCCGGGCCGACGGTGGTGGCGACGAACTGTTCGTCCGCCGGGCCGTGCAGGTCCCCGCCGGGGGCGGGCTCGAGCAGGCTGAGGCTTGCCACCAGGTCGGGACGGTCCTGGGCCAGCTGCAGACCGATCAGGCAGCTGGATGAATGCCCGACCCAGTGGGCCGCTCCGGTCCCGAGCGCGTCCAGCAGGCCAGCGGCGTGCCGCGCGTGATCGGCCAGGCTGAGGTGGCCAGCCGGCGCTGCCGTGCCCCGGTAGCCGCATCGGCGCATCCGCACGACCCGGAACCGGTCGGTGGGCAGGTGCTGGGCCAGGGGCAGGAACCAGTCGCTGAACACGCCCGCATGCACCAGCAAGATCACCTCGCCGGGGCGCTGTCGTGGTAGCCGACCTCCCCGCCACCTGTGACGAGCCGTCGCATGTCTTTGGGGTCATCGCCGCCGTCGTAGCCGGTGGCACCTGGTTCGCCACTGTCGATACGCACTGTTCTCACTCCTGTCCGTCAGTCTGTGCAGCACTTGGGTGATGGCCGCCGGCTCTGACGCTGGGCGGGCGGGTGGCGGCTGTGTGCCCTGAGCTGGATGCTGCTTACCTTGGTCCTCTGGCTCCCGCCCATGCCGCGGGGCTGCCTGGGGTTATGCGCTCCAGAACTCGTCCTCGGTTTGCTGGTCGCCCTGGTACTCGACGAATTCGATGGCCCGCCCGCCGGTCACTCGCCAGACGTGCACCTCGGGGGAGGACCAGGCTTGCCCGTGTCGTTCCGCCGAGATCGTGCACAGCGCGACGACCCGCTCGCCGTCGGCCAGGAAGAATTCCTCCGGGACGACCCGCAGGGTGCCGGCGGAGAGCTGCTGGCAGCGGCCGAAGAACTCCAGCACTCCCGGGTGGCCGTGAAAGTCACCGGACAGCGGGCTGCGCCCGGGAACGTGCCAGGTGATCTCGGTGTCGAGCACTTCGAGCACGGCTGGAATGTCGCCGTGGGCGAAGGCGTCATAGGCGCGGCGGATCAGCTCGGCGTTGGCGGCTGGGGTGCTGGCAGGTGCGGTGGCGGAAGCAGTCATGGCTTACCCCGTTCGTCGGGCGTGCCGTGGTCGGCGACGCTGCTGTCGACGATCGGGGATGGGCTGGCCCGGGGCGAGGGGGTGGGGACCCTGGTGTTACCGGGCGGGCACCCGGGGGTTTTCTGGGGTTTTCCTCGCCGAGCACCCTCACGAGCTGGGGCCGACCGCTGATGTCGAGCTTGGCGTATACCCGGGCCAGGTGGCCTTCGACGGTCTTGACGGTGACATAGAGGGTCTGGGCGATCTCCCGGTTGGTGCGCCCGCCGGCGGCCAGCCGCGCGACACGCAGCTCGGCCGGGGTGAGCGACTCCACGCCGCGGCGCCAGTCCCGGCGGGGACGGGCGCCTGCGGCGCCCAGTTCGGCCCGCACCCGGGCGGCGAGCGGCCGGGCACCGCATCGCGCGGCCAGGTCAAGGGCCTCGGCGAGGTGCTCGCGTGCGGCGGCGCGCTGGCCGGCGCGGCGCTGCGCCGCGCCGAGCTCGGCCAGGGACTTGGCCCGTTCCAGCACGGCGGGGGAATCGGCAAGCGCCGCCACCGAGCCGGCGAGCAGGTCCAGTCCCCGCCGGCCGCCAGCGGCGAGCCCGGCGGCGCGCAGCGCGACCCCGAGCGCCCGCGGTGCCGCGAAGCCGCGCACGTCGGCGAGCTCGGCCTCGGCGAGCTGGCGGGCCTGCGGCCGGTCGCCGGCCAGCAGCAGGGCCTGGGCGGCGCCGGAGCGGGCGTGCAGGTAGCCGGTGTCGCGGATGTCTAGGCCCCACACGTCGCCGCTGAACATGGCGGCGCAGGTCCGGAAGGCGGCGATCGCATCGGCGGGACGGCCGGCGGCCAGATGCAGCCGGCCCCAGGCGGCGGGGATGAGGACCGTGCCGACCCCGGGAGACCAGCCCGTGGCGGGCAGCGACTCCAGCAGCGCCTGAGCCTGGTCGAACTCCCCGGCCTCCACGGCGACGTCCGCGCACACGGTGACCGCGAACGGCAGGCCGGGCGCGAAGTCGCCTTCTTGCATCACGCGCAGCGCGATCCGCGCGGCGGCCTCCGCCTCCGGCAGCGCCCCCAGCCGCAGCCTGAGGAACCCCACCGCGCTGTAGACGGCGACCAGGCCACGGGCGCTGCCGGTCCGGCGCAGCCCGGCCAGCATCGGGTCGATCGAGTTCTCCACCGCATCGAAGCCCTCGGCGGCCACCAGGCACCACAGCAGCGCGGCGCGGGTGTCCCAGTTCTCCACCGGCGACGGCGCGGCCGACAGCGCCGCCAGCAAGGGGCCGGCGACCTCCGCCGCGGGACGGCCCGCCAGCAGCGCGGCCATGCCACGGGCGACCGCCAGCGCTTCGCCCGACAGCACCGGCCTGCCGCTGGCGGCCAGGCGGCTCAGTGCGGGACCGACCCGGGCGGCCCGGCGGGCGTCGTGCAAGCCCGCAACCACAACCTCGCCTTCCAGCTGGCCGGCCAGATCCGCGTCGGCGTCCCCGAGCTCGGCCACGGCCCGCTCGATGACATCCACCGCCTCCGCCCAGCGGAACGAGCTCGCGTGCGCCCGCGCGACCTCCATCGCGATCCTCGCCCGCTCCCGCGGGCCGGCCGTGCGGGCCAGCGCCTGCTCAAGCCAGTCGCGTGCGCTGCCGCGCCCGGCCGCCACATCCGCGCCAGCCAGCTCCCGCAGCAGCCCCGCCTGCTCCTCCGGCGGGGGCGGCTCGGCCCAAGCGCGGCGAAGCAGCTCACCTGCAGCGCGCGGCTCGCCCGATGCCAGCGCCGCGCTCGCCGCTTCCCGGAGCCGCTGGCACACCCAGGCGTCACCGGCAGGCGGCAGCATGCGCAGGTGCGCCGCGACCTGCCCGGCCGGAGCCCGCTCGGCGTGCAGCACGCCGGCCGCCGCCCGGTGCAGCACCACCGCTGGGCGCTGTCCAGCGATGCCTCGACCGCCTGGCGCACGATCGGATGCAGGAAACGCGGCGGGTCGGAGCCGGCCAGCACGTCCGAGCGGACCAGCGCCGCAGCCGCGTGCAGCGCCTCTTCCCAACCCTGGCCGACCAGCGCCGCCGCATGGCGCAGGTCGCAGCCATCACCCAGCACCGCCAGCGCCTGAGCCAGCCGGGCCGCGTCCGGGCCGAGCTGCCGCAACCGCCCGCCGAGGTAGAACATGACGTCCCGCGCCCCCGTCGCCGCCGCGCCCTGCCAGTCCGCGGTGGCCGGCGAGGCGCCGCTGACGGTGACCGCCCGGAGCAGTTCCCGCAGGTAAAACGGGTTGCCCCCGCTGGTGCGCTTCAGCCACAAGCAGTGCTGCGCGCTGGCTTGCGTCCCGAGCGCCTCACGGGCAACCGACGCGACCGCCTGCTCGCTGAGCAGCCGGGGCCGCACGATCACCGCGGCCTGTTTGCGCACCGCGAGCAGCGGGGCCGCATCCGCAGCCGGGTCGGCCGGCCGCAGCGTGACCAGCAGCGACACCCCCAGATCCCCGGCCCGGGGAGCCAGATAGGCCAGCCACCGCAGCGAGGCGCGATCGGCCCACTGCGCGTCGTCCACGGCCACCACCACCGGCTGCAGCGCCGCGAGGTTCGCCGTCAGCCAGTACAGGCCGTGCAACACCGCGAAGGACGCATCCGCTGGCTGGGCAGCCGCGGGCGCACCCAGCAGCATCCACGCCGCCTCCGCCGGCCCCGCCAGCAGCAGCTCGCGCTCCTCCGGCGATGCCCCGGTCAGCCGGCGCTCGAACAGCTGCCGGACCACCCCGAACCCGAACCCCGCCTCCAGCTCGGCCCCCCGTGCCCGCAACACCGCCGGGCCCCGCTCCCCGGCGCGCGCGCAGGCCGCATCCACCAGCGCGGTCTTCCCGATACCCGCGCCGCCCTCGATGAACAGGACCCCGCCAGCCGACAGCAGCGCCTCCACCGCCGCCAGCTCCTCGTCACGCTCGAGCAGCATCCTCACAACCTAGGGTCCGCGGCTTAACTAACCCCGGTAAGCCAGACCCTATCAGCGCCAAGAGCTGTCCGGCCGCCGTCGCCAGCGAGGCCCTAACCGGGTGTTCTGCGTGTGCCTGTCCGCGTGACCAGCGCATGAGTCAGCCACGCCGATTCGGCGTTCGGGGCAGCGTGGCGGTGCGCCGACTAGCGAATCCGGTCGCGCTCTGTGATGGCCATAGTGTCTTCTTCATGGCCGCCAGCGGGCAGATCCGGATGGCCGCCGACATCCAGGTCGCGCTCGAAGCCCACCAGCGGTAGTGCACCGACAACAACACCTGCGAATGCCGATCCTGAGAAAAACAGGCAGGCATCGCGGGGAACCGTCAGACGGGTGCCGAGCTGGGTGTTTGTCCTGCTGCTCGCGGCGGTCGGGATCGGCACCGGCCTGGTGCTCGTGCTAATCGCCCATCTGGTACGCGCAACAGCCCGCTGGCCCCTAGCTTCGGCTTCCCTGCGGCGGCGCTCGCGGTGCGCCGACAGGGGATTGTGGTCGGGGTTGTCGCAGTACTTGGGCTTGGCGCCCCGGTCGCTGCCAGGTGCGGCGGTGGGCTGATCGCAGCCGGGGTAGGCGCAGGTCCGGGGGGTTGTGGCTGCTGGCTTGACCCGGCTGCCGGCGGGCTTCGGCGCCCTTATCCCGCGCTGGGGCCGCTAAGCGCGGTGTATTGGCGGATGATGTCGTCGAATGATTCCTCAGGGTACAGCCCGAGCGCGTGCGCGCGGGGCGTCTCGAACCGGGCGGGCCAGCTCTCGACGATCGCGCTGATCGCGGGGTCTTCGGTCCAGTCGATGAGGTCGCTGGCGGGGCATCCGGCGATCCGGTCCATGGCGGCGGCCATGGATCCCGGGGTCGTCGTCAGGCCAGGCAGGGTCATCGCGGTGCGGCTGCCCCACGCCTCGTCGGTGACGGCGGCGGCGCGCAGCAGACCGTCGATGGTCCGGCGCGGAGACGACAGCGCGACAGGGGTGCTGGCCGGCACCGGGCACGCGGCGCGCAACCCGGCCAGTGGCTCGCGGATGATCCCTGACATGAAGCCCGACAGCGCGGCGTTCGGCTTGCCCGGCCGGACCGACACGGTCATGAGCCGCACGGACCTGCCTCGGGCGAATCCTTTACGGCTGTAATCGGCGACGAGCTGCTCGGCGATGAATTTCTGCGCGCCGTAGCTGGACTGGGGGCGCGGCAGGGTGTCGTCCCGGACGACGTCAACGGCCCCGGTCGCCGGGTCGGTGCCGAACACCGCGATAGAGCTGGAGAACACCAGGACCGGCGGGCGGGCGTGCCGCCGCGCGTGCTCCAGCACGGCGCGCGTCCCGTCCACGTTCACGCGCATCCCCAGGTCGAAGTCCGCCTCGGCCGCGCCGCTCACCACCCCGGCCAGGTGGAAGATGACGTCCGCCTCGCCGAGGCCGCCGATCACCGCCGCCAGGTCGCCGGCCACCGCGCGAGTGCGCGGATCAGCGGCCACGTCCGCCGCCGGCGCGGCGAGGTCCGCGATGACGAGCTCGCCCACGTCAGCCGGGCCGACGCCGCCGATGCAAGCCGACCCGGCCAGCAGCCGCCGGGCCAGCAGCGTCCCGATGAAGCCGGCCCCGCCAGTGACAATCACTCGCATGGTCGCAGGATAACTAATGCCAGTCCCGCTGAATGACGCGCGAAGGTGCTGAAGGTTGGGCGTGTCACGCTGGCGGTCGAGGACCGCGAATTCGCCGCGGCGGCGGCCCTTCCCACCGGAACGCTCTGGGCGGTGGGCCGCCTCCGATAACGCGGACCTGATTGTCAACAGCAGTAACGCGTAGCAGCCGCCAGCGGCGTCGGCGCCCGGCACCGCGATTCTCGAGCCTCCCTTACAGGATCGCGGGCCGGACGCCGATGTGCCTGGAATCAAATGCCCTCCCGTAGTGGCACTACCTGCCACCTACTTAGCCAACTACGGCAATGCAGAAGGTCATCGGAGAGCATCTGCTGGCCGACTACACCCGTAAGGGGTTCGTGCGCGGACGGACCGTTCGCCTGATGACCGTCAGCGTCCGCCCCGGGCGGCCCAACGCAGCGGCGTCGAGCTTCCTGTCCGCCATCATCAGGGAACCGCTCGCCGGCGAACGCGCGATCTGCCCGGTCGACGCCCGGACCGAGGTGGCGCTCGCCTCGCCGGCCCGGGCCATCGACGGACTGCTCTGCGCTGCCAGGTCGTCCGACGAAGCCTGGGGCGGTCGCAGCGCGGTCAACCTGCCTGCGCTCACCGTGACGGTCGCGGACATGGTCGCCGCGTTGGAGCGGGTGGCCGGTGCTGAGGTGAGTGCCCTGATTGACTGGGCTCCAGACCCGGTGGTGGCTGGGATCGTGACGAGCTGGCCCGCTCGGTTCCGCGCTGACCGGGCTGCCCGGCTGGGCCTCACCCCGGATCCAGATTTCGAACGCGTCATTAATCTGCATCTCGCCGAGGCCCGGCAGTGACGCGGCGTCACAGCCAACGGCTGCCAGGCAAGTGGCGCCAGGCGGAAGCCATTCGGAATAAGTCGGCGTTCCCCGCACGGGGCCAGTGGGACTGACCTGTGAATCGGCGGATTCTCATCTAACGGTGAGCGGACCGTTACAGTCTGCCAGGGGGTTCCCCGGGGATCGACCGCCGGGCGGGATCGGCGTCATCGTGTCCACCTGGTTTCCTTGCCAGGCCGGCCCCGGCCGTCCCGCGGTCTGGATTTACAGGCGTGCGGTCGCGAGATAGCGTGCGATCATGTCCTCGGGGTGGCCGATAACTTCGTATGAGCAATGGCGTGCGACTTGCGACACGGTGCATGCGCACACGCAGGTGCTTGGCAAGCTGGCGGTGAAGCTTGCCGCGCCCGAGCCCCAGTTGCAGCACGCGGCGCTGCGGCTGACGGCGCGGGGCTGGGAGACTGCGCCGTTGCCCGCGCCTGACGGTTCCGGATCCCTGGTCGTCGTGCTCGATTTGCGGGTCCACGAGGCAGTGGTTGAGCATAGCGGCGGGCGGGCCGAACATGTCGCGCTAACCCCCGATCGCGCGGTCGGGGTGGTGACCCGGGAGGTTCTTGCGGCGGTGCGCGAGGTAGGTGGCCCGGTGGAGATCGACCCGGCGCCGCAGGAGGTTTCGTGGAGCGTGCCACTCGACGAGGACGAGGTGCACGCGCATTACGACCGCACCAAGGTGGGAGACTATTTCGCCGCAGCGACCCAGGCCGCGTTGGTCCTTGCGGCGTTCCGCGCGCCCTACCGTGGCCGTTCGACGCCGGTCAACGCGTGGTGGGGATCCTTTGACCTCGCGGTGAACCTGTTTTCCGGATCACCCGCAAAACCTCCCTCGAGCGACTTCATCATGCGCAACGCGATGGACGCACAGGAGGTTGCCGTCGGCTGGTGGCCCGGTGATGCGCGCTACGGCAAAGCGGCGTTCTATGCGTACGCGCACCCCGCGCCAGCGGGATTCGCGCGCATGACACTTTCCCCGCCAGGTGCCCATTGGGACGCCAACCTGGGTGAGTACATCCTGGACTGGGACGACGTCCGCTCGAGCCCGGATCCGCGCGCGGCCGCCTTGGACTTCGCCCGCTCGGCCTTTCGCCACGCCTGCGCTGTCTGCGAATGGGATCCGGCGCTCCCGGCGAGCGCGGAAGGAGTACCGCCGCCCGTCGCCTGAAAGACCCGGGAGTTGCCAACACACGGGCAGGCGGCCCGTGCAGGCGGCCCGTGCAGGCGGCCCGTGCAGCGCTCAGGCGCCGCTGAACCGGGGCTGGCGCTTCTGCGCGAAGGCCGTGAGTCCCTCAGCGAAATCGGCGGCGGCTGCCATTTCCTGCTGGATCCGGGCCTCGAGCTCGAGTTGCTGGTCCATCTGCTGGTAGAGCCAGTTGTTGAGCTGCCTCTTCGTTCCCGCGTAGGAGCGGGTGGGACCGTCGGCCAGGCGAGAGATGAGCGCGTCGGCGCGGGTCGCGAACTCGTCGTCGGCCCAGACCTGGTTGATCAATCCCCAATCGAGCGCCTTGCTGGCTCCGACCCGGTCGCCAAGCATCGCCATCTCGGCCGCCCGCGCGAAACCCACCCGCGAGGGGACAAGCAGCGAAGACCCGCCGTCCGGCACGAGGCCGATATTGACGAACGCGAGCAAGAAATACGCGGACTCGGCGGCGATGACTAGGTCGCAGGCAAGTGCGAGCGACAGGCCGACGCCGGCCGCGGGGCCGTTGACAGCGGCGACGACGGGCTTAGGCATCTGACGGATCCCGACGATGATCGGGTGGTAGCGCTCGGTAAGCACGCCGTAGACGTCCGGATCACCGGCGTCGGTCTGCTCGAGGCCGTCTGTCAGGTCCGCGCCGCTGGAGAACGCGCGCCCAGCGCCGGTTATCAGCAGCGCGCGAACCTCAGCGTCTTCGCCGGCGCTTGTCACGGCGCCGAGCAGGTCGAGCCCGAACTGGGTGTTCCATGCGTTCATGCGCTCGGGGCGGTTGAGCTCGAGCTTCGCGGCGGCGCCGCGGCGATACAGGTTGACGGTGTCGTACTGGCGGGCCAGCTCGTAGTCACTCACGGCGGCAATCCTAATCAACAGGGGCTCTGGGAGTCGCTCGCCCGCGACCCGCGCTCGCTGCGTGAGGCGGTGCGGGGCACGATCTCCCATCAGCGCCCGGGGCCTGCGGCTACGCCTTGAGGGCTACCCCACCCCACATGGCCGTTGGCCCGACGACGTCGAGGTCGCAGTCCGGCCGCCATTCCTGGACCGCCACGACGCCGGGCTCCACCAGCTGCAGCCCTTCGAAAAAACGTGACACCTCGGCGTGCGAACGAAAGGTGACCGGCTGGCCCATGGCCCGGGTCAGCGACCGTTCGGCTTGGGCCGAATGCTCGGGCACCTGGTCAATGGCGGGATGGGTAATGGCGAGGTAGCTGCCTGGCGGGACGGCATCCAGCAGGGTGGAAACGATCCGGCGCGGGTCGTCATCGTCAGGAACGCAATGCAAGATCGCTATCAGCATGACACCGACCGGCTTGCTGAAGTCCAGCAGCCCTGCCGCATCCGCCAGTATCTTCCCGGTGTCGCGCACGTCAGCATCGAGGTAGGAGATACCGCCCGAGGCGCTCGTCAGCAGCGCCCGGGCATGGACAAGCACGATTGGATCATTGTCGACGTACACCACGTGGCATTCGGGATCGACAGATTGCGCGACTTCGTGCGTGTTGTTGGCGGTGGGTATCCCGGTTCCCAGGTCGAGAAACTGCCGGACGCCGGCCTGTTCGGCCAGGTACCGCACCGCGCGGCCAAGGAAACGCCGGTTAGCGCGAACACCCGGCAGAATGGCCGGCGTGACCTCCATTACCCGCTCGGCTGCCGCCCGGTCGGCAGCGAAGTTATCCTTACCGCCGAGCCAGTAGTCGTAGATCCTCGCGATGTGCGGGACCGTCGGGTCGATCCGCTGGCGCAGTGCCGCATCATCGGCGACCACACTGTCGAGCCCGTCACTTGGCACGGCGTCCGTCCTTTCACCATGGCCGCTGGTGGCCGGTAAGGCTGCGATGGCACATAATGAGCCATCGTGTGCCGATTCTGACACCTGATGGCCCATTGCGTGTCATCGGCCGCGGGCGATCATGGCACCCTGTGGCCCGATGCCGCGTAGTTATTGTCCGGTGTCGGCGTCGCGGAAGTACGGTGAGAGGGTGCGGCTCCAGGGACCTCGGCCCGCGGCGGTCGCGGGGCGCGGCGGGGGCCGTGAGATGGAATACTTGATCGCGCCGTACGCCGCGCCCGCGGTGGCGTCGCCCGCGATGGCGCCAGGGAGTGGCCAGAGGTACCGGAGAGTGCTATGGCAGGGTATCCGACCGACCACGCTGGGCTTGAGGCGCTGCCGTTCGACACCTGCCTGCGGCTGCTCGCTTCGGTCCCGCTGGGCCGGGTCGGCTTCTACGCGGACGGCGAGATGGTGATCTTGCCGGTGAACCATGCCATGGACGGGCACGATGTGGTCTTCCGCACGGCCGGGGGGTCGAAGCTCACCGCGGCCGAGGAACAAGATCTGGTCGCGTTCGAGGCCGACGACTATGACCAGCGGACCCGTTCTGGGTGGAGCGTTCTGGTGACCGGCCGCGCGGCGGTGGTGTACGAGGAGGCCGAGATCGGCCGGCTCGGCCGGCTCGGCCTGCACCCGTGGGCCACCGCGGTGGAACGTCCGTTCTGGATTCGGATCCGCCCGGCCTCGGTGACCGGGCGGCGGACACCAGGGAACTGGGACTCCTCCAGTTAGCCCCCAGTTGGCCGACAGCCTGCCAGTGAGCATCGCGTCGTCGCCCGCTGATGGTCAGGAGGCTGCGCACGAAATCTGCAGCGCACAAGCCTGCTGCGCACAAGCCTGCTGCGCACAAGCCTGCTGCGCACAAAATTTGCAGCGCGACCATGACGCCTGCCCTACCAGGCGGTCGTTCAGCTGGTCAGCTTCTGCCACATGAACTCGAGCACGAGCGCCCACTTGAGGGCCCGCTGCTCGTTGTCGGCAGCCGCGCCGTGCCCGCCCTCAATGTTCTCGTAGTAAGCGACGTCGTAGCCGTACTCCCGCAGCCGCGCCGTCATCTTGCGGGCATGCCCGGGGTGCACCCGGTCGTCCCTGGTAGACGTGAGGAGCAGGACGGGCGGATACGGCTGGCCGACGGACACGTTCTGGTACGGGGAAAACGGCCGCAGATAGTCCCACTCGGCCTGCCTGCGCGGATCGCCGTACTCGGCCAGCCAGGACGCCCCGGCCAGCAGTTCGTGGTAGCGGCGCATGTCAAGCAGCGGCACCTGGATGGCGATCGCGCCGAACAGGCCCGGGTAGCGGGTCAGCATCACCCCCATCAGCAGGCCGCCGTTGCTGCCGCCCTCGATGCCAAGCCGGCCGGGCGTCGTGATATCCCTGCCCACCAGGTCCGCCGCCACAGCGGCGAAATCTTCATACACGCGGTGCCGGTGCTGTTTGGTCGCCGACTGGTGCCAGTCGGGCCCGTACTCGCCACCACCCCGGAGGTTGGCTACCACGTAGGTCCCGCCGCGAGCCAGCCAGCCGCGGCCGATGACGCCGTCGTAGGACGGGGTGAGTGAGATCTCGAAGCCGCCGTACCCGGTGAGCAGGGCAGGCCCGGAGGCCGGATCGCTGGGCCCGACGACGAAATAGGGCACCGAGGTACCGTCCGCGGAGATCGCGAAGAACTGCTGCACCGATAGCCCCGTGGCGTCGAAGAAGGCCGGCGCCTGCTTGAGTGTTTCATGTTGGCCGCCGATATGCCCGTGGCGCAGCGTGTCCGGCTCGGTGAACCCGCTGGACACCAGCATGTACTCGTCGCTGTCGTAGGAATCGGTGTCCGCGATGTCGGTATGCGCGAATTCCGGCACGCCAGGCAGCGCGGTGTGCCGCCACTCGCCGTCGGCGGGCGTGAGAACACCCAGCCGACTGCGCACATCGCTCAACATGTTCAGGATCAGGTGATTGCGGGTCCAGGCGTGATAACTCAGCGAGGTGTGCGCGTCCGGCTCGAACAGCACGGTCAGCCGCTGCTCGCCAACCACAAACGCCTCGAACCTGGCGGCCAGTAGAGCTCCGGCCGGATACCTGGTGCCACCGGCCGTCCACGGCGATCTTGTTCGCACCAGCAACCACTCACGGTGAATGTCGATGATGGCGTCCTCGGGCACCGGCAACCGAACCAGATCGCCGCTGACGGTGCGCAGATGCCACTCGCTGCGGTAGAAGTCGATGTTGCGCACGACGAGGTCACGTTCGAAGCCCTCTGTCGGATCATGGAATGCGGATACCGACACGTCCTCCGGCTTGCCCTCGAACACCACCGTCGCCTCGGCGAGCGGAGTGCCGCGGCGCCACTGCTTCACGACCCGCGCGTAGCCGGACGAGGTCAGCGATCCGGGGCCGAAGTCGGTCCCCACGTAGATCTGGTCGGCGTCGATCCATCCGGCATCCGTCTTGGCCTCGGGTACGCCGAACCCGCCGGTGACGAAGTGCCGCTCGGCGACGTCGAACTCGCGGACCACGGCTGCGTCCGCGCCGCCACGGGACAGTTGCACCAACGCCAGGCGGTAACCGCCTGGCCGCAGCACGGTCGCGCCCTGCCAGACCCAGTTCTCGCCCTCCTGCTCGGCGAGTGCGTCGACGTCGAGCAGGACGTCCCAGTCGGGCCGGGCGCGGCGGTACTCCGCGAGCGTCGCGCGCCGCCACAGGCCACGGGGGTGGGCGGCGTCCTGCCAGAAGTTGTACAGGTAGTCACCGCGCCGCCGGACGAAAGGAATGCGGTCGTCGGCGTCGAGCACCTGGCGGATCTCGGCGCTAAGGTCCTGGAAGCGGACGCCGGACAGGTTGCCGACGGCCTCCGCGTTGCGGTCCCGCACCCAGGCCAGTGCCTCAGGCCCGGTCACATCCTCGAGCCACAGGTACGGGTCCTCGTCCGGTGCATCCTGCGCTGCTGCCATCCCGCAAGTTTGGCATCCAGCCCGGTCGGGCACGCGGGTGCGGTCCTAGACGCGTGGTACCCAGACAGCTCCTATACGGCTCCGGGGGACTTCTATTAATTCAAGTGACACAACCGGAGCACTATAGGAGAAGCGCGTGGCCGTCATGACGGGCAAAGGATGGCCCAAGACGCTGCTTGCCTGGCTGTCCGACGAGCACGGCGGTTACTACGACGACGTTCCGCCGCCCGAAGCTCCGCAGCCCGACGACGTGCCAGGCGCAGACCCCGTTTGAAGACTGCCGATGCAGCGCGTGCTGGGCACGTCACGTGCGCTGCAGGGTCCGCATCGGTGATCAAATTGGGCACATCGCTTGAAATCTGCTGTCGCGATATGGTCGGCTGTTCCCTGGGCTGAGTCATGGCGTGGCCGCGGCCCAGGGGGTGGGCGCATGGGCGAGCGGGGCGATGGCACGCCGCCGTGCCGGCAGGTGGCAAACGGCCAGATAGCAAACGGGCTGGCGGCAACGGGGCCGGCGGCAAACGGGCAGCCGTCACAGCTGACCCTCGAGGAACTGCTCCGCGTGGACGGAGCGGGCTCAGACAGCGGTCGCGAACCCGATCGTGACGAAGCAGGCGCCGCAGAGCCCGAGGTTGGTGAACTCAAGCCGGTTGCTGAACGCAGGCCTGTTGCTGAACACCGGCCCGAGCCGATACCCGTGAGTCCGCCGTGGCCGACTGTCATTGCCACGACGATGCGGCTCTGGTTCCGGCGGCACATCCCGCCGCGGTTCCGGCGGCACATGCCGCGGCATGGCAGGTTGTCACGACATCGCTTGTCACGACACCGCTTGTCACGGCACCGCTTGTCACGGCACCGCTGGGTGACCGCGCTCGTGGCGCTGGCCGTCGCGTCGCTGGCAGTGGGTGCGCTGACCGTTTCAACAACGCGCCACGCCGTTACCACGCCCGCCGGTCGGCCTCAAGCACCCCGTACAGGCCCTCCCGGCGGCCCGGCTGGCCGGAACTCCGGCGCGCTCCCCGCAACCCAGGCGGCCGCCGCCTGGGTTGCGCAGCAGCTAAGCCGCGACGCGATCGTGGCATGCGACCCCAGCATGTGCCGCGTACTTGTGGCCCAGGGAATTCCCGTGCAGAACCTGCTCGTGCTGCAGTCAGGCTCAACCGACCCGCTCTTCTCGAACGTGATAGTGGCGACGCGGGCGGTCCGCGGCCTATTCGGCAGCCGCCTCCAGTTCGTCGACGCGCCCATCGTCATCGCGAGCTTCGGAGCTGGTGCGGCACGAATCGACGTCCGCGCCGTCGCACCGGACGGGGCGGCGGCCTACCAGGCGGCGTTCAGTTCTGATTGGGCCGCGCGACGGGCCTCCGCGGCCGAACTGGTCAGGAATCCCGGGATCCACGCCGCGGGCGCTGCCCGGCAGGAACTCCGCACGGGACTGGTGGACTCCCGCCTCCTGATCACCCTTGCGGCGGTGGCAGTTTCCCATTCGGTGAACGTCGTGGCCTTCGGTGGTTCCGCTCCAGCCGCTTCCGCGGGCGTGCCCTTGCGGGAGATGGAAATCTCTGCCGCGGGCAGTTCCGCTTACCGCTCCGCTGAGCTACAGCGCATTCGCTCCTTCGTGCTCGCGCAACGTCCGGCGTTTCTGCCCGCGCACGTGGGACTTGTGCGGGCGGCCAACGGCGGCATGGTGCTGCGAATTGAGTTTGGGGCGCCCAGTCCGCTTGGGCTGCTGCTCGGTAGTCCCGTGACACAGTGATCAGGGCAAAACGGTCATTCAACCGGCGGGGCGCTGTGCCGGGTGATAAGGAGGGGAAATGAAACTGCGAACCGCGGTGGCGCTTGTCCCGTTGTTGCTCGTCTTTGGCCTGCTGGTATACGCACCGTCCGCGGCGGCGCAGGACACCGGGTGGATCCGCTGGGGCAACTGGGCACCTAGCGCTCCGGCATTTGACATCTACCTGTACTCGTTCGGCGATCTGAAGGCGCAGACCGTGATCAAACACGTCCGCTACGGAGACGTCTCGTCCTATATGGCCGTCCCAACGGGCCAGTACACCATCGGGATGCGCGATAGCGGTGCCGCCGCGACAGCACCGCCGACGCTCTCCGCGAGCGTTCAGGTGGCACCAGGAGCCGCATACACGATCGTGAGCATGGGATCGGCATCGCACCTCGGCGTTCAGGTTCTGAAGGAGGCAATGAACTCCGCTGCGGGCCAAGCGCTGGTTCGTGTCGTCCAGGAGTCGCTGCAGCAGCACAGCATTACGGTGACCGACGGGAACCGGACGCTCGGCGCGCATCTGCTGCTCGGCAGCTATACCGGCTACCTGTCCGTGTCCCCGGGCCAGCAGGCCGTCCGCGTCGCGGGCAACAGCGAAAGCGCAACCGAGCAGGTGTCGCTGCCCGCGAACACTATTCACACGCTCGTCGTGCTCGACGAATCAGGTGGTCTGCGGATCGACAGCCTGGAGGACGCCGCGGGCAGCCAGACCGTGCCCATCGGCGCCGCCGCGACCGGCTTCGGGGGGACCGCACCGCGCGCGCCGGGTTCCTCGCCCATGCCATGGCTGGTGAGCCTGGCTGGCGGTAGCCTCCTGGCGGCAGCGGGCGTGATCAGGCTGCGGCGGATTCGTGGCGGCACGGTCCGCCTGCCGTGATGGCCGGCTTGGCATGCGGGCACCCGCCTCGTCATCTGAATTCCTCCCTGAACGGGTCAGTGCTGGCTTATCTAGAATTGACGCGCCGTAAGGCAGGCCGGGGCCTGCTGTGTGGAAGCGATCTGTGCCGGGTGGGATTGGTGTCTTCGGCCGGCCGGCGGTAAGGTGCCGCGCGCTCTGGTGAACGATGCGGCGTGGCAGGTTGCTGCGCCGCGTGGTCAGTTATTTGACCGGCGCCGAGGTCCTTGGGAAGCTGCCGATCGGACCGAGTTGTGTTCGGTGACGGCCTCGGATGCGCTGGGAGGGCCGATTGAGCCCGGATAAGCGGGACGAAAGCGATGAGGGCGCCGCCGAGGTGAGCGACGGCGGGCGCGCAAGCCGACCTTACAGTGCGGGTGGCGGCCCGGTCGTGGCGCGCGCGGATCCCGCGTTGCTGGCCGCGCTCGCCTCCCTCGCCGCGGCGACGCGCGAGCTCGTCGAGGCGGTCGTGCTCAGCGACGCGCCGGTCGCCGAGCTCGGTGCGGCGGCGGCCGAGATCGGTAACCTGGCCGCGCGGCTCGGCGCACGGCGTCGGCCCGGGCCTATCAGGTCGCGGGTCGGTCCGGCGGATGCGCGGCTGCGCCTGCCGCACAGCCCGGTGACCGGCGAGGCGAATCCGCTTGCGCCGCCGATCAGGATCGCGACAACGCCAGGGGGAACCGCACGCGCCGAGTTCGCCCTTGGACCCGTCTACCAGGGGCCACCCGATGCCGTGCACGGCGGCATCTGCGCGGCCATTCTTGATTCCCTGCTCGGTGCTGCCGCCGCCGCAGGTGATCGGCCTGGCATGACGGCCAAGCTGACCCTGCTCTACCTGCGCCCGACGCCGTTGCGCGCACCACTCGTCGCCGAGGCCTGGATCAGGGGCGTGGACCGCCGCACCACCATAGTGGACGGCCGGATTCTCAACGAGCGGGGCGAGCTGACCGTGGAAGCCACGGGCGAGTTCTCGCTGCCGCTGCGCTCGCAGCCCCATCCGCGGCGGGGCACCGGACCGGTCGGCGGCCAGCCTGGCCCACGCCGCCCCTGACGTTGACGCCAGGCCCGGTGGCAGAGCTCCGGGCGGCGGTGTGGGGCGGGGTCCTTGGCCCGGTAGGGGGTGGGAACTACGTCCCTATCGAGCCGGTCGCCTGCGGGTGAGGTTGTTGTTATGAGGGTGAGGTTCCGGCGCCGCGCCGCGGCGGTTCGGGCAAGGCCAGCGGACGATCCGGCTGGTGAGGCCGCGCGGCTGGGGCTTGCGGGCGGTGCGTGCTGCTGTCCGGCGCGGCCGGTGGTCACCGTGGTGATGGCGTCGGCCGCCGCCCGCCGGCATCCGGTTGATCTGCTGTGCGGCCACCATTACGGTGCCTGCCGGGTGGCTCTGATAGCGGCCGGTGCCGCCGTCTACGACGAGATGGGGGTGCTGGCCGCACCCGGCGCCCGTGGGCGCCGGCCTGCGCGTCCCGTGCCTGCTGGGGCTGCGCCGCCGCGGCGGCGGTGAGCCCGCACCTGTCAGGCCCGCCGGCCTGGCTGGGCGGCGGGCAGGCCACAAGGTGATGATCTTGTGGCGGGAAGGGAGGAATCATGCGAGCAAATGCCGGCGATGAGCTGGTAGTCAGGGGTCACCATGTCGGCGATCAAGATCGCACCGCGGTGATCGTCGAGGTGCATGGTGAGGACGGCGCGCCACCGTATCTGGTCCGCTGGAGCGACGGCCACCAGAGCGTGTTCTTTCCGTCTTCCGACGCGGTGGTCGATCACCATGCCAAGGCCCGCGCGGGGTAGCCAGCAGCCGCGGCGGGCGCAGCCGGACCAGCCGGGCCTCATCGCGGTGCTGAACAGGCTCACCGCTGCCCAGCCGGCCGAGTAGCGGCCAGACCGCACGGTCACCCCGTGGTTTTCTTACGAAATGGCGGCCGTCGCCGGCGGGCAGCGAGAAGCCCTCAGGGAACTCACCGGCCCGCAAGCACATCGGCGCGCCGCCGCCGCGGCATCCCGCGGACCGGACGAACATCAGCGGACCGCGGGCGGACCTGCAGGCGGTTCCGGCAGCCTCAGATGGCCGCGCAGTGGCGAGCAGACCCGGCGTTCCAACACGCGGCCCTGTGCCGTGCCGCAACGTCCTCCGCCAGATCATCGAGTCGATGAACGACGGTGCGCTATCGTCATCGAGGTCGGCTCGGACAGGCGACGACCGTCGCGTCAGGCCACGTGTGCGAGGGGAGCGATGAACGGATCAGGCGGCGGACAAGCCCGCATCGTGGTGGGGGTTGACGGGTCGGCAGGCTCAAAAGAGGCGCTGCGCTTCGCGGCTCGGCAGGCTAGATTCATCGGAGCCGAAGTGGACGCGGTCATCGCCTGGCAGTACCCGGCGTTCTATGGCTGGGCCCCGCCCTACCCAGATGACTTCGACCTCCCCCAGCTGGCCGAGCAAGCCCTCACCGAGGCCCTCGACGATGTGTTCGGCCCCGATCGCCCCGCCTGGCTTCACGCCCGCGTAGTCGAGGGCCACGCCGCCCAGGTCCTTGTCGAGGCGGCGGCAGGCGCCGACCTGCTGGTTGTGGGCAGCCGCGGGTACGGCGCGCTGGCCGATATGCTCCTCGGCTCGGTCAGTACTTACTGCGTCCATCACGCCCATTGCGCCGTCACTGTGATCCGGTCGGCCGGCCGCGCGGCACGCGCGTCCGTGGCTGGTCCTGGGGCGTTCTGACGCTCCCTGTCGCGGGTATCCGCGCTGCGGTGAGGCCGTGACCGTGGTCTGCTGGCCAAGGTGCCGCGCCCGCGGCCCGCACGTCACCTGTCACGTCTACTGCCCGTTACCACAGCCCGTTCACCGGGGCGCTCGCCCAGGCAAGCTGAGCCTGTTTCCGCAGGTTTGCCAGCTAGCAGGTCCAACGACTCTGGCCTCGCCCCTTCTTGCGCCGGAGCATGGTGAGGAGGGGAGGATGAGGAGGATGGCCGGCAATAACAGTCGCGACCCAGACGGCAAAGCGACGGGTAACGAGTCAGAAAAGGTGACGACCAGCACGAAAGTGAATGTTGCGTTCCCCTTGTCTCAAATCAAGATTCAGGAACCGAGCAGCCATCTTGTCGCGCTGACCGCCCTGGTGGATGATCTTGCCGGGCTATTGGCCGAGACCGCGCCAGGCCCGAAGGCCGAGAGCCTCAGGCGTCGCGCTCACGATCTGGCCAGCAGCCTTGGCTGATAACCTGCTCAAGAGCAGATTCCGCTCGCGTTGAGTGTCGTGCAACTCTTGGCTTTGCGACCTGTGGCTCCGTGGTAGGTCAAGGCGCCGGGGTACGGGTCCAAGCTGTCGGGGCCAGTCCGGCCACGCCCTGGTTACGGTGGGCAGCCTCATGCCCGCCAGGCCCGGCGATCGCGCCGCCGCGCGGCGGTTAACCGGCGTGGCGCCCGGTCCGGCAAGGGAGGACCAGCATGACGGACGATACGGCTATTTCGTATGAGGCGGCAGCCCGCGGGACGCCGGTGCTGAGCAGCACTGGCACGGAGATCGGCGCCCTCGAGCACGTGCTGGAGGTACCCGAACTCGATGTGTTCGACGGGATCGTGATCGCTACCCAGGCCGGGCTCCGCTTCATCGACGCTGAGTTCGTGCAGCGGATCACGCGGAGCCACATCTCGTGCAGCCTCGACGACGCGCAAGCCGCCCAGCTGCCGCCACCCGAGGGACCGCCGGTGTACCGGGTCGATGCGCTGGCGGACTCGGGTCATAGCATGCGCGACATCCTGGGCCGCCTATTCCATCGCCCGCAATGGAATCGCGAGCACGACTAGAGGGCGTAGTCCCTAGCCCCTGACCGGGGTGCTAGCGATCTTCAGTCCGGCGGTAGCCTCAACCGGACAGGGGACAACCGAAAGGCGCACGGGTGGCTCGGCCGGCAATTCGCACTGGCGACGACGATTCTGCGGTCTCGCGGGCGACGCGCGATCTGTGCCGCCGCTGCGGCCCCGGATACCTGATCGTCCGAGCGGCACCGGACGCCGAAGTGCACAAAGTGATGCGAAATCGCCGCCACCTGGCCGTGATCTGATGCGTATCGACGATCTGCGCGCCATCTTCCTGTTCGAGGGGCTCAGCGATGAACAGCTCCTCGAACTGATCGCGGTCGGCGACGAAGTGCGCTTCGATGAAGGTGACGTGCTCTTCCGCGAGGGCGAAGCCGCCGACTTCTGGTGGGTACTGCTCGACGGGCGGATCGAGCTGCTACGCCATGCTGGACGTGAGGAATCCGTTGTCGGCATGATGGACCGGCCGGGAGTATGGGCGGGCGGATTCCGCGCCTGGGCCGACAAGGCCGGGTACCTGGCTACCGGTCGCGGCGCCTGCCAGGGCCTGATGCTTCGAATCTCCGCCGAGGCGCTCGGGCAGCTGGCACGCGCCTGGTTCCCGTTCGGCGTGCACCTGATTGAAGGTTTCTTCCAGACGGTACGCAACATCGAAGCGATGTCGCGCCAGCGTGAAGCGCTCGTCGCACTCGGTACGCTCGCGGCAGGTCTCGCGCATGAGATCAACAACCCGGCGTCGGCCGCCGTGCGCGCGGTCGAGGCATTGCAAGGTACCTGCGACACGCTGCTATCGTCGCTCGCCCGCCTCGCAGAGCGATCACTGCCAGCCGAACGGTTCGTCGCCATTGACGCGCTACGACGCGAGATCGACGCCTCATCGGCGAGCGCCGATCCGCTGGCGGTCGCCGACCGCGAGGATGCGCTCTCCGACTGGCTCGATGCGCGCGGGGTCAACGCCGCCTGGCGCATCGCTCCCGCGCTCGCGGCGGCGGATGTCGACATCGCCTGGTGCGAACGCGCCGCGGAAATACTCGACGGCGGCACGCTCGAACCCGGCCTCGAATGGGTGGCAAGCACCCTTTCGACAGCGACGCTGCTGTCCGAGGTGAGGGACTCGACAGGGCGCGTCTCGGCACTCGTCGCGGCCATGACGTCATATTCGCAGCTCGACCGAGCCTCACTGCAGCTCATCGACGTCACGGAAGGCATCGACAGCACTCTCGTGATGCTCGGGCACAAGCTCGCCGACCGCGTCACCGTCGTCCGCGATTACGGAACCGGCGTGCCGCTCATCGAGGCGAGGCCAGCCGAGCTCAACCAGGTGTGGACGAACATCATCGACAACGCGATCGATGCGATGGACGCAAACGGGACACTGCGCATCTCGACCCGGGCCAACGCCGAGAATGTCGTCGTCGAGATCGGCGACACCGGCCCCGGCATGGCTCCGGACGTACAGGCTCGCGCGTTCGAAGCGTTCTACACCACCAAGGATGTCGGCGAGGGCGCCGGCCTCGGTCTTGATATCTCGCGCCGCATCGTCGTCGAGGGCCACCACGGCGAGATCACAATCGATTCGCGGCCCGGCGAGACCGTACTGTGCGTCCGCCTGCCGCGCCGTCACATCAAACGTCAGTGACGCGGCCAAGACCCACGGACGCGAGCCGCGCTGGCAGGCCGTGACGCATCCGCGACAGCCGTTATGGAGATTTATCCCGAACGGCTGCCGCGGCGCGCGTCACTCCCGCCGGACTCGTCGCGCCAAACGCGAAAAGGTAGCTGGTCGCCAAGCTGCGGTAGGGCCGCCATCGCTCGGCGATGGCGAGGACTTCCGCCGGAGCGGGGAGGTGGTCGAGCCGGTAGGCGGCCTGCACGGCCTTACGTAGGACCAGGTCGCCAGGCAGGACGACGTCCGCACGCTCCAGTGCGATGATGAGGGCGCCCTGGACGGTCCAGGGTCCGATCCCCGGGACCGCGGTGAGCGCCGCCATCAGCTCGTCATCCGCGAGACTGCTCAAGACGTCGAGGTTCAGCCGACCATCGGACAGCCGCTCCGCGACGTCGCGCAGCGTGGTGATCTTCCGCTGTGACAGCCCGGCCTGGCGGAGTTCGCCGGGGTCTACCCGCAGCAGCTCGGCAGGTGACGGGAGATGGCCATCGAACAGTGCCTGGATGCGGGCGAGAGTGCGCCTGGTAGCCCGGACGGATAGCTGCTGGCCTGTGACCTGGAACACCAGCGCGCCGTAGAGGTCCATCGGCGGGAGCTCAGCCATCCAGGCACGGGGGTCGAAGCCGGGCTGGTCGTCGATTAGCCGGGCCAGCACCGGGTCGGCATGGCGTAGCTGGGTGCGCGCTTGCCGCAACCGCTCGCTGCGGCTGGAGTTATCCTCATTCACCGAGCTCACGCTTTTTCCCAGCCGCCAGAGCTGGCTGCTGAAGGCAAGTACGTCATGACAGTCGCCTGCTGGCCTCACCGGTCATAGCGCGTCGGCGGGAAAGGGTCTCGCGCTCCCTCGATCGGCAGCTCATCCTTGTCGAACTCGCGGCGAATCTCGGCCGCTCCTGCGGGTACTCGTCGGTCGAAGTGACATCCCACCGCGGTGACGCGTCGGTCGCGGGCGGCACCTCGTCAGCGTCGTAATCGTCGATCCCGGCTGATACCCGCTCCTCCTCAGCCGGGCGGGCAAGCCGGTCGTCATCGATGTGCTCCGCAAAGCCGCCGTGCTCCGCAAAGGCGCCGTGCTCACGGCGGCCGCGACGGAACTGCTCGGCCGGCTGCTCCGAGTCCTGCTGTGCCATCACGCCTCCAGCTTGTCTGCGGCAATGGCGGTGCCCTGGGTACACAAAGGACGCTACGCCCCACCAGGTCCGCCTCCCCGTGGCGCCCACTGCGGTTGCTCGCGGCGACACCACTGCTGAGTGTCGGCGATGGGCCGGGCGGCTCCGGATGGGCGCGTGCCTACAGCGTCGTAATCAGGCCGCCGTCGATGGTGATGTTCGCGCCGAGGACGTTCGCGGCTCGGTCGCTGGCAAGCAGGACGACGAGGTCGGCGACTTCGGCAGGCAGCGTAAACCGGCCGCTGAGCGACTGCCGGGCGGCACCGGACGCAACATCCTTCGGCTTCACGCCAGTGGCGCGGCCCACCGTGGCGGCCACCCCTTGCTCTCCCAGCCAGAGGTCTGTCGCGACCGGGCCTGGGCTGACGGTATTGATTCGCACTCCCCGGGGCCCGGCCTCTTTTGAGAGGGCCTTGGAAAAGTTGGCCAGCGCGGCCTTGGCGGCGCAGTAGTCGATGACCGCCGGATCGGGCAGGAAGGCATTGACCGAGGTGACGTTGACAACCGCGCCGTGACCGGCGGCGATCATCACCGGCAGCGCGCTGCGCGTCGCGCGGACGGCGGCCATGAAGTTGAGGTTGATCGACGCCAGCCATTGCTCGTCGGTGACGCTGAGGAATCCGTCCGGGCGGGGCGGCGCGCCGCCAACATTGTTGACGAGAATGTCGAGATGATCACCGGCCTGCCCGACAAGCTCCGCCGGGCCGGCCTGGTCTGCCAGGTCGACTTGCACCGCCCGCACCTTGCCAGTTCTCGCTAGCTCCGCCAGCTCCGCGGAGGAACTCCGGGCACCGGCGATGACACGAGCGCCCTCGCGGACGAGAGCGCGCGTGATCGCCAGGCCGATCCCTTTACTGGCACCCGTCACTACGGCTACCTTGCCCTGCAGTTCCAGATCCACGACCTGCTCTCCCGTCAGGTTGTGTCGCCGACATCTTCGTCCCTCGCCCCGAACCCGGCCCAGACGCTGATGGTTTGCTTTCTCGCAGGCACTAGCCTCGCAGGCCCCGCCGCACTCGCGCCGCCTGGGACCGGCGGTGGGCCGTGGCCCGGCCAGCCCGAGCAGCTTGTGGTGCGAACTCGTCCCTTGGTTGGTCCCACGCGCGGCTGGCCCCAGACGTTAGCTAGCTGCTGGCGTCCCACCACAGTGGTCGGGGCATCAGCCAGTGAATCCAAGGCCGCGAACGCGATCCCAAGTTATCTGCAGTCGCAGGGGTACCGGATCATCCCGGTAAACCCGCGCGGGCGGGGAGATCTTCGGCGAACGGGTGTACCAGTCCTTGCGCGATGTCGATGTGCCCTTCGATGTGGTCGACGTCTTCCGCTTGTCACGGCCAGAGCGATCCCGAGCCGCGCGGAACCGGCCCGGCACTGACGTTGTCATGTCGGTCAGCGCGCAAGGGGGCATCGCGCTCCGCGCCAAATATGCGGCTGTATAGGTCTTGGCCGTAGCTGGTAGGCAGTGGTGCCCCTTCGAGCAGCTTGAATGTGCGCCGGCCGTCGCCGTGCCTTTCAGCGCGAAGGAAGAGCGTGGCGTCCGTCTTTTCGAGGTAGCACCGTTGCGCCAAGTCGAAGAGATGAGTGACAAAAAATACCCTTACCCCCTTTTCCACCAGGGCGCGGGTGATCTGCCGCGCGATCTCGGATCCTTCACGTTCATTTGTCGAGGCAAATGACTCGTTGCACAGCAACACAGAGTTTGCGCGTAGCTGGCCGGCTAGGTCACTCATCCGGCAAAGTTCTTCGTCGAGCTTGCCGCTCTCCATGGTGGTGTCTTCTTCCCGCTTGTAGTGCGTGAAGACACCGTCGCATACGCTGGCGCGGAACAATCGCCCTGGCACGAACATTCCGCATTGCATCATCAGCTGCGCCAGCCCGACGCTGCGCAGGAACGTGGACTTCCCGCCCTGATTGGCGCCGGTGATCATCACAAGCCGTTTGCCATCCGCGTCCACATCGTTGCCGACAGCTCTCGCTTCTATACTCATCGCCAGGCAGGCGTCATACAGGCCCCGCGCG
>Ga0335077_10001883_pt1 | contig 25004 bp, 22 predicted proteins | sample Lox_Sample_31_FD_207151 | JGI IMG/M metagenome (GOLD analysis project Ga0335077, IMG submission 207151) | Soil microbial communities from Loxahatchee National Wildlife Refuge, Florida, United States - Lox_Sample_3.1 | ecosystem: Environmental > Terrestrial > Soil > Wetlands | place: USA... | reverse complement strand
TTTGCCGTGCCGTACGAAACGCGACTTCAGCTTTCCAGAAAATCTCTCCGCGCACGCGGGCAAAACCGCGTCCGGTCCTTAGATGAGGAATTTCTGCAAGTACACATCTTTAGATGCGGCCAGCTCCTCCTGACCACCTTCAAAATAGACGCCGCCGTCGCGCAACACCAGAAAGCGCGTTCCCGCCATCCTGGCGGCCGCGGCGGCGTTTCCGTTGGGCGCGCTGTGCATGACTTTTTTCGTTTTCGGATCGAAGCGGAAATTGGCCAGCGCAAAGCCGTCCTGCAAGCGTTGCGTGGCCAGCATGGAGGTTACGCCGTACACATCGCGCAGGCGCAGAATCAAAGTAATGATGGTTTGCGAAGTGACGGGATCAAGGCCCGCGGTCGGCGAATCATACATGACGATGGGCGGCTTGGTGATTAGCGCGCGGGCGATGGCTACTCTGCGGCGCATGCCGCCGGAAAGCTCCGAGGGCACGAGGTCCATGGTGTGCTCGAGTTCAACGAAACTCAGCACTTCGCGCACGCGCGGCTCGATTTCCTGTTCCTTCACGCCGTCCTCATAAAGCCGGTAAGCGACGTTGTCGCCCACGGTCATGGAATCGAACAGCGCGCCTTCTTGAAAGACGAAGCCGATGTGGCGGCGGAAATCGAGCAAGTCGTCTTCGCGCATGCGGGAAATCTCTTTGCCCAAAACCGCCACGGTTCCTGCCAAGGGCCGCAGCAATCCGGCAGCCAGCTTGAGCGACAAGGTTTTTCCGACTCCGGTTTCTCCGAGTAGAACCAGAGTTTCGCGCTCGCGCACTTCGAAAGAAACGCTGCGTAGGATGTCGCCTTCGGCGAAACCCATGCGAACGCTTTCAAATTTGATGACGGGACCGGGCGCCGGGGTCGATTTGACGGCGAGGCTCATCGCGTATGCGCCATTATAGCGGCAATTGGCGGTTCGCACGGGCAGGAAACATTGCGGGAAACGGTGCCCCGTAAGAGAGGTGAAGGACGCGGCTAGAAGAGTTTGTCAGCGAAATAGAGCGCCAATTTGCTGAGGAAGGTATCCGAAGCGATGATCAGCACGGAAGAGAGCACCGCCGCCTGGGTGGTGGCGCGGCCCACGCCTTGCGTGCCACCGCGGACGGTCAGCCCTTTGTAACAGCCAATGGTGGCGAGGATGAAGGCGAAGAAGAGCGGCTTGGTAAAGCCCTGCATGAGGTCGGCGAAGTCCAGCGCGTCAACAGCGCGGCGCCAGAACTCGATGGCGCTCAGGCGCAGCGAAAACACGGAAGCCACGCTGCCGCCTACCAAGCCCATGAAGTCGGCCATCGCCGTGAGCAGCGGCAGGGTTAAAAGGGTGGCGATAGCGCGCGGAGCGACCAGCTTGCGAACGGGATCGGTGCCCATGGCGCGCATGGCGTCCACCTGCTCGGTCACCAGCATGGAGCCCAACTCCGAAGCAATGCCCGTGGCGCAGCGCCCGGTGACCAGCAAGCCGGTAAGGGTCGGTCCAAGTTCGCGGACCAGCGCCAGGGAGACGACGTCGCCGGTAAGCGAGCTCTGCCCAAAGCGCACGAACTGCGAGCCGGTCTGCAGCACCATGACGGCGCCGATGAAAAAACCGCAGAGCAAGATGATGGGCAAAGAACCCGCGCCGATGGCGTCCATCTGCGTCAAGATGTCCTGCAGATAGTAGGGTGGCGTGAGGATGGCGCGCAGCGTCTGCGCGGAAAGAAGGGCGTAGTCCTGAACCTGGGCGACGACGCCTTTTACGGCGTTCCCGATCACTCCAGTGACGGTGACGCGATCTTCCGGCTTGTTCTCGCGACCTGCGATTTCGAGCGGTGTGTCTGCCACGAGTACCCTGTTGTCGCCAGCGACGGCTGGACGTTTGCGTGCGGCGCCAAATCCGTCGCTCGAAGCGTAACTGCGTGGTGAAACAAGGTCAAGAGAGCAGTCGGGGCGCCGAGAATGGGGGAGGAGCGGGTCGGGCCATGTGGCACGCCGGTGTGGTGCTCCGCGGTATGCTAGGCAGATGACTTTGCGTATCGACCATATTCAACTGGCCGCACCGAAGGGCTGCGAGGCGGCGGCGCGTGAATTCTATGGTGCGCTGCTGGGGCTGCGGGAGATCGCAAAGCCGGAGGAGCTGCGGGGCCGCGGCGGGTGCTGGTTTGCGTGCGGGACTCAGCAACTGCACATCGGGGTGGAGTCCGATTTTCGGCCAGCGAAGAAAGCGCATCCGGCCTTTGCCGTGGCGGACCTCGAAAAGCTGCGGCAAACGCTGTTCGCGCGCGGAATCAAAATCATCGAGGACGATGCGCTTCCGGGAGTGCCGCGCTTCTACGCAGAGGATCCCTGGGGCAACCGGCTGGAATTTCTCGAAGAAAAATCCCAGGTGCGATGAACGCAGCCGCGACCCAGTCGCCGCTAACCAGGCGTTGGCCGAAAATCCAGGGACTATCCGAGCAACGGCCACCGACCTCCACCCTCCAAGTATTCCAGAAGGCGACGACGCTCTTGGCTTACGTTTTCGACGAGAGGTCCACGATGACCTGGGCAAATGAACTCTGCCTGTTCGCAAAGGCAACGCAGAGCCGAAGCTTTGGCTGCGAGTAGGTCTGGAGTCACCGGCCTAGCCATCAGCCTAAGACGGTTCGATACCACCGCCAAAGCGTCGCCGCAAAACAATGTTCGCGTCGGTTCATGCATGTAGGCAACATGCCCTGGGGTGTGACCTGGCGTCGCGAGAACACGAAAGCCGCCTTCTATCATTTCTCCGTCGGCTACGAGATGACTCGCAGCCACCGCTTTGGGTGTTGCTTCTTCTAACAGACCACGAAGGAGCACTAAGACACCTTCCTCCGGAACGTGCTTGCCCAACCATCCGCGAATCCCTTGCGTTGTTGTCTGCCTCGTTAGAAAAGGCTGGTCACCTGCGTCGTAGTACACAGGAACGCCAAAATTTGTTTTTAAAAACGATGCACCCGCTGAGTGGTCATTGTGCCAATGCGTCAAAAGGATGCCTCTCAGGTTGTCGGCTGGGATGCCCACCTCACTCAACCCTTCGAGGAAATCTGCAGCGTCGGAATCCATTCCTACGTCGACCGCGAACATGCCGGCCTCCGTGGACACTAAGTAGGAACAAGCAAAATACGAGGGGCGGCGGAAGCACCATACACCCTCGGTGACGGGTATAACTTGGACTTTGATCGACGCCTCTCAGATCGCAAGTGTTGCTTTAATTCTATAGTAGACAGCGCGGGAACCTCGAAGTGCATTGCCGATGAAGAGCGGACTCGGCACCCTGAAATTAGGAACATCCCATCTAATCATTTTGTCGACTACTGGTTAACAGCGTTCTACGGGACTGACCGACTGCCAAACGAGGCGCTGGCTGGACGACGGGGCGCGGTGGCGGCTACACTGCTTGTTTCCGTTGCGGCGAGTTTTTCTTGTGTGCGGGTGTTTGCGCTGATGCTGAAATTCTACACCGCGGGCGAATCGCATGGGCAGGCGCTGCTGGCGTTTGTCTCCGGGCTACCTGCGTCTATGGCGGTGGATGTGAATTTCATCAATCATGAGTTGCGCCGGCGGCAGCTTGGATACGGGCGCGGCGGGCGGCAGAAAATCGAAAAGGACCGCGCGGAGATTTTTGCCGGAGTGCGCCACGGGCAGACGATTGGGGCGCCGGTGGCACTGCGCATCGAAAATCGCGACTGGGCCAATTGGGAAAAGATTCTTGCGGTGGAAGCGCCGGCGGAGGGCGAGGCGCAGCAGAGAAAGCTTTTAGCGCCGCGGCCGGGGCACGCGGATTTGGCAGGCGCGCAGAAATTCAATTTTCACGACGCGCGCTACGTTCTGGAACGAGCTTCGGCGCGCGAGACGGCGGCACGCGTGGCGGCCGGCGCGTTTGCAAAATTGTTGTTGCGAGAATTCGGAACAGAGATCGCGAGCCACACCGTGCAAGTGGGGCACGTACGGCTGGAGCGCGCGGCAACGTGGGAAGAAATTCGAGGCGTAAGCGCGGACTTGGAATCGGCTCTGCGCTGCGTGGATGCAGCGACACAGGAAAAGATGAAGGCGGAAGTAGATGCAGCGCTGAAAGCGGGCGATACGGTCGGCGGGATTTTTGAAATTGTGGCGCACAACCTGCCAGTGGGCCTCGGTAGCCACGCGCAGTGGGACGAAAAGCTGGACGGACGTCTGGCGCAAGCGCTGATGAGTGTGCAGGCGGTGAAGGCGGTGGAGATTGGCGCGGGCGTGCGCGCGGCGGGATCGTACGGCAGCGAAGTGCAGGACGAAATCTCGTACGACAAGGAAGCGCGCCGGTTCCGGCGCTCGACGAATCGCGCGGGCGGGCTCGAAGGCGGCATCACCAACGGAGAAGATGTCGTGGTTCGCGGGTATTTGAAGCCGATTTCGACGCTGCGCAAGGCTTTGCATACCGCGGACATGGTGACAAAAGAGCCGGTGGAAGCGGCTTACGAGCGGTCGGACTGGTGCGTGGTGCCGGCGGGTGCGGTGGCGGGCGAGGCCATGGTGGCCCTTGTGTTAGCGGATGCTTTTCTGCAAAAATTTGGAGGAGATTCCCTTTCCGAGATGCGGCGGAATTTCGACAACTATGCCCGACAAATCCACGAGTTCTGAAGTCAGCACGAACGCCGCCTCTGCGCCCGCCGATGTGGCGGCGCCGCCGCGCAAGATTTATCCCATCGTTAAGTACGGCGACCCAATTCTGGAGAAGCCGACAGCTGCGGTGAAGAAGTTCGACGCGGAACTGGAAAAACTGGCGGAGGATATGTTCGCTTCCATGTACGCCGCGCAGGGCGTGGGGCTGGCGGCTCCGCAAATCGGGCTGAATCTGCGCATGGCGGTGGTGGACGTCACGGTAGGGAAAAACCCGGAAGCGAAGATTGTGCTGGCGAATCCGGAGATTATTCACGCCGAGGGAGAAGTTCGCGAAGAAGAGGGCTGCCTCTCGATTCCGGGCTTTCGGGGCTACGTGATCCGGCCGCAATTTGTGACCATAAAGGCGCAAAACGCGAAAGGCGAAACGTTTGAGATTCGCGGGGAGAATTTGCTGGCGCGGGCGTTCTGCCACGAAATCGATCATTTGAACGGCGTGCTGTTCTTGCAGCACCTGAGCATGCTGAAGCGCGACCTCATCAAACGCAAAATCAAAAAGCTGAAGAAGCAAGGCGAGTGGTAAATTTCCCGCGTCCATCGTTCCCTGCCCCATCGCCGAGGGAGCGGAGCGCGAATTCCGAGATCTTGCCGAGATGGGGCGCAGCATGCTGCACCCCCACAATGCGTGAAGATTTATGCGCTTAGTTTTTTGCGGTACGCCGCAGTTTGCGATTCCGAGCTTCCAGCATCTTATTGCGCAGGCCGATTTTCAGGTGGTGGCGGTGATTACGCAGCCAGACCGGCCGCGGGGGCGTGGGCAGGAGGTGGCTTTTTCTCCGGTGAAGGAAGCGGCGCTGGCGGCGGGGGTGCCGGTGCACCAACCGGAGAAAATCCGTCAACCGGACGTACAGGAAGTATTGCAAACGCTGGCGCCGGACGCGATCGTGATCATTGCGTACGGGCAAATCATTCCCTCGCGGCTGCTGCCGATTCCGAAATTGGGCTGGATTAATCTGCACGCTTCGCTGCTCCCCAAATATCGCGGCGCGGCGCCCATCAACTGGGCGATTGTGCATGGCGAAACGAAAACGGGCGTGACCACGATGCGCATTGACGCGGGCATGGATACCGGCGAGATGCTGCTGCAAAAACAGATAGCGATTGGCGCTGCGGAAACGGCTCCGGAACTTGCCGCGCGCATGGCCGAGTTGGGCGCGCCGCTGATGGCGGAGACGCTGCGCGGACTGGCGGCCGGAAGCATCACGCCGCGCGCGCAAAATCACGCCGAGGCGTCCGTGGCGCCCATGCTCAAGAAGGAATTCGGGAGGCTTGATTGGTCGCTTACGGCGGCGGAGATTTTCAACCGCATTCGCGGCTTCGCACCGTGGCCGGGAGCGTACACGGCGTTTCGGAGCCAAACTTGCCACATTTGGGGCCAGCCGGCGTCTAACGATAGGAGCGTCGAGAGGGCCGGAACCGGCCTTGCACGGGGAACCTTGCTGGTCGAGCGCGGGAATCTTTTTGTGGTTTGCGGCGGCACAACCCTGCTGCAGGTCTCGGCCGTCAAACTCGAAGGACGCAAACAAGTGTCCGCGGCGGAATTTCTCAACGGGGCGCGGCTGGCGCCGGGTGAACGCTTCGGACAACCGTAGTTTGCGCCTCGTTCCGGGGTCAGGCATACTCGAAAATTGACCCACACATGAGAGCGCGTTCCGCTTCAGGAGTTCACACAACATGAAAAACTTCGCCTTGCTGCGCCCCCGCGGCACGCCGAGATGCAGCGCGACCGGCTTGCTGCGGCAAGCAGGCTGCTGGGCGCTGGCAGCGCAACTCGCGCTCATGCCGGTGGCGTCGTCGCTGGCTGCGGAGAACCACGCCCCTCCGGTGGACAAGCCCGTGGCCAAGGTTTCCGATGCGGTGATGAAGAGCATGCAGGCGGAACTGGCGCGCGCGACGACGGATCTTTCGAAAAGCGATTCCGCGCCGTACTACCTCAGCTACACGGTCTACGATCAGAATCTGACGGTCATTGTGGGCGCGTACGGAAGCCTGCTGACCGACGCATCGCTGCGGCGGCGGCAGGCGGACGTGGTCATGCGCGTGGGCACGGCGGCGCTGGATAACACCCACGGGCAGAGCCGCTCCAGCGGCATGAGTTCCGGCACGCTTCCGCTCGACGATGATCCCGACGCGATTGCGCGCGTGCTTTGGGAACTGACGGATCGCGAGTACAAACGCGCGGCGCCGGCGTTTTTGAATGTGCGCACCAATACCGCGGTGCGTGCGGAGGAAGAAGACAAATCGCCGGACTTCTCGAAAGAAACTCCAGCAACGCATCTCGCCGCCGCGGGCGCGGCTCCGGCGTTTGACCACAGCGTCTGGGAAGGCGAAATTCGAAGGCTCTCCGCGGCGTTTCGCAAATATCCCGACGTTTACACCGCGACCGTGGTGTTGCAGGTGAGCGACTCCAAGTCGCGCTTGGTGTCGAGCGAAGGCAGCGCCATCGAGACGCCGAGCTTCACCACGCGGCTCATCATGGAAGCGCAAACGCGCGCGGATGACGGCATGGACCTGCTGCGCGTGGAGACGTTTCAGGCGCCTGCGGCGAGCGCGCTGCCAAGCGAAGCGGAGTTGAACGGCAAGATTGTCAGGATGGCAGAAGACCTCAAAGCGCTGCGCGCGGCGCCGGTGGCGGAGCCCTACGACGGGCCGGCGCTGCTGAGCGGGCGGGCCGCGGCGGTTTTCTTTCATGAAGTGCTAGGGCACCGGCTCGAAGGGCACCGGCAGCGCGATGAAGACGAAGGGCAAACGTTCACGAAGAAAATCGGCGAGGAAGTGCTGCCGAAATTTCTGAGCGTCACGGATGATCCGACGACGCACGAAATGGCAGGCGTGAAGCTCGCGGGGACCTACGACTTCGACAACGAAGGCGTGCCGGCTAAGCGCGTGGAAGTGATCAAGGACGGCGTGCTGGAGAATTTCCTGATGTCGCGCATGCCGATCAAAGGATTCGATACGTCGAACGGGCACGGGCGCAACGAGCCGGGGCGTATGCCGACGGGGCGGCAAGGCAATTTGATTGTGACCTCCACGCAAAGCGTTCCGGAAGCGCAACTGCGGCAAAAGCTGATCGACGAAGTGAAGAAGCAAAACAAGCCTTACGGCTTGTACTTCGATGACATTCAGGGCGGGTTCACGCTGACGACGCGTTCGCTGCCGCAAGCGTTTCAGGTGCTGCCGGTGATCGTCTACAAGGTTTACACAGACGGGCGGCCCGATGAACTGGTGCGCGGCGTGGACATTGTGGGGACGCCGCTGGCGGCGCTGACGCGCATTCTGATGACCGGCGACCAGGAGCACGTATTCAACGGCGTGTGCGGCGCGGAAAGCGGGCAAGTGCCGGTCTCCGCGGTGGCGCCGGCCATGCTCTTCTCCGAGATGGAAGTGCAGAAACGCCAGCACTCGCACGACCGGCCGCCCATTTTGCCGGCGCCCGGGTTTGAAGGGACGGTGACTGCCAAAGACGCGCCAGCCAAGAGCGAGGTGAAGCCATGAAAGTGCTGCGCGCTCTGACGGTGGCGCTGTTTGCGGTGACGATTTCGTTTGGCGTGCCGCGTCTGCGTGCTGCGACGGCGCCGGCGGCGGGTCCAGCGGCGGATGCTGCCGCGTCCAGCGCGGCCAAGCCGCATCCCGCGGCGGCCGGAGACGCGCTGCTGGAAGCTTTGCTCACCGAACTGGATCGCTCGAAGGCGCAACTGAAAATTGACCAGGTGCAGGCGCCGTACTACATCGAATACCGCGTGAACGACGTGGACGATTACGACGCGGAAGCGGCGTTCGGCGCGCTGCGCGAGAGCCAGCGCGTGCGGCTGCGCATTCTGCGCGTGGTGGTGCGCGTGGGCGATTACAAGCAGGATAGCTACTACGGCCAGGGCATGGGCGAGACGAACATTCTTCCGCTCGACAACGATCCCATCGCGCTGCGGCACCAGATCTGGCTGACCACCGACGAAGCGTACAAGGCGGCGGGCCAGGCGCTGGCCGAAAAACAGGCGGAGATGAAGCGCTTCACCGCGGATCCCAATCCGGTGGACGATTTTTCCAAGGAGCCGGTGGTCAATGCGGTCGAGCCGACGGTGGCCCTCAAAATTGACGAGACGGCCTGGAACAAGACGCTCGAGGATATGACCAATCTCTACCGGCAATATCCGGACATCCAGTCGGTCAGCGCGTCGGTGCGCTTTTCGGCGATCAATGAATATTTCGTGGATTCCGAAGGGACGGTCACGCGCAACGGGAAAAGCACCTACAACATTCAGTTGAACAGCTCGGCGCAGGCCGAGGACGGCATGCGGCTGAGCCGCAATCCCTACTGGATGGTGGGGCGCGAGGAGGAACTGCCCACCCGGGACAAATTGCTGAGCAACACGAAGCAGGCTCTGGATACGGTGGTGGCGCTGCGCAAGGCGCCTATCGTGGAGGAAGAGTATCGCGGGCCGGTGCTCTTCGCGCCCGACGCGGCGGATGACGTGATTGCTTCGCTGGTGGGGTCGAATGTAGTTGGCCGCAAGCCGCAGCCGGGACGGCCGAATCGCACGGTAGGCACGTTCGCGACGAGCTACAAGTCGCGCGTGCTGCCGACGTTTCTGACCATCATTGACGATCCTACGCTGAAGGATTTTCAGGGACACAGCCTGGTGGGAAGCTACGAAGTGGACGACGAAGGCGTGAAAGCGCAGAGTGTGAATGTCGTCGAAAACGGTACGCTCAACAATTATCTGCTGGGGCGGCAGCCGGTGCGCGATTTTCCCGCGTCGAACGGGCATGGCCGTGCGGCGCCGGGATCCCTGCCCACGCCAAGTTTAGGCGTGTTCCTGCTCAAGAGCGCGGAAGCGCAGTCGCCCGACGAGTTGCGCAAGAAAATCATCCAGATGATCAAGGACTCCGGCAATCCCTACGCGTATCGCGTGGATACGCTGGGCCCAGGAAATTCGCCGCGGCTGCTGTATCGCGTTTATGCGGACGGGCACGAGGAGTTGGTGCGTGGCGCGGTTTTCAATGAGCTGGACACGCGCGCGCTGCGGAGTAATCTGATTGCGGTGGGCAACGATCCACTGGTCAGCAACCGCGCCGGCGGCGTGCCAACCACGGTCATCTGTCCGTCGCTGCTCTTCGATGAACTGGAAGTGAAACGCGCGGACACCAGCAAGGACAAGCTGCCGGACTATCCGGCGCCGCCGCTGAAGCAGTAGAGTTCTGTTGCTCGAAAGGCTTCGGCGCCGCACGAAAACACGGAGTTAGGACTCGGCGAACGCTATGACGCTCAAAGAGCGACTCGAATGGATAACCCGGATGGCGCTGCTGGTGTTCATCCTAGCGTCGGCGGCGTTTCTGAGCGCTATCACGGCGATGCGCATCGCCATTCACGGGCGCGAAGTGACCATGCCCAACCTGGTGGGCAAAAATGTGGCGGAAGCGAATCGTTTGCTGGCCTCGCGCGGACTGGTCTTGCGCGTGGCGGATCACATCTACAGCGAGCTACCCACCAATGTGGTGGTGCGGCAGAGCCCGCCGCCGGGCATGCTGATGAAAGTCTCGCAGCAGGCGCATGTGGTGCTGAGCCTCGGGCAGCGGCAGCTGCAGATTCCCCTGCTGGAAGGAAACTCGCTGCGTGCTTCGCGGATTGAACTGCTGCGCGGCGGACTGCAGGTGGGTGAGGTTTCCTCGCTTTCCATGCCGGATGAGCCTGCGGATACGGTGGTATTGCAAACGCCAAAGCCGGGAGCAGGCGCGGCCACGCCGCGCATCGACGTGCTGGTTTCCGCAGGTCCGCGCGAAAGCGCTTTCGTGATGCCGCATCTGGTGGGGCTGAACGAGGCGGATGCCCAGCACCGGCTGGATGTGGCGGGGCTGCGGCGTAAAGTAAACTATGTGAACGCGGCCCAGTGGCCGCATGGCGCGGTGATTGATCAAACTCCGCTGGCCGGGCGGCGCATTACGTCGGGCGTCACGATCGAAATGACAGTGGCGAACTAAACTGCATTCTCCGCGAGCAAATCAGAATCGCGCAAAGTGCGCTCAGAGAAACCCGTTCCAAATTTCCTGCCTCGTGCGACAATGCTCGCACTTATGAACGGCAAACCTGCAACGAGATGCTTGGTGTCTTGCGCACGGTCCGCTTCTATTCTCTTGATGACTTTCGTGGCCGGGTGTTCGGGTAAGGGCGCTGTTTCCTGGGACCTGCGATCGCTGTTTTCTTCGCACGCGGCTCCTGCCGTTGCCCAGAGCACGCTCACCACTCCTGAAGAAGCAAGACATTTGAAGAATGTACGGCAATTAACCTTTGGCGGACAGAATGCCGAGGCCTATTTTTCGCTGGATGACAAGCAGCTGATTTTCCAGCATCAAGGTGAAGGCGTGCCCTGCGATCAGATTTACACCATGCCGGTGGATACGCCGGACGGAAAGCCGGCCGTGCCCAAGCTGGTGAGCACCGGAAAAGGACGCACGACGTGCAGCTACTTCTTCCCTTCCGGCGCCCGCATCCTTTTCTCTTCGACGCATGCCTCCAGTCCCGAGTGTCCGCCAAAGCCGGACTATTCGCATGGTTATGTCTGGCCGGTCTATGACACGTACCAGATTTTCACGGCAAAACCCGACGGCTCCGATCTGAAGCAGTTGACGCACGCCAAGGGCTACAATGCCGAGTCCACCATCACGCGCGACGGCAAGCACATTGTCTTTACCTCGACGCGCGACGGCGACCTGGACATCTACACGATGGATGCCGACGGCTCGAACGTGAAGCAACTGACGCATGAGCTGGGGTACGACGGAGGGCCGTTCTGGTCGTACGACGGAACGAAAATTGTCTATCGCGCGCAGCATCCGAAAACACGCGAGGAGATCGTCGATTACAAGGATTTGCTGGCGAAAGGGCTGATTCGCCCGGGCAATCTGGAAATCTGGGTGATGAACGCTGACGGCTCGGGAAAGCACCAGGTGACGCACAACGGCGCCGCGAACTTCGCGCCGTACTGGCATCCCGACGGCAAGCGCATCATTTTCGCGTCGAACGTAGCCGATCCCAAGAACGGGCGCGACTTCGATCTGTATCTGATCAACGAAGACGGCACGGGCTTCGAACGCGTCACCTACGCGCCGGACTTTGACGGCTTTCCGATGTTTTCCTCCGACGGCAAACGCCTGGTGTGGGCCTCGAACCGCAACGGCAAAGTGCCGCACGAAACCAATATCTTCCTTGCCGACTGGACCGAGTGATGCGTCTGGTCGCGTAGTTCGTCCTATAGGCTCCCAACGGTAAACAAAAAGGGCGGCCAGAGTTGCGGCCGCCCTTGAAGTGTGAAAGAGATCTCGCCGGCTAGAACGTCAGCTTGAGCGAGAACTGGATCTGCCGCGAGGAACCGAAATCCCCCGTGGGGAAGCGCGTTGAGGTGATAAGACCAAACGACGGGCTATTGACCGTCAGCACCGGATTGCCGAAGTTTGGATGGTTGAACATATCGAATATATCGGTCCTAAATTGCAGATTCACTCTCTCCGTGATCTTGGTGTTCTTGATGACGTTGAAGTCGGTATTCAAGAAATCCGGACCGACGATGCTGTCGCGCTGCATCGAGCCGGGATGGCACGTGCCGGGCACGATGGGATAGGTGCCGCCGCCAGGCGTAGTCGGGGTAGCACTGAAGGTGCACGGTACCGCGAACGCGGCGGCTGGCGTTGACGCGCAAGGCGGAAGCGCCGGGGCTTTTCCGGTCGGCGTGCCATTAAACGGCTCGCACACAATCGCGTTGGAGAAGAATTGCGTGGGATTGCCGGTTCCGTGGGAAGGTGCCAGCTTGTCCGGGCGAACGGTGACGTTAACGCCAGGATTGATGGTCAGCGTCGGATCCAGCGGGCTGCCGCTTTGCACCTGCTCGACGATGCCGAATTGCCATCCAGACACCAGCCGGTTGCTCTTGAACGGCAGTTGATAAAAGCCGCTCAGCACGAACCGATTGCGGACGTCGAATTCGGACGGGCCGTAATCGGCGCGAGGATCGTAGGCGTTCTGGAGTGGCAGGGTTTCGCCGGTGGACAAGGAATTGTAGTCGTAAGACTTCGAGTAGGTGTAGGACGCCAGGAACTCAAAACCACGGGAAAAATGCTTATTCACGGTGGCCCAGAGAGCATTGTAGTTCGAGTTTCCGATGCTGTTAACCACGGAGATCGTGCCGAATGTGCAGGGATTGAACGGTGGCGCGCACTGCTCGGGCAGCACCGGGCTGTTGCTTGGAAGCGTAAGGTACGGGTGTACGGCGCCGTAAAAGCCGTTGGTTACCAACGGCTGGTTGACGTTTTGCACGAGCTGTTCATGGGTGCCCTTGGTGCCGACGTAGGACACGGTGATGCCCAGGCTCGGGGTGACCTGCCGCTCGACGCCAAGGTTCCAGTCCTGCGCATACATGTCCTTGAAGTTAGGAGCGACGGCGGTAGGGCCAAGGCTGATGCCCACGATATTCGCGGCGGGCGCCTCCAGACTGATGACGCCCGAAGTGATGGACTCCGGCACGGCAAAAGGCGGATTGCCGCTGAGCCCGGTCAGTACATTGGTCGTGGGAGCTTGGGTCAAGATGCCGTAGCCGCCGCGGACCGAGGTCTTGCCGTTCTTGAAAGGATCCCAGGCAAATCCGACGCGGGGCTCGAAATTTGATGCGTTGGTATCGAAAGGCTGAGGACTGGAGATCAGGGTGCCCGTCGGGATGTCGAAGTTGGTGAAGCGACTCTGGGTCTCGTAGGGCGTCGAGTTGTACTCGTAGCGCAGACCAACGTTGAGCGTCAAGTTGGGCCGCAACTTAAAGCTGTCTTGCGCGTAGAGGGCATAAGCGGGGTTGATAATCTTGTCGTTGCCGGCGCCGATCTGCGTGGAGAACGAGGTCGCGGTATCCGCGAGAAAACCGGCGAGGTTCGCGTAGGTGAAGCTGCCGATGTTCTCTGCAATGTTGTCGTTGTAGGCCCGGCGGATTTCGCCGCCAAACTGGAATGAATGACGGCCAACGAGCCAGCTCAAGCTGTCATTCAGTACCACCGTCGTGTCTCCGCGGCCCTGGGGCTCACCCGCCGGACCGCCAAAGGACATTGCGCCACCGACGATAATATTGGGCAGCGCTCCCGACGGCACGCCGGAGGGAAGCGTAACGCCAAAATCGGCTGCGTTGCCGGGATTATTGGGTGTGAAGGTCAAATGGATGCGATTGAAGCCCAGACGGATGGTGTTCGTCAAAGACGGGCTGAAGGTGTGATCTTCGCTCACGGTGAGGAGCTGGCGCAGGCCTTCACGAGTGTCACCAAAACCGGGAAGGTTGGTGCCAGCCGTGGGCTCCTCGCGGAGGTCTTTTTGCACCACCCAGTAGCCGTGTACGCGGTCAGTACTGCTCAACTCGTAGTCGAGATCCGCGGAACCCTGATTGAGCGTTACGTTGGCGAGAGCGGAGCCGCTGAACAGGTTGAAACTGGTCGGGTCCGCAGGATTGCCGCTTCCTACGAGATTGGCCGGCGGGACTAGCGCGAGCAGGGCCTTGACAGCCGGCGACGTGACCGCGGCAATTTGCGTGGCGCTGGGCACGGTGCTGCTGACGGTCAAGCCCTGATGCTGGCGAATAGATTCGTAGGCGAGGAAGAAGAAAACTTTGTTCTGCTTGATCGGACCGCCGAGGGCCGCGCCAAACTCATTGCGCTTGAAAGAAGCCTGCGGCAGGTGCACCCCGGTCGCGCTCAACGCGGGGTTGAAAAAGTTGCGGGCATCGAGATCGTTGTTGCGGAAGAACTCAAAGGCTTCCCCGTGAAAGTCGTTCGTGCCGGAGCGGGTGGCCAGGTTGACGATAGCGCCGGAGTTGCGGCCATACTGTGCGGGGAACGTGGAATTGTCGATTTTGTATTCCGCGAGGGTGTCAATGGGCGGCTGGAAGGTGATCTGATTCTGCACGTTGTCGTTGAGATTGATGCCGTTCACCAACCAGTTGGTGGTGTCCTCGCGCGCTCCCGCGGTGTTGATACCAAAGGAGCCTTGTCCGCGGAGGGGCGCGGAAAGAAAGCCGTTGGCGGGAGGGGTGATGGTGCCCGGAGTGAGCAGGCTAAGATCGGTAAAGTGCCGGCCGTTCAGCGGAATCTCCTGCACTGTCTTGTCGTTGATCACCTGGCCGATGCTGTTCGTGGCAGTTTCGACGAGAGCGGCCTCGGCGGTGATGACGACCCTCTCAGTAACTTCGCCGACTTTCAGCTGAATATCCTTGGTGACGACCGTCGCGACTTCCAGCTTGAGGTCTTTTACGACGCCCGTCTGAAAGCCAGCAGCGGTGACCTCGACTCGGTACAATCCGATGGGAAGCGAGGGGAAAAGAAACGAACCGGCGGCGTCCGTTTGCGAGTTGGATGCCACGTTGGTGGCTTCGTTGATCACCACAACCTTGGCGTTCGGAATCGGACTGCCGGCTGGGTCAGTGACCGTGCCGTTCAGCGAAGCGGTGGATTGTGCATGAACAAGTCCGCCGAGGAAAAAGGCCAGCAAAAGTGCGCTGGCGCGTATGAGAGCGGAGTGGAAAGGGACACAGCGACTGCGAACGCGTTGCATCATACCTCCTGAAGTGTAAGAAGAACGGGAACGGGTCTCGGCAAACGCCCAAAGCAGCGTCCAAGCCAGGCTGTCTGCTGCGCTCCCCTCGCCCTTGATCCTTAGTATCTTGCAGGAATGCAGAGGCGTTGAAGCCAAGAAGTCACCCACACCCGGCGAAGCTGGATGGCAATCGAAGAACCAATTCGGTAATACATCGCCTAAGTGATGCGGAATGAGTTAGATAGAGGGCAAAGAACGACGAGAAAACGGGCGAGGTTCTATGATGTCCTGTATTCCCTATATGGATAAGTGTATTTACTCGGATTAATTCGTAAAAATTTATCACACTTTCGATTCTGCGTCGGCTGCTAGCCATTGGGCCGAATCGCGAGGACAGGTCCTGGGAACCGCGGGCAGTGGCTCAATTCAAGGCAGACGTCCAGTTTACGCGCCACATAGCGAATTCGTAGAGTAAGACGCCTACCCGCCCGGGGGCATGGCAGATCTGGGGGTACACGTATGAAAAAGCTAATCGGCGTTCTTCTCGTGGCCGCGGTTTTCTGCGCAATCGGGTCAGCGCGCGCCGGAGACAAGCGCACCGCGGTCTCTTCGAGGATTCTTGCGGCGCGAACCATCTTTGTAGACAACGAAACACCGGACGCCGAGCTCCAGCTCAACGCCGTGATGGGGCTAAACAAGTGGGGGCGGTTTGACATTGTGGACTCGCCGCAGAAGGCCGACATCGTGTTGCGGCTGGTGGGCAGCAGCTTCGTGAAGTACGTTCCGACGAGCCAGATGCCAGCTACCTATGATCCGAAGCCCGCAACTCCAGAGCTAGGCAATGGAGAAGAGTTGGCGCCGCCGGGGTGCACGCGCATCGAAGTGCTTGAACCGAAGAGCGGAAGTTTGCTGTGGTCCGAGGTGCGCAAGACCGGCAACGTGCAGGAGCGCAGCCGCCTGGTGGAAGGGCTGCACGAGGCGGTGGACCAACAGGAAAAAAGCCGCAGATAGCTGGCGCGCAGCGCGCACGTGGCTGAAGGCCTAGGACCGGGCGGTTGCGAGTCGGACGCACGCCGAGGCGAAGCTCCAAAATGGAGCTTGGCAGAGCTGCAGCAGCTTTCTACGATCGCTGAATGGGCCGCGGCGCAAATCGTGACGAGGGAAATGCGCGCGCGATTGCGGAGTGGGTCCGCGCGCACACCGACGAAATGGCAAGCCTGATCGCCGCGCTTGTCGCCATACCCACAGAAAATCCACCCGGAAACAATTACGGTAAGTGCGCGGACGTGCTCGAAGCGCGGCTGCGCGAGGCCGGATTGGTGTGCGAGCGATTTGAAGTGGACGACGAAGCGGCGCCTTCGCAAACCCAGGGAGCGTCCGCAAGAACCGGTGCCGCTTGCTTGCTAGCCAGCCACGCAGGCGGCCAACGCGCGCTCTATTTCCACGGGCACTACGACGTCGTTCCCGCGCAATCGCAGGAACAGTTTGTGCCGCGGCGAGAGCGGGAATTTTTGTTCGGGCGCGGCTCCTGCGACATGAAGGGCGGATTGGTGGCGATGCTCTACGCTGTGCGCGCACTGAAGGAATGTGGCGTTGCGCTGAATGGACGCGTGCGGCTCACCATGGTTCCCGACGAGGAGACCGGAGGCAGGCGCGGGTCGGCATGGCTGGCGCAGCAAGGCCTGCTCGGGCGCGACGGAATCGGCATGCTGACGGCAGAGCCGACCAGCGGTGTGGTGTGGCATGCGAACCGCGGGGCCATCACGCTGCGGGTCGAGGTGATGGGCAAGGCGGCGCACGTCGGCTTGCAGCATCAGGGCGAAAATGCCTTCGAGCGCATGCATGTTGTCGTGGAGAAATTGCTGCAGTTGAAGCACGAGGTGGAAGAACGCACGACGCAGCACAACGTGAGCGAGCGCCGCGAGCAAACCGGCGGCGATGCACAACGAAAGCATGGAGCAAAAAACTCCATCCTGCTGCTGGGAGGAGAAAGCGGCGGCGGTACGAATTTCAACGTCGTACCAGAGAGATGTTGGTTCACGGTGGACCGGCGCATCAATCCCGAGGAAGACCTGGAGACGGAGAAGAAGCGGCTGCTTGGCGTCCTCGCAGAATGCGTGCGTGGCGGGATTCCGCTCCGCTGGGAAATTTTTCAGGAAGGCCCATCCGCAAGTTCCGCGAAAGAGGATTCTCTGGGGCAGGCGCTGGCGAACAGCGTGCACGCGGTTCTGGGCGAAGCGCCGCCGTTCGAACTGTGCCCGGGGTTATTAGAGACGCGCTTTTACGCGGCTCGCGGAATTCCAGCCTATGCCTATGGGCCAGGTTTGCTTTCAGTGGCACATGGCCCGAACGAGTACGTCGACCTGCGCCGCGTAGCAGATTGCGCAGTGATTTACGCACTCACCGCGGCCGAGTTGCTCAAAGCCTGAACCGGTTCTCCACGAACTAACCTGCGCCGTATAGGGCTCCCAGTTTCCCGTAACGAGGGTGGTCTCGATGGGTCGATGCAACACCAGCCCCACACCTGCTTACAGGGCTTCAACAGCCAAAAGTCGTTCGTGGCCTCTGATTGAAAGGCAACCCCATCCTGGCTGGGGCCTTATCGAGTCAGCCGGACAAAGCAATTCTCCACCGCGAAGTGCTGTCGGATCAACCGATTGGACGGTGTTGCATCGATCGGTTGAGCTGGCACGACTAACCGGGACTTACCGCTCAGGGTGAGAGCTTTTCCATTCTGTTGCCATTCGCTCGGCTTCTCTAACTTGAGCCGCAGTCATTTGCGCTTTCGCGTCGGCCAGGTTTACTTCCATGTCCGCGTCCGCTAGGCGGAACCACATATATGCTCGAACAACGTCTTTCGGAACACCGCGACCGCCGTCCAAATATAGGAGCCCTAGATTGTTTCTACCCTGATACGCGCCGCCATCGTCGAGAACGTGCTCCGCCGCTTTCCTGTACCATTTGGCGGCTAGTACGTCACTCTGGGGCACGCCTTCGCCTTCTTCATACATTCGCCCCAGGCTATTCTGCGCGTCTTGGTCGCCGTGCTTCGCCGCCCTTCGCAGCCACTTCAGCGCCTCCCGGTAGTCGGCCTTGCCAAACCAGCCTTGCTCATATCCAGTGCCGAGCCAGAACTGCGCTCTTACGTCTCCCTGCTGAGCTTTCGTCAAAAGTGTCTGTTTGTCGTGAGATGGTCGCCTCACTTGCGACGTTTGCGCGACGCCAGCGAGTGAAACACACGCGATAACGAGAAGTGACAAAAGAAGATGCCGGTGCATATTTTTTGCTACCTCTTACATCCTATACTCCAGTGCGCGGAGAACCAATCCCCAGGGTCTGGTAAACGCTTACCGGCCATTTCGACGCGACCCGTACCAAACTAGAGAAATGGCCAGGACGGCTGCGATTCCCGCAAACCATTCGGCCCGAGCCTGAACACGCCCAGGCTCCCAGTTTGTCATCACAGCAAACAGCGCTAACAAACCAAGTACGATGCCCGCTGCCTGTATGATTCGCTTCACCGGCAAGTCCTAGTGTGGTGCTCCCGCCGAAAGCGAATATACCGTGCGAACGTCACCTTAGCTGATAAACGCGGTGATCTCAATGGGTCGACGCAACACTTGGCCGAAGTCCGCTCGCGGGGCCTCAATAGCTAAGAGTCGTTCGCGCGCACTGGTTCAATCGGAACACCATCCTGGCCAGGGTCTGATCGTTTACAGCCGGGCACAGCGATTCTCGATGGGGAAGTGCTGTCGGATCAACCGATTGGACGGTGTTGCATCGACCGGTTGAGCTGGCAGCGTGTCAGGTGAAATGCGGCGGGTTCGACGTCAACTAGCCGACAAGTTTCTTTGAGTCGCGCTTGGCTTCGTCGAGCCAGCGCTCCAGGACCGGCTGGTACTGCGCTTCCACTTCCAGAAACGTGACGCCCGCGCCCATATTCGGCTGCGAGTAGACGATGCGCGAGCGGGCCTGAAAAAAACCTTCGCCCGCGGAGATTTTCACCAGCACCAGCGTGCCCACGGGGAACGGATTCATCATATCCAGGTAACACCCGTACAGGCTCAACTCGCTGACGCGCGTGGCAATGCGCACATCGGCGGCTTCCTCAATCAACTCCGCGCTGGCGATAAACGTATATCTCGGTGTGCGACGCCGCTCTGATCCCAATGAAGCCCTCCGCAGGACGCCCCTAGCCTCTTACGATAGTACGACGGATACGCGGAAAGTTGTTCGCAAGTAACCCAAACCGTAACTAGCCGGGCCCGCATGTCGCCCTCAGCAGAACCTGCGCTTGTGGCGTGGAGGCAGACAGCGTGCCAGGCGTCTCCCGCAAGTGCAGGCCGGAAGGTAATGGTAGGATACCTGCCGCTGGGACGTGGGGATGGAGAGGCGATGAAAAAGTTGGCGATGTTGTTGTTGATGGCTGGGCCGTTCGCGGCGGGGCCGTGTCTCTGGGCGCAGGAGGCGGAGAGCAAAGCGCCGAAAGCAGAGCGGCACGAATTTGTCATCACAAATTTCAAAACGGAAAGTGGCGTCGTCTTGCCGCAGGCGCGCATCGTCTACGGGACCTATGGCACGTTAAACGCCGCGAAGGATAACGCCGTGCTGCTGCCCTCGCATTACATGGCGAATTTTCACGGCTACGAGTGGCTGATCGGGCAGGACAAGGCCCTCGATCCCGCGAAGCTTTTTCTCGTGGCGACGGAACTGTTCGGCAACGGCAATTCCTCGTCGCCCAGCAACACGCCGGAGCCGTATCACGGGCCGCGCTTCCCGGTGACCACCATTCGCGACAACGTGGAAGCGGTGCACCGGCTGCTCGCCGAGGAATTGAAGATTACGCACCTGAAAGCGGTGATTGGCTTTTCCATGGGCGCGCAACAGGCCTTTCAGTGGGCCGTGAGTTACCCCACGTTTGCGGACCGCATTGTCGCGACCAGCGGGACGGCCAAGACCTACGGCCACGGCATCGTGCGCCTGGAGAGCGAAATTAGCGCCATCACCGATGATCCGGTCTTTGCCAATGGCGAGTACAAGGAGGAGCCAAAGAAAGGCATCGAAGAGTTCGCGCTGGTCTGGGAAGCGTGGCTCTTTTCGCAAGAGTGGTGGAGAAAAGAGTTGTGGCGCGAAGGAGCCAAGCCCGGGACGACCTTCGAAAGTTTCGTGAACAACTTGAAGACCAATTTCATTCCCGGCGCGGATGCCAACAACCTGATTTTGCAGATGCGCACTTGGGAAAAGCACGACGTGGGCACGACACCGGGCTTCGGCGGCGACGTGGAGAAGGCACTGGGCTCCATCAGAGTTCCCTTTTTGTATATGCCGTCGGAAACGGACCTATATTTTCCAGTGACGGACGCGAAGTATGAAGCGGGCTTCATGAAGACGGTCACGCTGATGCCGATTCCCTCGCTGTGGGGACATCCGGCGGGAGCGGCCGCCGATCCGGCGGACGCAAAATTTTTGAACGAGAATATCGGCAACTTTCTCGCCGGGCGCGAGTAGTGGCTTATACCAGTGCCCGCGCTCGACGCGAGAGTCAGGCTTGATTCTCGCTGCAGGCATAGACGGAAAGGGTTCCAGGCATACGGGAACCGCGACGCAAAGCCGGGTGAATGGCCAATTCGCGCGCGCACGGCTAAAATGCTCACATGATTGACCGCAAGAGGGCGCGCGAGCTGGCGACGGAGTTTGCTAAGAAAGGTGACCCGACGGGCTGGTTTGAGGTGCTCTACAAAGAAGCCGAGGAGGGCAGGAGCATCATCCCGTGGGCAGATCGCGGAAGCAACCCGGGCCTCGCGGAATTTTGGACGAAGCATCCGCTGGGGGCGGTTGGAAAAACGGCCCTCGTGATTGGCTGCGGGCTGGGCGATGACGCGGAACAGTTGGCGGCGTGGGGCTTTGCGACCACGGCTTTTGACATTTCGGAAACCGCCATCCGCACCGCACAGAAGCGATTTCCCCAGAGCGCGGTGCACTACCAGAAGGCCGATTTGTTTCAGCCGCCGCCGGAGTGGCAGCACCGCTTCGATTTTGTTTTTGAAGCCAACACCGTGCAGGCGCTGCCTCTAACCGTCCGCTCCCAGGCCATTCACCGTATTGCTGCGTTGGTGCGGCCATCCGGCAAATTACTGGCCGTCGTGCGAGGACGCGAGCCGCACGAGCCCACAGGAGAGCTGCCCTGGCCTTTGACGCGCGCGGAGTTGGATGAATTCGTGCGCGCCGGCCTCCAGGAAGAGAGCTTTGAGAATTACTTTGACTCGGAAGATCCGCCGGCGCGGCGCTTCCGCGCCCTATATGCCAGGCCATAAACAGAAACATTTGTTGAAATATTTAGGCCTGCTGGGCCGTCAGGGAATAGTATAGGTTGCCTGTGGAGGGCCGCATAGCCATGAAATCTAGACGAGACTCGATCCGGCATTTCGTAACGTTTGTTGCGCCTTTACTAGTGATTGCGATGGCTGTTTTGGCGCCGGGATCCGCGAACGCGCAAGCTGCCAGCGACCTCGCCGACACCTGGAAAGGCGAGCTGGGTGACGGCGCAGCTAAGCTGCATATCACATTGACGATTACCAAGGACGCCAGCGGGCAGTTCTCTGGCCAACTCAACAGCGTGGATCAAGGCGCGATCATTCCGATGGACAACATCACCTTCCGGGACAATGCGGTGCGCTTCGAGGTCAAGCCCATCGGCGGCCTGTATGAAGGCAAATTGAACGCGGCGGGCACCGAGATTACCGGCACTTGGACGCAGAGCGGCGCCCCGGCGCAGCCCCTGAACTTCACGCGCGCCACCGAAGGCAGCTCTACCCAGGACAAGGCCGCGCAACCCGTGCCGGAAGGACCAAAAGAAAAGCCGCTATCAGTGTTCGAAGATGTCGTAATCCCCATCGCCCCCACGGCCTTCAAGGCCGATGGCAAGTGGCACATGGTTTACGAACTGCACCTGAGCAACATGGACCGCTGGCCCCATCAGGTGACCAAGGTCGAAGCGCTGTCTGGCGACGCTTCTGCCCGCTCGCTCGTGACCTACACGGGCGCGGCTCTGGATGCGGTCATGCGCCGGCCCGGTCAGCCGCCCGCCTCGACCGACAAAACGAAATTGCCGCCGGGCTCGATGGGCATCGTGTACATGTGGGCCACGGTGGACACGCTGGACGCTGTGCCGGCAACGATTCGCCAGCGCTTGACCGTTAAAATCGGTACCTATCCCGAGGAGCTGACCGTGGAGACCGCGCCCATGGCGGTTGGGCGAGGGCCGATAGCCATTAGCGCGCCGTTGCGTGGCGATCACTGGCTCGCGGGAAATGGGCCGTCGAATACTTCGGGGCATCGGCAAGCGTTGATTCCGATTGATGGGCACGCCGCTATCGCCCAGCGCTTTGCCATCGACTGGGTCCAGCTCCGCGACGACGGCAAGACGTTTCAAGGCGATGAAAAGGACAACAAGAACTATCGGGCCTACGGGCACGAAGCGTACGCCGTCGCCGATGGCGTCGTCACGGAAACCAAAGACGGCATCCCCGAAAACGTTCCCGGCCTCAACTCCCGCGCCGTCCCTATCACCCTCGAAACCGTCGGCGGCAATCACGTCATCCTTGACATCGGCGGCGGCCACTTCGCCTTTTATGCGCACCTGCAGCCGGGGTCGTTGCGCGTGAAACTTGGCGACAAAGTGCGTCGTGGGCAAGTCGTTGGCTTGGTCGGAAATTCCGGCAATTCGACGGAGCCGCATCTGCACTTCCACATTGAAAACGCCAGTTCCCCGCTCGGCGCCGAAGGCCTGCCCTACTCGCTAGCCTCCTTTGAAGTCGTCGGCAACGGCTGGGGCTGGAAACCCTCCGACGCCAAAGGCCCCGCCGAACTCCACAAAAACGAAATCCCCCTCGAAAACGAGGTCGTGAACTTCACCGCGAATTAGCGCGACCCGTCGAGGTGTAGGCCGACGACTGTGGCGTGCGCCACGATCTGTTGAGACCCGTCCTGGTAGTAGACGAGCAGGTCGGCCGGGTGCCGGAAGAAGGTGTCCCACACGCTGCATTCGAGGCGGAATGAAACCGGAACGACCTTGATTTCCCCGGGCTCGATGACTAATGGATGATTGCCGCCATCTTGAATGCTCGTGCTGGACTCGTAGGTCTTGCTCTGCGTGCGCAACTCGACTTTGATCACACGGATTCGCGAGTCCCCATTATTAATTGCGTCGACTAAGGGGTCGTACCAGCCCTCCCCAATGAGTTGGCGCGTCGGGTCGACGACTAGCTTGAGATTCTGTTGCGGCGTACCGCCGGTAGCCGCGGCGGGAGCGTTGACCAAGCCCCGAGCCATTCGAAGATATTAAGAATGGTCCGAGGCTTGTTCAAGCACGATCACTTTGTAGCGCCCTTTTTATGCAAATCGGTGCACACGGAGACGGCGGTGTTGGGGTCCACGGCGCTGTCGCCTTCTTCGATGTGGCGGATGATGCCGTCCTTATCGATGACGATGTTGGCGCGCATCGCCCACTGGTACGATTCCTTCTGAACGTCGTAGTTCTTCAGAATGCCGTACGTGGTAAGCATCTTCTTGTTCATGTCGCTGAGCAGCGGGAAGTTGATGTTGATTTGCTTGGCGAAGGCGGCGTTGGCGGCGGGAGAATCCATGCTAACGCCGAAAACCGCGGTGTCTGAGGTGTCGATCTTGCCCGAGGCGATTCCAGCCTGGACCGCCTGAAGTTGTTTCGTTCAACCACCTGTGAAAGCCAGGACGTATACGGCAAGAAAAACATTTTGCTTGCCGCGATAGTCGCTGAGCTTTACGGTCTTCCATTGATCGCTGAGCAGCGTAAAGTCGGGAGCGGTGTCGCCGACTTTCAGCGAGATTTTGGCCAGTTCCGGCTTTTGCGGTTCCTGCGCCACGGGTACGCCCATGGGCACAGCGGCCAGCAAAGCCAGAGCAGCGAGAGCACGTTTCATTCGCACACTCCTTAGGAAGCAAACTGCGTTGGTAACAGCGAATACACCCTATCACTGCACGAGACCGGAGCGAAGGCGAAAATATTCCCGGCTCCGGGCGGCTGGAGACTGAGAAAAGGTCGCGCTTTGCACGGGAACATCGGGGGTTGCAGGGACGTATCTAGGGTGGCAGCGACGTGGAGTGAAATAGAAGTGCGGGATTGCCGTCCTTAAGCGTAGGAGCAGAAACGGGAGGGAACGATCATGAGAAAGCGAGTGGTGGTGGCGGGGGTGTTGTTTTGCGTGGCGACGAGCTTGGCGGCGGTGGCCGTGGCCGGGCAGGACAAGGACAAAGACAAGGGCGGGGTCAATGTCACGATTCAGGGCAAAGATACCGACGCGGGGCTGGTGATCAAGTCGCAAGCCACGGCGAAGGAAGTGGGGTTGCCGCTGTATCCGGGCTCGCGGCCGCACAAGGACGACAAAGACGATTCGTCCGGAGCCAATGTGGGGCTGTGGGGAAACACGTTTGGCTTCAAAGTGGTGGCGCTCAAGATGGAGTCGGACGACGCGCAGGAGAAAATTGCGGCGTTCTACCAGAAAGCGTTGGCGAAATATGGAAAGGTTCTGGATTGCACGAACAATCCGGCGGGTTCCGAGGACAAGGACAAAGATAGCGACAAGCTGACCTGTCAGGACGACCGGCCGGATGCCGGCGGGCGACTCTTCAAGGCCGGAACGAAGCATAAGCAGCACATCGTGGGGATTAAGCCCGGCGCGCACGGCGTCGAGTTTGACCTGGTGTATCTCGAGCTGCGAGTCGACGAAAAAAGC
>Ga0335077_10001882_pt1 | contig 25015 bp, 22 predicted proteins | sample Lox_Sample_31_FD_207151 | JGI IMG/M metagenome (GOLD analysis project Ga0335077, IMG submission 207151) | Soil microbial communities from Loxahatchee National Wildlife Refuge, Florida, United States - Lox_Sample_3.1 | ecosystem: Environmental > Terrestrial > Soil > Wetlands | place: USA... | reverse complement strand
CGACCCGGTGGTGACGGCGCGCGTGGAAGCCCAGTACCTGCCTGGGGACAAGGAGATTCAGATCGTCAGCCGGACCATCCAGGAAATGCGCCTCACGATTCCGCCGCACTGGGCTCCCGACAGCAAGCTGTTCTGGAACGGCCTCGCGCTGGATCACTCGGAACTCAGCGGGTGCCTGGTGCTGACTATCGACAAGGAGCTGCTTCATGCCGTCAAATGTCCGTGAACGGTGCGATTGGGCGAAGGACGACCTGTCCATTCGCTACCACGACGACGAGTGGGGAGTGCCGGTGCACGACGATCAGCGGCTGTTCGAGTTCCTGGTGCTGGAGGGCGCGCAGGCGGGGCTGAGCTGGTCCACGATCCTGCGTAAGCGCCCCCGCTATCGCGCCGTGTTCGATGACTTCGATCCGCGCAAAGTGGCAGTCTATGACGAGTCCAGAATCGCAACCCTTCTCGGAGACGAGGGGATCGTGCGGAACCGGCTGAAGATCCGCGCGGCGGTGGCGAACGCGCGGGCATTTCTCGATCTGCAGGGAGAATTCGGCAGCTTCGACGCCTACGTGTGGCGGTTCGTCGGCGGTCGTCCGCGGCAGAACCGCTGGCGAAAGCACGAGGCCGTGCCGGCCCGCACGGAGGAGTCGGACGCGCTCAGCAAAGACCTGGGCAAACGCGGGTTCCGGTTCGTCGGGTCCACCATCTGCTATGCCTTCATGCAGGCCACAGGCATGGTGAACGACCACCTGGTGGGGTGCTTCCGCCACAAGGATTTGCAATGAAGAGCGGCATGACGCGGCAGGAAGTGGAGCGGCGCCTGAGGCGGGCTCCCAAGAGCGAGCAGCGCGATGCGGCGTTCCGCAAAGCCATCCGCCAGATTCCGAAAGGAAAGGTGGCGACCTACGGCCAGGTGGCGGCCGCCGCGGGGTACCCGCTCTACCACCGCCACGTGGCGCAGTTGCTTCAGCGGTGCGGCAATGCGCTTCCGTGGCAGCGGGTCGTAGGCGCGGGCGGCGCCATCAAGTTGAAGTACGAAGCCGCGCTGGAGCAGCGCACACGGCTCGAGTTGGAGGGCGTCCGGTTTCGCGGGAAGCGGGTGGATATGGCGGAGCATCAGCACCGCTTCCGGACGTGGGAGTTCGACTGAAGGGCTCAAGAGACGTTCCCGGCAGGGGTCGCCTTCGCTCCTGCCGGAACTGCAACTTCACTCCTGCCGCAGCGCGATCACCGGGTCGATCGACGTCACCGCGCGGGCGGGAATCAGGCACGCCACCGCCGCAACTGCCAGGAATACCACCGAGACCCCCGCGAACGTGGCGATCTCGGTGGGGCTCGTCCCGAAGAGCAGCGAGGCCAGCAGACGCGTCACTCCAACCGCTCCGGCGATCCCCAGGGCCGTGCCCGCGAACGCGAGCAGCAGCCCGTGGCGCACCACCAGCACCAGGATCGACTCGCGGGTGGCACCCAACGCCATCCGGATCCCCAGTTCGTTGGTACGCTGTGTGACCATCAGCGCCATCACCGCGGCGATCCCACTGGCACTGATGATCAGCGCCAGGAGTGCGAAGAGTCCCAACAGAATGGCCGTCACCCGCGGGGACGCCACGGAGTCCTGCTGGAGCCGCTGCAAGGTCTGAACGCGGTCTACGGCCAGCTGGTAATCGACATCGTGGAGCGCGGCACGGGTGGCCGTGATCATGGACGCCGGATCTCCGGCGGTGCGCACCACGAGGTTGCCGACGAACCCGTTTTGGAAGGCGCTGTAAATCTCGTCTTTGACCTCCCGATCCAGGCCGTATTCCTTCACGTCGCTCGCAATGCCAACGATCGTGACCCAGTGCTGCCCCTGGTCGAACGTGATCCGCTTGCCGATGGGATCCTCGGCCGGCCAGCGGTGCCGGGCCATCGTCTGGTTGACGATCGCGACCAGCGGGGCTTCCGCATTGTCATGGTCGTTGAAGTCCCTGCCGGCGAGAATGGGCTGCCGGATCGTCGCGAAATAATCGGTGCCGATGACGGTGGGGTCTACCTGGGGAGCCAGTTCCCCACGGGAAACCGGTCTGCCTTCGATTTCGAAGCTGACACTGCCCGGCCCGGAGACCACGCCGCCGGGGCTGAATGGGAAATTCGAGGCCAGTGCGGCCGAAGCCACACCCGGGATCGATCGGACCTTCCTGAGGACGGTGTCGGTCAGACTTTGGAATTGCTCCGGCTTGGTGTAACGCGAGAAGTTCGGGCTCAGCCGCATCGTGAGCACGTGGTCGGGACTGAATCCCGGATTCACCTGCTGGAGCCGGAGGAAGCTGCGCACCATCAGGCCCGCGCCAATCAACAGAACGAATGAGACGGCCACCTGCGAGACCACCAGGACCGCACGCAGCCGCCCGCCGCCGCGTGTGGCCGTGGTCCGAGCGTTGCCTTGCCTCAGGGAGTCCCCCATGCTGCCGCTCGAGTTGAAGGCTGGGGCCAGGCCGAACAGGAGACCGGTGGCGAGCGAGATCAGGACCGTAAACAGGAGCACCGGTCCGTCCATTTTGACCTCGGCCGCGCGGGTGGTAAACCGCTCGGCAAACTTCACCAGGAGCGCGAGAGCGGCGGGCGCCAACGCCATACCGAGCGCTCCGCCTGCCAGCGATAAAATCACGCTCTCGGTCAGCAACTGCCGGATCAGCCGCGCCTTGCCCGCGCCCAACGCCGCCCGGATGGCGAGTTCGCGCTCCAGTTTCAGCAGGCGCGCAAGCAGCAGGTTGGCGACGTTCGCGCAGGCGATCAACAGCACGAATCCGGCGGCTCCCAACAGCACCAGGAAGGTGGTGCGCGCCCGCCGGGTGAGATCGTCCTGCAGCAACGCCACCGAGACTCCGTACCCCGAGCCCTTGGGGTACGCGTCCGGATGTTCGCGCTCGAGGCGCGCCGCAATGGTCGACAGGTCGGCTTGCGCCTGCTCCACCGGCACTCCGGGCTTCAGGCGCGCGAAGGCGGTCATCATGCGGGCCCGCCGGTTGGAGATGAACCTCTGCGATGCGCGCGTGGGGCATTGCGAGGTCGGCATGTAGACGTCGTTTTCGACCGGATATTGCGGAATCGGCGGCAGGACCCCGATCACGGTGTGGGGCCGGTTGTTCATCTGGAAGACTTGGCCGACGATGTTCGGATCGGCGCCGTGCCGCGTTCGCCAGTACTCGTTGCTGAGAATCAGGACGGCGTTGGAGCCCGGTGCTTCGTCGGCGGCGACGAAGGTCCTGCCCAAGAGCGCCTTGACGCCCAAAACGTCGAAGAAGTTCGCCGAGACCACCGCGGTATTGACGCGTTCGGCCGAATCCCTGCCCAGCAGCAGGAAGTTCATGGAGTGGTGCTCCACCAGACCGGCCAGCGTGTGGCTGGTGTCGCGATAGTCGAAGATCTCCTGCGCCGAAAACGGCAGGTTCGGCTGGTTGGTCCGCGACGACTTCTGGTGGACCACGACGAGCTGTCCGCCGTCCTGGTAAGGCAACGGTCGGAGCAGCACACCGTACACCAGGCTGAAGATCGCGGCATTCGCTCCGATCCCCAAAGCCAGAGTCAGGACGGCCGCTAGTGAAAAGCCGCGGTTTTTGACCAGCACCCGCAAGCCGTAGCGGATGTCTTGTAACGTGTTTTCCCAGAGGCGGGGCCGCCGATCGGAATGCATAATCCCTCCTGCCGGTCGATGCTGGTGCAACTGCATCGCCGCACGATATGCCGCAATAGACTATAGCGTATGACGACGCATCCAGGGAAAAGTCGCGAAGAAATCGTCAGGTGCGCGACACAAACGTGGGGCAGACCCCAGGTCCGCAGCCGACCCCCGACCCCCTGGTCGGCTTGCACACTCAGAAAGAAGCGAGTATCGTTAGTTCAGCGTTGGATGGGCGGCCCGGGGTCGCCCGCGGACCAGGGGATCCGCCCCACTGACGATTTGCCGCTCCGCGCTCCGGTGATTTATACTAAATACTTGAGATAAAATGCCAAAACGCACTTTTCAACCGAATAATCGTCACCGGGCGAAGACTCACGGCTTCCGCTCTCGCATGGAAACCAAAAACGGGCGGGCTGTGCTCGCTCGCCGCCGGGCCCGGGGCCGGAAAAAGCTCACGGTCAGTTCCGAGAGGTAGCTGCACCATCTCTGGGTTTCCGAAACGTGTACACCTGCTGCGATCGCAAGATTTCCGGAGAGTTTACGACCAGGGTGTTCGCCACACCGGTCCATTCTTCGCGGCTTTCTGCGTTCGGGAAGCAGAGCCGGACGGTCCCCGTATCGGTTTCACGGTTCCCCGCGCGCTCGGCAAGGCCGTGGTGCGCAACCGGATCCGGCGACGTGTGCGCGAAGCCGTCCGCTACTCCCTCGATCGGCTGAATCCCCAGTGGTCCATCGTCATCAACCCGCGCCGCAAAGTTTTGGATGCTCCGATGCCGGAGTTGCAACGCGAGGTGGAGCGTCTCTTTCTCCGCTGCAATGGATCTTAATGCGGGCGATTGCCGTATATCAGTATTGTGTATCTCCCTGGTTGCCCTCCGCGTGCCGCTTCTACCCGACCTGCTCGCAATACATGAGCGATGCGGTCGAACGATATGGCGCAGTCAGGGGAGTTTGGATGGGATTGCGCCGCCTGGTGCGCTGCCATCCGTTTCATCCCGGCGGTTTCGATCCTGTCCGGTAGATGTGAGTTCTGAACGGAATCTGAATGGCCGAATCTGTAAATGGCGGGAATGGCAATACTCAGGGCCAGCCGCCAAAAGAATTGTCAATGGAATTGCGGCTCCTGCTCGCATTCCTGCTGATGGGCGCGGTGATGTTCGTCACCCCCTACCTCCCCTTTTTCAAAGCTCCCCCACCGGCCGGCGGGAAACCGCCGGAAACGGCCGTGGAAGCACCCGGGGGCCAACCCGCACAGCCGCCCGCGCCGGCTGGGCAGCCTGCTACCCCCAATGAGGCGCCGGCGGCCGCGGCGGCCGCCACGGCAGCGGCGACCGCTCAGGAGTCCCTTCCCATCCTGACGATCGAGACCGACGTCTACAAAATCTCCTTCAGCAATCAGGGCGCGACGGTGCGGAGCTGGCTGCTGAAGACCACCGATGCCAAGGGGAAGCTCAGGTATAAGGGCAACGATGGGAAACCCCTCGACCTGATCAATTCCGCGGCCCATCCTCCCTGCCCGCAGAATGCCCCTTGCCTGGACGCCCCCTTCTCGCTTTACTTCGCCGGCCAGCAACCGACCGCCAAGGTCAATTGGGTGGACTACAAGCAAACCGTGGACCCGGATGGCTTGGGTGTCACCTATCTCTTCTCCGATGGACACACGGAGGTGCGCAAGATTTTCCACTTCGACAAAAGCAGCTACCTGTCGCAGATTTCGAGCGAAGTCACGGTGGATGGCAAGCCCCTGCCGCACATGCTGGAATGGCGCGGGGGCTTTGGCGATTTCACCATCGCCACTCCGGCCGACAAAACCCTGTACTTCGACGTCACCGAGAACTCCCTGGTGGAAAAGGCCGCAAACGATGCCAAGAAGGGGCCCATCACGTTTAATGGAAACGCCTCCTTCGCGGGCCTGGCGGATACTTATTTCGCGGCGGTGTTCCTGCCGGAGGGCGTCAATACGCAGTTCGTGACCTTCGCCGACCCGGTTCGCACCTCTTCCGAGGAGAAGCCTCAGCCATTCGCGGGCGCGGCGATTTCCGATGGCGATATCAACCGATTCGAGTTGTTCGTCGGCCCCAAGGATATCGACCTCCTCAAGGGCATCAATCCTAAGCTCGAACAGGTGGTGAGCTTCGGCTGGATTTCGATTCTCGCCAAGCCTCTCTTTCTGCTGGTCAACTGGTTCAACGATCATGCCGTTCACAACTTCGGCTGGTCGATCGTGGTGGTCACTATCGCCATCAATTTCATCCTCTTCCCGCTGAAGTTCACCAACATGAAATCCATGCGGAAGATGCAGGCGTTGAAACCGCACATCGATCTCATCAATGCCAAGTACAAGAACATCAAGATGACCGATCCGCGGGCGGGGGAGAAGAACCAGGAGATCATGGACCTGTACAAGAAGCACGGGGTGAACCCCATGGGAGGCTGTTTCCCCATGCTCATCCAGTTGCCGTTCTTCTTCGCGTTCTACCGGGTCTTTACGGTTTCGGTGGAGATGCGCGGCGCGTCGTGGTTGTGGGTGACCGACCTGTCGCAACCCGAAGACCTGGCGATCCGGATCCTGCCGATCATCATGATCGTGACCCAGTTCCTGATGCAGAAGATGACGCCACAGCCCAATCAGGATCCGAGCCAGCAGAAGATGATGATGATGATGCCGCTGATTTTCGGCTTCATGTTCTACCGATTCCCCAGCGGACTGGTGCTATACTACTTGACCAGCAATTTGGTACAAATCGCGCAGCAGTGGTTTTTCAATCGGACGGAAGCGGCTATCGAAGCCGCCGGATCGGTTGCGCCGCCCAAGAAAAAGAACGGCAGGAAATGACCTGTGACAGACCGAAAGTACTCCGTGGCCTCAATTGGCGCCCGCATCGACGGTTTCTTGCGGCCCACCCTCCAGAATGGGGGCTTTAAGGTCAACTACGAGATTCAAGATGTAGAAGCCTCGGACGGGGACGTCGAGACCCCCGATGTCCAGGTGAAGTTCACCGGTCCCGATATCGATCTGCTGCTCACCAACCGGGCCGAGTTGTTGCTGGCGCTGGAACACGTCACCATGGAGATGCTGCGCATGCCCTCCGAAGACCATTCGCGCATCTCGTTCGACGCCAACGATTACCGTCTCCTCCGCATCGAGGAGCTGCGGGTGAGCGCCATGACGGCCGCGGAAAAAGTAAAGCGGACGGGCGTGCCCTTCCGGTTCAATCCCATGAACAGCCGCGAACGGCGGGTGATTCATCTGACGTTGCGGAACGAATCCGCGGTGCGGAGCGAAAGTGCCGGTTCCGGACCCAGCCGCCAGGTGGTGGTGTATCCCGCGGGAATGGCAAGCCTGCCCGAACCGCCACGCAGCGACTTCCGCGGTGGCCCCCGCCGTCCCGGTGGTCCGCCGCGCGACCGCGGCGATTCCCGCCCGTCGCGGCGCCGTTGAAGAAACGCCAATGGCCTGAGAGGCCGTGAATCTCACCGACACCATTGTCGCCATAGCGACTCCTCCCGGACGAAGCGGTCTGGGGATTGTCCGCCTTTCTGGAAGCGATGCCCGAACAATCACGGAAAAGATTCTCGCGCCGCTTTCCTGGCGGCCTTGGCGGGCTCATCTCAGCGAACTTCTGGACCGCGACGGTAACGCGGTCGATCAAGTGGTCGTGACCTTTTTTGCCGCACCCCGATCCTATACCGCCGAGGACCTGATCGAGATTTCCTGCCACGGCTCGCCCATCGTCTTGCGCCACGCCGTGGAGCGGGCCCTGGAATCCGGCGCTCGCCTGGCCGAACCTGGCGAGTTTACGCTCCGCGCCTTTCTCAACGGCCGCATCGATTTGCCGCAGGCCGAGGCTGTCCGCGACCTGATCGAAGCCACCACGCTTTACCAGGCGCGGGTCGCCGCGCAGCAGACCGGCGGTTCCGTCTCCCGCCGGATTGCGCCCATCAAAGAGCAGTTTCTGGAACTGATCGCCCTGCTCGAAGCCGGCATCGATTTCGCGGAGGACGACGTCAGCGTCGCGCCAGCGGGCGAAATCCTCCGCCGCCTCCATCCAATTCTGGCGGGCGTCCGCCAATTGGCCGCCAGCTTCCAATACGGCGGGCTCATTCGCCACGGGCTGACTCTGGCGATCGTCGGACGCCCCAACGTCGGCAAGAGCAGCCTCTTCAACCGGCTTCTGGAACAGGACCGCGCCATTGTGACGGACATTCCGGGCACCACGCGCGACCTGGTATCCGAGGTTTCCAACATCGGCGGCATCCCGGTGAAACTCTACGACACTGCCGGGATCCGGGAGGGAACCGGCCTCGTGGAATCGCTCGGGATCGAACGCAGCTATCAGGCCATGGCGGATTCCGACCTGACCCTGGTGGTGATTGATCTCTCGCAGCCGCCCGACTCTCAGGACCAGGCCTTGATCGAGCGCGCCCGGCAGCAGGGACGCCACCTGGTAGTCGGAAACAAGAGCGATCTGGCAGGCGCGGGCCCCACCGGCCCGACCTGCATTGCCGTTTCCGCGCTCACCGGCAACGGCATCGGCAATCTCCGGGAAGCGGTTCTCGCATCCGTAGCGCCGCATCACGCCCTGGAGAGGGAGACCGGCTTCATCACCAGCATCCGGCACGAGCAACTGCTCCGGGAATCGGGTGACTGGCTGGAGAAGGCCCGCGCCGCCGTGGAGGCCGGCATTCCCCACGAGATGTTGTTGCTGGATTTGTATGCGGGCCTGCGGCCGATCGACGCCATCACCGGCGCCACCACGGCCGACGACATTCTCAACCGGATCTTCTCCACCTTCTGCATCGGCAAGTAGGGCTTCCCACTCTGCCCGCACGGGCGTACAATTCCAATCAGCGGAGGTTCTTATGGCGCTTTTAGAGAGATTGCGCGTATTCCTCGACGAGAACCACGCCGAATACACGCATACCACGCATCCCCAAGCCTATACAGCCCGCGAGCTGGCGTCGGCCGAGCACCTGCCCTCGAGGGAGGTTGCGAAAACCGTAGTGATCTTCGGCGACAATCGATACCACCTGGTGGTTGTCCCCGCCAACCGCCTGGTGGATTTCCAGGAGGTGCGGATCAGCCTGGGACTCACCCATGCCCGGCTCGCGACCGAAAGTGAAGTCGGCGAACTGTTCCCGGATTGCGAGTTGGGAGCCATGCCGCCGTTTGGGAACCTGTACGGAATAGCCGTGTACCTCGATTGCGATCTGGCGGAAGAGCCGATGATCGCGTTCAACGCCGGGACTCATCGCGACGTGGTCCACATGCGCACGGACGAGTTCCGAGCCCTGGCGCATCCGCTGGTGATTGCCCTGGCTCGCGAGGCCGTGATGCGTCACGGCTGGTGACGCGGCGCCGGTCTTAGCTCGCCCCATGCCGAAGACGAACGCCGCCCGCATTTTGGATCAGGCCGGCGTCCGCTATGAGTTGCGCCATTACCCGGTAGACGAGGAGCACCTCAGCGCGCCCGAAGTTGCCGCGGCCGTTGGTATGCCTCCGGAGCAGGTCTTCAAGACGCTGGTGGCACGCGGCGAGCGCACGGGTGTAATGTTGGCGTGCATTCCGGCCAAGACGGAACTCGACTTGAAGGCCTTGGCTGCGGCCAGCGGTAACAAGAAGGTGGAGTTGGTGCCCGTGAAGGAAGTGCTCAGCCTGACCGGATATGTGCGAGGCGGGGTCTCTCCGGTGGGCACCAAGAAGCCTTACCTGGTCTACCTGGACGAAACCGCCGAGCTATGGGACGTCATCTCGGTGAGCGCGGGCATCCGCGGCTGCCAGATGCTGTTGCCGCCTGCCGACCTCGTACGCGTGGTGGGGGCGCAGTCGTGCGCCATCGCGATATTCTGATCTGGCGCAGGCACTCGTGCCTGGGCTGCGAGCACCACACTGCGCGCCGGCGAAAAGCGTCGGCAGAAGTGCCGACGCGGCAGGCAGGAGTGCCTGCGCCACGCTAGGGCACCAGCATTACGGGCGTCTGCCAGAAATTGACCTTTTGGTTGGTGGGATCCACCACGCTCACCTGGCAATCGTATTGGCCGGGCTGCAGCTTATCCAGCGCTACCGCGAATTTCATCGGCACGGCCTTCGACTTGGCGTCCATCCCCTCCGTTACGGGCAGCGGCGGCGTCTCGAATGCCTTGGTCTGCCCGCGGTAGAACGTGACATACGCCACCAGCGGCTGCGTGCTGGTGGTGGCGGTGCGTTCGTAGGCCTGCAGGTAGACGAACATGTCCTTACTCTTGCTGAATACGCGCGTGACGCTGGGAATCAGCTTGAGTCCATCCTGCACCAGCGGGTTGGCTGCCTGCACTTTATCCTTGCCGGCGGTGTACAGCGATTCCTTCATGTCCTGGCGTTGTCCGCTCAAGACCACGGAACTGATGGGGAGGCGCTTGTCTTCCTTGTTCAGATTGGGGATCACGAACTTGTTCATGTAGGTGCCGATCCGCCCCGTCTCATCGTCGCGGGCCAACACCTTGATGGTGTAAGTTCCGGGCAGCAGGGTATAGCCGGTGTCGTATTCGATCGGCACCTTGGCCCACTGCTGCGCGGTCGCGCCGCTGAGCTTCATGTCCACCTTGTCGCGGATGTTCTGCATCGTGGCTCCGTATTCGTCCTTGATCTCTCCAATGAAATCGATGGAGGTGCGTTCCGCGCCGCCCTTGCGCGCGAGCGCCAGTTCGCGGCCGGGAATCTTCATAAACACAGGCACGAAGTATTCGGCGTGATTCAACTGGAAGTAGTTCACCTCCATCTGGATGGTGAGGTCGGTTATCGGGTCGCCCATCATCAGCGCGTCTTCGAGTTGCCTTTCCTTATCGGCGGTGGTGAACTTGCCGAAGACCTTGGGGCCGAAATAGCCCGAGCGGTAATCCAGCTTGGCGGACGTCTCCTTAAGGGAGATATTGATCTTCCGGAACTTGCCGTCGGGACTGCTGTTGGTGCTGTAATACCCGATGATGTAGTAGCTGTTGTACGCCTTCTGCGCGTTGACGATGCCGAGGGAAAGGTCGTTGACGTCGAAGAGCGCCTTGCCGCCGGTGTCCGCGGCCAGTGAATACATGGTGTCCTGCGATCTGGCAAGGCGATTCTGCATGGCCATCGCGCCCATGCCGGAATACATGGCCAGCCCACCCGGGTTCGGCATGTTGGCGTTCCCCATGGGCGCCATCGCCACCAGGCCTCGCGCATCAACCGGGTACAACGTCACGTTGGCGCGCGTGGCCGCGTTGGTGGTGGAGCGCATCTGCGCCTGGTTGTCCACTCCCTGCAGCGTGATGCCGCTGGCAAAGTAGATCAGCGATTTCTTCTCATTCAGCCCGGCCAGCATGTTCACGGCGGTCTGGAGTGCGGCCAGTTGCCGGTCGGTGTTGAAGATATTGAACTCGCTGTCGTCCTGTCCGAACGCCGCGCCGGTATCCGCCGAAGCCGCGTCGGCATCGTCGTTGCCGAAGCCCTGGTCCTCGCCCACGATCAGGGTTTCGATCTGCTGGTTCAACGCGTCCTTGTCGTCCGTGAAGTCCTGCAGCACCTTTACCGACCCGCTGGAGTATTCCATCATGGCCATGAGGTCGGCCTTGGTCATTTGGGTGGTAACGAACTTCCGCGCGGCCGCCAGCGAGCGCAACTGGTCCGGGATGGGCATCGCGCTCATGTCGAAATACAGCACCAGCAGACGGCGGTTCTTGTAGCGGACATCGCCCGGCTTCTCGGTTGCGATCTGGTTCTTGGTCACCGACTGGACGGGCGCGGTCGCGGTCGTCTTGATCTCGGGCGCGGTAGGCTTCACCGCGTCAGGCACGGGATCGGGTTCCACGGTATCGTCGAGTTTCTGGTAATAACAGAAACTGATGGTCTGCGGCTTGCCATCTTCGGTCACCACGAAGTCCTTGGCGGTAAGTCCTTCGATGATTTTCCCGTCCTTGTCTTTTACCGAGACCATCTCCTCGACCAACTGGGACAGGCTGCTGAACTTGAACGGCTCGTTGTTGGCGGGAGCGGGCGTCTGTTGCGATCCGGAGCGCGCAGGCTGCTGAGGAGCTCCGGCCGCCAGGATGGAAATCAGCAATACAATCACGATCGATCGCATAGTTTCAGAACCTAAATCGCAGGTTGACCTTGACGGTCCGCATGGCGTTGGGGTTGGCGTTCAGCCCGAACTGCGGGCTCAGGATGTTGGTGTTCCAGTTTTGGAACGTGACGTGATTCAAGGCGTTGGAGAGATCGAACCGCAGGTCGAGGCTGTGGCGGTCACCCACCGTGAACGACCGGCCCATCTGGGCATTCAAAGTGAACTGGCCCGGCCCGGTGATGGAGTCGCGGCCCGCATCGCCCCATTGGCCCGATAAAGGTGCGGCGAACGCCGCCGGGTTCAGGTTCAGGCCCAGGGGCGAGGCATACAGGGAGGCGCCGGTATAGTTCGGCCGGATCCCGGTGATGCCCGTTCCCTGTATCGGGACGGGGTACAGCGGCGTCAATGGCAGCCCGCTGGTAACGTTGATCTGGCTGGTGAAGGTCCACTCCTTGACGAGCAATCCCCTCCAGCCGCTGAGCAGCGCTCCTCCTCCTCGTCCCACGCCCGAGCTGTACTGCACAAACATGCTCAGCGTGTGGTGCGGGTCAAAGCTCGACAGGCCGCGTTCGGCGCTGAGGTCGAGCCAGTTCTGTGCAATCACCGGTGTGCCTTTGCCCCCCAGTAACGCGTCGTCGATCGACTTCGACAGCGTGTACTGGACGGTGGAGGTGAATCCGTTGTGCAGCCGCCGCCGCAATTGGATGGTGCCGGCTTCGCGCGTCGAATTGCCGTTCGATGCCAGGTAGCGGTATCCCGGCAAACAGGCCGGGCACGGATTCGCCACGCCCGTGGGGTACGTATTGGGGTAAAACTGCTGCTGGGCGCGCGTCCCCTTGATGCCGTTGTAGGTCGCGGTGATGATCAGGGCGCCCGGCAGGTCGCGATACACCGACGCCTGCCAGTTCTGGGAGTATCCCACGTGGAAGTTGGGATCGACGGCAAAGGTGTTGCTGACGATATTCGGCGAGGCGTTGAAGCCGTTCGCCAGGGTGAGCGGATCGCTCAGGCTGTTCTGGACGCTCAGGCTCTTGGAAAGCGGCGACTGTTGCAACATCTGCTGCGCGATCACCTGGTAGACCGAAGTGTCGTAGTAGATCCCGTATCCCGCGCGGATGGTCAGCGAGGACGCCAGGAACGGGTGCCAGGCAATGGCCGCGCGCGGCTGAAACTCGTGCCGGTCGGGCCGGATCAGCGAACTGGGATAGTGAACGCCGGTCAGGGATCCGGTCGGATTGTTGCCGACCACCGGCGACACCTGGCCGTAAAACGGAGCGATGTCGAGGTTCACCAGGCGGCCGTAAAGCTCCGTGATCGGCGTGCTGTAGTCCCAACGCAAGCTGAGATTCATGGTGAACCCGGCGCGCACGCGCCAGTCATCGGCAATGTAGCCGTCGTAGATTTGCGAGCGCAGATACTTGTCGGCGTTGCCGAAGGCGATGGCGCTCTGGTCGGGGATGCCCAGCAGGAAATCCGCGAAATCGGAGCCCGTGCCGGTGACCGGCTGGCCGTTGATGCTCTGCTGCGTGGCCGCCGCGTTGAATGTGAATCCGCCGCGCGGATTCGACTGCGACAGGACATTGAATTCCTGCCGCCGGATATCGGTTCCGAAGTTGATCTGGTGCGAGCGGCGGTTCCACAAGTTGTCGATCGATACGCTGGTGGTCTGATTCCGGTTGTAGGCCTGGTTCCCGTCGCTGAGCTGGTTGATGCCGCTCGAGAAACTCAAGGTAGGAGGTCCCCAATTCACAGGATCCTGATTGTTGCCGGTAATCCCGGCGTCGCCCGAAATGTTCTGGCGATTCGAAAAGAACGGCGTGATCCGCGTGTTGAACCGGCTGTAACCGAGCGTCACACGGCTGAACAGGCGCTGGTTGAAGCGGTGCTGGAAGGTGCCGCTGGTGTTGATGCCCGACGTGTCGGTGGTATCGACGAACGCAAACCCCTGCTGATTCGGATTACGCGTGGAGGAGCGCTGATAGGCGAAGAGCCCGTTCACCTGGTTCTTGGAACTGAGCGTCTTGCTCATGCGGGTCTGGATGTCGTCGGTAGTAGTCGCGCTTACGATCGGAATCTGGTAGTTGTAACTTCCGGAATTGAAATTGGGCGCCGGAAAGAGGCTCAGCAAAGCCTGGGCCTGCGGACTGATGCGGCTTTGCGGAATCATGTTGCTGGGAAACTGCGTGGGATCGCAGGTGACGCAAAGCTTGCTGGCAGGGTCGAACACCGGGACCGGCTTTCCGGTCAGCGGATCTTCTAGTCCGGAAAAGTCGCCGTTGCGCTCGGCGAGCGAGGGCATCAGGCCGGGCGTGGTGCTTCCCTGGCGAACACGCTGCCAGGAATAGTTGATGAAGAAGTTGATGGGGTAGCGCGACGCCGGAATGATGTGTTTGATATTCAGCGGACCGCCGAAGTTGGCCACTCCCTGGAAGTGGTTGGTGGACGGCTTGGGCACGAACTGTCCGTTGAGCGAGTAGGGGCTGGCATCCAGCGCGGAGTTCTCCAGGATCATAGCGACCGAAGCCTGGTAGGGCGACCGGAAGCCCCTGCGATTGTTGCCGAACGCCGGCGACTGGGCAAACGGCGAAGCCGCTCCGTTATTCTGGCTGCCATTGATCAGAAACCCTTCGGTGGCTCCCTGGGCATCGGCGACGGCTGGCGCGGCTGCATTCTCGGAGGGCTTGGCGGCGTCGGCCGAGGCGTTCACGCCTGTGCGCTGAAATCCGGTTTGCGGGGTGGCGTTGGCGGTGGTGGCGGCGTTTTTGCCCTTCTTCGGTGGCGCCGCGGGCTTCCTTCCGTTTACCGCTTGCGGAGCCTGGGCGATGCTGGGGGTGGGCGCCGCCTGCTGGGCAGCGGCAGGCGGGGAGGCGGCTGAGGTTTCAGCGGAAGGAGCGGGAGCCGTGGTTGCCGACAGCGTGGTGGGCGAAGAACCCGGCGCCGATGCCTTGATTTGATCGAACGGCATCAGCTTCAGTTCCCACACCGGACTAGGCGCATTGGGCGCCACCCCGACGTCCTGCTTGATGGTCTCAAAGCAGAGCATCTCCACTTGAATCGTCCAGATTCCTTCGGCGAGGTCGGGAAAGGAGTATGCCCCCTGCTGATCGGTCACTGCCACGACCCGTTTATCCTCCTGAGTGGCTGTGACCGTCGCGCCGGGGACCGGCAGACCGCCGAATCTCACTTGCCCGTGATGCTCGGCCGCTTCGAGTCCCCAGACTGCCGCCCACGCGAGCGCACCGTATCGGACGTACTTGAGAATTCGATTCAATGACTTCAAGATGCCTGCTCCTCGATTGCTGCTGCGTGGCCGGTCTCCCACCAGAGCTGTCTCGATTGATTTGAAATGCGTTACACAGTCCGTTCGGGGCGGCAGCCGCCCGGCAGCTTCCGGCCGCCGTGATGCCTGGTCCGCGCACAACTCCTTGGTAGCACTGCTTGTTTGTAAGACGCGTAAAATCCAATATTGTTTAGCACGATCCGCTCTGAAGTGCAGCTTTTTTCGCACCAGCCAGGGATGCTTCTCCTTTGGACGCCATTTCGCGCCAAACGGCCCGGATTTTGCGGAATTTTCCGTCCATTGCAGCGGAAAGCACCTTTAGTTCTCTGTGGGAGTTTTCTCCGCGTGATCGATGATCAGCACGTCAGCCGGCAATTTGCGGGCTTCCAGCTTCAACCCGAGCTGCTCCTGCACAAACTGCGGCAAAGAGCGGCCCAACATCATTTTGGCGCTCACCATCATCTGGTTTCGATCCATTTCCCGGCCCGGGTTTCCGTCCGAAACATTGGACAGGTTTACCGTCAGGTCGAAGAATCCGGTGATGCCCGTCATATCGATCACCGGCCGGTCCATCTGCCTCGAAAGAAGCTCGGCCGTTTGGGCCATCGACCATTTGGGGATCGTCACCATGCTGCCCACGACTTTCATCCCGCCGGGTGCATTCTCGTCCCACGGGTGCAGTTTGGGTGGATTCTTTCCCTGAATCAAAGCGTACACCGGCACTTCCCGCTTCTCGCGGTGCAACGTCAGTTGGAACCGGTCCGCCAGCAGCGACTGCAGCATGATCTTCATCTGGCTATCCGGCGCGGGACTGCCGGACTTGGCAAGGATATCGTAGCGCGCCGCGGTCATCCACGACGGCCCCATTACCTGGTAATCCTTTACGTCATAAGCCCACTGGAGGCAAGTGCTCAAGCTGACGTTTCGCATGGAGAGACTGCCGGGCGCACTTTCAATCTGCTCGCGTCCCTTGGCGGTGTCCACGTCGACTGGTTTGCTGGCCTTCACCGACGCCACCTCAAAGGCGGCACTCCCGGGCGACTGGCCGAATGCCCCGTAAGTCAGACAGCCCACCAGGCTCACACCAACCAACGCTCGTATCATGGATCCGACTCCTGACCGCTGATACGCCGCCATGAAACGATTTGTGACACGGGGGCTCTTCATTTCTCCTTCTTCGACATCCTGCGCAGCAATTTCTGCGCCTCCTGCACGTCTTCCAGGGTCAGCTTGCCGGACTCGATGAGGTGGGCCATTACCGGCTGCGTGCGGCCGCCGAACAGCGCGAGAAGGTCGTCAATCAGCCGGTTTTGCGCGGCGCCCCGCGAGACCAGCGGCCGGAAGATATGCGCGTTGCCGATCTTCTTCACGCGTTCGAGGGCATTCTTGGTTTCCAGGCGGTAGACCGTGGTCTGCACGGTCGTATAGGCGGGCCTCGCGGGCTCCGGAAAGGCTTCCTGGATCTCCCGGATGGAAAGCGCGCCGCGGCTCCAAAGCGCCTCCATGATCTGCAGTTCCAGTTTGGTCAATTTGGGCAAGGCCATTTCTACTATGATCGTTTGTGATTCTACTACGGGAATGTGTTTACGTGCAACACCGGGGTGGGCGTTCGTATAATCGTCTTGAAACGAGGAGACACAAGCAATGCAACGCAAGACTCAGGTAGCGGCGCTGGTGTTCGCCGCCGCGGCAGCGCTGTTGGCTCAGGCGCCCAAGGGGTGGAAGATGCGGATCGACCGGAGCGCGTCGGCGCAGGATCCGGACGGAACCGGCTCGATCAGCTTCGTGACCAGCGGCTCAGGCTATCATGCCACCAATCCGCAGGCCGCGGTCTATTGGAACGCCGGAAACACCGCTTCCGGCACCTATACGCTGAAGGGCACCTTCACCCTGATGAAACCCAGCGGGCACACCAACTACTACGGCCTGGTGTTCGGCGGCAAGGACCTCGAGGGCGGGCAGCAGCAGTACCTCTACTTCATGGTGGCGCAGAACGGCACCTGGCTCATCAAGCGCCGAATGGGCGACCAGACCGAAAACGTGGGGTCGAGAACTCCCAACGACGCGGTGAAGAAGCCCGATGACACCGGAAAATCCACCAACACCCTCGAAGTCCGGGTGGGCGCGGACAAGGTCGACTACGTAGTGAACGGCACGGTGGTCAACTCCACGCCGAAGAGCGGCGCCACCGCCAACACCGACGGGATCTACGGCATCCGGGTCAACCACCTTCTGGAAGTTCAGGTAGACAACTTGTCGGTCACGAAGTAGCTGCGGCGCGGCGGCCAAAAAAGCGTCCCGATGAGTCGGGACGCGGCAGGCAGGAGCACCTGCGTCACAATCGCGTGGCCCTATTTTTCCGCTGCTTCCGCGTAAAGCTTCATCAGGTCCGCCCAGCCGTTCGGCGAATCCACCGCGGTGCGCATTTCGTCTCCGCCCGCTCCGTGACGACGGAAATGCCGGTGCTCCAACTCCACGCGAGTCCGCCCGCCGGCATCCGCGGTGAAGCGCACCTCCACTTCACTGCACCTGGCGAGATCGGGCTCGAACTGCCACTGCGGCGTGATCTGCCACGCCAGCACGAAGCGTTGCGGCGGATCCCAGACGAGAATCTGCCCCCAGGGGCACTCCGTCCCATCGGTCTGCTCGTTGTAGCATCGGCCGCCCACGAAGCCTTCGATGACCGCCTTCTTCATCGGTGCGTTCCCGATGTGGTGGCTGCGAGGCCACCACGAGTCGAAACCCGTGGTGAACACATGAAAGGCATGCTCCACGGTTGCCTTGACCGTGATGCTTTTGCGAACTGGTGCGTCCGGGGTGTGGTCCAGTGTGGGTGTCATCATGTCTCCTGAGCAGCAGGTTGCTCCTCCACCTTTTTCTGAAATGCCGCCAAAGCGGCCGACCAAAACAGGTCAAAGTACTCGCGCAACGAGTCGAAGCCTTCCGGATTGAGCTGGTACAGCCGCCGATTGCCGTCAGGCCGGTCCACCACGAGTCTGGCTTCCTTGAGAACGCGCAGGTGCTGCGAGATCGCGGGACGGCTGACCGGAAAATCCCGGGCCAGCCTTCCGACTGGCGCCGGACCATCCAGCAGGCGCGCCAGAATCGCCCGGCGGGTCGCGTCGCCGAGCGCGTCCAATTGCGCCTCTTGGTAAGCTTGCACTTACGGTAAGCGTACACTTACCATCCAGGAATGTCAAGAGTGCGGAGCCGGTATATACTTGTCCGAGCCCACATGAAGATCGATATCTTCTGCCACATCTTCCCCGACATTGCCTTTCAACGCTGGTTCGCAGCCGCTCCCAACCTCAAGGACATGGGCAAACGTGTGCGCGGCGTCCAGATGCTCTACGACCTCGACCTGCGCTTTCGGGTCATGGACCGTTTCGGCGATTATCGGCAGGTGATCTCGATGGCCTCACCGCCCCTCGAAGCCTTTGCCGGCCCGGAGTCCACTCCTGAACTCGCGCGCGTCGCGAACGACGCCATGGCGGAACTCGTCGTCCGGTACCCGCAGCGGTTCCCGGGCTTCCTCGCCTGTCTGCCGATGAACAATCCGGCCGAAGCCGAAGCCGAGTTGCACCGCGCCATCCGTGACCTGGGCGCTCGCGGCATCCAGATCTTCACCAACGTGAATGGCCTGCCGCTCGACCGCGAGGAATTCCGTTTCCTTTTTGACGCCATGAGCGCCTACGATCTGCCGATCTGGCTGCACCCCACCCGAGGCGCCAACTTCCCGGATTACCTCAGCGAGGACCGATCGCTTTACGAGATCTGGTGGACCTTCGGTTGGCCGTACGAAACCAGCGTGGCGATGGCTCGCCTGGTGTTCGGCGGGGTCTTCGACCGCTGGCCCGCGATCAAGATCATCACCCACCACATGGGCGCCATGGTGCCCTATTGCGAAGGCCGCGTGGGCCACGGATGGGACCAGATGGGGACCCGCACCAGCGACACCGATTACCGCGCCTTCCGGGCGTCCATGAAGATGCGGCCGCTCGACTATTTCAAGAAGTTTTACGCGGATACCGCGGTCTTCGGCGCCGCCCCGGCGACGCGCTGCGGCCTGGCGTTCTTCGGGGTGGACCAGGTGTTGTTCGCCTCCGACACGCCCTTCGAACCCGAGCCCGGTCTGTACATCGAAGAGACCATCGACATTATCGACCGTCTGGAAATCACCGGCGACGAGCGCGATCGCATCTATTGGAAGAATGCCCGGCAGATGCTGCGGCTGGATCTTCGGTAGCGCGCCTACTTCTTCGCTCCCACGGCGAACAGGTGTTTGCGCGCCCGAATGTACAGCACGCCGTCGGATATCGCGGGTGTTGCCATTACCGTTTCGCCGACCTCGTTCTCCCCCAGCAGCTTGTACTCGCGGCCCGGCGACAGCACGTAGGTGTGTCCCTCCTCGTTGGTGACGTACAGGTGGTCGCCGGCGGCCACCGGCGAACTGGAGAAGCCCGAGGTGCCCGCGCCCAGCCGCTGTTGGTACAGCTGTTCGCCGGTCGCCAGTTGGTAGACGGTGAGCACGCCGTTGTCGTAGCAGAAATAACCCAGGCCTCCCAGAAGCAGCGGAGTCTGCATGTAATTGCCGGCCTTCTGCTGGCTCCATGCCATGCCCTTGCTCCCCTCGGCGAGTTCTCCGGCGGCATCCGTACGGATCGCGTAGATCGGGCGCTGGCCGCCATGCGCGCTGGTAATGATGATGAGGCCGTCCATCAGGACAGGGGTGGGGACCGGAATGTCGCCGCCGCCGCGCAATTTCCAAAGCTCCTTGCCGGTGGCCAGGTCGTATCCGCCGATCTGCTTCCATCCGTTGACCACCACCTGCCAGCCGTTGGTCCCGCCCGCCGTGTAGGGCAGCACGGCCGGTGTTCCGAAGGTCGGGACATCGGCCCGCGGGGTCCTCCACAGCTCTTTTCCGGTCGCCAGATCCAGTGCGGCCAGGAACGAGTTCTTCTGCACATCGGCCTGCACAACTACTTTGTCCCCGTGAATGACGGGCGAGCTGGCGAATCCCCATTGCGCGCCGGGAACCACGTAATAACCCGAATCCAGGACGCCGAAATCCTTCTTCCAAATTTGCTTGCCATTGAAGTCGAAGGCGTAGAATCCCTCGGAGCCGAACGAGACTACCAGCGTCTTGCCATCGGTGGCGGGAGTGGGATTGGCGTGCGTAGACTTGGGGTGCCGCTTGATTTTCGGTTGCCCGCCGGCGGCCTCGCGCTGCCAGAGAATCTTGCCGGACCTCCGATCCAGGCAGTAGACCGTAAAGGTCTGCGGCCCCTCACCCTCGACAGGAGTGATGTCTCCGTACAGCCCGACCTTTAATGCGGACTCACCCGCCGCCGGCACCGCGCTGGTGACAAAGATCCGGTCGCCCCAGATTACCGGGCTGGAGTGGCCCAAGCCGGGGATATCGGTTTTCCACAGAATATTCTTACCCTTCTCGCCATCCCACTCGACGGGCGGCGACCCGTTTCCGATTCCGCTCGCCCCGGCGCCGCGGAATTGCGGCCAGTTGGACGGGGAATCCGCGGCCGTGATGAGGGAGGCAAACAGCAGAAACACAGACAGCTTCATGTGGTTAGTGTAGTACTTCTGTGGCGCGGGCACGCCGCTCGAAAACCCCTTCGCGGGCACCGGCGCGGGAGGCGGCCAAAAGCGTCCCGATGAGTCGGGGCGCGGCAGGCAGGAGTGCCTGCGCCACATTTCCGGCGCATCAAATTCCACTGCCCAAGCATCTGTAAGAGACCAGATATTCTCCTATGGCACTTCTCTACCGGTATCTGCGGCAGTATTGGCAGCTCGCAGTGGCGGCGCTGGTGCTGGCGGCCATCAACCAGATTTTCTCCCTTCTCGATCCGCTGATCTTCCGCCACATCATCGACTCGTATGCTACCCGGTTTCGCGAATATCCCACCGCGAAGTTCCTGAGCGGCGTCGGCCTGCTGCTGGGCGCCGCGGTGGGAGTCGCGTTCGTCTCGCGCGTCGCCAAAAACTTTCAGGACTACTTCGTCAACGTGATCACACAGAAGGTCGGCGCCGACCTCTACGCCGACGGCATCCGCCACTCGCTTGGACTGCCGTACACCCTGTTCGAGGATCAACGCAGCGGCGAGACGTTGGGCAAACTCCAGAAAGTACGTACCGACGTCGAGAAGTTTATCGCGCTCGCGGTGAACATGGTATTCGTGACGCTGATCGGGTTGGTCTTCGTGACCGTCTACGCGATTCGCGTGCACTGGTCCGTAGCGCCGGCCTACCTCGCCACCGTGCCGCTTCTGGGAGGCCTGAGCTCGCTCCTCAGCCGCAAGATCAAGGAAGTCCAAAAGCACATCGTGCGCGAGACCACCGCGCTGGCCGGAGCGACCACCGAGTCCCTCCGCAATATCGAACTCGTCAAAAGCCTGGGACTCGCCCGGCAGGAAGTCGCGCGCCTCAATTCCACCACCGAAAAGATTCTCAAGCTGGAGCTGAAGAAAGTGCGCTACCTGCGGAGCCTGAGCTTCGTACAGGGCACGTGCGTCAACCTGTTGCGCACTTCGATCCTTTTCCTGATGCTCTACCTGGTATTCCGCGAGTTGATCACGGTGGGCCAGTTTTTCTCGCTCTGGATCTACTCGTTCTTTATCTTCGGCCCGCTGCAGGAACTCGGCAATGTCATCAACGTCTACCGCGAAACGGAAGTCTCGCTGCAGAACTTCGAAGGCATCCTGAAGCTGCCCGCGGAGCCCCGGCCCGCGCATCCCGTCACCGTGGAGTCGTTGCGCACTCTGCGGTTCGAGAACGTGTCATTCCAACACCAGTCGGCCTCGGCTCCGGCCCTGCGCGAGATCTCCTTCCGTGTCGATCGCGGGGAAACCATCGCGTTTGTGGGACCGTCCGGGGCCGGAAAGACCACGCTGGTGAAACTGCTGGTGGGCCTCTACCGTCCCCAGGAGGGCCACATCTACTACAACGGCACGCGCGAGGACGAAGTCGCCATCGAAAACCTGCGCGAGCGCATCGGATTCGTCACCCAGGATTCGCAACTGTTTTCCGGCTCGCTTCGCGAGAATCTGCGCTTCGTGCGCCCCGGCGCAACCGACGGGGAATGCCTGGAGGTGCTGCGCCAGGCAGCGGTTGAAACCCTCCTGAAGCGCGCCGACCGCGGGCTCGACACGGTCATCGGTGAAGGCGGCGTCAAAGTCTCGGGTGGCGAGAAGCAGCGGCTCTCCATCGCGCGCGCCCTGCTCCGCCGCCCCGAACTGCTGGTGTTCGACGAGGCCACTTCGTCGCTAGATTCCCTGACCGAGGAGGAGATCAGCCAGACCATCCGCGATGTGGCCGCCAGCCGCGACGCCATTACCTGCCTGATCGCGCACCGCCTCTCGACCGTACTCCATGCCGACCGGATCTATGTTCTGGAGCGTGGGCGCATCGTGGAGTTCGGACGCCACGACGACCTGCTCGCCAAGCGGGGCCTCTACTACGCCATGTGGCGCCAGCAGGTGGGTGAAGGCAAAGAGCGCGTCACCGCGATGGTGTAAGTTAGCGCCGCGAAAACCAGGTCCGGACCTGCACCACCACGCTGCTCTGGGTAATCGCCGAGGGCGGCACTCCACAAACATCCACTAAGATCACCACCACGACCGCGAGCGCGAGACAAAAAGCGGAAAAGCGGATCATACTGCCTCCAACTAATGGAACCACGAAAGCCGCTTGTAGTCGCGTGATTTTAAAGGCTTTTAATACTAGCCGGTACCAAATTTCAGGCTGGTACTTTTGAGCAGAATGGCCGCAACGTTCGAGTCAGTTGCGCCGTCGAACTGACTTTGGCCATACTACCGGAGTGACTCGTTCCGGCGGCATCGCATTGGTGGCACATAGCGGAGGGCCTACTCCCGTGATCAATGCCAGTCTGGCAGGCCTGATCGAGGAAGCGCGCCAACATCGCCAGATCTCCAGGTTTTACGGCGCTCCGTTCGGGCTCGATGGCGTGCTTCGCGAGGAATTCCTGGATCTCTTCGCACAGAGCCCCGCGACGCTCGAGGGTATCGCCGCCATGCCCTCCTCTGCCCTGGGCACCTCGCGCCTGGAAGCCGGGCCAGCCGAAATGGAACACGTTCTGGAAGTATTCCGCAAGCACGACGTCCGCTATCTCTTCTACACCGGCGGCAACGGGTCGATGGGGACGGCGCTCCAGATGGTGGAAGCCGCCAGGGACCGCGGATACGAACTCTGCGTGATCGGTGTTCCCAAGACCATTGACAACGATCTCGCGGAGACCGATCACACTCCAGGCTACCCGACGACGGCGCGGTTCTTCGCTTCGGCGGTGCGCGACATCGGGGCCGACAATCGCGCCTTGCCCGGGCAGGTGGAGATTGTCGAGGTGCTGGGGCGAAACGCAGGGTGGCTGGTCGCGGCCACATCGTTGGCCCGTCATCGCCCGGACGACGCACCGCACCTCATCTACCTGCCGGAAGTGCCGCTCCCGCTCGAGACCCTGCTGGCGGATATCGACCGCGTTTACCACCGGCTTGGCCGCTGCGTGGTGGCTGTCTGCGAAGGTCAGTTGGATGAACACGGAGAGCCATTCGGCGCCGACGTGCGCGAAGGGTCGCGCGGCAAACTGGCCATGAATCTGGGCCACCGCCTGGCGATGCTGGCGGCGCAGCATCTGAAGCTCAAGACGCGCAGCGAAAAGCCGGGGCTGCTGGGGCGCTCCTCCTGGGGGGATCAGCCCGCCGCCGACCGCGCCGAAAGCCGCCTGTGCGGACGGGCCGCCGTCCGCGCCGCCTGCGAGGGCGTTTCCGGCTCGATGGTCACCCTGGTTCGAGAGCCCGGCTTGCCATATGCCGTCTCCACGGGTCTCGCGCCCCTGGAGCGCGTAGCCTTCATCGAGCGTCTGTTCCCCGAGGCGTGGCGAGCCCCGTCGGGTCACGACGTACTTCCGGAATTCCAGCAGTACGCCGCGCCTCTGGTGGGTCCGCTTCGCCACTACGAGTTGCTTGCATAGTCGAAGCGTGGTGTTTCGACGGGCATGGGCGTTTGTGGCGCGGACACGGTTGTCGGCTGTCTCGGCACTCTCCAAGGTGCTTGGCGCGCGCGGGAGGATGCGGCAGGTCATCGCCGGAGCCAAGGGCGTTACTAACCGGCACTACAGCAATACCGAGAGTTGTTCCACCGTCATGTGGCAATCCCGGAGGATCTTATGTAAAAGACCAGGGCCAAGCGTTTCGCCCGAGTGCGCGGGCACGACGGTGCTTCGGCCGTCAGGGTGGCGGAAATGGTGGCTGCCTTTGATTCGGAGAACGCCGAAGCCGGCCTTGGAGAGTGCGGATATGAGTTCGGAGCCGGTCAGACGCGGTGTTCGGCTCATGCCGCTATTGTCACGCGCTGGATTCCGACGAACTCTAATTCCTGCTCGGGGGCGCCTTCGACTTCCAGGCATAGCGCAATGGCTTCGCGGATGCGTTCGGTAACCTCGTCGAGCGAGCGCGCCTGAGTATGGCAGGCCGGAATTTGGGGAACCGAGGCGACGTAGTAGCCTTCTGAATCGCGCTCAATGACGACGTCGAACTGGCGTGGCACGTTATATCCTCTTCTCCATTGTAGGACGGCTGCTGGAGCAAAAGCCCTCCTGCTGAGATCTCGGACGGCTGAAAGGGCGTTTATGGGGAGTAATGTGCGCGATCACAACGGAACCACCCGATCCGCCACCTTTAGCGTAGACGCTGGTCTAACGAAGAGCCGATGCCACACGCCGACCTGCTATTCAGGCTCATTTGTCGACCACGAAAGCCGACGATTGACTAGGATCTCAATTGCACCAGTACGCCGCTTTCCACAGCAACGGCATGCTGCAGGCGCAGCAGCGCAGGTAGCGTCGGGTTCTCGACCCGCTTCGGAAACGCATCGTGAGTGCGGCCTCGCAATGTTCTGCCCGCCACCTTCTTGCGCACGCCACCCCACTGCTTGAAGAAGAACGCGACCCCCGCGGCTTTGCATTGCTCACGA
>Ga0335077_10001881_pt1 | contig 25022 bp, 28 predicted proteins | sample Lox_Sample_31_FD_207151 | JGI IMG/M metagenome (GOLD analysis project Ga0335077, IMG submission 207151) | Soil microbial communities from Loxahatchee National Wildlife Refuge, Florida, United States - Lox_Sample_3.1 | ecosystem: Environmental > Terrestrial > Soil > Wetlands | place: USA... | reverse complement strand
GGGGGGTTCGCGGCTTTGCCCGATCCAGTTCTACGCGCGATAAATCGTGGACGGAATACTCACAGCTTCGTTCCAGCGTTAAGATCTTCTCGAGCCGCCTCGAACTGTCTGTGATTTCCAGCGTTGCGCGAGGGACCATGCCATACGCACTAATCCCTGCAATATAAGCGAGAAACAACCTTTCAAACTTCTTGTCGTAGGGAATATTCAGGAAAACTTCAGTGCGCGGCCTTTTTCGTTTTGCCACGCGTTTGCTTCTTTCGCTTTGCGGTCAGGATCCGTCCGCCGCGTCGGCTCGTCGCGGCCTGTCTCGCCCCCGCTCGGAACGCCGGACGTTCGGAATCCACCGCCACGGGACCCGCAAGCCGCAGCAGCCGCTTCAGCCTGGTCTTCGACACACCCAATACCTTCGCCGTGTCTTCCGCCGTTGCAAAAGTCGAATCCAGAACTATAGTCATCGGTGAACTCTCTTTTCAATATACTCCTAAATACCAAAATAAGCCAGGGACTTGGTTCATCGTCAGGATATCACCGATCGCTAGTCTGTACAGGCAATGGCCGCCGCGGCCTTCGCCTTAAAGGCTCCCGGTTTTGACTTTTCCGCTTTGCCGCCCAAGCTCGCCGCGCCTCTTACAACCGCCTCCGCCCCCTCCGCCACATCCACCCCAAAATCCGCCAGCAGCTCCAAGTCCTCCGCGACCTGGGTCTCCTGGAATTCCTCGCCCCCGGCTCCTACCGCCTAATCTGAGCCACAGTTTTAGTTGATATAAATCCTCGGCTGTAATCTTGCGCTCCGCGACCCGGTCAAAGAGGTGTTGTCGCAAAGCCGGCGGGAGATTCGTCCACTGAATCTTCGGCATCACTCACCGAAGGTCATTCGCGCCAACTCTTTTTTCAAGCGCTCCTGTTCGGCGGGATCGCTCGATTCCGCAAGCCGGGCTGTCAAAGCGAAGAACCGCTCCTTCTCCGCTTCCTTGGACGCCAGCCCCGTCTCAATCAAATCCACCAACACGCGGCTGGCGCTCGTCTTCTCCGTCTTGGCCAGCGCCTTCACGCGCTTCGCAATCCGCGCCGGAATCGAAACACTCTGCCGCACCGCTTTTTCTGTATTCGCCATGACCTCATCCTACATCACTCTGCACCACATTGCACCATGTAGCCACTCACCGCGGTGTAGCTGCGGCAGCCTCGCTTTGCAAGGCTGCGAGTTTTGACTTTCCCCCGCCATTCCCCACCGCTCTATTCCTATTTTTTTGGCTTTTCCCCTTGACAAAAAGTGGCTATCAGCGTATCCTACTTCTTCAGTAATATGGTGCCCGGCTCCCGGGAACGCCAGCATGCGGCTGGCGTTTTTGTTTTTGGCACCGGCTCTTGGCCCTAAGCTCTTTAGAATGCGCACTTACGAAAAACTGGCCTGTAACCCCTTTGGAATCCGCACTTCCAAAACACAGGACTTAAAGTCCTTTAGAATCCGCACTTACAAAAAAAGGGGAGGGGGGCCGGTGGCCATGGGCGGCGTCAGCGCCAGTTTGCGGTCCAAGAAATGGCTGGGGCGAGCCCTGGCACGAAAAAGTGTGGGCCCGCCCTGCCTGGCTGGCGTCAATCGTTTGACGTCAGGGGTGTGTTTTCATCACGCGTTACTCTGGGGCAAGCGGAGCCTTGGCGCTGTTAGCAGGCGCACGCAAACCGGTGACCGGCGTCACAGCCTTTGTGCTTTCCCGCCGGTCCCAACTTTAGGCCTGGCAGCAGACGTTGCCGCAGATGTTGCGCTGCTCGCTGGCCATAAAATCCGTCTTGCAAGACGCGATTCAGGAGGCTTCTGCGCTGCGCCCTTAGGAGACCTTGCGCGGCACTTCGCTCATGAGTTGGTGGATGTTGCCTTCGCTGTCCTTGAAGGCGGTCATCCACAAGTCGTGGTCGGGCATGGGCGCGATCAGCCGCGGCGGCGCTACGATTTCGGCGCCCGCCGTGACCAGCCGCTGGTGTCCGGCGTGGATGTCCGCCACGCGAAAATACAGGATCGAGCTGGGATGGTCGAGTTCCGGCGAGGAAGCGGTGCCGAGCATCAGCCGCACGCCGCCGCAATCGAAAAACGCCATGCTGGGCACGGTGAAGAGCAGTTTCAGGCCCAGCACGTCGCGGTAAAAGGCCGTGGCCCGCTCGACGTCCTTCACGATGATGGAAATCTGTCCGATATTCTGAATGGCCATGCTGGCTGCCGCTGCGCTCATTTTGCTTTACCTCCGCGGTGGAATTGGTTAGCATAGCTAACTAAATTCCATGACCGCTGTCAAGCACAAAAAAACGCGCCGCAAATCCCCTTCCGCCGTCTCTGCTGCGGCCCGTTCCCGATCCGCCGCGCCGCCCACGCAAAATGCGTCTCCCGTCGCAGCGCAATCCGCGTTGCGGCACGCGGCGCAACCGGCCATCGCGCTGGCCGACCAACTGCACTCCGCGGCGATTCATCTTTTGCGGCGCTTGCGCGTGCGCGACCGCGAGAGCGGCGTCGGTCCGGCGCAACTCTCCGCGCTGTCGGTGCTTGTCTTTGGCGGACCCAAATCGCTCGGCGAGCTTGCCGATGCCGAGCAGGTGCGCGCGCCCACCATGAGCCGCATTGTCGCGGGCTTGCAGCACTCCGGGTTGGTGCGCCGCCACGCCACGGAAGACGCGCGTCGCATCCGCCTCGAAGCAACGCCCAAAGGAGTCAGCCTGATGTGGGAAGGGCGACAGCGGCGCGTCGCAACGCTGGCCAACGCGCTCGCTACGTTGCCGGAAAGTGAGCGAGACGTGCTGCAGCAAGCCGTCGCGCTGGTTCAGCAAGTCCTGCGGCAACTCTAGTCCCTCGTTCGCCAGGAGCGGCGTTGGCGAAGACGATTCGCCAAGCGTGACGCGGAGAGGTAAGGCGCAACAGCGAAATCACTTGGAGTCAGGGCGCAAGAAAATCAGAAGGAAGCGGCAGGTGTGAGCGTCACGTACGCCGCGCCGTAGCGGAAGAGCTCGCTGCCGCTGAGGGGCTCGGCGCGCCGGATTTTGGCGGGGACAAACAGCGCGGGCTCGCCCGCCGAGAAGGGCGCGGCAATTTCGATCGTCGAGCCCACCGCGTATTTCTTGCGGCTATGAAAGCACAGGCCGCCCTAAGACACGTTTTCGCAGTCGACGATATCGTCTCCGCCGTTGTCCTGGCGCACGCAAGCGCGGAAGTTCACGCGTACACGCACGTGCTTTCTGCGATTGACGGGGCGGCCACTGGCATCGAGCGGGCGGGCGCCCGCTGGCGTGCTTCCTGCGGCGACCGGCTCCGCGGCCGGCAGCCCCGTGACCGCAAACTGGGTGGCGGCAGGGGGTAGCACTTCGAGGGCGACCGTGGAATAGGCACTCTGGCCCAGCGCAGCTGGCGGCGTACGCGAGAGGTTGGAGAGAGCGGCCGGGGCGGTCTCCGTCGGGGCAGGCCGGCTGCCAGGCAGCGGCATCGAGAGCGCGGCAGGCCGCGGCATTGAACCCGGCGCCGGCGCCTGAGGCGGCCGGGTTTGTTTGGGAGTGTCTGCGGCGCCATTGCTGGCGGGTTTCGTCGCGGGCACGTGTTCCGCGGACGGGGAAACGGCTTGCGCGGCGGCTTTGGTCCAGGGCGTGGAGGTGCCGCAAGTCTCGCAGAAGCGGAGAACATTTCCGTTGACAGAGTAAACGTCCTCTTCGATCTCATCCGGCTCGAGGGCTTGCTGCGAATAGCAGAAGGTGCATTCGAGCGTGATGCGGCGGCTGTGCGGCTCGTACTGCTCGGGAGCCGGAAATGTCATGGGCCAGAACTCGAGGTTGGGATCCACGAAGGCCACGCCGTGAACGTAGCGGCCCGGTTCGCCCCCGATTTGGCCGACCAGGCGCACTTCGGCTTCTTTCGCGGAGCCGGGAAGACACAGGGTGAGCACTTCGTCGGGCGCGAAGCGCTATTTGGATACGACGCCAGCGCCATGGCGGCTCAGCACGACGGTCTTGGTTTCCTCGGCGAAAACTTTGCCGGCGGTGTCCGTGCCAAGCAGCACGATAGGGAGTTCCTTGGCGATGCGGCCGCTTCTGCGCTTCGGATGCATAATCCGTTCACCGTGGCGGGGCCGTGGAGGGAGCAGCCGAGCCGAAAAAAGACGGAGCCATTGACCGCGGTCTGCGCCACTTGGACCCACTACGGAATATCGGCAAGCGCGGCCTAAACCTTTACCGCTCTGCAAGAAAGGGCGCGTCTGGTGGAAGGAAGGTCGCTTGGAGGCTGTTGCGTACAGAAGTACTAAAACTCGAGGGCCGCTGAATTGGCGGGAAGTACTGAGGAGAATGAATCCCTTGGCCTATCGACGGGAGCACAGGCAGAAAGCAAAATCGCAACTGTGATCGGGAGTTGGTTGCGGCTTCCGGAGTAAAGAGGTTTAGCCTTGTTTGCTCCTGACGGGCCTCCGTTGCCGGCGAGCGCGGCGGGCCGGAACTGCCCAACTAGCTTCAGGTTACGAACCCTCCATCCCCCACGCCCGAGCGGCCGGTCCCCCCACCGGCCGCTCACTTTTTTTGCGGACAGGTGCCTCGCCGGGCGAGTCGAAAGTTCAGAGTTGAAGATTAACAGGGCCAACCGGGCTGACAGTTCACGGTCGATAGCTGACAGCGAAGCAACCTGGTGCGGCTGGTTGTGCGCACACGTTTGGTGGGCGACCGCAGCTTCTTGCTATTGCCAAACCGGCGAGAGGGTTTGCGGGGACGGAACTCCCGTAAAGCAAGGGAGCAAAAGCAAACTCCCGGCGGATGCAGATTCCAAAGAAGATTGTTGGGGACGAGCGAGGGCAACGCGCAATTGGGTCGAAGCACTTGCTAAACCATCTCGAGGACACACTCGCGGGCGAAGCTAAAAATCCAGGCCAACCACCGTGTACGAAATGAAAAAGGGGGCTGGTGCAAGCCCCCTTTTCGAACTGACCCCCCAAAAACCGACTCCGAGTCGAGGATCGGAATCGGCCACCCCGGGAAGCCAATCTCGTATATTGCCAAAGAAAGAGAGCAATAGTTGTGCCAGCGATGTGCCGGCAGGGCCGTTGCGGACAGGCCTATGATTTGTAAGCAGTTACGCAACACAACGGCAATTGACGGTGAGAACGATTCCAAAAATCCTACAAAATCTCACAGAGTGAAGCCTGAATGTCTACATTCTTTGGGAGCATTCGAGCTAAAGCAAGCCGCATCAGCCGCGGATGAACACCCTCCGCCGACCCTGCGAAAGAAACTTAAGAGCAGCAAGCGGAGTTCTGACGTGGCGGTATCAGTCCTTGCAGAATGCATGAGCTGGAACGGGTGCAAAAGGCGGAAAATGCTTGGCGAATACCTTTTTTGTGACGTACGTCACATCACATCGCAGGAATGGTTTGCCGCCAGCGCCGCCACAGCAGCCACGCGGGAGTCAGGAAGACAAGCGCCCAAAAGAGCAGGATGGGACCGTACTCGGCGAAAAAAAGCAGTAGCGCGACCAGCGTGTCGGCGACATTGCGGTAGCCGTTGACGAGCGCGTTGTGGAGGCGCGTGGAGAGCGAGGGCGCGGCGGAGTCGAGCTTGGCTTTGTATTCTTCGCTGAGATTCAGGTCGATGGTGGCGAAGTCCACGCGATGCTCTAGATTTTTTTGTTCGGCTTCCATTTGTTCGATTTCGCCGCGGACACGGGCGATTTCCTGCTCGACTTCGAGGACGTCGCTGATTTTGCCGGTGCGCTGGGTGAGGATGGCTTGCAGCCGTTGCTCGGTTTCGCGGGAGTTTTTGAGACGCGCGACAAGGTCGGCGTGCTGTGGCGTGACTTCTTCGCCGTTTTGCGATTCGTTTTCGACGTGGCCGAGGGATTTGAGCCCCGCGAGGGCAGCGGGGAGCTGTAATGCGGGGATGCGAAGTGAAGCCTGGAGAGAGCGGGCAGCGCCCTGCGGAGTGTTGACGGTGAGATTGGCGGAGTAGCCGTTGTAGCGGAGCAGGATCGTGTCGAGGGATTTGCGCGCGGCGTCGAAGTCTTTTACGAGAATGGCAAGGGATACAGTGCGGGCGATCATGGGGCCGGTCTGTAACTTGGACTTGGGCAATGAGGTGGTGCTCCACGGGGAGCCTGCTTGTTGCATTGAGACGGGCTTGGCTGGGGTTTTGCGGCTTTCGGCAAAGGCCCATTGGTCGGCGTCCGAGTTTTGTGCCTCGAGTTCCCGGCGGGCCGCTGCCTCTAGATTACCGTCGACGCTCTCTGAGACGGAGCGAGAAGGCGCGGCCTGGGGCGCGTAGAGGACGCTCTTATAACGGTGGCCTGCCCTGCGGGTTGACGCAAAGACCAGGAATAGCAGAACGACGCTAACACCTGCGAGACCGAACATCCAGCGTTTGCGAGCGCGTCCGGGAAGAGCGAACAAGTTGCGCCGACCAATTCTGCGGAAGCTATCGGCATTTTCTGCCGAGCCTCTCAGAACGCGCTTGGCGATTGGAGGCGGCGCTTGGCCGACGGTCCAACTGGTCAAGGAGCGGGCGGTGTGGAGGAGCGAGGCGAAGGTCTGCTGGCAGGCGGCGCAGGATTCGGTGTGGGCGGAGACGGATTGAGCGCGGTCGGCGGAGAGCTCGCCGTCGAGGAGGGCCATGAGTTCTTCGGGGGTGACGGGATGCGTTGTGCTGGTGGTGCTCATGCAGGGTTCCTTTTCTCGGAGATGAGTTGCGCGGCCGGCGATGCGACGCTTGGGGCTGCGGCGGGAGCGGAATTTGTGGCAGCGGATGCGGCGGAAGCAGCGGGCGGATCGAGGAGATCGCGCAGGGCGGTGCGGGCGCGGAAGAGGCGGGAGCGGACGGTGTTCAGCGGGAGGCGAAGCAGGTCGACGATTTCCGCGTAGCTGAGCTGCTCGAATTCGCGGAGGAGGAGAATTTCGCGGTCAATAGAGTCGAGCTTGGCGACGGCGCGGCGGACCCACAGACCGGATTCGGCGGGGTCGGGTTTGGCGGGATCGGGGATGGGCGTGCCAGGCCGGCCGAAGAAGAGGGCGCGGAAATTGGCCTTGCGGCGATGGGCGCGCAGAATTTTGAAGGCCACGGCATAGAGGTAGGTGCGAAAGAGGGCGCGAGGTTGGTAACGGGAGGCGGCGCGGAGAATGGCGATCCAGGTTTCCTGGGAAAGTTCTTCGGCGTGGGAGGGATCCGTGACGCGCCGGCGGAAGAAGCCGTAAATGGGCTGTTGGTAGCGGCGAAAGAGTTCGGAGAAGGCTTCGGAAGAGCCAAGAGCGAAATCGAGCATGAGGCGCTCGTCATTGATGGCTGGTTGGGCACCAGGATTGCCGGGGGTGGGATTTGTGGGCGAGTCGTTCATGGGGCGGCGAAGAAGAGCCTCCGAGTTTAGAACGAGAGCGGGAAGCGCGTCTTGCATGGCGTCGGCACCGGGACCTCAGTAACGGTAATGTCGCGAGCGGCGGGAAGGTTCCCAGGCGATGAAAGAAAGTGAAACACAGAGACACAGAGTTCACAGAGACTGGCGGAAGCGAGACTGGCGAATTTACCCGGCAAAGGCAGACCGGATCGCTGGGCGGAAGAGATAGAAGAGCAGCGCAGAGGCGACGAGCAGGCCGAGGGAGCCGCCGAGAGGATCGCCGATGAAGAGGTTGACGGAGTCGCCGAGGAGCTGCACGGCGATGATGGCGACGGTGAGGCGCCAAGCCCAGAACCGGCGACGAAACCACCCGACGGCGGCGACCGCGAGAGCAGCGGCGAGCAGAAGAAACGGAATGCCGACAATTTGGCCGAAAGGGGCGAGGCGGATGTGCGCGTGGGGATTCAGCACCCAGGCGCGGTCAAGAATGGTGCCGGGCCAGAGCAAGGCGATGGCGGCGTAGGACGCGGCGCATGCAGCGAAAACCAAAAAAACTCCGACAGCGATGATCCCTTTGCGGGCGTTTATTTGGGCAGAGAGTTGAGGTTGCATGGTAGCGGGGCGGAAATCACTAGGAGTATGTCGCCGTAAGGGGAGAAAAGAAAAAGAAAACGCAGAGACGCAGAAGGCACGGAGAAGGCGCAGAGAAAAAGAAGAGACAGCGGTCACTGTTGCCGAGTGGCAAAGGGTTGCAGGGAGCGTTGGTGGAGGAAGCTGGAGTCGCCGCCGATGATGACGAGGCCAGGGAAGCCGTCGCCGTGGTGCATGACGATGCCGGCGGGCTGACGGTTGGCGGGAAGCGCGAAGGGCAGAAGGACGGAGAAGGAGTCGCCGGGGCCGAGAGGAGCGGAGAGCTCGTGCCAAAGAGCTGCCCCATGCGCGGGCGCGGCGACTTCCGGGGCGAGCGGAGCGCCGCAAGGCGAGTAGCGCGCGCCTTGTTGATCTTCGAGTTCGGCGCGGGCGTCGGGGGCGCGTTGACGGATGCGTTTGGCGTCGCTGGAGACTTCGACTTCTGCAAGCCAGATGCGGGCATCCGGGGCCGCGGAACACGGGAGTGGAGCGATCGTGCTCGCGGGAGTGACGCGCAGGGCGGTGACGCACCAATCGTCCCAGCAGCGGCGTTCCCCGGAGGAGTAGATGCGGCGAGGAGAAAGAAGCGAGGTCGAGAGAAGCACGACGGCGTAGATGGCGAAATAGAGGGCGAGGAATTTGGCCCAGCGGCGAAGGATGTCGCGGCGGCGGCGCACGGCGGAGACGATGATGGTGAAGAGGCTTAGGAGGAGAAAGAGGACGGAAGCGAGGAAGAGCAGGTCGAAGAGCGTCATGAGCGGTCACTCCGTGATACAAAGTACTTTGCATTAGAACGATACAGGCGTCAAGTTTTTTTGTTCACTGCCAGGCTGGGGGCCGGCATGCTGCGCCCCTACCCGCCAACCTTGCGTCGTGGCCGGCCTTGCGGATTGCGAACTGCGCGCAGAAATGCGGTTCGTTAGTGGGTTGGGGCGTGGTGGCTGACGGAGAGGACGTTGCCGTCGGGGTCTTTGAACCAGGCGACCTGGTCGCCGTTGGGAGTGGTCCAGATGCCGTGTTCCTTGTCGGCAACCCAGGGATATTTTTCCGTGGAGACGCCGCGGGAGGTGAGCCACTGGACGACGGCGGGAACGTCCGCGACTTCCCAGCCGAGAATGGTGGCTTGCAAGGGCGTGTAGTTGGGCAGTTTGACGATGCGGAGCATGTGCGGGCCGGCGCGGACGACCAGGGCGTACTGGTCATGGCTAACGAATTGGAATTGGAGCTTACCTTCGTAGAAGGCGCGTGCGGCGTCATAGTCGTTGGTGGGGATGAAGCCGATCAGCCGGGCGGAAGCGAGCATGAGAACCTCCGGAGAGCCGACAATCTAGCCGCGAGCGGGGCGGGAGTCAATGCGGGCGAGGGAGGCGAGGACAAGGGCGAATTTTTTTGGAGGAACGGAAAAAAGTGCTTGACATATTCCGATATGGGAATATATTGGCGATATGGCCCGGGCCACGACAACGTCGGATGCGTTCAATGCGGTGGCGGAGCCGCGGCGGCGGGAGATCTTGAACTACCTGGCGCTGCAGGAGCGACCGGTGGGAGAGATCGTGGCAGCCATGGGGCTGGAGCAGCCGTCGGTGTCGAAGCATTTGCGCGTGCTGAAGGATGTGGGGCTGGTGAGCGCGCGGCGGGAGGGACGGCAAATGTTTTATCGAACGAATGCGGAGGCCCTCCGTCCGTTACATGAGTGGACGGAAACATTTGCGCGGTTCTGGCGGCATCAGTTGGTGCGCGTGAAGGAACGGGCGGAAGAGAAGAGCGGGGCGGCAAAGAAAGAGTGAAGGAAGCGGGTTACAGACATTTCGGAGTCTGCGGACATACAGGCATAAAGGCAGTGGTGATCAGGTTTAAGGAGGAGAGATGAACTTTATGGAAATGAAGCTGGAAGACTTGACCCTGAACGTGGAGCAGGAGATTCACGTGCGGGCGCCGCTGGAGACGACGTTCGAAGCGCTGCTGGAGCAACTGGGGCCGGGGAGTGAACATGGCGATGGGAAGCCGATGCCGATGAAGCTGGAGGCGTGGCCGGGCGGGCGGTGGTATCGGGACTTGGGAGACGGGAACGGGCATTTCTGGGCGCAGGTGCAGGCGATCAAGAAGCCGACGCTGCTGGAGTTTGTGGGGCCGTTGTTCATGTCGTATCCGGTTGCGTCGAACGTGCAGTACCGGCTGAGCGAAGTGGAGGGTGGGACGCTCATCAAGTTTCACCACAAGGCGTTTGGATTGATTACGGAGGACCACAAGAAGGGCGTGACGACAGGATGGGGATCGATTCACGAGCGGGTGCGCAAGGCGGCGGAGGCGAAGGGATCGTTTGCCGCGGGAGGCGGGACCAGGCAGTAGGGCGCGGAGAAAACACACACTCCGCGTTGGCTGCGATCGGCCTAGCTGTAGTTTCGGAGGAAATTTTATGTGTCCAGCATGCATGGCGACGACGGCGGTATTGATCGCGTCGGCGATCTCGACGGGCGGAGCGGCGGCGGTGCTGGCGAACAAGATTCGCGCGGCGTGGGAAAAAGGCCCGAAAGATTTCAAAGATCCAAAGCCAAAGGAGGAAGCATGGCAGCAACGCACGAGCAAGTGAATCTGATGTTGCATTTGTATGAGATGCGCCGGGAGGCGAAATTGCGGGAGGCGCGGGAATGGGTGAGCAAGAATTTTCATCCCAAGAGCCTCGAAGAAGGGATGAAGCTCGCACCGCCGGGAAGCCAGGAGAACGCGTATCTGCGAATGGTGCTGGGGTACTGGGAGATGGTGGCCAGCATCGTGAACCGCGGACTGGTGGACGAGGAACTTTTCTTTGAGAACTCCGGCGAGCAGTGGGGCCTGTGGGAACAGGTGAAGGCACTGGTTCCTGCATGGCGGGAGATGTTCGGAGGTCCGCAGTTTCTGGCGAATCTGGAAGAGCAGTGCAAGCGGCTGGAAGCGTGGAGAGAGAAGAAGGAGCCAGGGCAGAACGAAAAGCTGCGGAAGGTGTATGCGCAGATGACGCAGATGGTGCAGGAAGGAAAGACGCGGACGGCCAGCAACTGACGGGAGGCTGGCAGAGGAGAGGGCGCGTACTTGGACGGCGGGAGTTTGCGGCGTTTTCGGTCAGGCTACGGTTCCTGCCGCCGATGGGAAGAGCCCGCAGTCTGAAGACTGCGGCTACAAGCTCCACAGAGTGGTCGAGGGAAAACTCTTTACTAAGGAGAAGGGGTCATGAGCACGATGGAACATCCGAGAGTAGTGACGCAGGACGAATGGATCAAGGCGCGGAAGGAGCTGCTGGCGAAGGAAAAGGATTTGACGCGCCGGCGGGATGCGGTGGCAGAAGAGCGCCTGAAGCTGCCGTGGGTGAAAGTCGCGAAGAACTATGAGTTTGAGACGCCGGGCGGGAAGAAGCGTCTAGCGGACTTGTTCGGTGGGAAGAGCCAACTGGCGATTTATCATTTCATGTTCGGGCCGGACTGGGAGCAAGGCTGCCCGAGCTGCTCGCTGCTTGCGGATCACATGGATAACCTCGGAATTCACCTCGCGCAGAGAGATGTGCGATTGATGATGATTTCGCATGCGCCGCTGGCGAAGATCGAGGCGTTCAAGAAGCGCATGGGCTGGAAGTTTCCGTGGGTGTCGTCCTTTGGAAGTGATTTTAACTTCGACTACGAGGTGTCGGTGAGGAAAGAAGACGCCGCCAAAGAGCATATCTACAATTACGCGCTGACGAAGTTTCCCAGCGAAGAGCGGCCGGGAATGAGCATTTTCTACAAGAATGCTAACGGCGAGGTGTTCCATACGTATTCGATGTACGGGCGCGGGCTAGAAGACTTGATGGCCATTTACATGATTCTGGACCGCGTGCCGAGAGGGCGCGACGAGGCGGGATTGCCGCATGGCATGGCCTGGGTGAGGCACCACGACCGCTACCCGGAGAGCAACGCGGTTGAGGTGAAGACAGCAAAAGGTTAGCAGGTTAGCGAGACAATCCGGAATCGCGGCGCTCAGACCTTCGCCGGAAGCAGCGGCATCGGTTCGGGCGCCGCTTTTTTTATGCGCCGATGGAGGAGCGCAGGGCGTTGGCGAGGGATTGGCTGAAGCGCTGCACGTCGGCGTCATGTTCGGCTTCGACCATGACGCGCGCGAGCTGCTCGGTGCCGGAGTAGCGCAGCACGACGCGGCCGTTGTCGCCGAGCGCGGACTGGGCCTCCGCTAAGGCGCGGGAAACTTCGGGAAGCGTCTCAAGAGGTGGCTTCGATTTCACTTTCACGTTGACGATGACTTGCGGATAGTCCTTGAGCCCTTCGACGAGGTCCTCGATTTTGCCGTGCATGGAAACGAGCGACGCAATTTTGACGGCGGTAAGAAGGCCGTCGCCCGCGGGGCTGTCTTCGAGAAAAATAATGTGGCCGGATTGCTCGCCGCCGATCACGTTGCCGCTGCGCAACATTTCCTCAAGGACGTAGCGGTCGCCGACGGAGGTGCGAGCAAGGGAGATACCTTCGCGGGAGAGTACGCGTTCGAGGCCAAGATTGGACATGGACGTGGCGACGACGCGATCGCCTTTGAGCTGGCCTTTGGACTTGAGGTAGCGCGCGGCCGCGAGGAGCACGCCATCGCCGTTGACGATTTTTCCCGATTCGCAAACGAAAAGTGCGCGGTCGGCGTCGCCGTCAAAAGCGATGCCGAGGCGGGCATGCTCCGCGACGACGCGCTGCTGCAAACCCTCGAGATGCAGGGAGCCGCAGCCATCATTGATGTTGCGCCCATCGGGATAGACGCCCATCGTGACAACCTCGGCGCCAAGGGAGCGGAAAAGCGCGGGGCCGAGTTTGTATGCGGCGCCGTTAGCGCAGTCCAGAACGATGCGGAAGCCGGAGAGCTTGGCTCCCGGGATGACCCGGCTGCGCAGAAAATCGAGGTATTCGGTGTCGAGCGATTCATCGGCGACGAGATGGGAGAGATTCTTGGGCGCCGGCTCGGAGCGTAGCTTGAAAATGTCGGCTTCGACTTGTTCCTCGACGGCATCGGGGAACTTCATGCCTTCATGCGAGAAGAGCTTTACGCCGTTGTCGTGGTACGGATTGTGAGAGGCGGAAATGACTACGCCGGCCTGAAAGTCATTTTGACGAACGAGGCAGGCCACGCCAGGCGTGGTGATGACTCCCGCAAACGCGACGGTGCCGCCGGCTAGCCGCAATCCAGCGGCAAGCAGAGCAGCAATGTGCGCGCCGGATTCGCGCGTATCCATGCCGATGAGCACATTGGCAGCGGAATGCTCACGCAGCAAATACGCGGCAAGGGCACGGCCCGTCGCGAAAAGGGTGGCGTCATCGAGTGGGGGAGTGCCGGGAACACCGCGAATGCCGTCCGTTCCGAAGAGTTCTTTAGGCATGAGAAATTTAGCAGGCAAGTCCTGAGTGGTTGAACACGCAAGAGTCTAGCATGGGAAGGAAGGCGACCCGCCGGGAGCGGCGCGGCCGGTTTCGTGGAGAGAAACAGCGAGCATCGGGAAATCGATTTAGTGTGCTAACGTCAATAGGACGGAGCGTCCTGTGTCGGCGATAGAGACGTCGTCTTCTTCACCTTCCCCTTCTACGGTTCGCATTGCGGGGTCCACGTTCAGTCTGCGCGTGCTGGCCGCAGCGATCATCCTGCTGTTTTTTTATTACGCCGCGGGAGTGGTCATCACGGTGCTGCTCTCCATTTTGCTGGCGTATTTTCTCGATCCCGCGGTGGAAGTGCTCGAGCGCATGCGCGTACCGCGCACGGTGGGCTCCATGTTGATGGTGCTGCTGTTGATTGCGGTGCTCGGCGCGGTCGGCTACGGGCTGAGTACGCGCGCGGAGGACTTTGAGGCGAACTGGCCAAAATACGGAGCGCTGCTGAAGCAAGCCGCTACTACGGTGGAAAGCAAGCTCAGCGGCCTGGAAGGCCAAGTAACACCGGCCGGCACGGGCGGCACAACGCAAGCAGGAGGCGAGAAGCCGGAAGCGGCCATCGTGCGGACAATGGTTTATCGCGGGATCGGCTCCCTGTATGCGCTAGTTTTGGAAATCACTTTTGTGCCATTTCTGGTGTTCTTCATGCTCGCAGGGAAACGCGAGGTGTGGCACGGGACGCTGCAGCTTTTCCCGGTATCGAAACGCACGCAGGTGAAGGAGACGCTGGAGGATTTGCGCGACGTCCTGCGCAACTATCTGGCGGGAATGACACTGCTGACGCTGATGGTGATTGCGGCGAGCAGCGCGTTTTTTTGGTTTCTCGGGCTCGATTATCCGATTCTCACGGGCATTGTCTCCGGTGTTTTAAATATGGTCCCGTACATCGGAGTGGTGATCGCGTGGCTGCCTGCTTTTGTGATTGCGCTGGCGAAGTGGCGGACGCTGGGGCAGTTCGTGCTGATTGCCGCGGGACTGATGACCATTCACATCCTGGCGCTGAATTTCGTATCGCCCTGGGTGGTTGGCAAGCGCGTGCGCCTGAATGCGGTGGCGATTACGATAGCGCTGCTCTTTTGGGGCTGGGTGTGGGGAGGCATGGGACTGCTTCTGGCCATTCCCATTACGGCGGCTTTGCGCGTGATTTGCGACCACACCGAGTCGTGGCGGCCGGTGGGGCGCTGGCTGAGTGGGTGAAAACCTCGGGCTGCCGTAGCTGCTGGGCGCCAACTCACGGGCTTCCTCGTCGCGTGTTTCGCGAAAGTCGCTGCGCCTCGTTTTTCCTTTTTAATTTGACAGAGTAGAGCGAGAGAGCTGAGGCTATCTCTCGAACATTCCATTGCCGGATTTAGGGGGCTCTCGATGAAAGGGTTTCGCGGCGGTCTGTGGTGTTTGTTTGCGCAAGCGCTGCTTCTCGTTCCGACGGCGGCGCAGGCGTGGGGATGCAAAGGCCATCAAACGGTGGCCTTGATTGCGGAAAAACACTTGACGCCGGAAGCGAAGCAATTCGTCCAGAAATTGCTGAGCGAAAATCCCATCGATCCAAAACTGAATCGCTATTGCGGGGGCGCGACACGCGACGCCATGGCGGACAGCGCAACGTGGGCGGACGATGTCCGCGGCGAACGAAAGAATGGGCCGTGGCATTACATTGACATTCCGCGCGGATCAAAGCGCGGCCCGCTGGAGCCATTTTGCGGCAAGGACGGATGCGTCACGCAGGCCATCAGCGAGCAGTTGGCGATCCTGAAAGACAAAAACGCGGACAGCAACAAGCGCGCCGATGCGTTGCGCTACGTCATCCATTTCGTAGGAGATCTGCATCAGCCGCTGCACACCATCACCAACGCGGATGAAGGCGGAAATTGCGTACCGGTAAAGTATTTGCGCCGCGTTCCGCGCGAGCACAATCATTCGTTTTCGCCGAACCTGCACGGCATTTGGGATACCGCGATCCCGGAACGGGATGCAGAAGGCGCGGACGCGGCGGAGTATGCCGACACGCTGGAGGGAATTTTCGCGGGGGAGATGGAAGGCTGGCAGAAAGCCGGCATTCATGTCGAGGATTGGGTGTGGGAAGGTTTCGATTTCGCGGAAAGCACGGTTTACGGAAGCCTGACACCGAAGATTGCCATCGAGCCGAATGTGCCCGTGCACAGTTGCACGGACGACAACAACATCGGCGAACGCCTACTGCATGAAAACATCGTTGCCGGCGAGGCGTATCAGGAGAAAGCAGCGACAGTGGTTGAGAAACGCATCGCGGAAGCTGGCCTCCGGCTGGCGATGATCCTCAACGAGGCGGTGAAGGCGCAGTAGAAGGATTCGCGGCCGCGTTCGGCAGAGCACCCGCTGCCGGAGCCTGCTCCGCCACGCCAAGCGACTTGATGTAGCTGACGAGCTGCCAGCGTTGTGGCTCCGGCAGTTTGGACCACACCGGCATGCCCCGCCAGACGACTCCGTTGGTCACAATCCAGAAGAGTGTGCCCGGCTCGGCGTCGTGAATCTGCGGAACAAGCAGGCTGGGGCCCTTCTTTCCTCCCTCAGCGAAATCGCCGTGACATTCCGTGCAGTGCTGTTCGAAGAGATTTCGTCCTGCCGCGACGGCATCGGGATCCTTTTCGAGAGGATTCTGCTTGGCGCGGGCCTTCGCGGGCGCGTGGGCCAGTTCGGCGTACACCTGCGCGTCCCAGTGATATTTGTAGGAGCGCGCTTTGTCCTGCGCGCCGAAGCACATCGAGGCGACAAGGAGACCGAGCGAGGCAGCGAGTGCTGCCAGACACGCCTTCGCCGGTTTCATCGCTGGCCTCCGAACAGCCGGCCAACCATTGAGCCAAAGCCGTTGATTTCTCGCGAGACGCCCCAACGCAGCAAGAAACGGTGACTGTTGTCGTTCAAGCCGAAGCCCGCGGAGAGCCGCAGAGTCCAATCGGAAGGCAGGTTCCACGCCACGACCGGCGCGAGATAGTGAGAGGTGTCGTGGAGGCCAAAGCTGTAGCGATCACCAAGTCCGCCGTAAAGTTCGGCGCCAGCGATGAAATTCTGGCGGCAGAAGGAGCAGCGCTTGGCAGAGGCTTTCAGAGCGAGAGGCCGGCTGGCCCCGAGCGCGTAACCAAATTCCCAGGGATCGTTCGAAAGATTCTTCGTGGCGATGGTGTTTTCGACGAAATTCCAGCCTTTGTGGGTCCCGGAGAGGAGCAACTTGAACTCAAGTTCGTGGTCGTGCTCCTGCCGGAGAACGGAGTTCTTGTCAGCGTAATCGGCTTCGACGTCGTGGCCTTCCACTTCCTTGAGGATTTTGTCGGCCCCGCTGGTGTTCTCGTACTCGATGTAGAGAACGGGATTGATGAAATGCTCGCGCTTCAAAACGCGGAAGCGATTTTCCCACCGAGTGCCGGTGAAGAGCGTGGAATCGCCGAAGGTGGACTGCCCGTCAACGTAGAACTCGGTCGTCCACCAAGCCGTGGCCCCGTATTCGAACTCGGCCCAGAAGGCGTGAAAGTCGTTGCCGCCCCGCTGCGTGCCAAACGTAGAGAAGTACTCGACCTCGAGATTGCCGGGCTCTTCGAGGTAGTGGTCGTAGGCAACGATGTAGGGGTTTTCCTGAGCCTGGGCGTTGCCGGGCAAGAGCACCAAGGGAAAGGAAAGAGCGATAAGCGCGAGAAACAGGCGAGCCGAGAATGAGGACACAAGTTCTCCTTGCAAGTGATTTGCAACTGCCAGGAAAGCAGACTAGCTTAGTCCGATATCAGATGCAAGTGGTTTTCAACTAAGAGGCAGGGCTGCGGAGTGCGCATGGCAACTCGGTACGGATTGTTGCCCTCGAAACTCGTCCTCCGCTGGCTATTGCTCTCGCGGAGCGAAATGGTACCCCAACCTCTCACCCGCGGGAAACCTGAACGTTAAGCGGAACGCCCTCCCCGTTTCCAGAAAAAGTAAGGTGCTATGTCACCTAGCTCAGCGGCTGAGCAGGTCCTTGCTGCCATTCTGTCCTGCGCCGAGGACGCCATCGTTGGGATTGGCCTCGATGGATCGGTTCAACTATGGAGCCGAGGCGCGGAGCAGCTCTATGGGTATACCGCGGCCGAAGTAAGAGGGCACTCCCTCACCCATCTGGTGCCTCTTTACGAAGTGCCGGTGTTTGGGGAAATGCTCGAGACGGCGCGCAGAGGCACGCTGAGAGAGCGCGAGAACGTGGAACGACTGCACAAGGGCGGAGCGCGGCTGAGCGTAACGGTAAAGCGGGCGCCGTTGCGAAATGAGCGGGGCGAGTTGATCGGGGTTCTCGAGACCGGCCGGCGCGTTTGCAGTACCGCGAAAGAAATGGCGGCGGACACGCAACTGCGGCTGCTAGTCTAGCGGAACAGATGCCGGTGATTTTGTGGGCGACGGACCAACACCTGCGAATCACCTCGAGCTGGGGCTCAGGATTGCCAAATACGGAGCCACCCGGGGAGGAGATGGTGGGGCGGACGGTTTTCGAGTATCTGCAATGCGAAGCCACGAATAAATCCGCGATGGCGCCCGATTATGCGGCGTTGCGGGGCGAGTCGGTGCACTTTGAGTATCCGCGGCGGGATCGCGTGCTGGATATTCACTTGGAGCCGCTGCGCGCGCCTTCCGGAGAAATTATCGGCTGCATCGGAGTGGGGCTGGACATCACCCAGCGAAAGAAGACGGAAGAGCAGATCCGCTATCAAGCCACGCACGACGCTCTGACAGGGTTGGCCAACTACCGGGAATTCATGGACACGCTGGAGAGGGAGCTGCGGCGCGCCGCACGCAGCCACCATCTCTTTACGGTGCTGCTGCTCGACACTGGATGACTTGAAACAGGTGAATGACCGACTGGGACATCTCGCCGGAAACCGCGCGTTGAAGAGGCTTGCCGCCGTGATGCGCGAGCAATGCCGTTCGACGGATCTGGTGGCGCGCTACGGTGGGGACGAATTTGCCGTGGTACTCATCGATTCCGATCAACAAATGGCCGAGCACGTGGCGGAGCGCATCGACAGCGGGCTCGCGGACGGGGGCGAGCCGCCGATTACCGTGAGCATCGGCAGGGCGGTTTATCCGGGCGACGGGCGGACCGCGCAGGATTTGCTCGAGGCGGCAGACCGCCAGCTTTACCGGCGGAAAAAGATAGAGCAACCGCGAAGAGTCACGATCGGGTAGAAGCAAACTTGCATCGCTAAGCCTTGTTTCAAGGAACCTGCTGACGGATGGCGCGGACGATGGAGACCGGCTGAGACGCGTCTTGAAACAAGCGAATGGCGGCGATTCCGGAGGCGCCCGCGGCAAGGCAGGAAGAGATGTTTTCGAGGGTGATCCCGCCGATGGCAAGGACGGGGATGGACAGCGCGGCGCAGATTTCGGCAAGACGCTGGAGACCTTGCGGGGCACCATAGGCTGCTTTTGAAGGTGTGGCGAAGATCGGGCCAAAGAAAATGTAGTCGGCGCCGGACTTGGCAGCGGATTTGGCGCTCTCCAGCGAGTGGCAGGAGACGCCAACCAGAAAATCGCCAGCGGGATTCTGCGCGGCCCGCGACGCCGCGACCAAGCGCTTCGCCTCAGAAACAGGCAGAGAATTCTCCCCTAAATGAACGCCATGGGCGCGTTCGGCAAGAGCAACATCCAGGCGATCATTCACCAGCAGGCGCGTGCCGATGGCTGGTGAGGTGTGCTGGGAAACCAGCTGCAAGCTGTGGTGCGTGAGAGCGGCGATGGCTTTTCCGGATAAGTCCTTCTCGCGAATCTGAATCCAATCCACACCTGCGGAAGCCAGCGCTGCGATTTTTTCGAGTAGCAGTTCGAACTGCTCGCCTTGCCGGGGGTCCGCGAAGGTGCGCCGGTCGGTGACGTAGCACAGGATGGGCTTCCTCTTCCGCGCAGATTCTTCAAGGGGCGGCGAGTTATTGGGGAGGGACACGCGTGGGACCTGGCCGCGAACCAATAAAGCTGAGCGCCAGCAAAATGTCCAAAACGCCGAGGCCGCTGACGGCGCCGCGAAATGCGGGATGCAGCACGATGTGCCTTAGCGTGAGGAAATGGATGAGAAAGAAATTCTTTTCCCAGAAATCCGACCAGGGCAGATAGAGGAGCAGTGCTCCCATTTCGAAGCAAACGACGACCAGGAGTGCGCGAAGGACGCGGTTCATGGATGAGCGGAAGAGGCCCGCATCAGCGCGTGGGCTTCTGGAGGGCAGCGATGCGCTCAGCGACGTCGCGATAATCGATATTCATCGCGTAGACCTGGGAGAAACTCTTCAGCGCTGCCTCCGGCTCACCGGCCGATTCCTGGGCGACGCCCAAATCATACCGCAATGCGAGAATGCTTTCCGGTTCAATGCCGGGAGTGCGCAAAGCGCGCTCGTACCAGATGGCCGCGATGCCGGGCTGGCCCTTTTCCATAAAGGCGAGGCCTAGCAGAGTGTAGCACTGCATGCCGTACCGGAAAGGCTTGCCCTTTTCGGTAGCCTTGGCGACCTTCTGAAATTCGCTGATGGCTTCGTCCACCAAACCCATTTCGCGGAAGGCCGTGCCGAGATTGTAGTGGGTTTCCAGATCTTCGTCCTCAGCGCCCATCTCGCCGAGTTCCGCGCGAAAGTCGTCGAAGACTTCCTTCAGCGGTCCGGATTCGACCGAGGCCGCAGCGGGAGATGGCGGACTTGGCGGAGCTGCTTGCACCGGAGCCGCGGGTGCCGCAGGCTCGGAAAACGAGGGCGAAAGCTCGCCAAGGCCGAGCTGGTCGATTTCATTGGCGAGGTCGGCGAGGAAATTATCCGCGGCAAAGCCGCCTGCGGGAGGAGCAGCGCCGGAGTTCTGCGCGGCGACCGCGGGCTCGGGTGCCGGCAGCGGGGGCGGGGGAGCGGCCACAGGTGTCTCGGGAGGCTTCTGGTCATACGCCGGGACGAGGGGTTCCGGCTCCAACACCAATTCGTATTCCTGTTCGAGTTCGAACTCTGGCTCCGCCTTGGGTTCCGCGGGAGGCGCTGGCGGTGGCGCTGCCTTAGGCTTTTCCTGAACGGCGGGCGGCTCGGGAGCAGCGGGCGCGTGGCTCTGCGCAGGTGGCGCAGGCGCCGGCTCTTCCGCGGGCGACGGAAGCTCGGCAGAAAGGTCCGCAAACTCTTTCGACAAATCTTCTTCGTGCACCGGAGCTTCGACGGGAAGCTCAAATTCCGTAACGCCCGAAGAGGCGGAATCGGCGGCGGGAACCGGCCCCTCTGGAATCGAGAACTCCTCGGGGGCGACCGGCTCGGCAGCGACTTCCGGAGGCGGAGGAGGCGCGGCGGGCTTTGCCGCAGGGGGCTTTGCCGCAGGCTCGGCTGGATGGGTATCTTCCAGCATCGAAGCCCATTCGTCCGAGAGGTCTACTTCCTGCACGTCGGTTCCGCTGGAACCGCCAGCGCTGACCGTTTCCGAAGGAGCGGGTTCTTCGACCGGCAACTCGGCGGCTGGCTCCGGCACGGGCAATTCCGGAATGGGTGATTCCCTGGTCTCGGCCAGCGCCGGTGTGGATTCGACCTCGACCACGGGAATTTCGGGAATAGTAGCCGAAGGAGGTTCCTGCTGCACCGGGGCGGTGCTCGCCGCCAGTTCGGCGTCGCTGAGTCCGGCGGCGCGCTGGAATCTGCGGCGCAGTTCCCCAAAGCGCTCGGCGCCCCGCAAATCCGAGTGCTCGACATGAATTTGCTCGAGCTGGGCGGCGAGTTCGGCGGTGCGGCGGTCGTCGCCCGCACCGAGAACGAAATCGAGAAGCTTTTCGAGCGTTGGAACATGCCGCGGGGCGCGGCGCAATATTGCTTCGAGAAGACCAATGGCCTTTTGCGTCAGACCGTAGCTGGCAAAGAGATCGACATCGGTAAGCGACTGGGCAATGAACCTTTGGGTTTCGTCGTCCAGCGCGGGCTCGGCGGAAACCGAGGCAGGGACGGCGGGCTTATCGTCGGCAGCCGCGGTCACCGACACGGAAGGCTCGGTACTTGCGCGCACCTTGGGCGCGGGCGGCTTGGGAATCTCGGCCTGCAGCGGTTCCACGGGAGCCTCTTCCGCGGGTCCGCCGGCCAGCAAGCCCATCTTTCGCAGCACGCCATCGAGCCGGCGCTTGGCAGAATCACTGTCCGGTTGGCGATCAACTAGCTGCTCGAATACGCCTTTGGCGCGTTCCAACTGATTCGCCGCCACGAGCGCGTCGCCAAAATTCGCCAGCGCATCGGGCAGGCGGAACGAATCGCTGGTGCGGCCGTAAAAGTCCACGAGCCATTCCAGAGGTTCCAGGCGGCCGGGCATGCGCGAGACCAGCTCATTTTGCAGGCGTCCGATGACTTCGTGTTCCCCGGCATCAATCATGGGCACGCGAATCTGCCCAACGATGGCCATCGCGCGATCGCTCTGCCCGGATTCCAGCAAAGCCTCCACGATTTTTTGCGCCGGACCGAAATTCTTGCTGTCCGCGCCGAGCACGCGCAGGGCCAGCGCCGTGGCCTTGTCCCAATTGGAGGTCTTGAGCAGCAGATCCAGAAGCAGCTCGGTTTGTTCGCCGCCTTTCTCGAGATCGGGGACGTGCTCCAGAATTTGCGCGGCGTGCGCGAGATTGCCCTGCGAGGAAAACGAACGCGCCTTGACAATCGTCGCCGCCAGGCAGTTGGGATCAATCTTCAACGCCTTGTCGGCCAGCTTTTCGCACTCCGACTGGTCGCCGCGCGCCAAGGCACGCTGCCCAGCCGAGACGTAGGCCTCCACCGCTTCGCGCGACTGCCCCATGGCCTGATACAGATCGGCCAGCCGCACCTGGATGCGCAAATTATCCGGCTCGGCGATCAGCAATTTCTTCAGCAGGCCAACCGCTTCCGGCTGGCGGTTGTTCTTGAGATGGATTTCCGCGAGTTGCAGGAAAAGCGGGCGAGCTTCGCTCATCACGCCTTGCTGCACGTACAGGTCCGCGAGCTTTTCGAGCGGGCGAATCTCTTCCGGGGCCAGCTTGGCGATGCGCTTGTAAACGGCAATGGCTTTCGTGAGAAAGCCGTCGCCCACGAAGATTTGCGCGAGGCGCTCGAAGTAATCGATGGCCTGAAAAGTCTCGCCCTGCCGGATGTAGAGCTCGCCGATGGTCATGAGGGTGACCTGATCGCGCGGCTCAAACTTCAGAATTTGCTGGTATTCGGCGATGGCCTGAGGGACTTTGCCCTGATTCAGCAGTTTTTGCGCCGATTCGACAAACTTGCTCTTGTTATAGGCCATTCCTGTTTCCAGACAACACGCACCCCGCGCCTGCAAGGAGGACGAGCCTCCGTCCCGAGAGGAAGAAAGGCAGACACAAGCCGTGCTTGTCAACGCTAGCAGGCGGAGAAAAGGCAAGTCAACGAAGGCAGAGACGGGTGTGAGCAGCCAGTTATCCCCGTTCGCGGCAGGAAACTAGCTGGCGAAGACCGGGCGAAGCGCCGGACAAGCGGTCCACGGGCACCCCGGCACGGCAGGGGAATCGGGGTGGCAGAGCTGCCTGGCGAATACCTCCAGCCAAAGTTGCCGGCGCTAAGGGGCATCACCTGCTTTTCGCGCCAGCTCATCCGCAGCGATGGCCGTGCCGGTGCCGTTCCAATGGGTGTCGTCCAGGAAATAGAGATACTTTTTCCGGTCGAGAAGAAGAGCAGCCTCGCGAGAGAACCGGGGCTCCAGAGACACAGTAGAGACACTGGCGTTTTGCAGCGCGCCGGCCAGATCGGCGAGGGTCTCCAGCGAAGCGGAAACGTCGCGTGGCTGCGCGAGAAGGGGAGCATAGACGGTCGTCCGGTTGGGAACCAGCAGCACGGTAAGTTCGAGGCCGTCTTTGCGCAATTCCTCGGCGTACCAAGCGAGATACGCGGCCCAGGCGGCGGCCGCTTGACGCGGATCCGCGGGAGACTTGAACTCCGCGGGAAGGAAGGCGATGGGATCGCCATTGCGGAGCTTTTCCTGGATCACAAAGGCGGCGAAGGAATTGGGCAGGAACTTGTCGTTCTGAATCTTCTTTTCCAGCTTGGCCGATAAAGCCTGCAGCGGAGACGCATGAAGCTCATTCAGCGGCGTTCCTAGACGGTCGGTCCAATCCGGGCCGAGCGCACGAAACACGAACTGTTGGAATGTGCCGCGGGCGCCGTCGGGCGTCGTGGCTGGAGGGTTTTGTAGAGCGCGGGACTCCAAGAACTCGAAGACCACCAGGCCGTGATGAAGCTGCAGGCGTTGCAGCACGGCTTGCAGGCTGCGCAGATGCAACGGTTGTGGCGCGCCAGCGTTGTAAAAGTAGCCGCCGAAGCGCTGCGTCAGTTGCGCAGAGAGTGTTTGGTCTTCGGAAAGTTCACTACCAACCGCGAACGAGTCGCCAAGGACGACGCCGATCGGGTGGTTTTGCGGCGGTGCTGGAGAATTGTGGAAGCCGTAGGCATCCGTGGTGAAGTCCACCGCATGATAGTGGCGAAGTGCCGGCAAATTGCCGATCGAGGCCACGCCCCCGTAGGACTCGGCGCGGTGATAGTGCTTGTTGGGAGTGAAGGGCCCGACGGCGTTGGGGTAATGGCGCAACACCGCTTCCCAGGCGCGGAAGGTCAGCGGGTCCAACGGCACGAAGCGCAGACACAAATCCAGAAGAAACAGGAAAAGCATCAAGCGCGGCAAGAGGCGGCCGATGCTCCAGATGCTCCCCGGATTGCCGACTGTGTCCTTCACGTGCGTTTGTGCCGCTCCTTTCGCCTTCCGCTAAAACTGAAAGTAGAGAAATGGCGATTCCTGCCCCGAGGCGATGGCCAAAAGCGCGGCAGCGTAACCGAGGCTGAGCACCGCGACGGTGAGCGGCTTCCATTCGTGCCGGATTTCAAACGTGTTGGCCGCGAAGTGCGCGATCGCGGCGGAAATGAACAAAGCGACGAGCAAACCGATCAAACCGGGGAACAACGTGCCGCTGGAAAGCGTGAACATGCGCGCGAGCATCGCCGCGGCAACAGAAAAATTATCGGAGCGAAAGAAAACCCAGCCAATCACGACCAGAAGAAATGTGGCAATGCGCTGAAGGAGGTGCGGAACGCGCTCCCAGGCGCTGCCGAAAAGTCTATAGAGACAAAGCAAAACGCCGTGATAGCCACCCCAAAGAACAAAAGTCCAATTTGCGCCGTGCCACAGGCCGCCGAGCAGCATGGTGATCATCAGATTGCGGTAGACGAGCCAGCGAGAGGAGACGCGGCTACCGCCCAGCGGAATGTACAGGTAATCGCGCAAACAAGTGGAAAGCGACATGTGCCAGCGGTGCCAAAAATCGGAGATATTGCTCGCTTTGTACGGCGAATTGAAATTCTGCGGAAGCCGAATGCCAAACAAATAGCCCAGGCCGACGGCCATATCGCTGTAGCCGGCGAAGTCGAAATAAATCTGATACGTGTAACCGAGAACGCAAAGCCAGGCGCCCAACGTGGAGAGATGCGCTACGTCCTTCCACGCCGGATTGATGACCGCGGCGATGGTGTCGGCCAACAAAACTTTTTTCATCATACCGATGGCGAAGAACGACCAGCCAATGTTCAGCCAGCGTGTGCGGTCGGCATGATCGAGGTTTTCCAGGTCGCTCTCAATTTGGCGAAAGCGGACAATCGGGCCGGCGACGA
>Ga0335077_10001880_pt1 | contig 25023 bp, 24 predicted proteins | sample Lox_Sample_31_FD_207151 | JGI IMG/M metagenome (GOLD analysis project Ga0335077, IMG submission 207151) | Soil microbial communities from Loxahatchee National Wildlife Refuge, Florida, United States - Lox_Sample_3.1 | ecosystem: Environmental > Terrestrial > Soil > Wetlands | place: USA... | reverse complement strand
GGCTCGCAGAACACAATCTGGAACCGAAGATGAGTCCCTTCGATCCCATCGCCATGCTAGACGAAATTCAACGGCTGGTACCGGGATACGACATCTCGCGGCTGGGGCTGCTCTCGGGGCACGACGAGCATACGCAATTGGTGCAGATCACGGGCGCAACCGGCGTGGGGCATCCGGAGCTTATCCTGCCCGCGAACGACAGCTTGTTTACGTCCGGCACACTGGGCAGGTATTCGCCGATGCTCAACACGGTGATGGAGCGTTACGCTTCACCCCCGGACCTGGAGCTGGCGGCCGATTACGACCCTGCAGCCCGGGAATGAGTGGTTAGTTGCAGTTTCGAAGTCGCGGTTGGCTTGTGAGAACTGTTAGCTAAATGGGCATTGGAACTTTCATTCTTGTTTCGATCGTCAAGATCGTGATCGCGGTCTTTGTTCTGCTGACCGCCGTAGCCTACACCACGCTTCTGGAGCGCAAGGTTGTCGCACACATCCAGAACCGCTGGGGCCCGACGCGGGTGGGGCCTTTCGGCATCTGGCAGCCGCTCGCCGATGGCTTAAAGTTTATCTTTAAGGAAGACGTCACACCTCCTTTTGCGAACAAGACTTTGTACTTGTTGGCGCCGGTCATTGCGCTGGTCACAGCGCTGGCTTCGTTCGCGGTGATTCCCATCGGGCCATGGATCACGCTGGGCTCAATCCACACCCCGCTGCAGATCACGGATGTGAATATCGGCTTGTTGGTCGTCCTGGGAATTACGTCTGTGGGAGTGTACGGAGGGGCGCTGGCGGGCTGGTCATCGAACAGTAAGTATTCGATGCTGGCGAGTCTGCGGGCTTCCGCGCAGATGATGAGCTACGAACTCGCGCTTGGTCTGTCGTTGATCGGCGTACTGATTCTGTCAGGCAGCTTCAGTTTACGCGACATCGTCGATTCGCAGTCGGGAACATGGCTGGGATTTATTCCCAAGTGGAATCTGTTCAAGGGCCAGTTTGTGGCCTTTTTTATTTATGTTATGGCCGCCTACGCGGAGACCAATCGCATTCCATTTGATCTTGCGGAAGCGGAAACGGAGTTGGTTGGCGGCTATCACACCGAGTACAGTTCGATGAAGTTCGCCATGTTCTTCATGGCCGAATACGCGAACATGTTTACGGTGGCGTGCCTGGCTTCGGTTCTGTTTCTGGGCGGATGGTCAGGACCGGTCTTCGGCCCGCCGATTTTGCAATCACTGTTGCCCGTGCTTTGGTTCGTATTAAGGGTTTTTGTTTTCATCTTCATTTACATCTGGGTCCGCGGCACGTTGCCGCGTTTCCGCTATGACCAGCTCATGGCCTTTGGCTGGAAGTTCCTTCTGCCGCTGGCCATCGCGAACATCGTCGTCACCAGTCTGGTTGTGGCGCTGAAGTAATCACAGGGTGTGCATAAGGTTGGAGCCGGCACGCTGCACGCCGGTGGATAGACAATCATGTTGCATCTGGTTCTGTTTTTCATCTTCGCGGCGATTTGTGTGGGCGGTGCGATAAATCTGCTGGTGCAACGCCACCCCATCAACAGCGCGTTGTCGCTGATTGTGGTGATGGGATCGCTGGCGGTGATTTACCTGCTGCTCGGGGCGGAGTTCGTTGCTGCAGTGCAGGTGATCGTTTATGCAGGCGCGGTCATGGTGTTGTTCGTATTCGTGATTATGCTGCTCAACGCCGGAGTGGAAGAGCGTACGGAGCACGGCAGCCGGGTTGCGACCGTGCTCGGTGTGCCGGCTCTGATTATCGGATTGAGCATCGGCATCTGGGCGGTTACCCGAATCACCGGGCTCGACAAGATCGGCATCGGCGGGCCAACGGTGATGAACGGGGCTGAATCGTTCGGCAACCCGCCAGCTGTTGGACATCTGCTGTTTCGCGAATACCTATTGCCGTTCGAAGTCACGTCGTTACTGATCCTGATCGCCATCATGGGCGCCGTGGTGCTGGCGCGGAGGGAGGAGTAGATGGTTCCGCTTTCCTACTACCTCATCCTGAGCGGTGTGCTGTTCGCCTGCGGCGTGGCTGGATTCTTGATTAAGCGCAACATCATCACGATTTTCCTTTCCATCGAGCTGATGCTGAACGGTGTGAACCTGTCGTTCGTAGCCTTTGCGGCTCAATTGAGGTCCCTGGACGGTCATATTTTCGTCTTTTTCGTGATGGTGGTGGCAGCGGCCGAAGCCGCGGTGGGTCTAGCCATCATCATCGCTGTGTTCCGCACGCGCGAGACGCTGAACGTGGACCGCGTGAACTTGCTGAAGTTGTAGGGGGGGCGCATTGTGCCCGGCGGACGGGCTTGATGCGGCTCACGAGAACGATACATGCACCTTTGGATCATTCCATTACTGCCGCTGGCCGGGGCCACGATTAACGGGCTGCTGGGCAAGCGCTTCTCCAAGACGCTGGTCAACACGATCGCGCTGGGTTCGACGGCGTTGGCGTTTGCCTACGCGTTGTGGGTGGCGGCCCAGTTTGCCGGCCTTCCGCCGGACCAAATTCCTCACATCGAGCACTATGCAATCTGGGTGAGCGCGGGCAGTTTCTGGGCCGAGTTCGGCATCTACCTCGACCAGCTCTCGCTGGTGATGTTGCTGGTGGTAACCGGCGTTGGTTTCCTGATTCACGTGTACTCTGTCGGCTACATGGCCCATGAAGGTGGCTACTATCGCTATTTTGCCTACCTGAACATCTTCATGTTCTTCATGCTCACGCTGGTGCTGGCGAACAACTACCTGCTGATGTTCGTCGGCTGGGAGGGCGTGGGCCTGGCGTCCTACTTGTTGATTGGCTTCTGGTTCCTGAAGAAGTCGGCGGCTGACGCCGGCAAGAAAGCGTTCATCACCAATCGGGTCGGCGACTTCGGATTCCTGATTGCGCTCTTCCTGCTCATCAAGCACTTTGGGACGCTGCAATATGACGGCCTGTGGCCAATGGTCAGCCGCTATCCATCTGAAACTGCCGGAGCAGGCCTGCTGACCGCGATCGGCCTGCTGATGCTGATGGGCGCGACCGGCAAGTCAGCGCAGATTCCGCTTTACGTCTGGCTGCCGGATGCCATGGAAGGTCCGACGCCAGTCTCGGCCCTGATTCACGCAGCAACCATGGTGACGGCCGGTGTGTATATGGTCGCGCGCTCCAACCCCATCTTCAATCGTGCTCCCCAGGCGCTGATGGCCGTCGCGGTCATCGGAACGCTGACCGCCATCTTCGCAGCGTCAATCGGCATATTGCAGACGGACATCAAGAAGGTGCTGGCCTACTCCACCATCTCGCAGCTCGGCTACATGTTCATGGGTTGCGGCGTGGCAGCCTACGGGGCCGGCATCTTCCACCTGATGACCCATGCCTTCTTCAAGGCGTTGCTCTTCCTGTCTGCGGGCTCCATTATTCACGGAATAGGTGGCGAGCAGGACATGCGGAAAATGGGCGGTCTGCGCAGGTATCTGCCGTGGACGTTCTGGTGCATGACAGTCGCTACGTTTACCATTTCCGGCTTCCCTCCCCTGGCCGCGTTCTTCTCAAAAGACGAGATTTTGTACAAGACGTTCACCAGCGGCAATCACGTCCTGTGGATAATCGGTATCGTGGCCGCCGCGATGACCGCGTTTTATATGTTCCGCTTGTGGTTCCTGACCTTCTTTGGAGAGTATCGCGGCGCCGCGTCCACCGCTGAGGCTCATGGCCACGATTCGCACGGAGGCGAAGGGCATGGATCGCCACATGAAAGCCCGATGGTGATGGTGGTTCCGCTGGCAATTCTAGCGGTGCTTTCCATCATTGGTGGATGGGTAGGCGTACCCCACGCGTGGTGGGGGAATAACCACTTTGAGCATTTCCTCGACCCGGTTTTCCAGTCGACCGGCGAAGTGTTGCCGGCTGAAGTTGCAACTGTTAGCGCGGAGCGATGGTTCAGCATCGTTTCTGTCATAGCCGCTGCCCTCGGCCTTTTCGGCGCCTGGCTCCTGTACTACAAGCGCACCGACCTGCCGACCAAGCTGGCAGCCAAGGCGGGCGGCCTCTATCGGCTGGTCTTGGACAAATATCGGATTGATGAGCTTTACGGTGCCGTCTTCATACGACCGATCATTGCGCTCTCGACCAACGTCTTCTGGAAGGGCATCGACCGCGGGCTGATAGACGGTGCCGTGGACGGTGCTGCCGCGGGCGCCAATGAGACTTCTGAGGCGATGCGCCACATGCAGTCGGGCAACATCCGGTCGTACGCGGGATGGGTAGCGGTTGGTGCGGCGGCCGTAATTGCGTTTATGGTGTGGCGAGGTGTGCGATGAACTTCGTCCATCTCCTGACCATACTGCTGCTCTTGCCGCTGGTGGGTGCGCTCGCTCTTCTTCCGCTGCGGAATCGCGACCAACACCGTTTGATACGCCAAGTAAGCCTGGCTGTCGGGCTGATTGAGTTTGTGCTCTCGTTCATTCCCGTCTATTACATTCCGCATGGTTCGAGTGGGTTCAAGCTGGAGGTGTTCATCCCGTGGATCCCCCAGCTGAACATCAACTATCACGTCGGTGTGGATGGCATCAGCATTTTCATCATCCACCTTATTACACTGCTGACTCCGATCGGCGTTCTGGCGTCGTGGAGCGAGATCAAGCACCAGGTCAAGGAATTCCACATCATGCTCCTTCTGCTGGAGATGGGGGTGATTGGGGTCCTCATCTCACTTGACCTGTTCTTCTTCTTCTTCTGGTGGGAGTTTGGACTGATTCCACTGGCGTTGCTGATCGGCATCTGGGGGCATGGCCGTCGCGTCTATGCTGCCGTTAAGTTCGTGCTGTTCACCATGGGCGGCTCGATCTTCATGCTCGCAGCCATCATTTGGCTGTACGCGCATACCGGGAGCTTTGATATTCCGGTGATCCAGAAGATGATCCAGAGCGGTCAACTGGCGCTGAGTCCGCGCACCGAAATGTGGCTCTTCCTGGGCTTCTTTATCGCCTTTGCCGTTAAACTGCCCATGGTTCCGCTGCACACCTGGCTGCCCGACGCGCATACCGAAGCGCCTACGGCGGGGTCGGCGGACCTGGCGGGCGTGCTGCTGAAACTCGGTGCCTATGGCATCATCCGCGTTTGCCTGCCTCTCTTCCCAGGTGCATCGCATGCGGCGGCGCCGGTCATTGGCGTGCTGTCGGTCATTGCCATCATCTATGGCGCGCTGGTGTCCATGGTCCAGCCGAACCTCAAGCGGCTGGTGGCTTATTCCTCCATCAGCCATATGGGATTCGTGACCCTGGGGCTTTTTTCTTTCTCCCTGATCGGCTTCCAGGGGGCTATCTATGTCCTGCTGGCGCATGGCCTCACCTCCAGCGCGCTGTTTCTGCTTTGCGGCATGCTCTACGAACGCCGCCATACATTTGAAATTACCGAGTTCGGCGGCCTGGCAACACCCATGCCGCGTTATTCGTCGCTGTTTTTGTTTACTGTCTTGGCTTCGATGGGATTACCCCTTCTGTGTGGCTTCGTGGGCGAATTCCTGGTCCTCGGCGGCACTTTCCAGACCGAGCCAAAATTGGCGGTTTGGGGCGCTACGGGCGTGATCTTCTCAGCCTGTTATCTCTTGTGGGCCTACCAGCGTGTGTTCTACGGGGACATCACACACTCCGAGAACCGTGACTTGCCGGATATGAACAGCCGCGAGAAGTGGGTATTGGTGGGCATGTGTGCGCTAATGCTGTGGCTGGGCGTGCACACGAAGTTCTTCCTCCGCCGTTATGAGGCTTCCTGCCAGATTATTCTTCAGCAGGCGTCTCCGAACCTGAGGACAGAAGCCACCGGAGTGAGACCAACGGTGTTCGGACGATGATCCCAACAGTTGACTACATTCGAATCCTGCCTGAGCTGGTGCTGACTCTCGTGGGCATTATGATCATGCTGGCCGACCCGGTCCTCCCTCCGGAAGACAGCAAGAAGGTCTTGGGCTTCATCGCCCTTGCCGGCGTGGTGGCCGGGCTGATGGCGACCGTCATCCAGGCGCAGAACTACGGCGACGCATTCTCCCACATGGTTCGAGTCGATACGTTCAGCGTCTTCTTTCATTTTGTTGTTCTGCTGATTGCGCTGGTCGTCATCCTCAGTTCATTCGAGTACCTCGAAGTCCAGCACATTCGGTCCGGCGAGTACTACGGACTGATTCTGTTCGGCACCGTCGGCATGATGCTAATGTCATCGGCAGTCGAGCTGGTGCTGGTCTTCATTGCGTTGGAAATCTCGTCGATTTCGACCTACATCCTCGCGGGAATGCGCCGTCGTGCAGCCGAGAGCGCCGAGTCCTCACTCAAGTATTTCCTGCTCGGCTCCTTCGCCACGGCGTTCTTCCTGTACGGTGTGGCGATGATTTACGGCACCACCGGAACCACCAATGTGTACGGCATCGCACATTTCCTGCAGACGCAGCACTCCACGCTGGCATATCTTGCAGTGGCACTGATGTTCGTTGGGCTCGGATTCAAGGTTGCGGCAGCGCCCTTCCACATCTGGACGCCTGACGTCTATGAGGGCTCTCCTGCGCCGGTGGTCGCGCTGATGTCAACCGGACCGAAGGCGGCGGCATTTGCGGTGCTTCTGCGTGTTCTCTTTGCGACCGACGCGCCGGGCTGGTTCTGGATGGTTTGGGTCGCGGCTGTACTCTCCATGACCCTGGGCAACATCGGCGCCCTGGTGCAGCAAAACGTCAAGCGGCTGCTGGCCTATTCGTCCATCGCTCATGCCGGATATCTGCTGGTCGCGTTTGCTGCTGCGAAAGAGGTCGGGATCTCGGCGGCCATCTTCTATGCCGCTTCGTATGCGGCCATGAACGTGGGAGCCTTCGCCGTGGTAGGACACTTCGCCTCGACCGGCGAGAAGTACGTCACGCTCGACGACTATGCAGGGTTGGGACGTCGCTCGCCGTTGCTGGCTGCAATCCTGACGATCTTTCTGCTTTCGCTTATCGGTATTCCATTCACCTGCGGCTTCTTCGCCAAGTTCTATGTCTTCTCGGCCGCGCTGCGCTCAAATCTCGTGGGGCTGGTGATTATCGGCGTCCTTAACACCTTCCTCGCTGTGTATTACTATCTGCGCGTCATCATCTATATGTACATGCGCGACGAGCGCGGGGAAGTTCAGGTGACCCGCATTCCGGCCAGCCTTGGAGTTGGGCTGGCGGTGTGCTTGATTGCGACCGTCTATCTCGGCGTGCTGCCCGGACGAGTGCTCAACTACGCAATCGAGAGCGCGCAGGATTTGGTGAAGTAGTTGCCGGCTTGATCCGCGAACCGCGGATCAGTTCTTGGAGCTTCAACCAGCGCGGAAGGTCTGAATCTCTTCGCCCTTGTGCCACAGTGCAGTAGGCGCCTGTTTGTGGTGTTCTGCCAGCTTCCGGTTGACCGCCTCCACGTCAGCCTTGGACCAGCCCACGCTGGAAACTTCGATCTCTCCGTCGGGCGCGATGTAGAAAAGAGTGGGCACGTTCGTCAGCCCGTAATCGTTGGAAACCTCATATCTCTTGGGATCGTCGATCGCGACGGGAAATGTGACCCCGTATTCGCGCATGAAGTCCCTGGTGTCGCGCAGATTGTTCTGCGAAATACCGAGCACCGTGACATCGCTCCCCTGGTTCGCCCGGTAAAGCCGCTCGAAGAACGGGAACGCATATTGGCAGACTGGGCAGGACACCTTGAAGAACGCCAATACCACAGGCCCCTTTTGCAGCGCTTCGTCGAGCGAAACCTGCCTTCCCTGAACTGTCGGCAGCGTAATGCTTGGCGCACGAACACCTGCGCTCAATGTAACCATTAGTCGTTTTTCCTCCGTTTATTGCGATTGTTTAGATTCGCTCGAACTCACTTCGGACTCAACTCGGCGAAGGACCTTGCGTGCGAGCCCGGTGAGCGGCAGGCGCTCCCATTGCCTTCGCGAAAACCAGCGAAGGTTGTTTTGCGACGCCTGCGCCGCGTCGCGTCCTGCCGAAAACACCAGCACCTCGTAGTCCGTGTTGATGATGGAATGCCGCAGTCTCATCACTCGCGGATTGCCGTTGCGCCGACTTTCCGGAAAGGGGGGTAACTCCCACATTGCCGCCATGAGCGAAGCATCTCTTGGTCTCCGGGTGAGCAGAACCTTCCCGCCCTTCTGCACCAACGCGTAGCAAAGTTGCTCATGTTTGCGAGCCGCTTGGGGCCGCGCAACATCCACCCCGCGAGACTGGCACCAGCGATTCAGCGGACACTGCTGGCACTGCGGAGCGCGCGGCGTGCAGATGGTCGCACCAAGCTCCATCATGGCCTGATTGGAGTCGCCCGGACGCTCGCGCTCGAGTACCGTCTCGGCCCGCTGCCAGCTGGATTCCCTGCCATCGGCGCAGCCAAACAACCGCGTGAGCACGCGCTCCACGTTGCCGTCAACGGCAGCAACTGCTTCTCCGAACGCGATACTTGCGATCGCGGCAGCCGTGTATCGTCCGATGCCCGGCAGTTTCGCCCAATCCTCCGCTTTTCGGGGGAACTTGCCATGAAGCTCGCGCACGATCAGCCTCGCCGCATGACCCATCCTGCGCGCGCGATGGTAATAGCCGAGGCCGCTCCAAGCAGCCAGCACTGACGTCTCGCGAGCCGAGGCCAAACTCTGCACTGTGGGAAATCTCCGCATGAATCGCGCGTAGTGGTCGAGTACGGCCGCGACACGCGTCTGTTGCAGCATGATTTCAGAGACCCAAACGCGATAGGGATCAGTGCTGCGCCGCCAGGGGAGGTCTCGCTTGTTCTGGTCATACCAGGCCAGCAACGAGCGGCGGAGCTGATTGACGCTTTTCGAGTTAAGACGAACCGCACCCGTGTCCATCACGATGGATTGTAAATGCCTGCTACTTCCCGGCTGCTGCATGGCGAATGAAGAACTGCTCCTTGTCGACACTCGCCGCTACGGCCACATCGAAGAAGCCGACCATCATCTCCTCGTAGGTCTGACCGCCCCAGGTCACGGCCTTGTCGGGATCGGGATTGTGCGGGTTCTCATCAGAATTGTCGTACCACGCGACCGCTTGCAGTTGCGTTCCAGCCTTGAGCAACCGGGGCTCTGCCAGCCGATAGCTCATTTGCCAATGGAAGTGGTAGTTCACTCGCAGCAGCGTCTCGACCGTTCCGTCCCCGTGCAGAATGTTGTATTCGAAACGCTTGCCCCGCAGATGCATGTGGGGAAAGAAGCTGAGCAGCGTGGCGTCGTTCGGTAGCGTGCCCGAGACTTCGACACGATAGTCATTGTCGCGCGGCGGAATAACGAAGGTATGGTTCGTGAGCTGCAACGTCAGGACGCGCTGCTTCGGAGGCTGCTTCGCGAATACCAGCCCAATACTGGTTTGGTCTGTGGCCGCATGACCGTTGGTCGTGTAGTGCATCTGAAAAACAAGGTCTGAACCCGTCGGAATGAACTTGGCCATGCCGTCCGGCCAGCGATCCGGTTCGCTCCCCGGCGCATAAACAAGCAGCATGTCGCTGGTGGTGGCGTGTGCCTCCGCCCGCTGTTCTGGGTCGGAGAAGCTCGATGGCGTAAAAGGCTTGCCGATAGGGGCATTGCGCAGCCAGGTCGAGTTTGGCGGACGGATGTAAACCACTGCGTGATGTACGTGCTCGCGACTCGTCGGCCGGATCTCCGACATCTGCACCCACTTGTCTTCGATGAATCCCGTTGGCACGATCTCGTAGGTGTATTCGACGTCACCGGTAGCTGGCAGACTCACGGGCTGAGGCATTTGGACAATCTTGTCCGGCGTGGGAATGTTCCATCCCTTTGCCCAGTTGCGCGGCGGAGAAGCATCTTTGGGCGAACCGGCGGGCGCGCCGGCATCAACCCATGCCGTAATAGTCGCTACCTGCTGCGATGTGAGCGACGGGTCGTTGGAGAACTTTCCATATCGCGGATCGGCAAACCACGGAGGCATCTGCTTCGCTTGCACCGTCTGCTTGATCGCCGTCGCCCACGGTTGTGTCTGCGAGTAGGTCACAAACGGCATGGGCGCGATTTCGCCTTCCCGATGACATGCCTGGCAATGGTCCTGCAAGATCGGCAAGACGTCTTTGTAAAACGTGGGTTGAGGAGACGATCCTCGAGCGGGGTCTCCCACATTGTGGGATTTATCCGACGGCTTGGCGCCAATAAACAGCAAGACCGCGGCGATAACCGCGCAGCTGATCGGCCCATAGCGCAAGGATGGAACAGTCCAGCGCGTCAACTGCTGCAAAACCTACAAGCCGGGCTGACCCTGCTCGAACGGTTCCTCGGGTGCAGCATGGCGCCGCAGAATCTGCGCCAAATTTTGTGAAAACGCCGAGCGGGGCACGACCATGTCGCATCCGGCTTCCTGCGCCTTCAGCTTCAGTTCGCCCTGGACGTGCGAGAGGAACCCGATGATGTTCGTACCCTTCTTCAGCCTCGACTTCAGCTTGGCTATGGTGCTCAGGGGCTTCGCGGAAGTGTTGTTCAGGTCAAAGATGATGAGCGACGGCTTGTCGTTGCCGTTCTCGCCCATGCGCTCGCTCAGGTCCTGCTCGGTCTTCACGAACTCGACCTTCACGTTCATCTTCCGCGCCGTCTCCTGAATCTTGGCGAGAAAGAACAGGTCATCCACAAAGGCGAAGATGCGCGTCGGCTGCTCCTCCGACGTGGCTGGCAGCGGCTCGGGTTCGACGGGCATAAGCTGCTTGCCGAAGTTCTGCCCTCCCCGATTACCACGACCCTGCTTCAGGTTGCCATTGTTGTTACCCTGGGCGTTGCGATAGCTGTGGTCCATGGGCGCGGTGTAAATGCCGCCGCCCGTCTGGGCCTGTCCTGCTGGCCGCGGTCCGTGTTTGCGCCCGTGGCGCTTGGGAGGTCCATGGCGATGCTGTTGTGCGCTGTGTTGTGGTGCGGTGTGTGAAACCGGTCCACGGCGGCGGCGCCGTCTGCGTCCCTTCCCGCCGGGCTGTCCGGAGGGAGGATTCGGTCCTTGATTCATGTTTCTCTCGTTGTAGTTCTCACCCGCAAGGTGGCGGGCTCCCACATTTCTGAACCGCTTGCTTCTGACCGCGCACTCGCATGTTCGGGTGGTTGGCGAATCTGCGGTTGGATACTGCGCTGAAATCGAATCAGTTGCGTCCGTCTGGCGCGCCTGGAACACCTTGGCGCGAGGAACGCCGGCACGGGAAGTGCGGCGATTGGAGGACGCTCCTATCGTACCCAGCTTTGGGGCCGAAAAGCAAGTGGAAAAGCGTATTTTTTGCTTTTCTCCCTTCGCTTTTCGCAATGCGCTTCTCGGCTGAAATCAAACCAGACACGTCCGTGCTGGCGAAAAGCGAAAGGCGAATTGCGGCTTTCTTCACTTCCTCACCATCTGCCGCGCGATGAAAAGCACGTTCGCCGGACGCTCAGCCAGCCTTCGCATAAAGTACGGATACCACTCGGTGCCAAACGGAATATACACCCGCAACCCGTAGCCCTCGCGCACCAGTTGCTGCTGCAGGTCGCGGCGCACCCCATACAACATCTGGAACTCATATGCCGAAGCCGGAATCCTATCCGCGGTGGCAAACCGCTTCAGCTCGTCAATGATGTGCTCATCATGCGTGGCCAGCCCGTGATACACCCCGCTCTTCATCATGACCTTCGCCAGTTTCACGTAGTTCGCGTCCACGTCGGCCTTCTTCGGAAACGCGATATCTGGCGGCTCCTTGTAGGCGCCTTTGCACAGCCGGATACGAATCCGCTCCGACAGCAGGTCGTTCACGTCCTGCTCGCTGCGATACAGGTACGACTGGATGACGGTCCCGACGCGTCCGGCATGTCCGGGCAGGCGGTGCAACTGGCGGACAAAGTCGAGGGTGCGCTGGGTGTAGGGCGAGCCTTCCATGTCCACGCGCACAAAGCTGTTGATGCGCACCGCATGCTGCACTACCTCGGTAACCAGCCCGAAGGCGAGCTCTTCGCTCACATCGAGGCCCATGTGGGTGAGCTTGAGGCTGACGTTGGCGTTGAGCTTACGCGTGCAGATTTCGTCCAGCAGCCGGTGATACAGCTCGGCGCTGCGCTTCGACTCGTCAGCATTGGTGACATTTTCGCCGAGGTTGTCGATGCTGACACTCGCGCCCCAACCGTTGACCGACTCCGTAGCGCGGATGACGTCGTCCAGTTGCGTACCGGCAACAAAGCGGCCCGAGAAGTGCAACCCGATCGGAGAACTCTCGGCAAAATGGCGAAGACGTTGATTCTCGGAGAGCCCGATGAAGAACGTCCTCAACATGCGGCCTCTTCGGGCCGTGTAGAAGGAACAGGCTGGTTGGTTCGCATAAAAAAGCTATGAAGCATAGGTTTACGGTTTGGTGGCCAAATCCATGAGATACCGCTCGCCTGCTACAGCCAAAAACGCCCAGCGGCTTTCGGTGCTGTAGGCGTCGGCATCTCCAGCTATGGGAGTTCGGTACAGCCGCATCGTGCCCAGATGAAAGATGCCCTTTAGAGTCCCTCTACCGACTGGTTTCGCGTTGATGTTCATGCTCACAGGCAGCCTATCCGATCCCAGAATGCGTACGCTTTCGCCGGGTTCCAGGACAACCTCGCTCCAAGTCTTGTCTTTGGTTCCGTACAACTTCAACGAATATGCGAGACTAGCCTCCAGACCGTCGCCTGCATCCACCCGGATATCTATACTCGCCCACGAATATGCTTCACCGTCGCCGGTCTGGATGTCTTCCCAGTTCAAGACTCGTGGTATCGCGACTGGGGCCTTGCTTTGATTCGTGACCACCAGTTCGTAGTCGAAGCGCTCTCCGGCTGTCAGATGATCAGGGTCATTGATTGCAAACACCGCGCTGAGAGTGGCTTTGTCCTCTTCAAGGCGACAATCGGATCGAACCAGATACCCCGCCGGTCCCGTCGCCGCCTTGCCGCGCGTGTCGATGTCGGTCAACGTCTGAGCACAGGCACACAAACCTGCGCACAAAAGAACAAGGAGTGAAAGGGCCCGTGTCATGTGAACCATCCCCCAAAACTAACCGGACATAATAACAACCCCGGGCGCGGGCGTCGAACCATTTCCTGTAGGATCATACAGAGGCTAACGCGACCTGTATGCCATCGCTTCGTAATGAGGGCTCACGCCGGCAGCTTGTGCAGCGTCTGCAGACGCTCACACCGGCGGCCAGACCGACATGGGGAAAGATGGATGCCCCGCACATGCTCTGTCACCTGGGCGACACGCTTGCCGTAGCGCTGGGAGAGGTCACGGCCCGGCCGCTGAACCGCAAGCTGCTTCATCACTTTCCCGTGAAGCACCTGGTTATCTATGTTTTTCCTTTCCCGAAGGGCGCTCCCACCTCACCCGACCTGCTCTCGTCGTCCCCGGGAGACTTCGACGGTGACCGGCAGCGCGTGCTGGATTTGATGGGCAGGCTTGCCGCAGTGCCCAAGGGAAAAGGTCCCGAGAACCCGATCTTCGGCCCCATGACGAATGACGAATGGAATACCTTGCAGTGGAAGCACATTGACCATCACCTGAAGCAATTTGGCTGCTAACGACTCGATATTCGGCACGTCAACTGGCCGCAGGAGACGCCCATGACACGTTCCCGCCTGTTACTCATGGCTCTGGCGACTGTAGTTCTCGCCGTCGCAGCTCTGCCTATTCACACGGCTGTACCTTCGGCCTCAGGAGTCGGATCGGTCGCTCCCGCTGCTCCTATGTTGGAGCCGCGCTCAGGCCACACCGCGACTTTGCTGCCCGATGGCAAGGTCCTCATCGCCGGCGGCATGAGGCGCAACCAGGATTTCTACCGCTCGGCTGAGTTGTACGATCCGGCGACAGGCAAGTTCCAGGCGACTGGCGAGATGAGCATTGCCCGAGTTGGGCAAGCGGCAGTCCTGCTGCGGTCAGGAAAGGTGCTGATTGCCGGCGGATGGATTGGCCACGGATGCACGAATTCCGCCGAGCTGTACGACCCGGCGACCGGCAAGTTCATGGTCATCGCGAAGATGACGACGTGCCGGGCCCGGCCCAGCGCCACCCTGCTGGCGAATGGTGACGTCCTTCTCGCAGGCGGCGCCGATCGCGGCGATACGCCCGGCGGAATCGCGTCGGCTGAGGTTTTCCACGCCGCCACGCTGACTTTCGAGGCGGTCGGCTCGATGCACTCAGGTCGCATCTCACATACCGCGACGTTGCTGAACGACGGGCGCGTGCTCGTGACAGGAGGCCGCGGGGACAGTCTCACGGGAACCGCCGAGCTCTACGACCCGAAGACGAAACAGTTCACGCTGGCCGGCAGCCTGCTGACGGCACGCTACAAGCACACAGCAGGTCTGCTGCCCGACGGGCGGGTGCTGATTGCCGGTGGCTCGGATGAGCGCGACTGGAGTGGCAGCCTGAACAGCGCGGAAATCTACGATCCTCGCAGCGGAAAGTTCACAGCTACAGCGCCCTTGAACGACGCCCGCTTCAAGCTTCCCGACGAAGCAGTGCAACTCGCCTCAGGGGAATTGCTGATCGCCGGAGGAAGCAAGCTCGTAGAGGTTTACAACCCGGCAACCGGGAAGTTTGCTGTCGCGTCGGGCCAGTTGGACGACCGCTGGCACTTCATGACCGAAACCCGCCTCAAGGACGGCCGGGCCCTGCTGACCGGTGGCTACCCCAACAACGACCACTGTACAAGTGAGACGTGGATTTATCGGCCGTAGGTGGACTTGACAGTTACCGGCTATCCGCTATGCTGAAAGTATGCCAATCAGAAATTCAGCACAGGCGGTTGTCAGCCGCATCGGTCAACGACGCCAAGTGGTAATTCCAAAGGCGGTATTCGATGCCCTTCAACTTCAGGAGGGCGATTTCGTCGAGATGACCGTTCAGCGTGGGCACCTCGCAATGCGACCCAAGCGGTTAGTGGATGTGGGCGACGTTCTCACGAAGAGCGAGGCGGCAAAGGTGCGTCGCGGCGAAGCCCAGCTAAGAGCCGGCCGCGCAAGACCGTGGCGGACAGTAAAACATGAGCTGGGTCGTTGAGCTTTCCGCAGCCGCCGAGAAGGACCTCAAACGACTTCCTCGGGACCGGCAGGCGCGCCTGGAGCGTGCCATCGACGAGATGGAGGGGAATCCCTTCGCCGGTGACGTCAAGGCATTACAAGGCCCGGAGTGGAAGGGCCGCTACCGCAAGCGTGTGGGAGCCTATCGGATCATTTTCACCGTAAATTACAAGACTGCCGCGGTGGCGATCTCTGCCATTCTCATCCGCTCTGAGAAGACCTACCGGTGACGCTCGCCAACCCTCCCGCCAGAATCAAGCGAGAAAGGCTGGGACACCGGGTTAGTGGATACTTCTGTTAGACAAAATTGCTTCGAGTTGAGCGACGCAACTTGGCGCGGAGCGATCAATCAGTGCGGGCTTAGGAACGGCAGAAAGATGTATGTCAGAGATCCGCTTCAAGACCGCGTAGAATGCATGATCGGCCGTAACGAACAAATCTGAGTGGAACCAATGAGTGGCGTGGATTTGATCTCCTGCATTACCATGCGTGATTTTCTCTTGCAGCTGGTAGAAGTCCACGAGGCCCGTCAACCTATTCAGTGGCATTGTGTCGGCGGAAGCCTCTTTAAGCCAGAATGACTTGTACGATGGATCTCTAAAGGACCTAGGTTTTAGGTACGGTGAGAGCCAATCCGCATAATCTCGGCTCGCAGGGACATGCCCCTCAATTGCGTTGTACCAAACCATAAGCCCAGTAACACGCCAATACACTTCAGGGTCGGAGACATTTACCCTGGACGCTTGGCCCAAGGCGTCCTTAATGAAGAACGCAGTTTCTAGCTCCGAGCGTCTGTCACGAAGCGACTTTTGGAACTCTCGTTGTGCAGATATACCCCCTTCGGCATCGTCATGGTATATAGAATAATCGTGCGGTTCCAAGGGGCGCTGTTCAAGGGCTATGTTCCACAAATCATTGTGACTTCTTAGAAACTGCCGTACGCGTCGCATATCGCTGGCGGTAGTTATTCGTCGAATCCAAGATGGACGCTTCGCGCGCAGCTCGTTCCTCAGTTCTATCGCATGGAGCCAGGAAGCCGGCTTTGGTGTAAATCGTTGCGCAACCCGCGTAATAACTTCTAGCTCATTTGACCGCTCCGTACTAGAAGTAATTGCAAAGGTCTCGAATAAGTTCCCTGCAGATGCAGTGACAATGCTCTGATACGCTTTCAGCAGCCTCCGAACTGCAGGTGCCTCCTTTTGTTGTCCGATGAACCTGTAAACGTTGGTGTCGAAATAGATGTTCACAGAATAGCGGTACCCAAGCGAAAAGCAGGCGCTTCAATTCGTGCCCAGCCACCCAAGCGGCTCGGGCAAACAGGCGGGATGCTCGCCCGATGGCAGCACGGTAGTTACGTCGAAGGCTACCTGCGAGCTGCTAACTTCCGGTTGCTGATTCTACTCCCACTCAATCGTCCCCGGCGGCTTTGAGGTCACGTCGTACACCACGCGGTTGATTCCCTTCACTTCGTTGACGATGCGGTTGGAGATGGTTTTCATCACCTCGTGAGGCATGTCAACCCAGTCGGCGGTCATGCCGTCTTCGGAGTGCACGGCGCGGATGGCGCAGGTGTAGGCGTAGGTGCGCATGTCGCCCATCACGCCGACCGACATCACCGGCAGCAGTACGGCGAACGATTGCCAGATTTTGGTGTATAGCCCGGCGCGCTTGATCTCGGTGACGACGATGTCGTCGGCCTCCTGCAGCAGGGCTACGCGCTCGGGCGTGACCTCGCCGAGGATGCGCACTGCCAGCCCCGGCCCAGGGAATGGCTGTCGCTGCAAAATTTCTTCCGGCATGCCGAGGTCGCGGCCGATCTTGCGCACCTCGTCTTTGAACAGGTCCTTCAGCGGCTCGATGAGCTTCAGCTTCATCACCTCCGGCAGCCCGCCGACGTTGTGGTGGCTCTTGATGGTCTGCGACGGCCCGCGCACGGAGCGCGACTCGATGACGTCGGGATAGAGCGTGCCCTGCACCAGCCATTCAACTTTGCCGTGCAACTGCTCGAGGCGGTGTGCCTCTTCCTCGAAAACTGCGATGAACTCGTTGCCGATGATCTTGCGCTTCTGCTCCGGCTCGGTGACGCCGGCGAGCTTGCTGAGGAAACGCGCGCTGGCATCCACGGGGTCGATGTTGAGGCCGAGCTTCTCGCGCAGGTTCTTCTGTACGTTGACAAACTCGTTCTTGCGCAGCACGCCGTTGTTGACCAGGACGCAGGTCAACTGATTGCCGATCGCGCGGTGTACCAGCTCAGCAGCGACGGAGGAGTCAACACCGCCCGACAGCGCACAGATCACGCGACCCTGGCCGACGGTCTGGCGGACACTGACGACGGTTTCGTCGATGAAGCTCTGCGGCGTCCAGTTGGGCTTGAGCCCGCAGACTTCGAAGACGAAGTTGCGCAGGATCTCCGTGCCCTGCGGCGTGTGGCGGACTTCGGGATGGAACTGCACGGCGTAATACTTCTCGGCGGGATTCTGAATCGCGGCTACGGCGTTCGCGGTTTTGCCGATCAGTTCGAAGCCGGGCGGCAGCTCGTCCGCTTCGTCGCCGTGCGACATCCACACTGCCAGCGGGCCGCGCAGGCCCTTGAACAGCGCGGTATCGTCGCGCAGTAGCTCGACTTGGGCGTGGCCGTACTCGCGCTTGTCGGCGGCGCGCACCTTGCCGCCCAGTTTGTACACCATGAACTGCAGCCCGTAGCAGATGCCCAGCACCGGCAGGCCGAGATGCAGCACGCGGTCATCCGCCGGTGGTGCGTCGGCGTCATAGACGGACGACGGCCCACCCGACAGCACGATGCCCGCAGGATGGTAGCTCTTGATCTCTTCCAGCGACGCGTTGCACGGCAGGACGACGGAGAAGACGTTTTGTTCGCGGATGCGACGCGCGATCAACTGCGAATACTGCGCGCCGAAGTCGAGGACGACGATCGCTTGGGTTTCCACTATTTACTGTGCCAGAGGACGCGAGCAGTGTAAAGCGAGGCAGGGGTTAGGGTCTAGGTGCCGAAGTTACTGCGACAAAGCGATGCAGGAGAGCTATCGCGGACGCTCGGGTGATTAGGGTTGGTATAGCTGTGGTCAATCGGGTATAAGAACCGAATGCGCTTGGTCACGTTCCTCGACAAGTCTGGAGCGCCGCGTATTGGCGCACTGGCGGCAGATGGGCGCGTCGTCGGCCTGAACGCTGCCTACAAGCTGTACCTGCGTGAGAAGGGCGGAGACCGGAGCGCGGCCGATGCCCTGGTTCCCAATGACATGCGATTGCTCTTCGAGGGTGGCGATCGCGCCCTGGATGCCGCCCGTTCCGCGCTTGATTACGCTACCGCACAGAACCCCGATGCCGGGGTCGAAGGTGAGACAGTTTTCTTTGACCGTAAGGAAGTTCAAATCAAGGCGCCGATCGTCCCGAAGAAGTTCTTCCACACGGCGGGCAACTTTCGCGAGCACCATCACGAGGCTGAGAAGGCGGGCTTCTCGCATCCGGTTCTGCCATGGATTGTCTTCTTCCAGAACGTGGACGCGATTATCGGTCCCGACGAGCCGGTGATCTACCCGCCGCATCTCACGCAGGAGCTGGACTACGAACTTGAACTGGCCGTCGTGCTAAAGAAAGGGGGAAAGCACTTCACTGGCGAAGAGGCAGGACAATATGTTGGCGGGTACGTCATCTTCAACGACATTACCGCCCGCGACATCCAGCGGAATGAGATGAAGTCCGGCGTTTTCAGCTTCTGCAAAGCCATCGATACCTTCTGTCCTCTTGGGCCGCACATTGTCACTGCCGATGAGATCAAAGACCCGCACAATCTGGCAATGGAGTTGCGCGTGAATGGCGAGCCTCGGCAACAATCGCACACCAGCAAAATGTCGGTTACCATTCCCGAAATCCTCGCGCACTACTCCCCGATGGGCTACAGCGCGGGAGACGTGCTTTCCACAGGCACCGTTTCCGGAGTGGCGGCGTTCAGCGCCGATCCCAAAGCGTGGTTCCTGAAGCGTGGCGATGTGATGGAATGTGAAATCGAGCAGATTGGCATCCTACGCAATCCGGTTATCTCGTGGGAGGAGGCATATGGGACAAAAGCTCCAGGGGCCAGTCACGGAGCTTAAGCTGTGCGGACTGGCCCCTGAGATTTTGTATAGAAATACCCTCTATCCCCAGAGGGCGGGGCTCTTCGATCAGTGGTGGTACTAGCTACTGCTCGAGCACGTGCTTGGCGGTGTCGCCCTTGAAGGTCATTTCGATCAGGACCTTCTCGTTCTTCGCGTTCTCCTTGAAGCGCTGCTCACTCTTAGTCGCCTTCGCAGTCAACGGGACCAGCGTGCAGGTCGCCTTGACTTCAACTCTCTTACCGCCCTGCTGTTTGAACACCATGATGTGCGTCTGGCCCTGCATCTCATGCGTGACGGCATAGGTGCCCGCTGGTACCAGGGTGCCGCCGATCACGGTGGGATCGTACAGCACCAGGGTCTGCTTTTCAGCAATGCCCATTGGGTTCTCTTTAGCAGCCAGCATCACTGAGAGACACAGCGTTATCAACAATGCAGCCACCAGTGTGGCAACGATTCGCTTTGACATATTGGCTCCTTAGCGGCCCAATAACGGGCCAAATGAATGCAACTTTAGTGTAGTCAAGCGGCTTGGCCGCTGCCGTGTCTTACATCACAGGAGGACGTGACGGACTGCCGTAAAGAGGTTTAGAGCAGCTTCCGCAACTCGCGCCGCAGGATCTTGCCTGAGGCGGTACGCGGCAACGACTGCATGAAATGCACTTCGCGCGGCATCTTGTACCGTGTAAGGCGTTCGGCGACGAATTCCTGCAGGCTGGTCTCCGTCGCCTTGGTAGCGACTTCCGTATCCTTCAGGACGACAAAAGCGCACGGGATCTCCTCTCCCGCGTCATCGGTGCGACCGACGACGCCACAGTCGCGCACCGCCGGGTGCTCCAACAGCACCGATTCGACCTCAGCCGGAGCAATGGAGAATCCCTTGTACTTGATCATTTCTTTGCGGCGATCCACGACGTAATACAGCCCAAGCTCATCGGTCCGCACGATGTCGCCCGACCGGTACCAGCCATCGCGTAGTACGGCGGCCGTCGCGTCAGGCGACTTCCAATAACCCTGCATGATCTGCGGGCCGCGCATGACCAGCTCGCCTAGTTCTCCCGGCCCGACCTCGTTCTCATTGGCGTCCAGCACGCGGCACTCGGTCTGCGCGACAGGACCTCCGGCGGATTCGGGTTTGTACAACTCAGGGATCAGAAACCCCAGGTGAGTGACCGGTGACGCTTCCGTCATGCCATAGCCTTGCCGAATCCGAATGCCTGTGCTCTGCGTGAAGCGGCGGGCCAACTCCGAGGCAAGAGGAGCGGCGCCGCATTTCACCCATCGCAGGTGGTGCTTACGCGGGAATTTGCCTTGCTCGGCGGCCTGGCAATACGCCAGCACGGTGGGAGGGACACACAAGGTGAGGGTCACGCCATTGTCCACCGTGGTCTGCAAGGCTTGCTTACAGTCAAAGCGCGGCATCAGCACCACGGTACAGCCTCGCATGAGCGTGAGGTTCAGCCCGATGGTCAACCCGTAGATGTGGTACAGCGGCAGGAAGCACAGGAGAACATCGTCTGCGCTTATGGCGTCAGCCTCTCCCGCAGTCAACGTCTGGTACACGTTGGCCACAAGGTTGTAGTGCGACAACATGACGCCCTTCGGCAGGCCGGTGGTTCCGCTGGAGAAAGGAAGCGCAGCCAAGGCAGTGCGCGAATCACGTTCCGGTTCAGGAAGCGTCGCGGTTACTGCCGACTTGAACAGCACGTCGAAGGGCTCCGTACCCGCCGGAGGGCGGGCGCGGACGCTGTACACGTGTCGCAGGGCCGGCAGCCTGTCAAAGTGAATGCCGGGCAGGAGAGCACCGTCAGTGATAAGCGCCACGGCATCTGAGTTTTCGAGCTGATAGCGAACTTCGCGCTCGCGATAAGTGGGATTCAGCGTGGTCGGTATCGCCCCGGCCAGGGTGGCAGCGTGAAAGGTGACGCCGAATTCCCAGCAGTTGGGCAGGTAGATGCCAATTACTTCGCCGGGACGAACGCCACTGGCCACCAGGTTGCGTGCCACGCGCTCCACCAGCTCGCCGTAGGCTCCGTAGGTCAGGCGTCGGGCCGGGCCGCATGAGGTGTCAATGATGGCGATCTTGCTTGAATGTTTGCGGCACGATTCAAGGATCACGTCATGAACGAACTTTCCCTCGGGGTCAGCAAAGAGCTGGGTACGAAGACTCTCAGCAACGGTCGCCATAGTCGATGCGCAAGAGTGTAACAGGTCAACCTCAGCCTGGAGGACTCAGCCCTCAATTCAGGAAGAACTTGGTGTAGAGGGTGTCGCGCTGGGCCGGCCGGAAGCCGGCATCGCGGATAATGCGGCGCAGCTCTTCTTCGGTGGTGCAGTTGCGGACGCCGGCGGCTCGCACCACGTTTTCCTCGATCATCACCGAGCCGACATCGTTGCCACCGAATCGCAAGCCGGTCTGGCAGACCTTGAGCCCCTGCGTTACCCAGCTCGATTGCACGTTCTTGAAATTGCTCAGGAAGACGCGGGCGATGGCCAATGTCTTCAGGTATTCGACTGCGGTGGCCTCGTCCCAGCCACGGCCGCCAAGGGCCGTGTTCTGCGGCTGGAACGACCACGGAATGAACGCCGTAAAGCCGCCGGTTTCCTCCTGCAGGTTGTAGATGCACTGGAAGTGGTTGATGCGGTGCTCGTAGGTTTCGCCCACCCCGAACATCATGGTGGCCGTGGTCCTCATGCCGAGCTTGTGCGCCGTGCGATGGACGTTGAGCCAATCGTCGGTTAGGCACTTCAATCGCGCAATCTTGTAGCGAACTTCGTCGTCGAGAATTTCAGCGCCTCCGCCGGGAATTGAATCCAGCCCCGAGTCACGGAGGCGGCGGATGGTGTCTTCGATGCTGAGGCTGCTCACTTCTGCAATGCAGATAATCTCTGACGCGGAGAAGCAATGGAGATGGACCTGGGGGAAGCGCTGCTTGATGCCACTCAATAGGGCTTGATACCACTCGATCTTCAGGTCGGGATGAAGGCCACCCTGGAGTAAGATTCCAGTGCCACCCAGCTCCACCGTCTCGCGCACCTTGTCGTAAATGGTCTCGAAGTCGAGGATGTAACCCTCTTTCGCCAGCTTGCCCTTCAGCGGACGGTAGAAGGCGCAAAACGTGCAGTATTCCGTGCAGAAATTGGTGTAGTTGATGTTGCGGTCGATGATGTAGGTGACCACTCCCTCAGGGTGGAGCTTGCGGCGCACGCCGTCGGCTTCCATGCCGATGCCGATGAGATCATCGGAGCGGTACATCTCCAGCGCCTGGGCCTTAGTCAACGACATGGCAATTGGCAACCCGTTCTGACATTCTAACCGTCACCTTGGATTGCAGGGAAGTCGCGAGCGAACTCTTAATTAAACGTTTAAGCTATAGGTCTGTAACAGAGCAACAATCGCCGCAAAACGGCGTTTATACTTGACGGACTTCTGTTGCCAGGGATTGTCGGCAGTGAAAGGCGAGGCTTCATGAATATTTCAACGTTCTTTGGCGATTGTTCTAAGAATGCAGCACGAATTGTGTTCTCGGCCGTGGTTCTGGCGCTGCCGTTTCCTGCATTCGCCGTGCTGGGTGATACCGCGGCTTCAGTACTGAATGATCAGGCCCGCATGAAGGGGACGCTGCGCAGCGTGGACAATCGCACCTACGTCATGCATGAGATCACCTCGCCGTCGGGAACCGTGGTGCGCGAATTTGTTTCGCCACAAGGCGCCGTGTTCGGCGTGGCCTGGGAGGGCCAATTCCCACCTGACTTGCAGCAGCTTCTGGGTCCGTATTATCAGCAGGCCCAGCAGGCGCGAGAAAAGTCGCAGAAGCAGCAAGGGCCGGAGCAACCGCGTGCCAGGCGCGCCCCTATCAGTGTTGAGACACCCGGCCTGGTACTGTACGAGACCGGGCACGTGCGCAGCTTTCACGGGCAAGCTTACATTCCTCAATTAGTGCCGCAAGGCGTCCAGACCAGCGACATCCGCTAAGGGAGAGAACGCCGTGCGTAAACTGGCAATCCTATTCGCAATTGGAAGTTTTGCGCTGATGGTAGGTTGTGGTGGAAGCGGTAACAGCGGTGGCGGAGGTGGAGGCGGTAGCACGTCAACCATCACATCGGTGACCGCTTCGTGCTCGCCGGCGACGGTCACGTCCGGCCAGACCAGCCAGTGCTCGGCAACAGTCATGGGCACGGGGAATTTCAGCTCCGCCGTCACGTGGAGCACAAACGCAGGGCAGGTATCGTCCTCAGGGCTCTTGACAGCGCCGATCGTGTCCTCGGCTACAAATGTGACAGTGACTGCCACGTCAACCCAGGACACGACCAAGTCGGGAACGGCAACTGTCGCGGTGAACCCGACGGCGTCAGCTAACAATGTGGCGCCGATTATCGTGGATGCCGGCCCGGCAGGTCTGAACTTTATCTCGGCCAATGTGGCCTTTGTAACCATCACGGTTTGTGTTCCGGGCAACACTCCTCCGTCGCCCCAATGTCAGACCATCGACCATGTTTCGGTGGACACCGGCTCATCAGGTTTGCGCATTGTTTCTACCGTGCTTAACCCCAACGTAGCATTGCCGCCGGAACTCGATTCCAACAACGGCAATACGCTGGCGGAGTGCCTAGTTTTTCTCGATGGATATGTGTGGGGCCCGGTAGCGACCGCGGACATCTACGTGGCCGGGGAAAAGGCTTTGAATGTACCGGTACAGATCACGATTCCGGACTCAGGTCCACCTCAGGTTCCGACCAGTTGCTCCAGCCAGGCCCCTCCCAGTGGCAACGGTAACGAGGGCGACACTGTGGACGACTTTGGCGCCAATGGACTCATCGGCGTGGGACTGTTCCAACAGGATTGTGGGCAGGGCTGTGCATCAAACAGCCCCCCTCCAAACTTCTACTACGCTTGTCCCTCGTCGGGTTGCAATGCAACCAATGTCCCACTGATGCAGCAAGTGGCCAACCCAGTGGCAGGCTTCGCCACCGACAACAATGGTGTACTGGTGCAACTGCCGCCTGTCCCGAACGGTGGATCACTCACTTCAAGCGGTTTTCTGATCTTCGGTATCGGCACGCAATCGAACAACGCTTTGGGTAGTTCCATCGTGTATCCGGTGCCCGACAACGGGAGCAATGCGGGGGACTTCACCACGATCTTCAGCGGAACGAGCTACTCCGGCAGTTTCATTGATAGCGGCTCGAACGGGCTGTTCTTCCTCAACGCCACGACTACTATGATGCCTACCTGCACAGTGTCTGGCGACGACTGGTATTGCCCGACCTCGACTACCAGTTTTACGGCAGCTAACGAAGGTTCCAATGGACAGATGGGCCCTACAACGCACTTCACGATCGAGAATACAGACAATCTTTTCAACTCCAACGACACTGCTTTTAGCACACTCGGGGGCCCAAGTACCACCACTGCGGGGAGTTGCGTATCGAACCCGAATTGCTATTTCGATTGGGGGCTCTCATTCTTTTATGGACGAAATGTGTTTACCGCCATTGAAAACATGAACACACCCGGAGCCTCCGGCCCATACTTCGCCTATGACCTGCCTTAGCCGTAGCTGTACTAGCCCACGTCAGTAGCTTAACGCTCTCGCGCGCGACCTTTTCTCCGTTGCTGCCCCGCGTCCGCTCCTTTCCCTACCGCGTCTAATAAGTAAAGAGGTTGAGAAACGCTATGAGGCTGTCGAGGATAAAGTTTGTAGCAGGTTTTTTCCTGGCAGCGGTTTTGTCTGTGCCCGCTTGGGCTGATAATCCAGCAACTCCGGCTATGCCAGGCACTCTCAATTATGTGGAAGGCCAGGCGACGATCGGCAACGAAACACTGAATGCAAAATCGGTCGGCT
>Ga0335077_10001879_pt1 | contig 25024 bp, 26 predicted proteins | sample Lox_Sample_31_FD_207151 | JGI IMG/M metagenome (GOLD analysis project Ga0335077, IMG submission 207151) | Soil microbial communities from Loxahatchee National Wildlife Refuge, Florida, United States - Lox_Sample_3.1 | ecosystem: Environmental > Terrestrial > Soil > Wetlands | place: USA... | reverse complement strand
CCAGATCGTCACGCCTCTTGACAGCAGGGGTCCCCATGGGTGCGGAAATACCCGACTCTCGTGATCTTGGGTTCGGTGGCGATATGCGGCTGTGCGGCCCGGGGCCGCCACCAGCGGCTCGCTGTGCGGAGGTATCCAGGCTCAGTCGGCGCGGGTGAGCCGGATGACGGGGATAGCACGGTCGGTTTTCTTTTCATAGCTCGCGTAGCGCGGCTGCATTTGAGTGATTCGCTGCCATGCCTGCGCGCGGGCGTCTCCATCGAGCTGGGTGGCGGTCACCCGCAGCTGACGGCCGCCGAACTCGATCCAGACCTGGTCCGGATGCGCGGCGATGTTGTGATACCAGGCAGGATGATGAGCTGAGCCAGCGGCCGAAGCAACTACCAGCCAGGCATCCTCTCCGTCCTCAAAGCGGGCAAGGGTCGACTGCCGCTTGTGGCCGGTCTTGGCCCCCACCGTGGTCAGGTAGAGCAGATCCATGCCCTGGAACTTGTCTCCCGACCGCCGATGCCAGCTCGTCATCACCCGCATGGCGGTGCGCGTTACGGGATTCGACCCGGGACCCCGGGCACCGCGGGTCCCGCCCGGAGTTGTCTGGAAGCTCATCACGTCCGTCCCTCTGCTCGCCGGATCGGCAACGCCAGACTAGCGACATGCCCCACTGGACCACTCGGATGGTGCATGGTGCCAGCACACGCCTGGCGCCAGCGGCCGCTAATGGCGCCACGAGTTCGCATCGAGAGGGTCGAGTTCTAGTGTGCTGTCCTGCCGCCGTGCCCAGAATGCCCGGGCCCAGGCCCGGGCCCGTCACCGTCCGCGACGCCACTGAACGCGGTATGGAGGGGAGCGGGTACGGCGTGGTGCTTCCATATGCTTGCCCGATGCGGGTGTGCAGCGATGAGGGTGTCCTGATCACGGGGGTCTATGGCTCGGGGAAAAGCACGGTTGCCGCGGAGATCGCCTACCTTTTGGAGCAGCGCCGTCAGCCGTACGCTCTACTGGATCTTGACTTCCTGGGCTGGGGAGTGGACTACTCCGACGACGGCGCGGCCGGGTTCGGCCTGATGCTGCGCAACCTCACGACGGTCGTATCGAACTACCGCGAGGCGGGGATCAGCGTTTTTGTCTTGGCCTACTTCGTCTCTAGTCACGACGAGCTGCGCGGTATCGGGGAGGCGGTCGGAGTGCCGCTGCGGGTAGTTCGCCTGTCGGTGCCGCTGCCCGATATCCAACAGCGTTTGGCGGCGGACGTGACCACCGAACGGCAAGAGGAGCTGGGGGAAGCGGCCCAGCAGATAGCGGCCGGTGAGGGTGTCGGGGTAGAGGATGTGGTGCTGGCCAACGACCGCCCGGTCGGGGCCGTCGCGGAGCAGATAATGACCTGGCTTGGCTGGGCGTGAACGAGGCGCATGGCCGTCGTTAGCCATAGCGGCCAAGAGACACGGGGGAGCCCGGCATAGCTTGCATCCAGGACCATCACTGACGGCAAAACAGCAGCCAGGGTTGCAAACTGGATTGCAGTTCACACTCGCAGGCGGTCAGGGCCGCCACCCGGCGTCGAAGATAACCATTCAGGCCTGCGGCGGCAGGCTGCTCATGTGACTCCCAGCGTTATGTGGCGTTTCCCGGGTCTACCTGGTGTGTCCGCTGAACCGGACCGCTGCCGGGGTTGTCGTGATGCCGGTCGGCAGGTGCGTGCAGACGGTACGTCTGCGCCGCGGCCGGCCGGCCGGTGAGAGCCAGGCCCCCGGGAAAAGGAGGAGCAGTCTGCGGGATGTCCGGGGTACTGTCGGCCCTCATGGGTGAGGTCGGGCCGGAGTTGACTGCGGAGCTGGTGGCGGACGGCGCCGCGCCGCTGGATCCGGTGATTTCTCCGGACGGCCGCTGGGTTGCCTATGTGGTCACCACGATGGGTGTGAAAGAGCGGCGGGTCAGCGCGCTGTGGGTCGTGCCTGCTGATGCGAGTTCCTCTGCGAGGAGGCTGACTCCTGGCACGGCGTGGGCGGGAGTTCCCCGGTGGGCGCCGGATTCGGATTGGCTGTTGTTCGGGTCGGGTGGGCAGTTGTACCGGATCGGTGTGCATGGCGGCGACGCTGAGGCGCTGGCTAGCTGGCGAGGCGGGATCTGCGGCCATCTTCCGCTGGGCGGCGGACGGCTGGCCGCGGTCATCGCCACGGGCGAGCCGGGTGAGGAAGATGAGCGCGGGAAGGTCGGCCGCGGCGATGCGATGGTGTGGGGTGAGCACCTGCCCGGCAGTCGGCTGTGGCTGCTCGACCTCGAAAGCCGCGACACAGAGCTGATGGGCGGGCTCGGTGACAGGCATGTCGTCGAGGTGGTGCAGCGTCCGGACGGCGGCCCGCTGGCGGTGATCAGCTGGGACTGCCCGGAGGACGAGCCGGGCGCTTTCACCGCCCGGTTGCACGTGGTCGATCCGCGGACGGGGACGGCTCAGGATCTGGGGCGGGTCGGGCTGGGCGCGCGTTCGCCGGCCTGGTGGAGCGCCGGTGGCGGATGGCACGTGGCCTATCTGGCGGTAACCCCGCCGGGGCCGGTCGGTGGCCTGGCCGTCCTTGACGTTCCCGTGCCCGCCTCGGGCGCCGCGGGAGAGCAGTGCAATGTGACGGCGGGCATGAGCGTCTGCCCCGCCGGGCTGGTGCAGGTCGCGGGCGGGGCGCCGCTGGCGCTGTTCGCCGACGGGCTCGACACGGCTTTGTACCGGCTCGATCCCGGCACGCGGCGTTTTCGCCGGGTGTCGGTCTGGGAGGGCGGTGTCGATTCGCTTACCGTCAGCAGCTCGGGTGAGGTGATCGCCGCGCGGGCGAGCACCGCCGGCCGGCCCAAGGACGTCTATGCCGGGCCGGCCGGAGGTCAGCTCGCCCGGCTCAGCGACACCTGGCCGGAGCTGCGCGGGATCAGGTGGGGCACCCAGGAACGCCTTTCCTACCAGGCGCCCGACGGGCTGGCACTCGACGCCCTGGTGATCTTGCCTGCGGGCCGGAGCCGCCGGGACGGCCCGTTCCCGCTCATCACCTTGGTGCACGGGGGCCCTGACGACCGGTATGCCGATGAGTTCATGCTCGGCTGGTGGCCGTCGGGGCAGTGGCTCGCGACCGCTGGGTATGCGGTCTTCCTGCCCAACCCGCGCGGCGGCACCGGACACGGCCACGAGTTCGCCGCCATGGTGGCCGGCGCGGTCGGCACGGACGAGTGGACCGACATCCTCGCGGGCATCGACGTGCTGATCGCCGACGGCGTCGCGGATCCAGGCCGGCTCGGGATCGGCGGGTGGAGCCACGGCGGCTTCATGGCGGCGTGGGCCGTGGGGCAGACCGGCCGCTTCAAGGCCGCGCTGATGGGCGCCGGGATCAGCGACTGGGGCATGCAGGTCGGCGTCGGCGAGCTGGCCGCCCAGGAGGCGGGCCTGGGTGGCAGCTGCGGCTGGGAAGGACCCGGCCCGCACCGCCACGACGAGCTCAGCCCTATCTCCTACGCATCGAAGATCCGCACCCCGGTGCTGATGCTGCACGGCCAGGACGACACCAACGTGCCGGTCGGCCAGGCGATGTATTTCCGCCGCGCGCTGTCCCATTTTGGGGTCGAGCATGAGCTCGTCGTCTACCCGCGGGAAGGACACCCGATCGTGGAGCGCGATCACCAGATCGACGTGCTCCGCCGTACCCGCGCGTGGTTCGGCCGGTGGCTCGCAGATCCAGCATCGTGAACCTGCCGCACCGAAGCAACATCACAAGCCATTTGTGCTGGGCGCTGGCCGAGCGGAATTGAAGTGGGTTGTGCGGGCCGCCCCCAGCGTGTCGCGTCGGTTACGGCCTGCAGGTCCGGATGATGGTGGCAGGTGACCGCCAAGCCGCTGGATGCTGCCCGGGATGCGCTGATTGCGCTGCAAAGTCAGCTCATCGCGCCGCTGGCGGCCGCAGTTCGGCGCCGTCCAACCCGGTTCATCCTGGCGCGCGTCCAATCTGAGCTGCTGCGCGAACGCCTATGAATGCTAGCGAGCCCGAGCTACGCTTTCCGTGCATTGTGCTCAGGGGAGGTGCCAGTGCTGGCAGGGCCGGGAGACGAGATAGCAGCGGGATCAGGAGGCCGCGGTCACCTGCGGGCCTCACACGGCGACCGCGAACAGGTGATCGGCATCCTCAAGGCCACGTTCGTGCAGGGCATGCTGGCCAAGGACGAATTCGACCTGCGGGTGGGCCAGACGCTGGCGTCGCAGACATATGCGGATCTGGCTGTTCTTACCGCTGACATCCCGGCCAGGGTGGTCGCAGTCCAGCCGCCGCGGGCTCCCGCCCGGGCAACGGCCCGGAAATCCGTTGACAGCATGGTAAGAGGGATTGCGTGGGGTGCGGGCGTTGCTACTCCGCTAGCTGTGCTGCTAGGCATTGTCGCGTTCCTGACCGGTAATGTCACATTGTTCGTCTTGTCCATTTTCGCCGGGCCCGGGGTCGCAGGGGTCGCGTATAGCGCGATGGTCGAGGTACGGATGCAGAAGCTCCGCCGCGCGGCCGCCACGCGGGCCAGCTCGTGACGCCGGTGGTCAGGCATCCCTCCGCCTGCCACTGGCCGATCCGGGCGGGCAGCTCCCGCCGGTCGATCACATCGCCGAAACGGTCCGAAGGCGTGGTCCCTGCCCGCCCTCGCCGGTTCGCGGGCGCTGGGCCAATAGCGCCCGCGCGGCAGGGAACCGGTGACTGCGGCTGAGGCCAAGCCGACAGCCCCCGCTGCGGGGCCTCAGCCGTCTCCAGCGACACCAGCCAGTACTTAAGCTGCTATTCGGAGCCGGTGAACGGGCGGACGTCAGGATAGGTGGCCGTCCTTTAGCTGCGACAGCACGTCCACCCCGACTGCGGAGCGCTCGCTGGCGAAGCGCCTGACTTCCTGGAAACCCAAAGCCGCGTGAAGACGAAGTGAGGCGGTGTTATCCGCCCCGGCCATATAGAACACCGTGCTGGTCCGGGCGAAGGCCCAGCGCAGGCGGGCCCGGGTCAACGCCGTGCCGATGCCACGGCCTCGCCAGGCCGGGTCCACCAGAACGCCGCCGAGGTAGTAGCCAGCCGGAGTTCCCGGACCGGCCTCATCTGCCGCCAGGGCGAGGACTCGGCCATAGGCCAATACCTGGCCGTTGGCCTTGGCCACGAACATCTGGCGCCGCTCACCAGTGATATCCGCTGTGAACTGCTCGCCGCGGTCACCGGGCTTCACCTGCAGAACACGCACGGCAAGCTCGACCGCAGATGCGACATCCGCCTTCGTCAGCGACTCGATCCGCACGGTGACCTCGGACACGTCATCCGCCTCCCATGATCACCAGGCCGCAGTCCGCCGCAGGCGCCCAGGCTATGACTTGCCCGGCACGGCCAGCACCACGACCGCGAGCGGATCTCTCACGGTCAGGCGGTCATCAGCGGGCATCAACAGTGTCCCTGCTCAGGCTGACTACCCGGTGCACCCGCCCGTGGTTCGCTGTTGAGGCCGAGGCCGTCCTGGTGTCGGTGGACGACCTTGAGGGCCTCGGGATGACCCTGGAAATCCCCGGCGACACTGACGAGCCGCCCGGATTTCAGCGAGCCTGACGGCCTTGGTGTGCGCTGAGCGTGACGCTGACCTGGCCACGGTCCGTCCGGATCTGGCCCGGCGCCGCGTCACCGGCGCGTGACGACGCTGGAGCGGCAAGGACCCTGAGCATGCCCAATACGTCCCCGGCTGGCCAGAACAAGATCTTGATTGTGAACGCCTGCGCAGGTCAGGTGCCCCCAGGGGAGGTGCTGGCGGGGTGACTGACAACCCGCCGGTCGTGAGTTAGACCGGCCACACCAGACAGAATGGCTTGCCGGCCGGATCGGCGTAGACGCGCCAGTTCGGGCCGGTGCCGTCCAGCCGGGTGGCACCGATGTCCAGGGCGGCCCGTTCCGCCGCGTCCACGTCCTGGACGGTCACGTCGAGGTGGACCTGCTGCGGGTACGCCGGATCCGGCCAGCGTGGCGCGGTGTACTGCTCCACCTGCTGGAACATCACCGGCTGCGCGCCGTCCTCGCCGATCATGGCGACCCCGTCCGCCTGGTACGTGACCGGCTTGCCGAGCAGCTCCGCGTAGAAGTGGCTCAGCGTCTTCGCGTCCGGGCAGTCGAGCATAACGCCCATCAGGGTGGTCCGCGGATCGTCCGGGTTGGCGCACAGGTCGAACGGGTGGCCGGCCGGGTCGGCCAGCGTGTGCCATCGTTCGTTGCGGCGCAGCAAGCTGGCGCCGAGCTGCTGGGCGCGTTGCGCGGCCGCATCAATGTCCGGTGCCCGGAAGTCGAGATGGGCCTGCTGCGGGCGGTCCTGGCCCGGCCAGTGGGGCGGCACATGGTCGGGGGCCTGTTGCAGGCCGACCCGCCAGCCGTCACCCGAGTCGATCGTGATCCAATCGTCGTCCTCGTCGTCGGGGACGCGTTGCCAGCCGGCGAGCTGCTCGTAGAACGTGGCCAGGAGGCCGATGTCCGGGGCGTCCAGCGCCACGGCCCGCAGTGAGCCGATCGCCTGCCGGTGCGGTTCGGAGGTCATACCCCTGATCCTGCCGATCCCGGGGCCGGCCCGCCACCGGAAACCGGCGCTGGCGGCCTTGCCGTGCCGCTGCACCGCCTGGGCCTGCTCATCCGCGTCAGATGGCAGCTGGCGGGTTATCCGCCGAGCGGGGGCTGACGTTCCCGGCTAATTCGCCGAGTGGGTCGGTGCCAAGGAGCCGTGCCAGTCCCGGCTCGCCAGGCCTGGCGGTGTGGATGCCCGGGGAGAACTTGGTGATCAGGGGATTGAGGCGACCCGGTCATCAGCTGGATTGGTGTGCTGAGCGGAGCGGACCGCCATGATCGCCAGGGACGAGATCGCTGCCACCAGCGGCAGGCATGTCAGCGCAATCCGGAGCGGTCCAACCCACCCTGAGGTGAACTCGTACGGCCCGCCAACCACCGACGGCAGCACCACGAGGCCGACGACGACGTAGTAGCCGAGAGGCGACAGCAAGGCCATGATGCGCCTGCTCAGTGGAGAGGCTGCTGCCATCCCGGCCAGGCTGACGGCAATTACCGTGATCATGATCGCTTCCGATGCTGCCGGGTGACTCGCCCACAGCCCGCCGAGGGCTGTCCCGAGAATGGCCGCCACCACCGCGACCAGCGCGTAGTGCTTTGGGGTCAGGATCTGCACACCCCGCCGTGGGCCTGGCGACGTTATCAGGACCGCTATCTCCAGGCCGAGGGCGAAGAAGATGAGCATCGACCGCGGATCGATGTAGCTCCAGTTGGGAGCACCGGACATGGAGTTCGTGAACCAGATCAGCATGGCTCCGGTGGCCAGCGCGGCCGTGCGCCGCAGCCGCAGCAGCACCAAAGCGGTCAAACCGAGCCACCAGGCCAGCGTCCGGAGGTCAGACTAGACGATCGCGGCCCGAAGCGGTCCATGACCCGGTGGCAGCGATACCAGAGCCAGCGGGTCATGGACCGCGAAGTACAGCAGCGCGAGCAGTGGCACCACGACGCTGACCGCGGCCAGCGCATCCCGCCAGCGAGGATCGGGGGAGCCGTGGCTGCCCGGGCGGAGCCCGATCCGCAGTGCGCCCCAGATCAGGTTGGCGGACTCCGCGAGCCCCGGGTGGCGCTGCCCGGCGCGCGCCCCTGTCATCAGCACGCCCAGCATCTCCGCCTCATGCGCCCGCCGGTGCTCAGCCGGGTAGAGCGCCAGTAGCCGCTGGTAGCCATGCTCCAGTTGCTCTGACCCGTTCATGCCGCGCCTCCAGCGAGCTTCAGCCGGCTTGCGGCGGCCGCGGTGTGCGCCCGCAGCCGCTCGACCTCGTCGGCCAGCCGTTGCGCGCCGGGCGGCGCCAGCCGGTAGTAGCGGCGCAGCCGGCCGTCCACGATCTCTTCCCGCTCGGTCTCGACCAGGCCCTGACTGGCCAGCCGGTCCAAGGCGGCATAGAGCGTCCCGGCGCGCAGCTTTACCCGCCCCCCGGATAGCTGCCCGACATCGGTCATGATCCCGTAGCCGTGCTGGGAGCCGCCCGCGAGCGCGGTGAGAATGAGGAACGTCGGTTCCTGCAGGGGACGCTTACTCATACGGCTAGTATATACCATCTATCTGACTATCCAAGTCATCTGACTATGCAAGTCAGGTGAAACCTGCGGTCACCCGGCCAAGCTAGGGCCCTTGGCGGGCGGGGGCGATGGGCCGGGTGCTAGTGCCGCGTCTAGCAACGTTGTTCGTGTAATTGATCTTTAGCGGAGTTGCGGTCAGGCTGCTTCTGAGAGTTCTCGGAGGTAGCGATGGGACGTCCCCCGGAGGTGTTCGTCCGGCCGGTCACGTTGACCGAGGGGCAGCGGTTGCAGCGGATCGGCCGGACCGCGAAGGATCCGGTGAGGCTGCGCCGGGCAATTGTGGTGCTGATGTCGGCGCAGGGGCAAAGCGTGCCCGATATTGCGCACTTGCTGGACTGCTCGCAGGAGTATGTCCGCACGGTGATCCACGCGTTCAACGAGAGCGGGTTCGCGGCGCTGGACCCAAAATGGAGCGGGGGCAGGCCCAGAACGATCAGTGAGCGGGTGCGGCGGCAGGTCTGCCTGCTCGCCCGGTGCTGCCCCCGCAACCTGGGCCTGGCGTTCAGCACGTGGAGCTTAACCAAGCTGGCCGAGTACCTGGCGGTGGCTGGGATCGCCCAGATCAGCCGCGAGAGCATCCGGCAGATCCTGCATGACGCGGGCATCAACTGGCTGGCCACCAAGACCTGGAAAGCCTCCACCGACCCGCAGTTCATCGCCAAAATGCACCGCGTGCTGGACCTGTATGACCATCCGCCAGCCGATGGGCGCGTGATCTGCGCTGATGAGTTCGGGCCGCTGAACCTGCAGCCCCGCCCCGGCCGCGCCTGGCGACCGGCCGGGCACCCGGCCAGGCTGCGGGCCACCTACCGGCGCACCGGCGGAGTGCGGCACATGATCGCCGCCCTGGACCTGTCCACGGGGCAGATGACCTACCGGATCCGCGAGCGCAAACGCTGGCGGGAGTACCTGGCCTTCCTCAAGCTGCTCCGCGCCCGCTGGCCCGGCCAGAGGCTCTATGTGATTGCCGGCAACTTCTCCCCGCACAAACACCCGAAGGTCACCGGCTGGGCTGCCGCCAGCAACGTGGAGCTCGTGTTCCTGCCGACCTACTCATCCTGGTTGAACTGGATCGAATCCGAATTCGCCGCGCTACGCTACTTCGCCCTGGGCGGCACCGATCACCGCACCCATGCCTGGCAAGGCGAGATGATCGACAGATACATGCGCTGGCACAACGCCCGCGCCCAGCCCAAGATCAGCTTCGCCCCGAACTCAGTCATCCGCACCTGGACCGGTTACCAGACCAACGTTGCATGACGGGGCACTAGGCGTCGCGGCGGGTGATCACGATCGCTGTCACGGCGATGAGGGCGGCGGCGAGGAGCACAAAGATTCCGGTCTCGATGCCCTGGAAAGCCCAGTACCGGCTGGCGGGCTGGTAGGTGAGAAACAACCCGTGGTATCCGTGCGCAGTCAGGCAGGCAAAGAACTTGACCGGGCCCTGGAACGCGAGCACCCGGCACGCGGACGGCAGGCTGCTGACGCTGACGGGCAGGCCGTTCATGCTGAGGGTAAGGCCCGCCACGTGGGACTGGCCACCCGGGATCTGGCCGCCCGGGCCAACGAGGCCCGCCGAGACCCGCCAGTAGGACCCGGTTGGCAGGACCGGGTGGTGCAGGAACTTGTACGTCCTGGTCAGCGCCGTCATGTAGTGCTGGCGGACGTCCTGCCCGATCACCAGGCGCAGGAAGGTAAAGACGACGATGGTGATGGCCAGCGCGGGCAGCGTGCGGCGGAGCAGCGTGCCCGCAGCGATGCCGAGGGCTACCGCGAACACCGCGTAGCCGGCCGGGACGATGCCCTGGATGTCGAACTGGCTGGGCTGGAAGTTCTGGTGGTTGAGGGCGTTGACCGGGCTGGACCACCAGGTGACGAGGGCGGAGACAGCGCCGCCCCAGGCCGCTGCGGCGAGCAGGGCCCAGCCGGCCTTGACGGTGAGCCAGCGGCTGCGGGTGATGCTCTGCATCCAGGCGAACTGGCTGGTGCCGGTTTCGAGTTCCCGGGCCACCAGTGGCCCGCCCCAGAACACTCCCAGCAGGCACGGCACCACCACGGTCAGCGTGACCAGCAAGGACAGCACGGGGGTACCCAGGGACAGCGTGTTGGCCAGGTTGCCGCAGGTATGGCTGACGGCACACGAGCTGAGGGCGGAACGGTACTGCGACGCCATCTGCCGCCCGGTGACCAGCAGCAGGACCGCGAACGCGGCGAGGGCGGCGGCGGCGACATACGCCTGGTTGCGGTGCTGGCGCCAGACAAGCCAGGTCATTGGTCTTCCCCGATCGCAGTCAGGTGCGCTGGCGCCGGCCCGGCCAGCTGGCCCATGTAGCCGAGCACCAGTTCTTCCAGGCCGACGTCGGCGGTCTCGAAGGCGGGGTCGGCCACGGGCCCGCTGCGGCGGATGAGCAGGGTGGTCTGGCGGGCGGTGCGGACCGCGTGCACGAGGGTGTGGTCGCGCTCGATAGCCGTGGTGTCCTTGCGCGGCCCGACCAGGACCTGGTGCTCGGCGAGCAGGGTCTCGATGTCGCCGCACAGCTGGACCCGGGATGCGGCCAGCAGGATGAGATGGTCGCAGACTCGTTCCAGGTCGGCGAGCAGATGCGAGGACAGCACGACGGTCAGGCCGCCACCGGCCACCGCCTCGGCCAGGTGGGCCAGGAACTGCCGCCGGGCTAGCGGGTCGAGCGCCGCTACGGGCTCGTCGAGCAGCAGCAGCTGGGGCCGCTTGGCCAGCGTCAGCGCCAGGGCCAGCTGGGCGCGCTGGCCCCCGGACAGTGTGCCCACCGCCCGGTCAAGCGGAATACCCAGGCTCTCCAGGCGGCGCCGCACAGACGTCCCGTCCCACCCGGAGTTGAGGTGCGCGCCGATGCCGATGTGATCCTCGGCGGTGCAGCGCCGGTACAGCGGGATCTCCTGGGCCAGGAAGCCGATGCGGGCGAGAAAGGCCGGGTCCTGGCGTGGTGTGCCGCCGAGTACCGTGACCTCGCCGCCGCTCGGCCTGGCCAGCCCGGCCAGCACCCGCAGCAGCGTTGTCTTGCCCGCACCGTTGGGGCCGATCAGCGCCGATACCCGGCCCTCGGCTACGCTTATGGTGGCCTCGCTCAGGGCGGTGACCCGGCGGTAGCGCTTCGACAGCCCGCGGGTCTGGATCACGTCCGGGTCAGTGCTGGCCATCATCCGGCCTCCTCTTCGGCCGCCGCTCGCAGCGTGATGCGCAGCAGCGATTCGATCGACTCGTCATCCAGCCCGGCCGCGCGGGCGCCGCGCACCCATTGCGCCAGGCTGCGGGCCAGCCGTGAATGCGTCCCGGGAGGCGGGCCGGCCGGGCGGCCCACCACGAACGTGCCGTGCCCGGCCCGCGGCTCGACCAGGCCGTCGCGCTCCAGCTCGCGGTAGGCCTTGAGCACGGTGTTGGGGTTGACCGCCGTGGCCGCGACGACTTCCCGCACCGTGGGGAGCTTGTCGCCCACGTCGAGCACGCCCATCCGGAGCGCCTGGCGGACCTGCTGGACGATCTGCAGGTACGGGGGCACGACCGAACGGCCATCGAGGCGGAAGCTGATCACGCCTGTCTCCCTTAAAGTACTATGATGCTAAGACTTTAGATCCACCCAGGACGCCCGTCAATGAGCAGCCAGCTGGGATGGGCCGCTGACCCAAGCCGGCGGCCGTGGCCTAGGCCGGCGCCTGTGGCCTAGGCCGGCGCCCGGCCAGGCTGGCGGCCGTCGGCGGCGGCGGTACGGCCGGGCCGGAGCCGCAGGCCATCGAACGCTACGGCGCACACCGCGTCAGCCAGCGAGCGTTCTCCCGTTGGCCGGTACCACTCGACGATCGAGTTCACCATGCCGAACAGCAGCCGGGCCGTGATGGCCGGGTTCACGTCGGGACGGATGTCGCCATCGGACTCGGCTTCCTTGACCAGCATGGCGACCAGCCGGTCGAAGTCGCGCCGCCGGTCCAGCGCGTCCCGCTCCACTTGGGTGTTGCCCCGCACCCGCAGCAGCAGGGTGACGTACGGCAACTGGGCCTGCAGCACCCCGACCGTGCCGCGGACCAGGTACTCCAGCCGGTCGATGGCCGGCGCGTCCAGCCGCTGGGCCTGCCTGGCGACCGCGGACCAGCCGTCCAGGGCGCGGTCCAGGGCGAGCCGGAGCAGATCCTCCTTGCCCGCGACATGGTGGTAGATGGCGGACTTGGCGATGCCCAGCCGGTCCGACAGGTCCTGCATGCTGGTGCTCTCGTAGCCACGCTCGTTGAACACCTCGACCGCCACCGCGAGCAGCGAGGCGAGGTCATAGCCGGGCCGACCGCGCCGTGGCCGGCCCGGGCCGGGAGCGGGCTTGTTGGCGGTCACCGCGGTAGTCTAAATTACTGAACGTCCGGTCGGTAAGTCGGCTGATTGCGAGGCTTGCATGGCGGTACTGCGAAGCTACGTCGCGGGGCGGTGGCAGGCCCCGGCCGACGGCCGGGCGGTGCGGGACGCGGTGACCGGGGAGGAGGTGGCCCGGGTCTCGTCGGACGGCGTGGACATGGCCGCGGCGCTCGACTATGGGCGTACGGTGGGCGGCCCGGCGCTGCGGGCGCTGACTTTCCACGAGCGGGCGGCGCTGGCCAGGGCGGTCGGCGGCCTGCTGCGCGGGCACCGCGACGAGCTGTACGCCCTGTCGGCCCGGGCCGGTGCCACGCTGGCCGACAGCAAGTTCGACGTGGACGGCGGCATCGGCGTGCTGCTCAGCTACGCGAGCAAGGCCCGGCGTGAGCTGCCCAACGAGCACGTCTACGTCGAGGGGGCGGCCGAGCCGCTCGGCCGCGGCGGCCAGTTCGTGGGCCAGCACCTGCTCACCCCGCGGCCCGGCGTCGCGGTGCAGATCAACGCGTTCAACTTCCCGGTATGGGGGCCGCTGGAGAAGCTGGCGCCGGCCCTGATCGCGGGCGTCCCGGCCCTGGTCAAGCCGGCCTCACAGACGGCTTACCTCACGGCGCGCCTGGTCGAGCTGATCGTCGAGTCGGGGCTGCTGCCCGAGGGTGCGCTGCAGCTGGTCTGCGGCGGCGCCGGCGATCTGCTCAGCCACCTGACCGAGCAGGATCTGGTCGGCTTCACCGGCTCGGCCTCGACCGCGGCGCGGTTGCGGTCGCACCCGAACCTGGTTGCCCGCTCGGTGCGGTTCACTGCCGAGGCCGACTCGCTCAACTGCTCGATCCTCGGCCCGGACGCCGGGCCGGGCAGCCCGGAATTCGACCTGTACGTGAGGCAGCTGGTCACCGAGATGACGGTCAAGGCCGGGCAGAAGTGCACCGCGATCCGCCGGGCCCTCGTCCCGGCCGGGCAGGTAGCTGCCGTGGTGGAGGCGGTGTCAGCGCGGCTGGCCAACGTTGCCGTCGGCAACCCGGCCGACGAGGCCGTACAGATGGGCGCCCTGGTGAGCGTAGAGCAGCGGGAAGAGGTCCGCCGCTCGGTCAAGGCCCTGGCCGGTGCCGGGCAGATCGTGTTCGGCGACCCCCAGCACGTCGAGGTGGCCGGTGCCGATGCCGAGCGGGGCGCGTTCATGTCGCCGGTCTTGCTGGTCGGCGACGCCGGGCGGGACGAGCCGCACCAGGTGGAGGCGTTCGGGCCGGTGAGCACGGTGCTGGCCTACCACGACCCAGCCGAGGTCATCGACCTGGCCGCCCGGGGCCGGGGCAGCCTGGCCGGCTCGGTGGTGACCGCCGACGCCGGCTTCGCCCGCCAGGTGGTGCTGGGCATCGCGCCCTGGCATGGCCGGCTGCTCGTACTCGACCGCGACGACGCGCCGGAGTCCACCGGGCACGGCTCGCCGCTGCCCGCGCTGGTGCACGGCGGGCCCGGCCGGGCCGGTGGCGGCGAGGAGCTGGGTGGCATCCGGGCCGTGCTGCACCACATGCAGCGCACCGCGGTGCAGGCCAGCCCGGCCATGCTGACCGCGGTCACCGGCCGCTGGGTGGCCGGCGCGGCCCGCGGCACCACAGGCGGGCACCCGTTCCGCAAGAGCCTGGCCGAGCTGCGCATCGGTGACGCAGTGGTGCGCGGCCCGCGCCAGGTCACGCTGGACGATATCGAGCACTTCGCGCATTTCACCGGGGACACGTTCTACGCGCACATGGACGAGACCGCGGCGGCCGCGAACCCGTTCTTCGACGGGCGGGTCGCGCACGGCTACCTCATCGTCTCGCTTGCGGCCGGCCTGTTCGTTGATCCCGACCCGGGGCCGGTACTGGCCAACTACGGGGTAGACAACCTGCGCTTCCTCACCCCCGTCTACCCAGGCGACGAGCTGACCGTGGCGCTGACCTGCCAGCAGATCAGCCCGCGCGAGGGCGACTACGGGGAAGTGCGCTGGCACACCGAGGTCACCAAGCAGGACGGCTCGGTGGCGGCCCAGTACGACGTGCTGACCATGGTGGCCAAGCGGTGGCCGCTGGAGGAGACCCCGTGACCACCACAGATCCCGGCCCGGCCGGACTGGCCGCGCACTTTGACGACACGATCGCCAGCGACCGCCGGATCGAGCCGCGGGACTGGATGCCGGACGGCTACCGGGCCAGCATGATCCGCCAGATCGCGCAGCACGCCCACTCGGAGATCATCGGGATGCAGCCGGAGGGCAACTGGATCACCCGGGCCCCGTCGCTGCGGCGCAAAGCGATCCTGCTGGCTAAGGTGCAGGATGAGGCCGGGCATGGCATGTACCTCTACAGCGCGGCGGAGACGCTCGGCACCGACCGGGCCGAGCTGACCAGCAAGCTGGTCACCGCCCGGCAGAAGTACTCCTCGATCTTCAATTACCCGACGCTGAGCTACGCCGACGTCGGCGTCATCGGCTGGCTGGTGGACGGGGCTGCGATCTGCAACCAGGTGCCGCTGTGCCGTTCCTCGTACGGCCCGTATGCCCGCGCCATGATCCGCATCTGCAAGGAGGAGTCCTTCCACCAGCGGCAGGGCTACGAGCTGCTGATGACGATGATGCGCGGCAGCGCCGCCCAGCGCGAGATGGTCCAGGACGCGACCAACCGGTTCTGGTGGCCGTCGCTGATGATGTTCGGGCCGCCCGACGCCGCTTCACCGAACACCGCACAGTCCATGACCTGGGGTATCAAGCGGCACACCAACGACGAGCTGCGGCAGCGCTTCGTGGACATGACCGTGCCGCAGGCCGACAAGCTCGGCGTCACGCTGCCCGACCCGCGGCTGCGCTGGAACGGCGCGCGCGGGCACTACGACTTCGGCCCGATTGACTGGGACGAATTCGCCGCCGTGGTGCGCGGGGACGGCGCGTGCAACGCCCAGCGCCTGGCCCGCCGCCGCCAGGCCCACGAGGACGGTGCCTGGGTCCGCGAAGCCGCGGTCGCGCACGCCGCCAAAGCCGCCACCCGCGCCGGGGTGGCGTGATGTCCCGCGCCGACTGGCCGCTGTGGGAGGTGTTCCTGCGCGGGAAACGGGGCCTGAACCACGTGCACGTCGGGTCGCTGCACGCGGCCGATGCGCAGATGGCCCTGCACCACGCCCGTGACCTGTACACCCGCCGCAACGAGGGGGTCAGCATCTGGGTGGTGCGCTCGTCCGATATCACGGCGTCCAGCCCGGATGAGAAGGACCCGTTCTTCGCGCCGTCCGGCGACAAGGTGTACCGGCACCCGACGTTCTACCCGATCCCCGACGACGTGCCTCACATGTGAGCGGCTGATGAGTGGCGAGGACAATCCTTACGACCTGCTGGCCGGCGAGCACGGCGAGGATCACCGCTGGGCGTTCGGCACCGGGTTCACCGACCCGCTGGCCGGGGTGGACACCACCGTGCCACCCGGGGTCGACGCCGCGGCCCTGGCCGCCTACTGCCTGATGCTCGGCGACGACGCGCTGATCTACAGTCACCGGCTGCAGCAGTGGATCACCCGCCTGCCCGAGCTGGAGGAGGAGACCGCGGTGGCCAACATCGCGCTCGACCTGCTCGGCCAGGCCCGGATGCTGCTCGCCCGCGCGGCCACGGCCGACCCGTCACTCGGGGCCGATGAGGACCGGCTCGCGTTGTTCCGGGACGAGCCGGGGTTCCGCAACGTCCGGCTGGCCGAGCGGGCCGACGCCGATTTCGCCGACCTGGTGGCCCGGCTGCTGGTCTTCGCGTGCTGGCGGCTGGCCGTGTTCGAGCGGCTGCGCGGCTCGGCCGACCCGGTACTGGCCGCGATCGCCGGCCGGGGTGTCAACGAGCTGGCCTATCACCGTGACTACGCCGCGCAGTGGGTGGTGCGCCTGGGGGATGGCACCGACCACTCCCGGGACCGGATGACCCGGGCCCTGGCCGCGGTCTGGCCGCTGGTGGACGAGCTGTTCACGGCGCACCCGGTCGAGCACGCGCTGGGCAGCGTGGCGGTGGACCCGGCTGATGTGCGGGCCGAGGTGGACGCGGCGCTCAGCGCCGTGCTGGCCGCCGCGGGCCTGGAGCGTCCCCGCGCCGCCCCGCTCGGCCGGGTCAGCGGCCAGTCCGGCCGCGATGGCGTGCACACCGAGGACCTGGGCTATGTGCTGGCCGAACTGCAGTCCGTGGCCCGCGCCTACCCGGACGCGACGTGGTAACCGGGCCGGCTTCCGCCTGGGACGTGGCCGCGGCCACTCCCGACCCGGAGCTGCCCCAGCTGACTGTGGCCGAGCTCGGCATCCTGCGGTCGGTCGAGCACGCCGGGAACACGGTGATCGTCACCATCACCCCCACCTACTCGGGCTGCCCGGCGATCCGCGAGATCACCGCCGACCTGCGGCACCGGCTCGCGGCGGGCGGATTCGCCCGGGTCGAGGTGCGGACCCAGCTGGCCCCGCCGTGGAGCAGCGACTGGATCTCCGCCGCCGGGCGCCGCAAGCTGGCCCAGGCAGGCATCGCCGGGCCGCACCCCGCGCCGCGCCGTCACGGCCCGACCCCGCTGACCCTGCTGCCTGCCCGGCGTGCTGTCCAGTGCCCGCGCTGCGGGTCGGCCCGCACGGTGCGCACCGCCGATTTCGGCGCCACGGCCTGCAAGGCGCTCTACCGCTGCGACGAGTGCCGCGAGCCGTTCGAGTACGTCAAGGAGATCTAGTGCCCGCCGTGGCCTCGCGCACCGCGTTCTACCCGCTCACCGTCAGCCGGGTCGATCCGCTCACCGCGGACGCGGCCGCGGTCACGTTCGCCGTGCCCGGCGAGCTGGGCGAGATCTTCGACTTCGCCCCGGGCCAGTCGCTGACCGTGCGCCGGTTCGTCGACGGCCGGGACGAGCGGCGGTCCTACTCCATCTGCGCGCCTGCGGGCTGCGTGCCCCGGATCGGGGTACGGGCGGTGGCCGGGGGAGCGGTGTCCGGCTGGCTGGTGCACGGCGTGCAGGCCGGTGACGTGCTCGACGTGCAGGCGCCAGCAGGCGGGTTCACACCTGACCTGACCCGCCCCGGCCGGCACGTGCTGCTGGCGGCCGGCAGCGGAATCACGCCGGTGCTGTCGATCGCCGCCTCGCTGCTGGCCGCGCGCGACGACACCGACGTCACGCTGGTGTACGGGAACCGGCGCAGCGACACGGTGATGTTCGCCGACGAGGTGGCCGACCTCAAGGACGCCTATCCCGACCGGATGCAGCTGGTGCACGTCCTGTCCCGGGAGCCGCAGGAGGTCGAGTTGTTCAGTGGCCGCCTCGACGCAGCCAAGCTCCGCGACCTGCTGCCCGCTACCGTCGAGGTGCCCGCCGTGGACCAGTGGTGGCTGTGCGGGCCGTATGGGATGGTGACCGGCGCGGTCGGGGTGCTCAGCCACCTCGGGGTGGATTCTGGCCGCATCCACCGCGAGCTGTTCTACGTCGACGAGCCGCACGAGGTGCACCACGTCGACGCGCCGCCCGGCCCCGGGGCCGAGGTCACGGTGATCCTCGACGGCCGGAGCAGCACGGTGACCGTCCCGCCCGGCCTGCCGGTCCTGGACGCCGCACAGCGCGTCCGCCCGGATCTGCCGTTCGCGTGCAAGGCGGGCGTGTGCGGCGCCTGCCGGGCGCTGGTGCGGGCCGGGTCGGTGCACATGCGGCGCAACTTCGCCCTGGAGCCACGCGAGACCGGCGCCGGTTACGTGCTCACCTGCCAGGCGGTACCCGAGTCCAGCGAACTGGTCGTCGACTACGACGCGTGACCGCCGCGCGCGGTCAGGCCGTCACCGGCCTGGGTGGCAGGCAGCGGATGACCTGCACATCACCACTGAGCCGGGCGGCACCGTCGGCATACGGGACGAGCACGGTCATCCCGCGGCGCACCGGCAGCGTGCCACCGTGCTCGGTGACCAGGGTCCCGGTGCCGCTGAACACGACCCACACGGCGTACCCGGCTGGTACCCCGGGCTCCACCCCGGCCCGGAGCGGTCCGGCCTGGAGCAGTTCGGCCTGGAAGAACGGGTCGGCGGCGGGCGGCAGGAGCCGGGTGATCCCGGCCCCGGCCCCGGGCGGCGCCGGCGCGCGGTGCAGGCCGGCCAGCCGCGCCGGGCTCCACCCGGCCCGGTCCACGGCCGCCAGCGCCCGCGGATACCCCAGGCCGAGGCTGCCGGCGTCCGCCGCGTCGTCCAGGAAGCCGCGCCATTCCAGCAGAATGGACAGGTCGGTGGGCTCCTGCAGTTCGGCGAGGAAGACGCCCGGGCCGATGGCGTGCGGGGTGCCGGCCGGCACCAGCACGCTGTGGCCCGGTGCGACCGGCACCTTGTGCAGCGCGCCGACCAGCGCGGCCACGTCCTGGGTGGCTACCCAGCGGGCCAGGACGGTGGCCGGGATCTCCTCGCGGAAGCCGAGATAGACGCATGTATCGGGCCCGCTGGTGCGCAGCACGATCCAGGCTTCCGTCTTCCCGTGCTGGCCGCCCAGGTTGGCCCGGCTGTACCGCTGATCCGGGTGACAGTGCACGGGCAGCCGCTGGCCGGCGTCGAGTAGCTTGACCAGGAGGCCGGTGTCAGTGCCGTACGCGGCGACGTGCTCGGGGCCGAGGAACCACGCTGGCTGCTGCCCGATCGCGTCGGCCAGCATGCGGCCGTCGGGGAGCCGGCTCAGCCCGGCCTGCTGCTCGCCGAACGCGACTGTGGTCGACGCGACCCAGTCCTCCGGGCCGTCCTGGGCCCCACCGGTCCCGCGGAAGCCCGCGATCTCCGCCCCGCCCTGGTAGAACCGCCGCAGCTGATTGGGGCCCAGGACGAACAAGGTGCCTCCTCCCTGCCCAGGCTCCGGTCACTGCCCGCAACCGGAGCTGGAACGTTTCCGCGCCACGAACGTGGTCGCGACCACCGCGAACGCCTCGCCGCCGAGTATCTCCCAGCCGCACCCCTGGCCGGCCCGCCGCCGGGCCTGCGCTCATGCTGGTCATCATGCTGATCGTCAATCCCAATATCGCTACCGACCGGACCATTCCGCTCCGCATCCTGGTGCCGGGCAGCGTGCACCGGACCGGCACGGCCGAGACCACGCTGGGTGGCAAGGGGGTCAACGTGGCCCGGATCGGCCGCGCGCTGGGGCACCGCGCCGTGGTCCTCACGTTCTTCCCGGCGGATAGCGCCGCGCTGCTCCGCCAGCTGGCCGCGGCCGAGCAGGCCGAGCTGGCCGGGGTGCCGGTGCCGGGTAGCGCCCGGGCTGCGTCGATCCTGCTCGAAGGCTCGGGACGGGTCACCGTGCTCAACGAGCCCGGCCCGCAGGTCGGGGCGGCTGAATGGCGGCAGCTGCTGGCCGAGATCGGGCGCCGGGCGGCCGGCCACCAGACCCTGGTGTGCTCGGGGAGCCTGCCGCCGGGGTCGCCCACCGATGCCTATGCGCAGATCGTCGGCATCGGCCGGCGGGCTGGGCTGCGCACCGTGGTCGACGCGGCCGGCCTTGCCCTGGCGGCGGTCCTCCCGGCCGGCCCGGATGTGGTCAGCCCCAATCTGGCTGAAGCCGAGTCGCTGCTGTCCGGCCCGTCCGTGGAGGGCGTCGAGCCCGCCGGTGCCGGCGTCGCGCTGCGCGCGGCCGACGCCGCCCGCGGCCTGGTCGCCCGGGGCGCGAGGCGGGCCATCGTCAGTGCGGGCCGCCACGGTGCCGCGTTCAGCGAGGCCGGCCGGACGATGTTCTGCCCCGCCCCCAGCGTCACCGTGGCCAGCCCGGTAGGCGCCGGCGACTCCCTGGTCGGTGGCCTGGTCCACGCGCTGGAGGACGGCCAGGACTGGCCAGCGGCCGTGCCTTACGCGATCGCGGTGGCCTCCGCGTCCTGCGAGCGGCCACTGGCTGGGACCGTCGACGAGGCACGTGTCGCCGGCCTGGCCGCCCAGGCCCGCAGCCTGGCCGCCCAGGCCGGCGGCCCCGCCGCACAGGCGGGCCACGACGCTCCCGGGGTGCGGTGATGGCCAGGCGGGCCATCCACGACGCTGGCTGGCCACCCTGCCTCGAGGCGGCGGCCACGTCGTGCGATCATGGCGGGGCTTCCGGCTTCATCGCCGGCCGGGTCTACTGGCAGGAAGCGGCCGGGCCTGGAGGGAGTGGCACGACAGCAGTTCCTGGCTACCGAGGACCGCCAGCGGCTGGAGCGGCCGGCCGCGGTCATGCCCGGCCGTGCGGCCGGGCCGCCCAGCCGAGCCGGTGACCACCCCCGGTTTCCTGCTGGCCGGCGTCGACGTCGGGACGACCAGGATCAAGGCGGGTCTGGTCGGCCCGGACGGCCGGGATCTCGGCTATGCCTCGGTGCCCACCCGCTGGCGCCGGCTGCCTACCGGGGGAGAGGCCCAGCCGGATGACTTCCTGCACTCCGTCCGGCAGGTGCTGGCCGAGCTGCTGGCCCAGGCGCCGGCCGGTGAGATCATCGGCGTCGGGGTCACCAGCATGGCCGAGACCGCGATCCTGCTCGACGCCGGCGGCCGGGCCATCGGCCCCGCCGTGGCCTGGTTCGACCGGCGCGCGGCCGCCGACCACGACCAGATGGTCGCGGACCTCTCGGCGGCTGAGATCGGCCAGCGGACCGGGCTCACCCGGGGCCAGATTCCCACCCTGCCGACCCTGCACTGGCTGGCCGGCCAGTACCCGGGGCTGCGCCGGGCCCGGCAGGCGCTGGCGGTGGCGGAATGGGTCGTGTACGGGCTGGGCGGCGCGGCCGCCGCCGAGGCGTCGCTGGCCTCCAGGACCGGGGCCCTCTCGGTGCCCGGCCGCCAGTGGTGGCCGGAGGCGGTCCGCTGGGCCGGGCTGCCGGACCTGGTCTTCCCCGGGCTCAGAGCGGCCGGGACAGCCTGGGGCACGGTCCGCACCGCGGCGCCCGGCCTGGACCGGCTGGCCGGGGCGACGCTCACCGTGGCGGGCCACGACCACGTGGTGGCCTCCGTTGGCAGCGGGGTCACCCGCAGCCGTCAGGCCACCGACTCCTGCGGGACGGCTGAAGCCCTGATCAGGCCACTGCCCGCGGGCCCCACCCCGGACCCGGCGGCCGGCCTCCCGGACGGCATCTCGACCGGCTGGCACGTGCTGCCCGGGTACTACTGCCTGCTGTCCGGGCTCCGGCTGGGCATCGACCTCATCCCGCTGCTGGACCAGCTCGGCGCGCCGGCCACCCGCGGCCGCACCCGGCTGGACGAGCCAGTGCTCGCCCTGCTGGACGGCCGCCTGGCCGTCCAGGACATGACGCCGGAGGCGCGAGCGTGGCACACCGCCCTGCGCGGGTGCGTGGACCGGGCCGCACAGTCCTTCGGCCGGCTGGAGCGGCTTGGCGGCCCTATCGCCGAGGTCCGGGTCAGTGGCGGCTGGGCGGCCAACCCGGTGCTGCGCCGGCTCAAGGCGGCCAGCGTCCCCGGCCTGGTCTACCCGGACGTGGCCGAGGCTGGCATCCGCGGCGCCGCGCTCATGGCCGGGCTGGCGGCCGGTGCCTACCCTTCGGCCAGCGCCTTCCCGCCGCCCCCGCTCGGCCCGCCGCCCCCGCTCGGCCCGCCACTCGACGCCGGGCCCGCCGGAACAGCAGAAGCCGGAATAGCAGAAGCCGGAATAGCAGGAGAGGAACCAGCCGATGAACCACGTCGTCCCGGCCGCTGAGCCAGTTTCAGTCCGGCCCACCCCGCCGGCCGCGGCCGTGTCCGCTCCGTCGGCCGGCAAGCAGTTCCGGCTCGGCCGGCTGTTCGCCGCCGACGGCCGCGCGGTCATCCTGCCGGTCGACCACGGCACCATGCTCGGCCGGATCGCCGGGCTGGAGGACCCGGTCGGGCTGATGACCCGTTTCCTGCCGCTGGCCTGCGACGGCTTCCTGCTCGGCCCGCGGGTGGCGGAGCGGACCAGCGCGCTGTTCGCCCGGCGCGGGGCCCCGGCCCGGCTGATCACCATCGATTCCTACTGGCGCGGCAGCGCCGTGGCCCGCCACGTCCTGATCACGTCGGTGGCCCGGGCCGCCGCCCTCGGCGCGGACGGCGTCAAGGTGCTGATGCCGTGGGACGTGCCACCCGAGGAGCGCGGCAGCTGCGCCGGGCTCGTAGCCACGGTCATCGCGGAAGCCGAGCAGTACGGGCTGCCGGTCATGGTCGAGCCGATCTGCCTGGCCGCGCCCCGCCCGCCGGACGCCGTGGCCATTGAGGGCGATGGCGGCCGGATGGCGGCCGAACTGGGCGCGGACATCATCAAGGTGATGTACCCGGGCGACCCGGACCTGCTCGGCGCCTGGTGCGCGGAGCTCGCTGTCCCGCTCGTCATCCTGGGCGGCCCAGCGGCCGGCCAGAATAGCGGGACCAGCGGGACCGAGGAGCTGTGCACCCTGGTCGCGGACGCGGTCGCGGCGGGCGCGCGGGGCATCACCATCGGGCGCCGGGTGTGGCAGCGCCCGGTCGGCGAGGCCACCGAAGTCCTGGGCCGGCTGGCCGCTATCGTGCACCCCGCCCCCTGACCCGGACTGGAACGGAGACTCCCATGGCCCGGCTGCTCTATATGGCCATCACCTCCCTCGACGGCTACGTGGCCGACAGCCAGGGCAACTACGGCTGGGGCATGCCCGACGACGAGGTGTTCCGCTTCGTCAACGACTTCGAGCGGCCAGTCGGCACCTACCTGTACGGACGCCGGCTCTACCAGCAGATGACCGGCTGGGAGACCGCGCATACCCAGCCCGGCCAGACCGCCCTGGTGCTCGATTTCGCCCGGATATGGCAGGCCGCGGACAAGATCGTCTACTCCCGGTCGCTGGATGCCGTGCCGACCGCCAGGACGCGGCTGGAGCGGAGCTTCGACCCCGCCGCCATCCGCCAGCTGAAGGAGCGGGCGGACCGGGACATCACCGTGGGCGGTCCCATCCTGGCCGCCGAGGCGGTCAAGGCTGGCCTGGTCGACGAATGCCACCTGCTCATCTCGCCCATCGTGCTGGGCGGCGGGCACCGGGCCCTGCCCAGCGGCACCCGCGTGCCGCTCGGCCTGCTCGGCCAGCGCCGGTTCGGCAACGGCGTGGTCCACCTGCACTACCGCATCCTGGCCGCCTGACCTGAGCGGGACCAGGGTGCCGGCCCGGGGGTGACCCGGGTGCGACCCGGCCGCCTGCCGGGCGACGGTGGGAACAGGGTCACGGCGGCCCGGACGGCAATCGTGAGGAGGCGCAGATGAGTGCCCGTCTTCCGGACGCTGCGCAGGAGGCACTGTCATGAGCGCACACTGGCCTGTGCCGGCCGGGTTGCATGTCGCGTCGGCGCGGCTGCCCGTCGAGGGTGAGCTGCCGTCGCTCGGTGGTGCTACCGGGTGGCTGAACTCGCCGCCGCTGACCGCGGCCGGCTTGCGGGGCAACGTGGTGCTGGCCAGCTTCTGGACCTATACCTGCATCAACTGGCTGCGCCAGCTGCCCTATCTGCGGGCCTGGGCCGGCCAGTACGGCCCGCACGGGCTGGTGCTGATCGGCGTGCACACGCCCGAGTTCGGCTTCGAGCACGACCTGGGCCACGTCCGCCGGGCGGTGACAGACATGCGCATCGGTTACCCGGTCGCGGCCGACAACGACTACGCGGTCTGGCGCGCGTTCGGCAACAACTACTGGCCGGCGCTGTACTTCGCTGACGCGCAGGGCCGGATCCGGCATCACTTCTTCGGCGAAGGCGAATACCAGCAGTCGGAAATGGTCATCCAGCAGCTGCTGGCCGAGGCTGGATCCGGCCGCCCCGGCCCCAGCCTGGTCTCGCCGGACGCGGCCGGGATCGAGGCACCGGCCGACTGGGCCAGTTTGCGGTCACCGGAGAACTACACCGGCTACGAACGTAGCGAGAACTTCGCCTCACCCGGCGGCATCATCGCGGGCAAGCCGCACACTTACGCCATCCCGGACGGCCTGCGGCTCAACCAGTGGGCCCTGGCCGGCGACTGGACCATGGGCGAGCAGGCCACTACCGCGGAGTCAGCCGGCGCTCAGATCGCCTGCCGTTTCCAGGCCCGCGACCTGCACCTGGTCATGGGGCCCGCCGCATCCAGCACCCCGGTCCGCTTCCAGGTCCGCCTCGACGGGCAGCCCCCGGGCGAAGACCACGGCACCGACACCGGCCCCGATGGCCAGGGCACCGCCACCTGGCCCCGGCTGCACCAGCTCATCCGCCAGCACGGCCCGGTCACCGAGCGCACCTGCCGGATCACGTTCGCTGACCCTGGCCTCCAGGCCTTCGCGTTCACGTTCGGCTGAACCAGGAGCAACCCTGTTGCCGAACGCCCCCGGATGGCAGCTGGCCCACGGCGGGGTGCGGTGCTACGGGTCAGGCGCTGGGCACGGTCGCGGCGCGCTGTCCCGGGACGGGTTAGACCGGAGTTGCCGTAACTCTGCGTGTAGGTTGTCGCTTTGACGTGCGGAAGGTCTGCACGTGCAGCTACTTACTGTAGCCACGAAATTAGCGTGTCGGTCCGGTCCTCTCCGGTAGTTGCCCGCTAGG